>Ga0316604_10002061_pt1 | contig 16209 bp, 15 predicted proteins | sample OWC_soil_day20_C_FD_207650 | JGI IMG/M metagenome (GOLD analysis project Ga0316604, IMG submission 207650) | Wetland soil microbial communities from Old Woman Creek delta, Ohio, United States - OWC_soil_day20_CT | ecosystem: Environmental > Terrestrial > Soil > Wetlands | place: USA: Ohio... | reverse complement strand
CGCCGCCATCGTCAAGCGGTCGCGCGGCATCGCCCAGCAGATGAGCCAGGGCGTCGGCTTCCTCTTGAAGAAGAACAAGGTCGACCTGATCTGGGGCGAGGCGACCATTACCGCTCCCGGCAAGGTCAAAGTGAAGGCGATCGATGGCGCGCCCAAGGGCTGGCTGCCGGCTGGCGATTTTGAGGCCAAGCACATCATCGTGGCGACCGGCGCGCGGCCGCGCGTGCTGCCCGGCCTCGAACCGGACAAGAAGCTGGTCTGGACTTACTTCGAGTCGATGGTGCCGGAAGCGCTGCCGAAGCGTCTGCTGGTGGTCGGCTCGGGCGCCATCGGCATCGAGTTCGCGAGCTTCTACCGGGCGCTCGGCTCCGAAGTCACCGTCGTCGAGGTGATGAGCCAGGTGATGCCGGTCGAGGATCACGAGATCGCCGAGCTGGCCAAGAAGCGCTTCGAAAAGGCGGGCATGAAGATCCTTCTGGAGGCCAAGGTTGCTTCGCTGAAGAAGGGCGCCAACGAGGTGACGGCAACGGTTGAGCTCAAGGACGGCTCGAAGCAGGAGATCACCGCCGACCGCGTCATCTCGGCCGTCGGCGTCGTCGGCAACGTCGAGAACCTTGGCCTCGAGGCGCTCGGGATCAAGATCGAGCGCGGCACCATTGCAACCGACGGTCTCGGTCGCACCAATGTGCCGGGCATCTATGCCATCGGCGACGTTGCCGGTCCGCCGATGCTGGCCCACAAGGCCGAGCACGAAGGTACGCTGTGCGTCGAGGCGATCGCCGGTCTGCACCCCCACCCGATGGACAAGCTGCAGATCCCCGGCTGCACCTATTGCCACCCGCAGGTGGCCTCCGTCGGCCTCACCGAGAAGAAGGCCAAGGAAGCCGGTTTCGAGCTGAAGGTCGGCCGCTTCCCGTTCATCGGCAATGGCAAGGCGGTGGCGCTCGGCGAGCCGGAAGGCATGGTCAAGACCATCTTCGACGCCAAGACCGGCCGCCTGCTCGGCGCCCACCTGATCGGCGCCGAAGTGACGGAGATGATCCAAGGCTTCGTTATCGCCATGCAGCTCGAGACCACCGAGGAAGAGCTGATGCACACGGTGTTCCCACATCCGACCGTCAGTGAGACCATGCACGAGAGCGTGCTTGCCGCCTACGGCCGGGCCATCCATATATAAAATCCGAGTCTTGACTCGACATTGAGGCCGGTGGCGATGCTGCCGGCCTCGCTTTATCGGCAGGAGACAGTTCGATGCAAGGCAACTCCTTTCTCATCTGGGGCGCCATCGGCCTTCTCGCCGGCTGGCTGGCGAGCTTCGTCGTGGGTGGCGGTGGCCTCATCCGCTATCTCGTTTCCGGCCTGATCGGCTCCTTCGTCGGTGGCTTGGTGCTGCAGTGGACGGGCATCAGCCTTCCCATCGCCAGTCCCTTCCTGCACGAGGTCGCCGTCGCGACCATTGGCGCGATCCTCTTTCTCTTTCTGGCCCGTCTGGTCGCTTAACAGCCGCTGCTTTGATCACTCGATAGATCGGATGGTCCTTATCCGGCAGAATTTGTCGTGCTGCCCCGCCAATCTGTCCCCGGCGGCTGGGCGGATAAACGCGCGCTCTTTTCTTTTGATCCGTAATTCTCCTGTCATTATTTCTGCTTTGTTAAAGACCTGATGAGACTGTGAATGAAATGACTCTTCGATAATCCGGGGGGATGGGATGACAGCTTCGGTTGTGTCCATTCGTGACATTTCATCAAAGTCCGCATCCGTTCAGGAAATCGCCTTCAGCAAGGTCGGCCAGATCAGGGCGATCAACCGCCGCATGCGCATCCTTGCCCTCAATGCACTGATCGAGGCCGAACGGGCCGGCGAGGCCGGGCGAGGCTTTGCGGTGGTCAGCCAGGAAGTGCGCGGCATTTCCGAAGAGGTTGAAAAGCTGTCGACCGCCCTTGAGGCCGAACTCGCCTCGGAGATCGGCGAGATATCCTCGCTGGTGCAGGAGATGAGCCAGTCCTCGCAGGGGCAGCGCCTCGTTGACCTGGCGCTCAACGCCATCGAGATCGTCGATCGCAACCTTTACGAACGCACCTGCGACGTGCGCTGGTGGGCGACCGACTCCGCCTTCGTCGACGCCATGGCCGTCCCGAGCGAGGCGGCCTTTTCTTATGCCGCGCGGCGTCTCGACGTCATCCTGCGGGCCTATACCGTCTATCTTGATATCTGGCTGTGTGACCCGTCCGGCAAAGTGGTGGCCTCGGGCCGTGGTGAGCGTTTCCCGGTGGCCGGCGCGGACGTATCGTCTCGCTCCTGGTTTCGAACCGGCATGAAGCTCAGGACCGGTGACGAGTTCCACGCCGAAGACGTGGCGCGCGAGCCGTTGCTGGGCGACACGATGGTCGCCACCTTCGTGACGCCCGTGCGGACCGGTGGAGACGTCGATGGTCGGCCGGTCGGTCTCCTGGCCATCCATTTCGACTGGGAGCCACAGTCGAGGGCCATCGTCGAGGGCGTGCGCCTGACCGACGAAGAACGGGCGACGAGCCGCGTGCTGATCGTCGATCGTGACAACCGCGTCATTGCCGCCTCCGATGGAGCCGGCTTGCTTTCCGAGCGGCTGCCGCCCTTTGCTGGCGCCGAGGCGGGCTGGCTGGTACGCGACGGCCGGATCCTCGCCCAGCATGTCACACCGGGTTATGAGACCTACCGCGGCCTCGGCTGGCGCGGCGTGATCGAGCAGCGGCTCACGGTCGACAAGCCGTCAGCCACGGTGATGCCGCTCAAGGGGCGCCGATAGAGCAGCGCTAACGCCATGGGCGGCGTTTCCAATTGCCATTTCAAGGAATAAGATCGTCTGAAGGAGCGTGCCGGTCCGGCCGCTCCGCAGGAGGATGAAGCGATGCCCGCAGAGCTCAATTTCCTGAGCCTTCTCACCGGTTGCTTCGCGACGCCGGTCGCCGAGAACCCGACGGTTGCCATGGTCGAGGCGGCCTATCGCGAGCTCGGCCTCAATGCCCGCTACATCAACTGCGACGTGGCTCCAGCCGATCTTGGCGATGCCGTGCGCGGCGCTCGTGCCATGGGCTGGCGCGGCTTCAACTGCTCGCTGCCACACAAGGTGGCGGTGATCGATTTCATCGACGATCTCGCGCCGTCGGCGGAGATCATCGGCGCGGTCAACTGCGTGATCAACGAAGACGGCCGGCTGACCGGCGAGAACACCGACGGCAAGGGCTTTCTCGCCTCGCTGAAGACGGTGGTCGATCCCAGGGGCAAGCGCGTCGTGGTGCTCGGTGCCGGTGGTGCCTCGCGGGCGATCGCCATTGAGACGGCGCTGGCCGGCGCGGCGTCGATCACCATCGTCAACCGCGACGAGGCGCGCGGCAGGGCGGTGACGAAGCTCGTTGCCGCGCATACATCGGCAGCGGCCGAGTTCGTGCCCTGGCAGGGCAAATTTGCCGTCCCCGAGGATGCCGACGTTCTCATCAATGCGACATCGATCGGCCTGTTCCCAGGCGTCGATGACATGCCCGCCGTCGCTCTCTCGACAATCCGGCCGGGTCTGGTGGTGGCCGATGTCATTCCCAATCCACCGCATACGGCTTTCCTCAGGCAAGCAGAGGCGCGCGGCGCCATGACGCTCGACGGGCTCGGCATGCTGGTCAACCAGGGTGTCATCGGCATCCGCCTGTGGACCGGCCGCGAGCCCGACCCAAAAGTGATGCGCGGAGCGCTCGAAGCGATCTTCGCATCATGAATTTTCGCTGAATGTCTGCTTGCGGCGCCTTATGGGAATACTACATCTTCCCGCGACGCCCCGCGGACGTTCATCCGCGCTTTCGGTGACTGGGGGACATGGATTTGACCACGACCGACATTGTGAAGACGCCCATGCAGTATCTTGACAAGGCGATGGGCGGGTTGCGCGACCTTGGCCTCCTGCCGACCCGAACCGAGGAAGCCCCGATCGTCGGCCTCCTTGAAAGGATCACCGATCTCGATCCCGACAGGATCGCCGTCATCACCCGCACCCTCAGCCAGATGAGCGTGTTCAACGAAGTGGTGCGCGAGCAAATCGCCGAGATGTCGATCGGCGAACGCTACGAGAAGATCACCCAGGGCTTCAACTCGATCCGCGACGACGCCAAGGCGATGGTCGACCAGATCTCCGACGGCAAGCTCGACTTCATCGAGCGGACGACCAATGCCTGGATGAAAATCTCGCGCGGCGACATTGCCAGCCGCTTTGACGGCATTCGCGACACCTATCTCGAGGTGGCGCGCGATACCAAGGTCAACATCGAGCGCGAGCGGGTGATCCTCGAAGCCTATCGCGATTTCCGCGGTGCCCTGAAGCAGGCCGAGGTGGCGGCTCTCGAGGTGTTGAAGGCCGGCGAGGCCAAGCTCGCCGCGGCCAAGGATGACCTCGGCAAAGCGTCCGAGGCGGTGGCCGGCTATGCTGGTACCGAGGCGGCCGAACGGGCGCGGCTGGAACTCATCCGCGACGAGAAGTTGAGGGCCATGCAGAACGAGGAAGGCCGCTACCAGGTGGCCAAGGACCTCGCTGACAACCTGACCATCGGCTACAACACGTCCGAGGTGATCATGGCGCGTCTGTTGCAGACGACGTCGGCCAAGGAACGGGTCTATCAACAGTCTGTCTCCTTCTTCAGCACCAACGAGTCGGTGCTGACGGCGCTGAAGGCGTCGTTTACCGGCGTGTTCGGCCTGCATGAATCGACGCAGGCGCTGAACTCCATGAAGGAGGGCGTGTCGAAATCGCTCGAAGTGCTGGCCGACATCGGCGGCAAGGTGCAGGAGGAGGCCCTGAAGGCCGGCTACGGCCCGACGATACGTGCCGACGCGGTGAAGAAGCTGGTCGACAGCGTCGTCAACTACCAGGAGCGCTCGACCGAGATCATCACCGAGATGCGGACGCTGGCCACCAAGAACTCCGACGAGATCCGGGCGGCCGTCGAGGACGGCAAGCGGCGGATTGCTCGTCTGGCCGAGCAAGGCAATGCGCTGGTGCTGAATGGCTGACATTGCTCAGGGCGCCGCCCCCGCCCCCAAACTCGACGAGCTCATGCTGGCGATGGACGTGGTCGATACGCTCCGTCACCAGGAGGGGCTCGTCGAGAAGGCACTCAGCGAAGACAGCCGTGACGCCACGCTGAAACAGCGGCTGCGGACGCTCTACGAGGGGCAGGGCCTCAAGGTCTCCGATCGTATTCTCGACGACGGTCTCCGGGCCTTGAAAGAGAGCCGGTTCACCTATGACCCGGCGCCGCCGTCCTTTGGCCGGATGATGGCACTCCTCTGGGTCGGGCGCGCCGTGGTGGCCAAGGTGGTGGCGGTGGCGCTTGTCGCCATCGTCGTGCTTGGCGGCGTCACCTACTGGCGCGTTGCCTCGACGGAGCGTGCGGCCGAGGCGGCGCGGGTCGAGATGACCGTGATGCTGCCGGAAACCGTCGACGCCGCCGAGGCAGCCCTGGTGACCGAGGCGCTGACTTCGGACGCCCGGATCGAGGCGGACAGGCGGGTGGCGGCCGCCCGCGCGGCGATCACCGCCGGTGACGCTGCCGAGGCCAAGCAGGCGGTGGCGGCGCTGGCCGATCTCAGGGCAAAGCTCGCTCAGACCTATGAGCTGCGGCTGGTGTCGCGGCCGGGCGAGCGGACCGGCGTCTGGCGGGTGCCCGACGTCAACACCCGGGCCCGCAACTACTACCTCATTGTCGAGGCCGTGGCGCCGTCCGGCGACGTCCTGAAGCTGCCTGTTACCAGCGAGGAAGACGGCACGGTCAAGACGGTCGATACGTGGGGCGCCCGCGTTCCCAAGGCGACCTACGACAAGGTGGCGGCCGACAAGAGCGACGACGGCATCGTCGAGGACAACATCCTCGGCGAGAAGCCGCGCGGCGCCCTTGAGCCGGTCTACGAGATGGATGTCCTGTCGGGCGCCATCACCAATTGGTAAGCGTCGGAGCAAAAGCCGATCAAACCGGGTCGGTCTTTTGCTCCAGCTGTTTTTCGGCGTTCGCCTGGTCCGATAGGTCTGCACCTTCGCGGGCGGATGCCCTTCCCGAATTCGAGGACGCACAATGATTTCCGCGCAACAGGCGCTCAATGACATCGAACGAGCGATCCTCGGGGTTCGGCGTGACGAGGACCGACTCGTCGCCATGCTGACGGACACCAAGGCCGAGGGCGACCGTCTCAGGGCCGAGAAGACGGAGGCTTTCCGCGCGCTAGCCCGTCTGAGGCTCGACGCCATCGCCCGCGATGAGGTGGTCGGCGAGCTCGATAGCGTCGAGCGGCGGGCACGCGTCGCCCTCGACAAGCGGCGTGACCGGCTCGCCGAGTTGAAGGCCAGCCGCGAGGGCGCGTCGACAAAGCTCGACGATCTCGAGGACAAGCGCGAGGCGGCGGTCAAGCTGCGCGACGCGGCGATCGCTGCCGTCGAAGCGAAGACCGATGCCGTCGAGGCACGACTGACGGGCGAGGGCGAATGGCAGCGGCTGACCGCCGCGGTCGAGGCGGCCGAGGCCACGGCGGCGGCGGCCGAGGCGAAGCGGCAACAGGCCGATGAGGACCGCGCCATCAAGGGCAAGCCTTACGAGGCGGATCGCCTGTTCATGTATCTCTGGCAGCGTGGCTATGGCACCTCGGCCTACCGGGCGGGGCCGCTGGCGCGCTATTTCGACGGCAAGGTCGCGCGGCTCGCCAGCTATGACGCGGCGCGCGTCAACTACTTCATGCTGACCGAGATCCCGCTGCGTCTGGCCGAGCACGCCGAGCGTCTCAAGGCCGACGTGGCTGCGGCTGTGGCGGCCCGTCAGGCCTTCGAACGGGCGGCGCTCGAAGCCGATGGCATCAAGCCGCTGGAAGCGGTGGTGGCCGACGCCGACAAGGGGCTTGCCAAGGTGGAGACCGACATCGCGCGGGTTACCTCGGACGTCGACAGCATCGACAAGGAAACGGCGACGGCGCTCGACGACAATGGCAATCCGGCCGTGCGCGGGGTGATCGACGATCTGGCCGGCACGCTGGCCCGTGCCGATATGGTCGAACTGGTCCGCCGCGCCGAGGCGACGCCGACGCCGGAGGACGACCGCATCATCAAGCAGTTGCGCCAGATCGAGCGCGATCTCATCCGCGTCGATGCCCAGGCGGAGGAGTTGAGGCGGACGTCGATCGACATGGCCGGCAAGCGGCAGGAACTCGAGCATTCGCGCGACACCTTCCGTCAGAAGGGCTACGACCGGCCCAACGGCAGTTTCTCCAACGGCGACACGATTGGCAACCTGATCGGTGGCATCATTTCCGGCGCGATCACGGCCGCTGTATTGGAAGGGGCGTTCCGTGATGGCTATCGCCGCGGCGAATCCCGCCGCCGCGACGACTTCGGCGGCGGATCGTGGGGCGGTGGCGGGTCGTGGGGTGGTGGCGGCGGCTTCGGTACCGGCGGTGGTTCGGGCGGTGGCGGGTTCAAGACCGGTGGCGGTTTCTAGACAAGGCTGTATGTCCGCGGTGCAGGCCAGATGCGACGGGACCGGCGTGGTCGTGTCTCAGTAGTTTTGCTAGGAAGATAGTTACAGAAGACCGGCTTGGGGCCGGCCAGACGGCAGGAAAGCGACGGACGATGGTCACCATTCTCGATACCGTAAAGAGCGCGCCGAAGGCGCGGCATCCCGAGAAAGCCAATCGTCCGGACAATCCGATCCAGCGCAAGCCGGAGTGGATCCGCGTCAAGGCGCCGGGGTCGCCAGTCTACAAGGAAACGCAAGGCATCGTGAAGGAGAATGGCCTGTTCACGGTGTGCGAGGAGGCGGGCTGCCCCAACATCGGCGAATGCTGGTCGAAGAAGCACGCCACCATGATGATCATGGGCGATACCTGCACGCGCGCCTGCGCCTTCTGCAACGTCAAGACCGGCCTGCCGGCACCGCTCGACCCCAACGAGCCGGACAACGTGGCGCTGGCCGTCGAGAAGCTCGGCCTCCGTCACGTCGTCATCACCTCGGTCGACCGCGACGACCTCAAGGACGGCGGTGCCGAGCATTTCGCTCAGGTGATCCGCGCCATCCGAGCCCGCTCGCCGTCGACCACCATCGAGGTGTTGACGCCGGACTTCCTGCGCAAGGATGGCGCCCTGGACGTGGTGGTGGCGGCCCGACCCGACGTCTTCAACCACAATCTCGAGACGGTGCCGTCCAACTATCTCACGGTCCGGCCCGGCGCCCGCTATTTCCACTCCATCCGCCTGTTGCAGCAGGTGAAGGAACTCGACCCGACCATCTTCACCAAGTCCGGCATCATGGTCGGCCTCGGCGAGGAACGGAACGAGGTGCTGCAACTGATGGACGACCTGCGGTCGGCCGACGTCGATTTTCTGACCATCGGCCAGTATCTGCAGCCGACCTCCAAGCACCATCCCATCGTCCGCTTCGTGCCGCCGGACGAGTTCAAGTCTTTCGAGACCATCGCCTACACCAAGGGCTTCCAGATGGTGTCGTCGAGCCCGCTGACCCGCTCATCGCACCATGCCGGCGAGGACTTCGAAAAGCTGCGGGCCAATCGCGCCAAGAAGCTCGCCGAGGCGCGGGGCTAAGGCGTGGGCAGGATTGCCTTTCGGCGCGAAGTCTGAAAAAGCGTAGGGCTGGCCTTCGTGCCCGCCCTTGCTTCATGCCGCACCACAGGACGCTACCGGACTATGCCGACTTTTGAGACCGTGCGCCACGTCAACCACAGCCCGGAACGGATGTACGATCTGGTAGCGGACGTTGAGAAATACCCCGAATTTGTGCCGCTCTGCGAGCGTTTGATCGTCCGGCAACGACGCGACGGCGACGAGGGTCGTGAGGTGCTGATCGCCGACCTCACCGCCGGCTATGGGCCGGTGCGGGAGACCTTCACCTCGATGGTGACGCTGGATCGGTCGACGCTGGCCATCAAGGTCGAGTATATCGACGGCCCCTTCCGTTTTCTCGACAACCGCTGGAGCTTCACCCCGCGTGAGGGCGGCGGCTCCGACATCCACTTCTGGATCTCCTACGAGTTCCGAAGCCGGATGCTCGGCGCCCTCATGGGGTCGATGTTCGATCGGGCCTTTCGCAAATTCTCCGAAGCCTTCGAGCAGCGTGCCGACGCTCTCTATGGTGTCGGCGGCGCCTGATCCGGCGCGTCTTTCCGAAGGGCTCTACCGCCCGACGTCGGCGACCACTACATTGGTGCCCATGATCGATCATGGAGGATCAAAATGGCAGGCGTCGGCATCATCGGGACCATCATCATTGGGCTGCTGGCCGGCTGGCTGGCCGAGCGCTTCACCCGATCCAACCACGGCCTCCTCACCAACCTGCTCCTCGGTGTCGTCGGTGCCATGGTCTTTGCCTGGGTGGTCCGCCATTTCGGCTTCTTCCCCAATGGCTGGCTCGGCAACCTCGTCGGCGGCACCGTTGGCGCCATCGCCCTGATCTGGCTCTATCGCCAGTTCAGGCGGTGAGACCGCGGCAAACGCCGCAGTCCCGCCAGTTCGCTTTACGCCCTCCCGATGGCATCGAGCGCTGCCAGCGTCGCCGCGTCGAGTTCGATGGTCGCTGCCGCGAGGTTCTCCTCAAGGTGGTGGAGCGACGACGTGCCGGGGATCAGCAGGATGTTGGGAGAACGCCTCAACAGCCAGGCGAGCGCCAGTTGCATCGGCGTGACGCCGAGCTGGCCGGCCAGCGCGTTGAGCGTGTCCGACTGCAAGGGTGAGAAGCCGCCCAGCGGGAAATAGGGCACATAGGCGATGCCCTCGGCGGCGAGCTCGTCGATCAGGGCGTCGTCGTCGCGATGGACCAGATTGTAGTGGTTCTGGACGCAGACGACGTCGGTGATGCGCCGGGCTGCCTTGATCTGCGCCGATGTCACGTGGCTGACGCCGATATGGCGGATGAGGCCCTGCTGCTGCAGCTCGGCCAGTGCCTCGATCTGCGGTTCGACCGGTCCCTCGGCCGGGCGGTGCGGATCGAACATGAAGCGCATGTTGACGACGTCGAGCGCGTCGAGGCCGATATTGCGAAGATTGTCGTGGACGGCGGAGCGCAGCTCGTCGGGCGCGTCGGCCTTCAGCCACGAGCCATCTGAGCCGCGCTTGCCTCCGACCTTGGTGACGATGGTCAGGCTCGCCGGGTAGGGGTGGAGCGCTTCGCGGATGATCTCGTTGGTGACGTGTGGACCGTAGAAGTTGCTGGTGTCGATGTGGTCGACACCAGCGGCCACGGCGGCGCGCAGCACGGCGACCGCCTGCGCCCGGTCTTTCGGTGGGCCGAAGACGCCGGGGCCGGCGAGCTGCATGGCGCCATAGCCGAGCCGCTTCACGCTGCGGTCGCCGAGGCGATAGGTTCCGGATTTATCGATCGAGGACATGGGCTGTCTCCTGCGCTGATAGAGACCAGAGATAGGCGCTGGCTGTTGTGCGGGGAACAGGCTAGAGTCGGTACAAGCTGTACGGATTTTCGAACAATGGGCGTGGATTTTGGCGACCTCTCGGCCTTTCTCGCGGTGGCGAAAGCCGGCGGCTTTCGTGACGCCGCCCGATCGACAGGCGATAGCGCCTCGCGTCTCAGCGAAGCGGTGCGGCGGCTCGAGGCACAGCTCGGCGTACGACTGTTCCACCGGACGACGCGCAGCGTCGAGCTGACGGCGGTCGGCCGGGATCTTGCCGATCGGCTGACCCCGGCCATCGCCGAGGTGGACCTGGCGCTCGATGTCGTCAACGGCTACCGCGAGCGGATTGCCGGGCGGCTCAAGCTCAACGTGCCGGTCAGTGTGGCGCGGCTGGTGCTGCCGGATATCGTGCCGCCGTTCCTTGCCGCCTATCCCGACATCCAGCTCGAAATCATCGCCGAGGATACGTTCGTCGATCTGGTGGCGTCCGGCTGTGACGCCGGTATCCGCTATGACGAGCGCCTCGAACAGGACATGATTGCCGTGCCGATCGGCCCGAGGCGGCAGCGCTATGCGCTCGGCGCCGCGCCCTCCTATCTCGACCGACGCGGCCGGCCCGACCATCCGCGCGATCTTCTTGGCCACAGCTGCATCCGCGGCCGCTTTGCCAGCGGCGCCATCGCGCCCTGGGAATTCGAACGGGATGGCGAGGCTTTCAGCGTCGATCCTGTCGGGCAGCTCGTGGTCGGCACTGCCGGTGCTGCGGACCTCCTCGTCGCCGCGGCGATCGGCGGCGTCGGCATCATGGGGCTGTTCGAAGCATGGCTGCGGCCGCATTTTTCAAGCGGCGCGCTCGAGCCGGTGCTGGAGCCGTGGTGGCTGAGCTTTTCCGGTCCATTTCTCTATTATCCCGGCCGTCGCCTGGTACCGGCTCCACTCAGGGCGTTCATCGATTTTGTGAAGGCGCACGGCGAAGGGAACGGCCAGGGTCAGGCGGTGAGGCTCCAGTCGGTGATCGCCTCGTCCAGCATGTAGAGCGCCTGAACCACTGCCGCGTAGCGGACGCCGGAGCGATCGATGGCGCCGAAGCGTCGCTCGGCGTGGATCGTAGGGCGGCCAGTGGCGGCGCAGGCGAAATGCACCAGGCCGACCGGCTTGTCCGTCGTGCCGCCGCCCGGGCCGGCGACACCGGTGATCGCGATGGCGAAGGTGGCGCGTGAGCGGGCGAGTGCTCCCTCGGCCATGGCGCGGGCGGTGGCTTCCGAAACGGCGCCATGGGCGATCAGCGTCGCCTCCGGTACGCCGAGCACCTCCACCTTGGCTTCATTGGAATAGGTGACGAAGCCACGCTCGACGACGTCCGACGAACCGGCGATTTCGGTGAGCAGGCCGGCAACCAGGCCGCCCGTGCAGCTTTCGGCGGTGGCGATCCTCACGCCCTTGGAACGAGCCTTGTCGAGCAGTCCCTGGGCACGAGGATGGAGCGGCGAAAGGTCGGTCATGGCGATCTCCTCTTCGGCAGGCGCGCTTTGCTTGCACGAACACCGACTACATATAGGTCGCTATTTGCCATCCACGAGGAACCCCAGGGGGAAAGGTGGCGGCGATCCCACGCCTGTCACCCGTTGCCGAGCGGCAGTCGCACCGTGGCGGCGGCGATGGCGGCGATGCCCTCGCGGCGACCGGCGAAGCCAAGCCCTTCGTTGGTGGTGGCCTTGACGCCCACCCGGTCGATGGTGATGCCGCAGGCCTTGGCGATCGCCGCCCGCATAGCCTCGCGGTGCGGTCCCACCTTGGGCGCCTCGGCGATAATGGTGACATCGCAATGGGCGAGAATGCCGCCGCGCTCGGCGACGCGGCGGACGGCGTCCTTCAGGAACAGTGTGGACGCTGCGCCGCGCCAGCGGTCGTCGGACGGCGGAAAGTGCTTGCCGATGTCGCCATCGCCGAGGGCGCCGAGGATGGCGTCGGTCAGTGCGTGCAGGGCGACATCGGCATCCGAATGCCCCTTGAGGCGCTGATCGTGCGGGATGAACACGCCTGAGAGCGTCACCCCGTTGCCGGGCTCCAGCACGTGGACGTCGTAGCCCGTGCCGACGCGCACGTCGGGGCAGGCCAGGAAGGCCTCGGCGGTGAGGCGCTGTTCGGCCATTTCGAAATCCTCCACGGTGGTCAGCTTGACGTTGTCGGCGCCGCCATCGACGAGCAGCACGCGGTGGCCGGCCATTTCAGCGACGGCCGCGTCGTCGGTGACGCCGGTGACGCCGCGCGCGGCGAGCGCCCGGTGAGCGGCGACGATCTCGGCATAGCGAAAGCCTTGCGGCGTCGCGGCCCGCCACAGCCCCTCGCGCGGCACGGTTTCGCCGACGTAGCCCGCGGCGTCGGCCCGCTTCACCGTGTCGATCACCGACATGCCGCACAGCACGGCCACTTCGCGGCCGAGCGCCCCGATCACCCGGTCGATGGCGTCGCGGCGGATGAACGGCCGGACGGCGTCATGGATCAGCACGAGGTCGGGCGCGTCGACGGCGAGCGCCGCGAGGCCGGCCAGGCAGCTCGCCTGACGGTCGACGCCGCCGGCAACCGGCGGTGAAAGGCGCGGATCGCCGAGCCCGGCGACGGCGCCGGCATAGAGGTCGCGGTCATCGGGGTGGATGACCACGAGCACCCGGTCGACGCCGGGATGATCAAGGAAGGCGGAGATCGTCCGGGCGATCACCGGTTGCCCATGGAGCTGCCGGTACTGTTTGGGCGGCGCGTCGGCGCTGGCGGCACGGGCACCGCGTCCGGCGGCGACCAGAATCACCGCGACGGTGGGCCGGGCCGAAGGCCGGGCAGGGGAGGTCATGCTGGGGGGCATTGACGTTCGTTGGGCTCCGCTTGGCGACCGGATGGCGGTCGCGGCAAAAATGTGCATTCTCGTTACGTTATCGGCCGGAGGCCCCGCAAGACGCTTGCGTCGTTTCTTCCAAACGGTTATCAATTGCGTAAATTGTATGCAATGATGGTTCTGCACAAGGTGTAAGCATGGCGGTTTCGAGGCCGGATCGCGAAGTGACGACAGCGGCGGCGACGGAACTCTGTGTCGGCGGCGTGATTGTGCCGTCGTCGGTGTTCCTGGCGCCGATGGCCGGCATCACCGATCTGCCGTTCCGCCGGCTGGCGCGCCGCTATGGCGCCGGTCTCACCGTGTCGGAAATGGTCGCTTCGGAAACGCTGCTTGAAGGGCACCCGGAGACGACGGCGCGCGCCGAGGCCGATGACGAGGGGCTGCACGTCGTCCAGCTTGCCGGCCGCGAGGCGCGCTGGATGGGCGAAGGCGCCCGGGCGGCGGAAGCCGGTGGCGCCGACATCATCGACATCAATATGGGGTGCCCGGCCAAGAAGGTGGTGTCGGGTTATTCCGGCTCGGCGCTGATGCGCGACCTTGACCACGCTCTGACGCTGATCGAGGCGGTGGTCGGCGCCGTCAAGGTGCCGGTGACGCTGAAGATGCGGCTTGGCTGGGATGACGGGTCGATCAACGCGCCGGAGCTGGCCCGACGGGCCGAGGCCGCCGGGGTTGCCATGGTCACCGTGCATGCCCGCACGCGCAATCAATTGTACAAGGGCAAGGCCGACTGGTCGAAGGTGAGGGCGGTGCGTGAGGCCGTGTCCATTCCGCTGGTCGTCAACGGCGACGTTGTCGATGCCGCGTCTGCGCGTGAGGCGCTTCGCCGGTCGGGCGCCGACGCGGTGATGATCGGCCGCGGCGCCTATGGGCGCCCCTGGCTGCCGGGCCGGATCGCCGCCGCGCTCGCCGCTGGCGGCGAGGCCGAGGCGCCGGATCGGGACGAGATTCTGGCTTCGCTCAAGGCGCAATACGCCCACATGCTCGCCTACTATGGCGAGGGGCTGGGTCTTCGCATGGCCCGCAAACACGTCGGCTGGACTTTCGAGGCGGTGCCGCGCGGCGATGCGGCGGCGGCCGAGATCCGTCGGCGGGCACTGACGGCGGAGACGCCGGAGGTGGTGATGGACGCCGCCGACGAATGGTTCGTGGGCGGTGATGCAAGTTTCGAGAGGGTTGCCGCATGACGACGTCATCATCCGTACCGGGAGCTGAAGCTCCGGCGGAGCGGGATTTCGAAGTGTCGATCCTAAACGCCTTGCCGCATCCGGTGATCATGGTCGACCAGGAGGGGCGGGTCTGTTCGGCCAACGACGCGGCACAGAATTTCTTCCAGTCGAGCGCCGCCGTGCTCGGCCGGCACTCGCTCAGGCACTTCGTGCCCTTTGGCAGCCCGCTGCTGCAACTGGTCGAACAGGTGCGCGAGCGCGGCGCCTCGGTCAACGAATACCGCGTCGACGTCGGCACGCCGCGCAATGGCGGCGAACGCGTCGTCGACATCTATGCGGCGCCGGCTTCCGACCGTCCCGGTCATGTGGTGATCATGCTCCAGGAGCGCACCATGGCCGACAAGATGGACAAGCAGCTCACCCATCGCGGCGCCGCCCGCTCGGTTACCGGGCTTGCCGCCATGCTGGCGCACGAGATCAAGAATCCGCTCAGTGGCATTCGCGGTGCCGCGCAGCTGTTGGAACAATCTGCCGATGACGAGGACCGGGCTCTGACCCGGCTGATCACCGACGAGGCCGATCGCATCGTCAAGCTGGTCGATCGCATGGAGGTGTTCTCCGACGAGCGGCCGATCGAGCGCGAGCCGGTCAATATCCATGCCGTACTGGAGCACGTGAAACGCCTGGCGCTGACCGGCTTTGGTCGCGACATCCGTATCACCGAAGAGTATGACCCGTCGCTGCCGCCGGTCTATGCCAACCGCGATCAGCTGGTGCAGGTGTTCCTCAACCTGGTGAAGAATGCTGCCGAGGCGTTGACCGATACGCCGGATGCCGAGATAGCGCTGACGACGGCCTTCCGTCCGGGTGTGCGGCTCTCGGTGCCCGGCACCCGCGAACGCGTCAGCCTGCCGCTCGAATTCTGCGTGCGCGACAACGGCCCGGGCGTGCCCGACGAGATCCAGACCCATATGTTCGATCCCTTCGTCACCACCAAGACCAACGGCAGCGGCCTCGGCCTCGCCCTGGTCGCCAAGATTGTCGGCGACCACGGCGGCGTCATCGAATGCGAAAGCCAGCCGCGCCGTACCACCTTCCGTCTCCTCCTTCCCGCCTACGTCGACAAGATCGCGGACTGAAAGGGTCTTTTCCGATGCCTACCGGCAGCATACTCGTCGCCGACGACGATTCCGCAATCCGCACGGTGCTGAACCAGGCCCTGTCGCGGGCGGGCTATGAAGTGCGTCTCACCTCCAACGCGGCGACGCTGTGGCGCTGGGTGAGCCAGGGCGACGGCGACCTCGTCATCACCGACGTGGTGATGCCCGACGAGAACGCCTTCGATCTTCTGCCGCGCATCAAGAAGGTGCGCCCAGATCTACCAGTGGTAGTGATGAGCGCGCAGAACACCTTCATGACGGCCATCCGCGCCTCCGAGAAGGGCGCCTATGAGTATCTGCCCAAACCTTTCGATCTCAAGGAACTGATCTCGATCGTCGGCCGGGCGCTTGCCGAGCCCAAGGGCAAGCAGCGGCTCGAGGTTGGCGATGATGGGTCGGAGAACATGCCGCTGGTTGGCCGCTCGCCGGCCATGCAAGAGATCTACCGCGTTCTTGCCCGCTTGATGCAGACCGACCTGACGGTGATGATCACCGGCGAGAGCGGCACCGGCAAGGAGCTGGTGGCACGGGCGCTGCACGACTATGGCAAACGCCGCGCCGGCCCCTTCGT
>Ga0316604_10002060_pt1 | contig 16213 bp, 18 predicted proteins | sample OWC_soil_day20_C_FD_207650 | JGI IMG/M metagenome (GOLD analysis project Ga0316604, IMG submission 207650) | Wetland soil microbial communities from Old Woman Creek delta, Ohio, United States - OWC_soil_day20_CT | ecosystem: Environmental > Terrestrial > Soil > Wetlands | place: USA: Ohio... | reverse complement strand
TTTCCCTCTATGTTGGATGATGAAATAGCCACTTAGTATCTTTACAGTGGTTTATGCATTTACTAAGACAGAATAAAATCTGTTGGATGAGTACTAAAATCTACCACTGTGCACAGACGAAATATTGATCTATGATGCGCTTCGGCGTGATAATGCGACAAGACTCCAAATTTAAGGGGTTAAACCGCTATAAGCAACGAGACCGTGTTCATGAATAGAGGATTCCTCTTGGTTTTGCAGAAGTTCTTTTATTACTCAACGATGATAGTTGTCGAAGGCTTCCAAGGTTGATTGTTAATGAAGTGGAGGATTTTGAATGAGGATTGCAATAATTTCACCAATTGCGTGGAGGACACCGCCGCGACATTATGGTCCTTGGGAAAGAGTAGTCTCATTACTGGCAGAAGGTCTTGAGATTATCCAAGACGGCATTAATGGGTTTATTGTATCAAATGTAGAGGAAATGGCCGGAAAAATTAAAGATGTCATGGACATTTCGCGAGAGGCTTGTCGGAAGACAGTTGAAAGTAGATTTACCCAAGAGAAAATGGTAAAAGAATATATTGATGTCTATAAAGAAATATTGAAAATTTCATGATATAAATATATCTCCTCATATTGACAAAATAATATGGGGGATTTTTTTGAAAGAGTGAAGCTCCTGTGCCATTACAGAAAGGCAAGTAAACTTCCCTGGAATTCGGGGTGTAATTGACGAATGTATGCTAGTTGCTTAGTGTAAATGGATGATTGTTTATTCAGGGAAAACGATTATTTGACGGAAAAAATTATTTGTAGTATAATGAATTATAAATCGTTAGGATCCTACTAACAGTTTATAAAAATATGATATTGGTGTTTCAACCGCCACAGGATATGGGAGACTGGTGTGACTATCACACTCGCCGGCAACGCGCCGAATATCCAAACGTAGGGGGTTTTTTTTTATGGGCGAAAATAGATTTGAGACCAGGCTGAAGGGTGATCACAATACGTATAAAGAGCTTTTTTTGAGAAATCCCAAGAATCCTATTTTATCAGCCAAGGATTGGCCTTATCCCGTGAGTTCCGTGTTTAATCCTGCGGCGACGATGTTTCAGGGCAAGGTTTTGTTGCTTGCGCGTGTGGAAGATCGGCGGGGTTTTTCCCACTTAACTAAGGCAATCAGTAATGATGGCGTTAGCAACTGGCAGATTGATAAAGTGCCGACTCTGGAGCCTGATCCGGAGAATTATCCGGAGGAGCGGTGGGGGATCGAAGACCCCAGGATTACCTGGCTCGCGGAATTGAGTAAATGGGCTATTACCTATACTGCCTATTCGCGCGGTGGGCCGCTTGTGGCTATGGCGCTAACTGATGATTTTATACATTTTGAGCGGCATGGACCGATTATGCCGCCGGAAGATAAGGATGCTGCACTTTTCCCGCGTAGAATCAATGGAAAATGGGCTCTTATTCATCGGCCTATTACTGCCAACTATGTACCCGGTACTCACATCTGGTTGTCATCGTCCGAGAACTTCAACCAGTGGGGCGATCGCCAGGTGTTAATGCATGCCAGGCGGGGTGGATGGTGGGACGGCGGGAAGATTGGTCTGGCAGCACCGCCGATCGAAACTGCCGCCGGTTGGATTCTTCTGTACCATGGGGTGCGCCAGACTGCCTCAGGCTCGATTTACCGGCTCGGACTGGCATTGCTTGACTTGGATAATCCGATCAAGGTATTGCACCGGAGTGATGAATGGATTTTCGGGCCGACCGAATGGTATGAACGGGAGGGAGATGTCGGCGACGTGGTATTTCCCAGCGGATGGGTGTTAGACAATAATACCGGTTTGTTGAAAATGTACTACGGCGGAGCAGATTCTTGTATTGCTGTAGCTACTGCCAGTGTAGGAGATTTACTGGAATACATTAAAAGGTGCCCTGAACCATTGGATGCATCGCTTTATTAACGCAGGCTGCAGTTAGAAACTACCTAGAAATGCTGAGGTAGAAAATAAGGAGACCAAAAAATATGATTGAGACAAATAAGATAAGAAAAATTGCTTTCTTAAGTACTTATCCACCACGTCAGTGTGGATTAGCGACATTTACGGAAGATCTGGTAAACGAAATTGAGAAAATACCGTTTGTCCAACCAAGTGTTATTGCTGTGGTGGATAAGGATGCCTATACAAATTCTCTGGTAGTACGCAAACTTAGTCAGCATGACCGTACGAGTTATCTGCTGACAGCACTCTGGGCCAATGATAATGTAGATCTCTTGGTTATTGAGCATGAATATGGGATATTTGGCGGCGAAAGTGGCGAATACATTCTTGATTTAGCAAAAAAACTAAAGATTCCCTTTATCGTTACTACTCATACAGTGTTGTTAGAACCATCACCCAAGCAGTTATCTGTTCTGCGCGACTTAGGCAGGCTGAGCACGAAGGTAGTGACAATGGCTGAAAGCTCTATTTCCATTTTGACTGAGACGTACGGAATTGAGTCAGAAAAACTGATATTTATTCCTCACGGTGTTCCGCACATGCAGGTAGAATCGCGGAAAAAATTAAAAATTAATCATGGATTACAGAACAAGAAAGTCATTAGTAGCTTTGGGCTCATTAGCCCCGCCAAAGGCCTCGAGTATGGGATTGAGGCGGTGGCGAAAGTCGTACCGGATTATCCAAATCTAATTTATCTAATTCTCGGCAAGACGCATCCATGTGTCAAAGAAAGTATGGGCGAAGAGTATAGGCAAAGCCTGATGGACTTAGCGGAACGCCTTGGGGTGCAGGATAATATCAGATTTATTGATAAATACCTAACCAAGGAAGAAGTGATTACCCATCTCCATTTATCTGATATATACCTGACACCGTACCTGTCGAAAGAACAGGCAGTCAGCGGGACGTTAGCCTATGCTATGGGGTGTGGACGGGTTATTGTATCGACTCCCTATCGTTATGCAGAAGAAATGTTGGGAAATGGTCGTGGCATGTTAGCCCAGTTTCGAGATTCTGAATCGATGGCAGTGTGTATTCGATCAGTGCTCGCGAATCCAATTCGCAAAAAAGAGATGGAGATGAAAACGCTGGCAGTTGGTCAGACCATGACCTGGGCCAATGTAGCTGCCCAATACGCTGAACTCGGCATGCATATTATTGACGAGGCAGCAACCCGGAAGAAAGAGGATACAAGACGATTTGCCCATCCTTCAATGTCAAAACCTCATCCTCATCTTACTGTCGTTAGTCACAATGGAATGAAGGTGGGATAATGGCTCAAGCAGGCAATGCCTTTAATGATGCACATATCTTTCGGATGACTGATGATACGGGCATGTTTCAACACACACGGTACAATGTTCCTGATTTGGATAAGGGGTATACAACTGACGACAATGCCCGGGCGTTAATTATGGCAGTGATGCTGTATGAAAAAAAACGTGAGGAGAAATACCTTGCATTAGTCTACCGTTACCTGGCATTCATCTTATATGCCCAGAATGATGATGGTCATTTCCGTAATTTTATGACCTATGGCCGGCAATTTACAGAAACACAAGGATCTGAAGAGTGTTTTGGACGTTGTCTATGGGCATTAGGTTATACGCTGGCTTCGCCAGTAATCCCTGATGGGATAAAGGCTGCCTGCACCAGTGCGGTCAGTCGTGCATTACCGCTTATTTCTTCGCTAAAGTGTCTGAGGGGGCAGTCCTACGCCTTAATTGGGCTTGGCTTTATCAAGGGGACTGAGAGCGACCGGCTTATTCTCAAACTTGCTGATTCCATCGCCGTTCGCTTTGAACAGTGTGCAGGAGAAAAGGAATGGCAGTGGTTTGAAGACAGTCTCACCTATGATAATGCCGTACTACCGTGGGCGATGTTTGTGGCTTTTCGCCAAACAGGGCAGGACAGGTTTCTCTCTATAGCCCGCAAAAGCATGATGTTTCTTGATCAGGATGCTTTTCGTGACGGTTTTTTCCGGCCGGTAGGCTGTAAAGGGTGGTGGCTGCGGGGATCTGAACCAGTATTATATGATCAGCAGCCTGTTGAGGCCTCCATGTCCACGCTGGCTCATTTAGTTGCTTATGAGGTTACTAACGATACAGCTATGCTTAAGTTAGCCAGGCAAAGCTTTGCCTGGTATTTGGGTGAGAATTCTTCCCGTGAGAGTCTGATTAATGATGAAACCGGCGGCTGCTATGATGGCATTATGGCTGAGGGACTAAATCGTAATCAAGGTGCTGAAAGTATTGTTGGCTACTGTATTGCGAGCCTGGCATTGGGTAAGGCTGTTTTTGTGACTGATGATTAAATCAGTAGTAAAAGGAATGTGATTATCCTATGAAGGTTATTATTCTCGCCGGGGGCGGAGGCAGCCGACTGTTTCCGCTTTCGCGCACATTGTTTCCTAAACAATTTTTAAAACTAAATGGCGAAGAATCGCTGCTTGCCCAGACGATCGCCCGGTTTTTATCTGTGGTCAATCCAGCTGATATGGTCGTGGTGACTAATCAGGAATATGTTCATCTTGTACGAACAGAACTGATTGCAGCCAAGGCTCAGGACGCTCATATTCTGTTGGAACCGGTGGCGAGAAATACTGCGCCGGCAGTCGCATTTGCGGCCAGATATTGTCTGGAACAACTGGGCTGCAGGGCTGATGAAATACTATATGTGACGCCATCTGACCATATTGTGCACCCTGTTGATAAATTTGCTGCCAATGTCCGTCAGGTGATTGAGTTGGCGAAACAGGGCAAGGTTGTTACCCTGGGAATACAACCAGATCACCCCGAAACCGGGTATGGTTATATTCAAGCAGGCCAGCCCTTTGGTGAAGGGTTTGCTGTTCAGTCCTTTTGTGAAAAGCCGGATCAAAAGACTGCAGAAGTATACCTTGCAGCTGGCAACTACTACTGGAATTCAGGTATGTTCGCCTTCACCATACAATGCCTCATGGGCGAATTGGCGGCGTATCAGCCAGCGGTTTATGCGCTGGCCGAGAGCAGCCTGGCAGAGATGACGGCAAATTTTACTGAAATGCCGAATATCTCGATTGACTACGCGCTTGCTGAGAAATCCGCAGAGCTGGTAATGCTGCCTATTACGGCGCAGTGGAATGATATCGGATCATGGGATGCGATCTATGACGTGTTGGATAAGGATGCGGACGGCAATGCCGTAAAAGGCGATTGTATGCCGATTGAATGCTCAAACACGTTGATATTGGGGCATAGCCGTCTAATTGCCGGCATCGGTCTTGAGGATATTCTGATAGTAGAGACCGACGATGTTATCGTTGTTGCTAAAAAAGGCGAGTCACAGAAAGTCAAAGACCTAGTATGTGAGCTAAAAGCGAAAGGCAGAATTGAGGCTGATGAGCATACGACAGTTTATCGGCCCTGGGGATTCTACACCGTGTTAGGCACTGGGCCCGGGTATAAGATGAAGAAGATTAGCGTTAACCCAGGGGAAATTCTTAGCCTCCAGATGCATTATCACCGGAGTGAGCATTGGATTGTTATTGGCGGAACGGCCAAGGTGACAATCGGTGATACTGAACAAATGGTACATGAAAATGAGAGCATTTTCGTGCCGCAAACGACAAAACACCGCCTAGAGAACCCCGGCAGATTGCCGCTTCAGATTATTGAGGTACAGAATGGCAGCTATCTGGGTGAAGATGATATTGTTCGTTTTAATGACCGTTACGGGCGGGCATGATGCAGACATTGGACGGCAGACCGTGTGAAAGGGATAAAGAGACCAGCAAACTTTAACGATATGTGGTAACACATATCGTTAAGCGTAGACAGTAAGATATAGGCCGTAAGCGAAAGTTGAAGTGTCATGGCCCATAAATTAGGATTGATCGTTGTTGGCGAAGGTATTGAAACTGAGGAGCAATTGCATTATTTGCGGGATCATGGCTGCGATTATAAACATGGGTATGTAATAAGTCGCCCTATTCCTGAACAAGCGGCTTTGCAATGGTTACAACAATCTAAAATTTCTGAATAATACTACTTGCAAAAGTGGCTCGCCTATGTTATTATTTAGGTAAGCACCATCCGTATAGCGTAGATTCAAACCCAGGCTGCAGTAGGTTGGAAACGTTCCGTTTTCCGTTTGTTGCAAAGTAGGTTAGTTAATCTGGCAGGGTAGTGTTTTTTGTTTCCTCAAAAGGTCAATTGAATCACAGCTTTCCATTTGGTGTAAGAATTAGGTTGTTCCCGTTCGCAAGCTAAGTTGTATAAGGTTAGTGTGTATCAAGTACAGTGACTGCTATAGGGATGGGCGCTTTAGGTAAGAGGGAAGGATAAAACCTTCCCTCTATTAATGTTGTTAGAGTTAAGTCATTATTGCTTGTATATTGCAGGATGTGTAATATAATTCACATCAGTATTATTTGAAATCAAAATAAGCAGTTAGGGGGGGCATTTATTGAAAATACTTTTTTGGGATATTGATGGAACACTAATTAAAACAGCTAAAGCCGGCTTATATGCTTTTGCGCAGGCAACAACCGAACTTTGGGGCAACGCAGTGGATTTTGATAAGCTTACCACAGCCGGCATGACAGATAATTATATTGCAAGACAGATTATTGAGGTATCTTCCGGTCGTGAGGCAAGTCGGAGCGAAATAGACAGGTTATGCCGGCGTTATGAAGAACTTCTTCCCCGGGAGCTAGCTGCCAGAAAAGGGTTGATTTTGCCTGAGGTAGCTAATATATTGGCTTGCCTGCATGAGCGTGACGACTACAAGCAGCTGTTGTTAACAGGCAATAGTAAAATGGGCGCGCAAATTAAGTTAAGGTATTTTGCGCTAGATCGGTATTTTGATTTTGCCAGCAGTGCGTTTGCGGAGCAGTTTGAGCGAAGAGGTGATATCGCCAGAAATGCCCTGAAAATAGTGCACGCAAACTGGGGTGAACAGCATAAAATTTATGTAATTGGTGATACTCCTCACGATATTGAGTGTGGTAAAGGTATTGGAGCGTACACAATCGGCGTTGCTACAGGCAGGTATTCGCTAGAAGAATTACAAAGCTTGTGCCCCTGGTGGAGTATGGAGGTATTCCCAGAACCGGAAATTTTTGCAACTAAGATTGCCGCAAGTGCGTAATGCCAGCTATAGTGAGTATGCTGAGCTTCTACATATATTTTGAATTGTAGTAAAGGTAAGAATAAAGCGATTGTCGAACAAAATATAATGAGCCCAGCATACTATTCAAAGGAAATGAGGTTGTATAATGAAAAAAACCGTTGTTTTAATTACAATTGCGCTGCTGCTGGTCTTGGCAGGCTGCGCTAGCGAAAAAAAAGAAAATACGGTGCAAAAGCAAGGTCAGCTACAGAATATTACCATTGGTCTTATGCCTGACGTAGATTCCATTCCATTTATTATTGCTCAGGAAAAGGGTTATTTTAAAGAAGAAGGGGTAACAGTTACGCTGAAACCGTTTAAAAGTGCCATGGAACGGGATAGTGCCCTGCAAAGTGGTAATCTGGATGGTGCCATCTCTGATGTGTTAGCCGAGGCCTTTGCTAAGGCTGGTGGCTTTGATACTGTAATTACTGCCTTAACAAATGGCAGCTACAAATTAGTTGTGAATAAAAGTGAGACAGCCTCCTCTGTTCAAGATCTCAAGGGAAAAAATGTGGCTATTTCTAAAAATACCATTATTGAATATGTCACTGACAGGATAGCCACAGAAGGCGGATTGGCTACAACCGATATGAACAAAACCGTCATTCCGCAGATTCCCGCGCGCTTAGAAATGCTGCAAAATAACAAGATTAGTGCTGCCACCTTGCCTGACCCATTGGCAACAGTAGCTGTAAAAAATGGCGGCAGGGTAATAAATGCGTCAGAACAATTAGGCATTAATCCAGGAGTTATGCTATTTACTGCTAAGGCCATCAATGAAAAAGAGCAAGAAATTCAGGCTATGTATCGAGCTTATAACAAGGCTGTAGATTATTTGGCGCGCGAACCGATAGACAGCTACATTGATATGGTCATCGAAAAAGCCGGCTTTCCGCAAGACGTTAAAGGAGCGCTTATTCTGCCTAAATACAAAAAGGCGACTGCACCACAGCAAAAGGATGTTGATGATGTGATTACCTGGATGCAATCAAGGCAGCTTATCCAGCAGAAATATCAATATACCGAGTTGGTTGATACCCGGTTTGTCAGGTAGTAGCTATGATTCAGATTAGAGCTTTGCATATTGCTTATGCATCTAACGGAGTCCGCACCGAGGTGCTTACAGATATTAATCTGGAGCTGGCCGCCGGGGAGACTTGTGCCATCATTGGTCCGTCCGGTTGTGGAAAATCAACACTGTTAAAAATCCTGGCCGGAATTATTACCGACTTTGATGGTTCTGTCCTAATTAATGGACAACCGGTTATGCCTAAGCAGCAGACTATCGGATTTATTCCGCAGAATTATGGATTATTGCCCTGGAAAAACATAACAGATAACATTAGGCTTGGTGTCAAAATTAAGAACAAAAATACCAATGACAGTGGCAATAATCTTGCAGAGATGGTGCAACTGTTGGGGCTGGGCGGCTTGGAAAATCGTTATCCCGGCGAACTCAGTGGTGGTCAGCAACAGCGTGTTGCGTTAGCTCGTGCCTTTCTGCTACAGCCTGATTTGTTACTGATGGACGAGCCATTTTCTGCCTTAGATGCTATGACGCGGGAAGAAATACAGAATGTGTTTTTAGCGGTTTGGAGGAAATATTCTGTTTCCACCATCCTAGTTACCCATCATGTGGAAGAAGCTGTATATTTAGGCCGGAAAATCGTGATTTTATCGGCTGCTCCGGGGACAGTCAGCAAAGTAATTGATAATCCACTTTTTGGAGTAGAAGATATTCGCAACCGCCAAGATTTTTTTCAACTCTGTCTTGAGTTACGGAAGACAATAAAAGAGGATTGGTCAAAATGAAAGAAAAAGGAGCAGGGGTTTGGTATCTCTATGGTATGCTAATCTTCCTATTTCTGTGGCAGGCAGCTGCTAGTTGGCTGCAACTGCCCATTATTCCATCTCCCGGGATTGTACTTGTTAATTTACTCCATATTTTTCTGCCACAGATTGCTGTTCATGGGCTTTATAGTTTGTGGCGGATTGTTGCTGGAGTTTTGTTGGCCGTCCTTGTTGGTGTTCCGCTGGGGCTTTGTATGGGTTATTTCTCCAAATGGGACAGGCTGTTATCGCCCCTCGTTTATTTGACATACCCTATACCCAAAATTGCCCTTCTGCCTGTCGTAATGTTACTGTTGGGCTTAGGGGAAGTAGCAAAGATTCTAATGATATTTTTAATCGTTGTCTTTCAGGTAATTGTTGCTGTACGGGATGGAGTTAAAGGAATTCCCAAAGAAACCTACTACCCGTTATATTCGCTAGGAGCCGGGTTCGGTGACATCTTTCGCGATATTCTCATTCCGGCTTCTATGCCTAAATTTTTAACAGCGTTACGGGTGGCCATGGCTACGGCTGTATCGGTACTCTTTTTTACCGAAACCTTTGGAACCCAGTATGGGATGGGGTATTTTATTATGGATGCATGGCTCAGGGTTAATTATCTGGAAATGTATTCCGGTATAGTCGTATTAAGCACCATCGGTCTGATTTTATTTGGAACCATTGATTACTTGGAACGAAAACTGTGTGGCTGGCAGTATAAGTAACTATGGGGGGAAACGGTATGGTAAAAGTACTAGCACTGCTGGGTAGTCCCAAAGTTCATGGGGTAAACAGTGTGGTTGTCGAGGAAGTGCTGCGGGGAGCGGCTGCGGGTAGCGAAGTTGAGGTTGAAAAAATCTGGCTTAATCAATGTAAGCTTACACCTTGTCAGGCCTGTGACAGTTGCCTTAAGACCGGACGCTGCCGCTTGCAAGATGATATGGAGCCTATCTATACGGCAATAGTTGCGGCAGACGCGGTTATTTTAGCTGCTCCGATATATTTTAGTGGTATGAGTGCCCAAACAAAGGTGATGATTGATCGTTGCCAACCATTTTGGGCTGCTAAATATATAATGAAATCGGATGCATTTGCGGGAAAAAAACGTCCCGGCTTATTTATTGCAACAGGTGGTCAACCATCTTATGAGGGGCAGTTTATCGGCTCAGAGCATGTAGCAAGTTTATTTTTTAAAATGATTGGGGTAAAAAATATCGGTAGTCTCACGCTGCCTGATCTAGATGCCAGGCCGCTCTCAGAGCGACCAGCCGACCTGGAACGGGCGTTTGAACTTGGTAAGCTGTTAACACAGCCTATATAGAAGCAGTAAAAAGCAGGGCGCTGAGCGTCCTGCTTTTTACTGCTATTGTACCGTAACCAACAGGTCAGTTGCTCTGTCGGTCTCCGTACTGTTGGGAATAATTTGAAGCTTGCCTTTGCCAGCTTGTTTAGCGACAAAGACGAGCTGACCGGTGCTGCTTTGGTCACCTTCCTGTTGCATCACATCGCCCCAAAAATTGTCATTGCCTGACGTAAAATGGGTGTTTTTGGTCAGACCAGGGGCTGGCTGCAGAATAAGCTTTTGGCCTATCTTGAGTACCAGATTATTGGCTGAAAGCTGTACGGGGCCGGTATCACCATAATTATAGGTGACATTGTATTCCTGAACATCGGTGGTTTGTTTAGCTGGAGAAGGCGGCACAGTGGGGTTCTGCGGTTCAACAGGAGTCATGTTGTTGGTGCAGCCCCCAATTAGCAAGGTGGTTACCAGGAGTAATAAAGTGACTGCCTGTACGATCTTAGGATAAATCATTTTTACAAACCTCCTAGAATTAGTGTTATCGTTATTATTAGGAATTTGTTAGTTATTATGATGACCAAGTTGCAGAAAAAGTTTGCATTGTCTTGACTGCTTGTTGTGTACAAATGTCAAAATTCGGGCAGACTATCAGCTAAAATACGGAGGTGATTTCATGTTATTAAGCTGGCTGATGATGAAACTGATGGATCCGATGGCTGATGAAGCTATGGCTAAAATGCTAACAGAAGATTATCCGGATAACCCGTTTCTCATGGTACCCGTGGCCGAGAAATTATCGCCCCGCGCCATTATAGAAGCGGCTATGCGGGCTGAACTAGGCACAGAATTGACCCGGCCATTAGGCAGCCCGGTTGCTTTGTCACCCTGGGATCAGCTATTACTTAACCCCAAACAACTATTTCAATTGCCGTACCCTGATTATACGCAGGTCGATACGACAACTGTGATTGGTCCGATGGCCAAACGGCCCCTGCAATTAGCTATACCGATCATGATTACTGGCATGTCCTATGGCGGCTCATTGAGTTTGCTCATGAAGATGGCGTTAGCCAAAGGGGCGGCGCTAGCTGGCACCTCAACCAATACGGGTGAATCGGCTGTTACCAATGAGGAACGGGACGCCGCCAAATTTCTGATAGGACAGTATCACCGGGGCGGGCAACTAAGTGGTAGAGAACAACTGAGCCGGTTGGATGCGATTGAGATTCAGTTAGGTCAGGGAGCCTGGGGTGGGGCCGTCGACGAGCCCATGCCTGCAGACAAAATCGGGCGGCACTTGCGACAAGCCTGGCATTTGGAGGAAGGGCAGGGTAATATAGTCTATGCGAGAATGCCAGGAAAACAAACATCACGGGATTACATTACGATGGTTAACAATATGAAAGCCCAGTATGATGTACCAGTGGGCGTAAAAATTGCCGGAACTGATTACATTGAATATGAACTGGCAGTAATTGCTCAAACTCAGGCCGACTATATTGTTGTCGACGGTTCAGAAGGCGGGACGGCTGCGTCCAATCCTACGTTACAAGATAATGTTGGCTTGCCTACCTTCCATACTCTTGTGCGAACGATAGATTGGCTAGTGGAAAATAATCTGCGCAGTCGTTTTAGCGTAATTGCCACAGGCGGGTTGACAACCCCGGGACATTTTCTTAAGTCCTTGGCGCTGGGGGCGGATGCTGTCTATATTGGTAGTATTGCCTTGATGGCAGCCATGCAGGCTCAAGTCGCAAAAACGCTCCCACAGGCAAACCCTACCCAAATGGCGATGTATACAGGGAAATTGAATGACAAACTGGATGTTGACAACGCAGCGCAACATTTGGCCAACTTTTTAACCTCCTGCCGGACCGAAATGCAGCTTGCTGCGCAAGCGGTCGGCAGACAAGCTTTACGAGATTTAGATCGCAGCGATCTTGTTTCAGTGGAAAGGGATTTGGCGGAATTTGCCGGGATTCGTTATGCAGCTAGTCACAGGTCATCTCCTCAGGTGCAGTCAGGTGCTCAGAAAGTACAGTGTCAGCAGCGGGAACTTCAAGTGCATTAATACAGCATAAGCAGGAAAAGCAGTGCAGCATAGCGAAAAGAGCCATAATTCTTCAAGGCGCTCCTTGGAGATTATGACTCTTTATTTAATTGAAGTTGTATGAAGGGAAGGGTAGCCGATGGAACCGATTGAATTAGTAAATTTAACCCCAGATAGATTAGAAGAAGCTTTGGCTGTCTTCAAAGTTAGCGATTGGGATGAAGATAGTTTGTTTTATGTAAAAGCGGAAATGCAGGCCTTTTTAAAAGGAGATATCAATGGTTACATTCGTGCCCATTTTATTGTGGCCATTGTTGATAATCGGATAATTGGAGTAGCCGCTTGGGCACCGTCGATGTGCTCCTTTTGGCTTTATGAATTATCCTGGGCCACCGTGTTGCCCGAGTGGAGACACCGTGGGATCAATTCGTTGATGCTCACTGAGCGGCTGCGCCAGATACGGGTTCAGAATGGTTCAGCGGCATTTAGTGTGTTGGTTTGCACTTGGGATAACCCCATGTATACCCAAAATGGCTTTGTACCTATGGAGCCGCAAGCACGAAAATATTCCGATAAAAAAGGCAAATGTCTGCTATTGGCTCAATTTGGTCCGGCTACATAAACTCCACCTGTCCATTGGTAAAAGCTTTTATTCGGGCTAGTGATTCTACACGATAACCAGCCGCTGTTAGTTTCTGCGCACCCGGCTGAAAGGATTTTTCGATGACAATGCCGATGCCGACTAGCTTAGCGTTAGCTTGCTCGACAATATTGGCCAAACCGGCCGCCGCTTCGCCATTTGCCAAAAAATCATCAATAATGAGCACATTGTCTTCAGGCTGCAAAAATTGTTTGGAAATCATAATAGTATTGCTTTCCCCTTTGGTATAGGAGTAAACTTTAGCCGTATACACATCATCACCGGTAACCTTAGGTTTGCGTTTGCGGGCGAAAATGACCGGTACCTTAAGAAGTAGCCCGGTCATAACTGAAACGGCAATGCCTGAAGATTCAATTGTCAAAATTTTAGTGATTTTTTCATCCTTAAACCGGCGGACAAATTCTTCGCCAATCTTCATCATAAGTTCAGGATCAATCTGCTGGTTTAAAAATGAGTCAACTTTGAGTAAAGAGTTATTCAAGATCAGACCATCTGTCTGAATTCGTTGTTTTAATAAATCCATAACAGCCTCCCTATGTTGTGTGGGCTATAATCAAAAATTATATGATTCCGAAGTTGTTTAAGCCTTATTGTAACAGCAGTTTCGCGGGGCTGTCAACAAATGTGAAACAAAATTCGACAGAGAGATGTTTTTTACACCAGAAGGGAGAAGCAATTAATCTGAGCAGTGAGAGGAGCATGGCGATGAGTTATGAAGTGATTTTGTTTGACTTGGATGGAACACTGACAGATCCTAAGGTCGGAATTACCAAGTCGGTGCAGTATGCACTTGCGAAATTTAACATTTATGAGTCTGATTTAGACAAGCTGGTGCCGTTTATTGGGCCGCCACTGGTCGAGTCTTTTCAAGAATTCTATTCATTAAGTAAGGAGCAGGCTGTTGCGGGGGTTGGGTATTACCGGGAATATTTTACTAAGGCCGGAATCTTTGAAAATGCTGTGTATCCTGGTATTAAGGAGCTGCTGGCACTATTAGCAGCGGCAGGCAAGCAATTAATTATTGCTACTTCGAAGCCTACACTGTATTCTGAACAGATTGTTGAATACTTTGGCTTGACACAGTTTTTCCAGTCAATTGTTGGCAGTAATCTGGACGGATCACGTATTGATAAAGCCGAGATTATTGACTATATCTTATCTGAGCTTGCTGGTGTTGACCGGAAGAATGTTGTTATGGTTGGGGATAGAAAGCATGATATTGTTGGCGCGCAGAAAAATGAAGTTGCTGTTATTGCTGTTAAGTACGGTTATGGAACGGCGGCAGAGCTGCAAGCAGCCAAGCCTACTTATACCGTATCTACGGTTAATGAGCTGGCAGAGATGTTGCAAGCGTAATGCAAATTCACACTTCTTCCTGTCAAAAACTGCATTACATTGAAACAGTTATTTGGCAGAAACTATAATAATAGTTTGGGAAGGAGGCAAATGTAAATGACGCATAAATTGCATCGTAAACATAGTAAATCCCTCAAACGCAGACTTAAACGCATGGCGGCAGCAGCAGCTGTTGCTGGTGCTGCGTTTTTATCGTCTGCTTTTATGCCAGGTTTACCAACTACCGCCCATGCCTCAGCCATGCCAGAAGTTACTGCTCCCCCTGACGCTGCTGTGCAGCATATGGTGAAAACGCCGAAAGGCTACTACAATATGCAGTCAGACAGCAAGATTCCGCTGAAGAAACAGGCTAGAATGCAAGCTAAGGCGGCAGCAGAGCGCAGCCGACTAGCAAAGAGTTCAGTAGAAGCTAAGACTATGGACAGGTCCTCTAAGCAGGTAACGCAAGCCAAAAAGGTTCAGGCAGCGCCAACAGCAGAAAAAACATCAGTCGGCGCGCCTGAAAATTTCCAGAAGGTCATAGATGTTAAGGCTACTGCGTATGCTCCTGGCGCTCATGATAATGATCAATGGGGGGACAAAACATTTCTTGGGACAACGGTTCGTCCAGGTGTTGTTGCCGTAGATCCGGATGTTATTCCGCTCGGTTCACGGGTATATATCAAATATCCTGATGGAACCGGCCACTATGCAGTAGCAGAAGATACTGGTGGAGCCATTAAGGGCAACCGTATTGATGTGGCTTTGGACTCGGTAGATGAAGCCTATGACTTTGGTATCAAAAATGCAAAAATATATATGTTGTAAACAAGTGTAACGGTATGAAAGAGGCTACATCTGGGGATTGTAATCATTTTTCCTAAATGTAGCCTTTTTCTGTTTTTATTCAATATATACTAATCGTTCTTGAGATTGATTTGTTACCAATAGCATAAAAAGCAGAGCGTTTAAACTCTGCTTTTGGGGATGTATATTTCGAGGAACCTCTTGGCCTTACACAGATTTGTGAGTTTGCACTACTTTAAGGCGCACTATAGCCCGCTTAAGTGCCACTTCCGCTCGCTGAACATCAATATCCTGCGCATTTTTCAGCCTGAACTCGGCCCGCTCCTTGGCGGCTTCGGCTCGTTTGGCATCAATTTCCTCCGGCAGTTCAGCACAACTGGCTAAAATAGTGACCTTCTGCGGCCGTACTTCGATGAAGCCGCCAAGGAGGGATAATAGTTCTTCGCTTTCGCCTTTTTGGATTCTGAGCGGCCATATGTCAAGGCCGGCGATGAGCGGTACGTGCCCGGGCAGTATGCCAAGGTCGCCGTCTGTTCCCCGGGCGATGACCATGTTAACGTCTTCGGAATAGACCATCCGATCAGGAGTAACAATATCCAGCCGAATTTTATTGGCCATATATTATCTCCCCCTTCATCCTAGACGCACCATAGCGCGTTTTAATGCTGCTTCCGCCTGGTGGACATCAATATTCGGAGTGCTGGATTCAGCTGGCAGTTCGGCGCAGCTGGCCAAGATGGTTATCTTCTGCGGGTGGACTTCGATAAAGCCGCCGCCGAAGGATAGCATTTCTTCGCCTTCATCTTTTATGATCCGCAGGGGCCATATCTTCAGGCTGGCGATGAGCGGGGCGTGACCGGGAAGAATACCGAGGTCGCCGTCTGTTGCTCTGGCAATGACCATGTTGACATCTTCGGAATAGATCACTATTCGATCAGGCGTGACAATTTCCAGTCGAATTTTATTGGCCATGTATTATTCCCCCTTCATCTTCTGAGCCTTTTCCACTGCTTCCTCAATAGTTCCTACCATATAAAAGGCCGTTTCCGGCAAATCATCATATTTCCCACTCAAAATCTCTT
>Ga0316604_10002059_pt1 | contig 16214 bp, 9 predicted proteins | sample OWC_soil_day20_C_FD_207650 | JGI IMG/M metagenome (GOLD analysis project Ga0316604, IMG submission 207650) | Wetland soil microbial communities from Old Woman Creek delta, Ohio, United States - OWC_soil_day20_CT | ecosystem: Environmental > Terrestrial > Soil > Wetlands | place: USA: Ohio... | reverse complement strand
GAGATCGGGCCGTGTTTCATTTCGCCGGCCGCGTAGCCCTCGGCGTGGATGTAGCTGATTTCCTTCAGCTTCAGCGCGCCCTCGAGAGCAATCGGATAGGCGGTGCCGCGCCCCAGGTAGAGCGCGTCGCGGCTTTCGGCGATCATGCCGGCCAGCGCCTGAATGGCGTCGTCATGGCGCAGCACCTCGGCGGCACGGGCCGGCACCTCGCGCAACGCCAGTGCCAGCTCGGCCTCTCGCTCGTGCGAGATGGTGCCGCGGGCACGGGCGAAGGCCAGCACCAGGCAGGCCATGACGGTGAGCTGGGTGGTGAAGGCCTTGGTGGAGGCGACGCCGATCTCGGGGCCGGCCAGGGTGTAGAACACGCGGTCGCTCTCGCGGGCGATGGTGCTCTCGGGCACGTTGACGATGGAGACGATGTGCTGCCCTGCCCTTTTGGCGTGACGCAACGCTTCCAGTGTGTCGAGCGTTTCGCCCGATTGCGACACGAAGATAGCGACGCCGCCCGCTTCGAACGGCGTATCGCGGTAACGGAACTCCGAGCCGATGTCGACCTCGACCGGCAGACGCGCCACCTGCTCAAACCAGTATTTGGCGACCATGGCGACGTAGTAGGCGGTGCCGCAGGCGACGATGGTCAGGCGCGGGACCTTCGCTGGATCAAAAGGCAGATCGGGCAACGCGATGGTTCCGGTGGAGGCCGAGACGAAAGCGTTGATGGTGTCGCCGATCACTTGCGGCTGTTCGAAGATCTCCTTCAGCATGAAATGGCGGTGGCCGGCCTTGCCGATCAGCGCCGCCGATACGTTGGAGACGTGGATCCGGCGCTCGACAAGCGTATCGTCGGCCGCGCGGATTTCGGCCGACGTGGGCGTCAGCACCACCCAGTCGCCATCCTCGAGATAGGCGAGCCGGTTGGTGAGCGGTGCCATGGCAAAGGCGTCGGAGGCAAGATACATGGCGCCATCACCGTAGCCGACGGCAAGCGGCGTGCCCCGGCGTGTGCCGACCATCAGGTTATCCTCGCCGGCAAACAGGATGGCCAGCGCGAAGGCCCCCTCAAGGCGATGGAAGGCGAGACGACAGGCTTCGACCGGCGCCTTTCCCCGTTGGAGATAGTCGGTGATCAGGTGGGCGACCACCTCGGTGTCGGTCTCGGTGACGAAGACATGGCCCTTTTGGGTGAGTTCGGCGGTCAGTGCCTGGTAGTTCTCGATGATGCCGTTGTGAACCACCGCCACCCGGTCTGTGGCGTGCGGATGGGCGTTGCCCTCTGTGGGGCCGCCATGGGTCGCCCAACGGGTGTGGCCAATGCCGATGGAACCGGCGAGGGGCGCTTCGGCGAGGCGCCGTTCCAGGTTGACCAGCTTGCCCTCAGCGCGGCGGCGTTCGATGGCGCCCCCGACCAGCGTAGCAATGCCCGCGCTGTCATAGCCGCGGTATTCGAGCCGCTTCAGGCCCTCCAGCAACAGTTCAGAGACGCCCTCGCGGCCGACGATTCCAATAATTCCGCACATTGACGAACTAACCACCCTTGTCTAGAGGCCGATCCATCAGCCGAATCCGGGTTCGACGATCGCGCCTTTCATGTGGCACGACCGTGTCACGCCGAAAAACTGGCGACAAGTCAATAATAGTTGCCAAATTTTACAGAAGTCTTTCCGAGCAGAGCCGCCTCACGAGCGGGGCAGTGCCAGAGCTTCGGTCAACACCGCCTCGGGATCGGCGATGGCCCGCGCCGTGCCGACATGAAGCACCGGCACATTCTGGAAGCGGTCAAGTCCGTTGATGTCGACGTCGGCAGCAATGATGGCGGCATGGGCGCGGCTGATATCCTTGCGGGTCAGAATATCCTCGCTGCCGAGGGCGCCTTGCGTTTCCACCTTGATCAGGTAGCCGAGCCGCTGGGCGGCGGTCAGCAGACGGGTGGCGGCCATGTAGGTGAGCGCGACGCCGGTCGGACAGGCGGTGACGACGACGATCCTGGTGCCGTTCTCCATATCGCCTCCTCCCCACCGCCGTCTGCAACCAATCTGCAGGCGCACGCCGCGGCGTTAAGTCGCTCTGATACTTCAAATGCGCCGAAGCTGCAAACGGGGCTGGATAAACGGTTCAGGACCGAGGCTGCGGCGAACCGCAGTCATGTCGGCGCCGGTTATCGGCGGACCGCCGGGCGACTTCCGTCGCCAGCGCATCAACTGGCTGGTCGATCCGGGGTTGCCATCGCCTGCGGCAACCGCCGGCAAAGGCTCTGTCGGTGTCGAGCGCGATCGAGCGCGCGGCGGACGACGCGCGAGGGAGCCCCCGCCGCCGCCCGCCGGCTGCTTCAGCCGTAACGGCGCACGGTTTCCAGCGCTCCTGCCGAATGGAGCAAGGCGAGGGCCTCCCGATAGGCACTGACGAAGCGCGGCTCGTCGGCGAGATCGCCGAACAGCTCGCGGTTTTCAATGAAGGCCGTCGGATTATCGTGGTTATGGGCGGCGATCGCCATCAGCTTGTCCCTGAGCCGATCGACCACTTCGATCGGTCGACCCTCTTCGTCGATACCCTCAGCATAGCGCGCCCAGCTTGCGACCACCGCCGCCGAGCGGGAAATGTCGCCCCCGGTCTTCAGCTGGCTGCGGATCACCGGCAGCAGCCACTTGGGGATACGGTCGGAAGTCTCGGCGCAGAGGCGGACCAGCGTGTCCCGCACTTCCGGATTGGAAAAGCGCTCGATCAGCGTGTGGCGATAGACGTCGAGATCGACGCCGGGCACCGGCGACAGCGTCGGCGTAGCCTCCAGCGTCATGTAGTTGATGAGGAACTTGGCAAACAGCGGGTTGGCGGTCACCTCGTGGGCGTAGCGGTAGCCGGCGAGGTAACCGAAATAGGTCAGCGCCTGGTGGCTGATGTTGAGCAGGCGTAGCTTCATCAACTCATAGGGCACGACGTCGGCGACCATCTGGACGCCGACTTTCTCATAGGCCGGCCGGCCGAGCGGAAAATGGTCCTCGACCACCCACTGGGTGAACGGCTCGCACACCACCGGCCAGGCGTCAGCGATGCCGAAGCGTTGGGCAACCTCGGCGATATCCTCTTTGGTGGTGACCGGTGTGATGCGGTCGACCATGGCATTGGGAAAGGCGACATGGCTGGCGATGAAGTCGCCGAGTTCGGCATCCTTGGCGCAGGCATAGGCGCAGAACATCTTCCTGGCGACGTCGCCATTGCTCTGGATGTTGTCACAGCTCATCACCGTGAACGGGGCGATGTTGCGCGCCCGGCGGCGGCGCAGCGCCTCGGTGACGAGGCCGAATGCTGTCTTGGGAACGGCACCCGCGGCAAGGTCGTGACGGACATCGGCGTTGCCGAGGTCGAACTCGCCGGTGACGTGGTGGAAGTTGTATCCACCCTCGGTGATGGTCAGCGACACGATGCGCGTGGTCGGCGCCGCCATCAGCTCGAGAACCGCCTCGGGATCATCCGGCGCATAGAGGAAATCGACGATCGAGCCAATCACCGTCGCCTCGTAGTGGCCGTTCGGGGGCTTGACCATCAGGGTGTAGAGGCCGTCCTGCGACGTCAGGGCATCGCGCATGCGCTGGTCGGAAGGCATGACGCCAACGCCTGTGATGCCCCAGTCGAGGGCTTCGCCGTTGTTCATCAGCCGATCGAGATACATGGCCTGATGGGCGCGGTGAAAGCCGCCGACACCGAAGTGGACGATACCGGTCCGGACCTTGCTGCGGTCATAGGTGGGGCGGGCGACGTCGGTGGGCAGCGTCGCCAGGTTGGCGTTGTTCAGCTTGATCATGATGTAAACTCACGAAAATTCGGGTCAGGAGCACGAGGACAGATGAAGCTTGAAGCTCTCGAGCAGGACGGCGAGACCGATGATGAAGCCCTTGACCACCTGCTGGTGCAGCCAGGGATGTTGAGGAGGTTCACCACGTTGGAGATGACCGACAGGATGAGCGCACGACGATGGTGTTGAACACCCGGCCGCGACAGCCGACAAGGGCTTGCGCCGCCACCGCCCCGCGGCGATGGCGTCAAGCTCGGATCCGATGGCCAAAATGGGCTGGGCAGACGGCGAGGCGATCAGCCGGTGACGGCGCAGACGATGGGCAGGCGCGCCCATGGGATCATGGGAACGGACTTCATCCGCGCGACAACATGGTGCTTACGCCAGGCAAACGCCTAACCACCACCGCCAGAATTATCGCTTTAATATCAAGAAGATGACTGGCGCGCTCGGAGCGATTCGAACGCCCGACCCTCAGATTCGTAGTCTGATGCTCTATCCAGCTGAGCTACGAGCGCAAGCCAATACGACAAGGACACCGCCGCGATGAAATCGGCGGTCCCGATCGCTGGGGAGTGTCTAACCAACTGGCCGAACGAATGCAAGAGCTTTCTGCGCGGCCGGTGCTGCTTTTTGCAGAATGGCTGATTTGTCGTCTTTTCAGATAGTTAGTTCAGGATCCCCCGGCCATGACATTTGGCCGGCGCAGTTTTCCGTGACGGACCAGCCGAAGATATCTCCGGCCGCCGTTTCCTGTCTCGCCGTCAGACCTGGCGGATCGCCCGGCGGATAGTCCGCCGTTCGGCAAGGACGGCGCCCGGCCGGGCCGCCGCGGCCGGAACCGGCGAGCGCGCCGGCCGGCGAGAGAAAAAAAGCGCCGTGATGGCGACAGCGAGCAGTATGGGCAACCACAGCAAGATGCCCGACCAAGCAATGAGCCGACCGATGATGCGATCGCGCCGACCGGTGGCCAGCTCGTGAAGCGACAACATGGTGAAGCCGAGCCCGATGGCCAAATAAGCCACACTTGCGAAAAGAACGAAAATAAACATTGGCGCCAACCCGAATTTCTGCCGGCCGATAACCGACCGGAATGGAAAAGAACCCCTCCGGAACCATTGGTCCGTCGGGCGCTTTCCGGGTCTATCCAAACCCGCTTGGCCTGTCGGGAATCCGTTTCGCCTCAACGAAAACGGAGCCCTCCGGCGTGGGTGAGGTGGCCGCCACGGAAGCTGGCGCGCTCGCTGTTCACCCAACCCGCACCGAGACTGGAAATCCCAGCCTCGCACGGAGAAGGTTAATGAAAGATGAGCCAACCGCCCCGATCCGGCGCGATAAACCACTTTCATTGGCTGGCAGTATACAGGTTTTTCACCAAGAGTCGCGCCGAAACCGGACCGTGTCCGTGCAGTTTCGACAGCAAGAGCGAGCAATCCCGGGAGGGAATGGCTTCAAATCTTTGTTTTCAAAAGTCGTTTGTCAAACACATGCAGCTTTCCGACGCTAGCCACGCGGCGCTCGCCGGACCGGAGGTGAAAAGGGCTCGAGGCGCCGATGCAGGTCCTCGATCATGGCAAGGCGATTTTTCGCCGTTTCGCCGAGGGCAGCGCCGACCGCCGAGGTGAGGTGGCTGATGAGAGATATCGGCGCCACGTAGCTGTCGAACAAGCTGGCGCCCTGGTTGGGGCAGCGCAGTGTCACATGCGCCAAATGGGCGGTGCGGGCGGCGGAGGCGTCGGTGACGAGCAGAATGCGGACGCCGGCCTCGCGGGCGGCAGCCATCACTTCGCGCAACGCTGGCGGACGGCGGCGAAAGCCGAACACCACCAGCGCATCGTCGGGACCGAGGCCGACGAGGTCCTCGGCGAGCGTCTGGCCGGCCAGTGGCAGCAGGCGTACGTCCGGCTTCACATGGGCGAGAAGGCCGCGCGCATAAGCAGCCAGCACCGCGGAATTGCGGAAGCCGATGACGTGGAGCCGTCTTGCCGAAACGAGCAGGTCCACGGCAGCGGCCAAGGCGGCTGGCGGCAGTTCGACGGCGAGGCGCTCCAGGTTTTCCACGTCCCGGGCAACGTGCCGGGTGAAATCGGCCGGCCGCTCGGCGGCGGAAAGCTCATAAAGCGGCGAGCCCCATGTGCGCGCATCGCGGGCAGAGCGGCGCAGATCGCCATAGCTCTCATAGCCGAGCCGGCGGAAGAAGCGGGCAGCTGTCGCCGCCGAGACATCGGCGCGGGCGGCCAGTTCGCCAGCGGTGAAAGCCGAGAGATCGCCGGCTGCCTCCAGCACCACCTCGGCGAGGCGCTTCTCACTTTCGGTCAACGCATCAAACAGCGCGGCGATGCGCGCGTTGACCCCGTCACCAGAGACCGCGTCACCTCGTCCGTCCACGATAAAGGCAGTTGCTGTTTTTTTCATCTTTTCCATTTCATGAAAATTCTCTTTCATATATGCTCCCCTGTCAAGCCGGGAAGCCGGCAGCAGAAACAACGGACCAATGACTGATTTGTTCTCCGATCCGGCCTTTTCTCCCGCCAAGGCCGCCTTCATCGTCAATTCTACCCGCACCAAGGGCGCCTATCCCGAAGCCCTCAAGGCGACACTGTCGCACACCGGCTACGTCCGGGCGGCCTCGGTCATCTCGTCCTGGCCGGGCTACGCGCCAACGCCGCTCGCCTCGCTTTCCACGCTGGCGGCGCGGCTCGGCGTCGCCAGCGTCCGCTACAAGGACGAGGGCGGTCGCTTCGGCCTCGGCTCGTTCAAGGCGCTCGGCGGTGCGTATGCGGTGTTTCGCCTGCTCGCCACCGAACTCCGGCAGCGCGACGGCAGCGTCGACGAGGCGGCGCTGGCGGCCGGCCGGCTGAAGGACGCCGTCAAGGACATGACCGTCTGCTGCGCCACCGACGGCAACCACGGCCGTTCCGTTGCCTGGGGCGCGCGGGTGTTCGGCGCGCGGGCGGTGATCTTCATCCACGCCACCGTGTCGGAACGGCGGGCCGATGCCATCCGCCACTACGGTGCCGAGGTTGTACGGACATCAGGCAATTACGACGACTCGGTGCGCGAGGCCGACCGGACCGCCGCGGCGAACGGCTGGTTCGTGGTCTCCGATACCTCCTATCCCGGCTATACCGACGTGCCTCGCGATGTGATGCAGGGCTATTCGGTGATGGTGGCCGAAGCGCTTGGGGCGCTCGACGCGCCGCCCACCCACATCTTCATCCAGGGCGGCGTCGGTGGTCTCGCCGCCGCCATCATCGCCCATCTCTGGGAAGCCTATGGCGCCGACACACCTGCCATTGTCGTGGTGGAGCCGGACAAAGCCGCCTGCCTCTACGAAAGCGCGCGGGCCGGCAGGCCGACGGCCGTCACCGGCGACCTTGATACCGTCATGGCCGGCATGGCCTGCGGTGAGCCATCGGTGATCGCCTGGCCGCTCCTCGAAGGTGGAGCGTCTGCCTTCATGACCATCCCTGACGAAGCGGCGCTTGCCGCAATGCGGCTCTTGGCGTCGGGCGCCGCCGGGGCCACCATCGTCGGCGGCGAATCGGGGGTCGCGGGCCTTGCCGGATTGATGGTCGCCGCCGGCCGGCCGGACTGGCGGCAGGCGCTCGGTCTCAACACCGCCTCGCGCGTCTTGCTATTCGGCAGCGAGGGTGACACCGATCCGGATCTTTACGCCCGCATCGTCGGCCGCACCGGCGACGCGGTTCGCGCTGGAGTACAGAGATGACCGACCTTTCTCCCGCCCTCCCCGTCAATGGTGACCGTCTCGTCGCCCGCCTCAAGGCGCTCGGCCAGATCGGAGCGCTTCCATCGGGCGGCGTCTGCCGCCTCGCCCTGACACCGGAGGACGGCGCCGGCCGCGACCTGGTGGTCGGCTGGATGCGGGACCAGGGCCTCGCCGTGGCGATCGACCCGATCGGCAATATCTTCGCCACCCGCAAGGGAACGCAGGATGGCCCCTCGGTGATGATCGGCTCGCACATCGACACGGTGGCGACCGGCGGCCTCTATGACGGCAATCTCGGCGTGCTCGCCGGCCTTGAAGTGCTGCAGGCCCTTGACGACGCCAGCATCGCCACGGTGCATCCGGTCACCGTCGCCGCCTTCACCAACGAGGAGGGCGCCCGCTTCCAGCCGGATATGCTGGGCAGCCTCGTCCACGTCGGCGACCTGCCGCTCCAGGAGGCGCTCGACACCATTTCCATCGACGGCACGCGGCTCGGCGACGATCTCGTCGATGTCGGCTACGCCGGCTCGGCGCCGCTCGGCGGCATCAAGGCGGCCGCCTATCTCGAGTATCACATCGAGCAGGGACCGGTGCTGGAGGCCGAGGGTATCGACATCGGCGTCGTCGAGGGCGTGCAAGGCATCTCCTGGACGGAGATCACGCTGTCCGGCCGGGCGAGCCATGCCGGCGCCACGCCGATGCGCCTCCGACGTGACGCTGGCCTCGCCGCCGCCCGCATCGCCCACGGCGTCGCCGACATCGCCAAGTCGATCGGCGGCGACATGGTCGGCACCGTCGGCTCGCTGCGCCTTCGTCCCAACCTCGTCAACGTCGTCGCCGAAATGGCCCAGATGACCGTCGATCTCCGTCATCCACACGAGAAGGTGCTGGCCGAGGCGGAGGCGCGCCTCGCCGCGCTGGTCGCCCGCGTCGCCGAGGAGGAGCACGTCTCCTTCACTCGCCGCCAGCTCGCCCGTTTCGAGCCGGTGGCTTTCGACGGCGACCTGGTTGGCCGCGTCGAGCAGACGGCCAGGAGCCTCGGCCTGTCCACCCGCCGCATGTTCTCGGGCGCCGGCCACGACGCCCAGATGCTGGCCCGCACCTGCCCGGCCGCCATGGTGTTCGTGCCATCCATCGCCGGGCTCAGCCATAACATCGCCGAATATACGGCGCCGGACGACATCGCCAACGGGCTCGCCGTGCTTGGCACGCTGGCGCTGGAACTGGCCGGTCGCGCCAACATATCTGTCTGAGGAGTATCGAGAGAATGTCCCGCACCATCGTCGTCGGCGCCGCCCAACTCGGCCCGATCGCCCGCGCCGACAGCCGCGAGGTGGTCATCGCCCGGATGATCGCCCTGCTTGAGAAGGCCGCCCGACGCGGCTGCGACCTCGTGGTCTATCCCGAGCTGGCGCTGACCACCTTCTTCCCGCGCTGGTTCATGGAGGATCAGGCCGAGGTCGACGCCTTCTTCGAAACTGAGATGCCCGGCCCGGCGACGGCGCCGCTGTTCGCCAAGGTGAAGGAACTCGGCGTCGCCATCAGCTTCGGCTATGCCGAGAAGACGGTGATCGACGGCCGTGTCCGGCGGTTCAACACCTCGATCATCGTCGACAAGACGGGCGCCATCGTCCACCGCTACCACAAGGTTCATCTGCCCGGACACACGGAGAACGAGCCGTGGCGGGCCTTCCAGCATCTCGAGAAGCGCTATTTCGAGCCGGGCGATACCTTCTTCACGCCGGCCGACTGCCTCGACGGCAAGATCGGCATGGCCATCTGCAACGACCGTCGCTGGCCGGAGACCTATCGCGAGCACGCGCTGCGTGGCACCGAGATGGTGCTGATCGGCTACAACACGCCGTATCACTACCCGCTTGCGCCCGAGCACGATCATCTCCAGTGCTTCCATAATCACCTCGCCATGCAGGCCGGCGCCTATGCCAACGGCATGTGGGTGGTGGGCGTCGGCAAGGCCGGCAACGAGGAGAACTGCGTGCTGATCGGCCAGAGCTGCATCATCGCCCCGACCGGCGAGATCGTCGCCATGGCGTCGACGCTGGGCGATGAACTGGTGATGCACGACTGCGATCTCGACCGCTGCACCGAGATCCGCGCCAACATCTTCAACTTCCAGAAGCACCGGCGGCCGGAGATGTATCCGCTCCTGTCGGCGCCAGTCTGACGCCTTTTGGGGATTCATTTGCATGGCCGACCTGACGCCGATCCCGCTGCCGGTGCTCGTCAACCGGATGTTCCGCGAGCTTGAGGCGAAGAAGGCCGCCTTCCACCTGCCGCGTTTCAAGTTCGCCAAGGCGGCGGCCGGCCGCGACCTTTCCACCTCGATTTTCGGCCGCAAGGCGGCGACGCCCTTCGGGCCGGCGGCCGGGCCGCACACCCAGCTGGCGCAGAACATCGTGCTCAGCTGGCTGGCCGGTGGCCGGGTGATCGAGCTCAAGACGGTGCAGGTGCTCGATCATCTCGACATCGCCCGCCCCTGCATCGACATGGAGACGGTGGGCTTCAACATCGAATGGTCGCAGGAGCTTTCCCTCGAACAGTCGCTCGAGGAATACGTCAAGGCGAGGATGCTGATCGAGATGGCCAGGGCGGCGGGCCTGGCTCCTGGCCTTGATGACACCGTCATCGACATGAGCGTCGGCTACGATCTCGCCGGCATCCGCTCGGACAAGGTCCGCGCCTTCATCGCCGGCCTGAAGGACGCCAGCGTCGTCATCGACCGGCTGCGGCCACAGATTCCCGAACCTTACGCCCGGTTCCGCAACCTCGCCTACCCCACCTGCATCTCCGACAGCGTCACCGTCTCGACCTTCCATGGCTGCCCGCCCGGCGAGATCGAAGCGATCGCCGCGCATCTGATGGCTGAGGAGGGCCTCGACGTCGTCGTCAAGCTCAACCCGACGCTGCTCGGCAAAACCGACCTCAACGCTCTCCTGCACGACAGGCTCGGCTATACCGACCTCGTGGTGCCCGACGCGACCTTCGAGAAGGACGCGACATGGCAGGATGTCAGGGGCATCGTTAGCCGGCTCGGAGAGCTGGCCGACAAGCTTGGGCGCGGCTTCGGAGTCAAGTTCTCCAACACGCTGCTCGTCCACAACCACAAGCAGTTCTTCCCGGCCGGTACCGGCGAGATGTACCTGTCCGGGCCGCCGCTGCACGTACTGGCCGTCGAACTCGTCGCTCGCTTCCGGGCCGAGTTCGGCGATCGTTTCCCGATCTCGTTCTCGGCCGGCATCGACGTCGGCAACTTCGCCGACACGGTGGCGCTCGGCCTCAAGCCGGTCAGCGTCTGCACCGACCTCCTGAAGGGCGCCGGCTATGGCAAGGGCGCGGACTATGTCGCCGACCTCGCCGATCGCATGACCGAGGTGGGAGCGTCCGACCTCGATACCTATGCGCTGAAAGCCTTCGGCCTCGCCGTGGTGGCGCTCAACGAGCTGGCCATTCCAGCCGAGCGCAAAGCCACGCTGATCGCGGCGGTTGAAGCTGGCGCTGATTTGCGCGCCGCCGCCGGTGTCGATTTCGGGCCGTGGGTGTCGGCCGCGCGGCTTTGCAACACCGTCCACTATGCCAGCCGCGTGCGCGACGACCGCCGCTATGCCCGCGCCGAGGTCGACCATCCGCCGCGCCGGACCGGTGTGCCGCTCGCCCTTCTCGACTGCGAGACCTGCGGCAAGTGCGTCAACATTTGCCCCAACGATGCCATCTTCCGCTATCCGTTGCCGCAGGCGCCGGTCATTGCTGCCAACCTGCTGCCCGGTACGGCCGGCGTTGCGGTCGGCGAGGCACGGCCTGTGACGCGCGCCCAGCAGATCGGCATCTTCGCCGACGTCTGCAACCGCTGCGGCAATTGCGATGTCACCTGCCCGGAGACGGGCGGTCCCTTCGCCCGCAAGGCCAACCTGTTCGGCACCGCCGCGAGCCTCGACGATGCGCCGGACCGCGACGGGCTTGCCGTCGAGCGGATTGCGGCGGGACTCCGCCTGCACGTCCGCGACGGCGGCCGGCGCTTCGTGATCGACGACGACGGCGTCCGTCTCGCCTGCAAGGGGGATGGCTTCGATCTCTCGGTCGATCCCGCCGCGCCAGAGATGGCATCCGGCAAGACCGACCATCCGGTCGACGTCGGCCGGCTCATTCTCCTCGCCCGCATCGCCCGTGCCGTGACGGCAGCCGATGTCGTCACCTACGCCAACGCCGCCTTCGACTGAACGGACCCGCCAGATGCCCATGATCACTCTCACCGTCAACGGTCGCGACCATCAGCTCGATGTCGAAGCGGACGAGACGCTGCTCTCCGTGCTGCGCGACAGACTGAAGATCACCTCGGTGAAGGACGCCTGCTCCGGCCAGGGCCAGTGCGGCTGCTGCCTGGCGCTGATCGGCGGCCGTCCGAGCAAGACCTGCACCGTCAAGGCAACCGCCATGAAGGGACGGCCGGTTGTCACGCTGGAAGGCGTCGATACGGCGGAGCGGCAGCTCTATGCCGACGCCTTCCAGGCTGCCGCTGGCGTTCAGTGCGGCTTCTGCACGCCCGGCCTCGTCGTGCGTATCAAGGCGCTGACCGATGCCGGCGAGGCAACGGATCGGCAGGAGATCGCCGCCGCCCTCGACGGCCATCTCTGCCGCTGCACCGGCTACAAGAAGGTGATCGACGCCGTCGAGTTGATCCGCGACGTCAAGGCCGGCGTAAAGCCGCACCCGCAACCGATGGCCGATGGCGGCGTCGGCCGGCCGGTCGAGCGCTTCCGGGGCGGGGACTTGGCGCTCGGCGATCGGCCGTTCCTCGCCGACATCGACGTGCCCGGCCTGTTGCATGGCGCCCTCGTGCTGTCGCCGCACGCCCGCGCTCGCGTGAACGCCATCGATCTTACGAAGGCACTCGCCCATCCTGGCGTGGTCGGCATCGCCACCGCCGACGACGTGCCGGGCGACCGTTGGGTCGGCCAGATCCGCAAGGATTGGCCGGTGTTCGTCGCCGTCGGCGAGGAGGTGCGCTATGTCGGTGACGTCATCGCTGCCGTCGCCGCCGAAACCTCGCGCGCCGCCCGCGCGGCCGCCGCTCTCGTGGCCGTCGACTACACGGTGCTGGAGCCGACGCTGTCGCCGGAGGCCGCGCTGCAGCCCGACGCCCGGCAGGTCAACCCGCGCCAGCCCAACCTCCTGTCGGAAACGGTGATCGAGCGCGGTGATGTCGAGGCAGCGCTTGCCGCATCAGCCCATGTCGTCTCCGGAATCTGGCAAACCCAGCGTATCGAGCATCTGTTCCTGGAACCCGAGGCGGCGCTGGTCGTGCCGCTCGAAGATGGCCGGCTGCATCTCTACAGCCAGGGTCAGGGCGTGTTCGAGGACCGCAAGGCGGTGGCCGGCGTACTGGGCGTGCCGGTGGATAGCATTTTCGTCGAGCTGGTGCCGACCGGTGGCGCTTTCGGTGGCAAGGAAGACATGACGGTGCAGGCGCAGACGGCGGTGCTCGCCCGCCTGACCGGCCGGCCGGTGCGGCTCGTCCTCTCGCGTGAGGAGTCGGTGCGCCTCCATCCGAAGCGCCATCCGATGACCATGACCTATGCCGTTGGCTGCGACGCCGAGGGGCATATCACGGCGGCGAAGATCGACATCCTCGGCGATTCCGGCTGCTACGCCTCGGTGGGCGACAAGGTGCTCGAGCGGGCGGCCGGCCACGCCTGCGGCCCCTACCGGGTGCCGACGCTGTCCATCCATTCCATCGCCGCCTACACCAACAACCCGCCCTGTGGCGCCATGCGCGGCTTTGGCGTCAACCAGACCTCGTTTGCCATGGAGGGCTGTCTCGATCTTCTGGCCGAGAAAGTCGGCATCGACGGCTGGGAGATGCGCTGGCGCAACGGCGTCCGCGTCGGCGACGTGTTCTCATCGGGCCAGATCCTCGAGAAGTCGGTCGGGCTCGAGAAGTCGCTGCTTGCCGTCAGGGACGCCTATTACGCGGCAAAGGCCGAGGGCAAGGCGGTCGGCGTCGCCTGCGCCGTGAAGAACTCCGGCATTGGCAACGGCGCGCTCGAATGGGGCAAGTGCCGCCTGGAAATCGAGGCGGAGGACCGCGTCGGTCTCCACATCGGCTTCACCGAGATGGGACAGGGCCTGCTGACCATTTCCGCCCAGTCGGCCGCCGAGATAACCGGCCTTCCCTCCTCGATCTTCGTGCCACAGGTCAACAGCCGCTTCGATGTCGGCGTCGGCCAGACCACCGGATCGCGCGGCACGCTGCTGGCCGGCAACGCGGTGATCAAGGCGGCGAAGGCGCTGCGGGCGGCGCTTGAGTCTGGCAAGGCGCTGAAGGACCTCGTCGGCGAGGTGTTCGTCGGCGACATCCTGATCGATGACACGACGGCCCCAGGGCAACTGAAGAACGGCAAGATCAAGACGCATACCGCCTTCGGCTGGGCGACACAGGTGGCGATCCTCGATGACACCGGCCGCGTTGCCAAGGTGATCGCCGCCCATGACGTCGGCAAGGCGCTGAACCCCAAGCTCGCCGAGGGCCAGATCGAGGGTGCCGTGCACATGGGGCTCGGCTACGCCCTGACCGAGCAGCTTCCCTGCAAGGACGGCATGCCGGTCACGACCAACGTCCGCGAGATCGGCGTGTTGCGTGCCTCCGACATGCCGGAGGTGGAGGTGATCCTGATCGAGGAGCACGAGCCGGAGGGGCCGTTCGGCGCCAAAGGCATCGGCGAGATCGGTCTTGTGCCGACCGCTGGCGCCGTTGCCGCGGCGCTCGCCGCCTTTGACGGCGTCCGACGCACGGTGCTGCCGATGATCGACAGCCCGGCGGCGCGGGCGCTGTCGGTCGGTCTCGATCCCGACCTCGACCGGAGCGACTGGCATTGACCCGCTCGATCACCTTAGGGCCTGACCGGACCGGCCGCACGGTCGCCATCGTCGACGGCCTCATCGCCGAGACGGTTGATCCAGCGGCGGCGGTCGTCGCTTGTCCGGACGGCGAGATCGCGCCGGGCGCCGTCTGTGCCCACACGCATCTCTATTCCGGCCTGGCGTCCTACGGCATGCCGCCGGCCGAGCCAGCGCCCCGGACTTTCATCGAGATTCTCGAAAAGGTGTGGTGGCGGCTCGACCGGGCCCTTGATGCCGACACGCTCCGGGCGTCGGCGCGCGACTACATCGCCAAGGCGCTGCTATCGGGCACCACCAGCCTCATCGATCATCACGAGTCGCCGCATTTCATCAGGGGATCGCTGCAGGTGCTGGCCGACGCCGCCGAGGACCTTGGCGTACGAGTGCTCCTGACCTTCGGCGCCACCGAGCGCAACTTTGGCCGCGCCGAGGCCGAGACCGGCCTTGTCGAGTGCGGCAACGTCGAGGAGACGCCGCTGGTCCGCCGCCTCGTCGGCCTGCACGCCAGCTTCACCGTTTCCGACGACACCATCCGTTCCGCGGGCGACCTGTGCCGCGCCCTCGGCACGGTGATGCACGTCCACGTCGCGGAAGCCGTCGATGATGTGGAGGACGCGCGGACGCGCGGTTATGCCGGCCCGCTCGAGCGACTGCTCGAACTCGACGCCCTGCCCATTGGCTCGATCCTCGCCCATGGCGTCCATCTTTCCGCCGACCAAGTGCGTCAGGCCGACCGGCTCGGACTTTGGCTCGTCCAGAATCCGCGCTCCAATGAAGGCAACCGCGTCGGCTACCCGGTCAATCTCCGCCATTCGGACAAGGTGGCGCTCGGCTGCGACGGCTGGCCCGCCGACATGGCCGTCGAGGAAGCCGCTCTCGTCCGGCTCGCCACCACGCATGGCGACGACCGGGCAGCCGGCCGCCTTGATGCCGGGCAACGGTTGATCGCCGAGCGCTTCGGGTTCGCCGCCACCGGCCTCAATCCGGGCGCGGCCGGCGATGTGGTGGTGCGTGAGGGCGGCAAGGTGATGACGGTGGTGGTCGGCGGCCGGCTGGTCGTCCACGGCGGCCGCCTCGTCGGCGCCGACGCCGAGGCGATCGAGGCCTCGGCGCGCGCCGAGGCGGAGCGTCTCTGGCAGCGGATGGCCTGATCCCCGGTGACGGCGCGGTCCGCCGGGGCTATTGTCGCCGCCAGCAGGGAGCGACCGATGATCTACTTTCTCGATACCGCCGACGCCGCCGCCATCGCCCGCCTCTCGGATCTCTATCCGATCGCCGGCGTCACCACCAATCCGACGCTGATCGCCCGTGAGAAGCGGCCGTTTGCGGAGATCCTCAAGGACATCCGCGCGGTGATCGGCGACGGCGCCATGTTGCATGTTCAGGTGACTGGCAGCGATGCCGAGACCATGGTGGCAGAGGCGCGCAAGCTCGCCGACTTCGTCGGTGCGGGCTTCCATCCAAAAGTGCCGGTGACGGCGGAGGGCATCAAGGCGATCCGGCGCCTGTCGGGGCAGGGGTTCCATGTGACGGCCACCGCCATCGTCACCGCCCAGCAGGCGCTGATGGCGGCGGTGGCCGGCGCGGCCTTCACCGCTCCCTACGTCAACCGGCTCGACATGATCGGTGGTGATGGCGTCAAGGTGGTCGCCGACATCGTCCACCTGTTCCGCGTCCACGCCCTGCCGACCCGACTGCTGACCGCCTCGTTCAAGACCATCCAGCAGGTACACGACGTCGCCATGGCCGGAGCCCATTCGGCAACGCTGCCGCCCGACATTC
>Ga0316604_10002058_pt1 | contig 16220 bp, 14 predicted proteins | sample OWC_soil_day20_C_FD_207650 | JGI IMG/M metagenome (GOLD analysis project Ga0316604, IMG submission 207650) | Wetland soil microbial communities from Old Woman Creek delta, Ohio, United States - OWC_soil_day20_CT | ecosystem: Environmental > Terrestrial > Soil > Wetlands | place: USA: Ohio... | reverse complement strand
TTTTGGCAGAAAGTATAACTTTCTCTGGGTAAGGCAATATCGTTTTAAAGTTGCTTTTATTTTGTTATGCGGCAGGAATTTGCCGGTCCATATGTAAATATATGTATTAGTTATGTTTTCGGATGTCTAATAGTAGGGGGGCGTCTAAAATGCTATATAAATATCTTGTTCCAGACAGGATAGACGTTTTGCAAGATTGTATGGTTAGATACACTCAGCCTGAGGCATTTAATGATCCATTTGAGGTTAAACCGTACATAACCAAACTTACTGCAAAAGAGCACGAAGCCTTTAGTCAATTTGAGGAACTTATTTCTAAAGCGCTACATGAGTATTATGATCTACAATCGATACAGGTGCAAGATAGAATCCCCTTTTCTGTGTTCTATAAAAAGTTTCGGGAAGAGTTGGGGAGGGCTTTAAAAGAAACATTTTACCAAATGGAAGATGGGGTTACCCCGATTATTCGAAGAATGTGGCCTGATAAGTTTAGTGACATGCTAGGAATTTTTTCTTTAACTGAAAAACCGGATAATCTTCTAATGTGGGCTCATTATGCAGCAAGTCATGAAGGATTTGTAGTAGGCTTTGATTCGAGTCATCCTTATTTTCATGATACGGTAGGACACGAAGATGAGTTGCGTCACCTATGTAAAGTTGAATATCGCGAAAACCGCCCTATGTCCGCTATGACTGAACTGTCAGGTATAGACGTTTTTCTGGTAAAGAGTACCCAATGGAGTTATGAGCAGGAATGGAGAATTATACGCCCCCTGCAAGATAATAGTAAAATTGTTCAGAATCATCCTTATCCAATTTACCTTTTTCAATTTCCCGCAACTGCAATCAAAGAAGTTATTTTAGGTTGTAAGATGACTGAAAATAAAAAGCAGGATATAATAGCAATTTTATCGTCAGGTTCTTTTCAACATGTACAAGTATGGCAGGCCGAACCGGATGAAACTGAGTTCAAATTAAAGTTATTGAGTTTAACGCGGTAGTGTATTATGTATCGTGATAAAGGTGTACAAAGCAAAAAAACTTGCCTAGATAGACAAGTTTTTTTTGGTGGCGGCACAGGGATTTGAACCCCGGACACTGCGGGTATGAACCGCATGCTCTAGCCAACTGAGCTACGCCGCCGTATTAAGATGGAGCTAGTGACCGGGATTGAACCGGTGACCTTATCCTTACCAAGGATACGCTCTACCGACTGAGCTACACCAGCATTGGTTGCGGGAGCAGGACTTGAACCTGCGGCCTTCGGGTTATGAGCCCGACGAGCTACCAACTGCTCCATCCCGCGATATTGATTTTTTGCCACAAAGTAGATTATATAGCAGTGCAGATAAGATGTCAATCTCTTTTTGGGTAAGAAAGTATGACGATTACCTAGAAGACAGATCGGTAGCGTTGACTACTGCTATTTAATGGTGTATATTAAATTGTTGTACTGTTTACTTTATTAATGATGCTAAACACTGATAAAGAAAACACGGCTTGCACCGAGCATTTGGCGAAAGCGGAAGCCGATGTTGCCCTTATCCTGTTCTTAAGAAAGTTATACTTTCTGTTAGGGTAAAATAGTCTTAAGAAGATTATTCCCGCTAATGCAATAGTTATGCTGTAAAAGTAATAGAATTAACTTTAGGAGGCAACAATGTCAAATCTTGCTCCCGAAATTAGCAAACGCCGTACTTTTGCCATTATTTCCCATCCAGATGCTGGTAAAACAACATTAACAGAAAAACTATTACTATATGGTGGAGCTATTCGCCTGGCTGGTTCGGTCAAGGCGAGAAAAGCACAAAAACACGCTGTATCTGACTGGATGGAGATTGAAAAGCAGCGTGGTATCTCGGTAACATCCAGTGTTTTGCAGTTCGATTATGATGGCTATCGTGTTAATATATTAGATACTCCTGGTCACCAAGACTTTAGTGAAGATACCTATCGCACCTTGATGGCTGCAGATAGTGCGGTCATGCTGATCGATGTAGCCAAAGGTGTAGAAGATCAGACGAAAAAGTTATTTCAAGTGTGTAAACAGCGGGGAATACCGGTATTTACCTTCGTGAATAAGCTTGACCGTTATGGTCGTAACCCATTTGAACTGATGGAAGAAATAGAGCAGGTTCTCGGTATCCGTGCTTATCCAATGAATTGGCCAATTGGAATTGATGGTAAATATAATGGCATTTATGTGCGTAACCAAGCTAAGATCGAATTGTTCGAACGCAGCGGTGAGCATGGAAAATGGGCCCTGCCCTCAACGCAGGGCAGCGTAGATGATCCGGCATTTAAAGAAATTCTTGGTGAAGATATTCATCAGGCCTTATGTGATGATATTGCACTTTTAGACGTAGCCGGCGAGGAATTCGATTTTGATAAAGTGACCCGCGGGGAACTTACGCCTATGTTCTTTGGTAGTGCAATGACTAATTTTGGGGTTCGTCTATTTTTGGAAGATTTCTTAAAAATGGCACCGCCTCCGATGTCAAGGATGTCCTCGGAAGGTTTGATTACACCTGATAATGATGAGTTCTCGGCTTTTGTGTTTAAGATTCAGGCTAATATGAATCCGGCTCACCGGGATCGATTGGCTTTTATGCGCATATGCTCAGGTAAATTTGAACGGGGGATGACGGTGTATCATTCCCAGTCTAATAAACCAGTAAAGTTGGCACAACCGCAGCAGTTTTTGGCGCAGGAACGAACAATTATCGATGAAGCCTATCCGGGAGATATCATTGGGCTATTTGATCCAGGAATTTTTGGCATTGGTGATACCTTGTGTCAAGAAGGTTCGACTTTTACCTTCCGGGACTTTCCAGTTTTTCCCCCGGAACAGTTTGCTCGCATTCAAGCCAAAGATACCATGAAACGTAAACAATTTGTTAAGGGCATGACTCAACTGACACAAGAGGGCGCTGTACAGGTATTTCGTCAGCCTGACTATCCTGTAGAATCTTTTGTTGTTGGCGTTGTTGGTTCATTGCAATTTGAGGTACTTGAATACCGTTTGAAACACGAATATGGTGTAGATATTTTAATGAATAAATTACCCTATTCGATAGCGCGGTGGCTTATTGGCGAAAATCTTGATGTAAAGGCCATGAAAAATATGGATAGCGGTCTTTTGGTGCAAGATATCAAAGACAGACCTGTTGCTTTAATTAGCAATGAGTGGCAGCTTAGATGGGTAGTAGAACGGAATCCGGAAATGAAATTTCTGGTCGTGCCAGAAGACGCGCGGCAGGCTTAAGGGGGGAATAGACTATGTATACCTTTCCGTTAGAGTCTGATGAACTTATCAAAAAAAAATGTCTTGCCAGTTATGCTAGTAATAGAGAAGTTTTAAATGGGGCGCTCTATCTGACAGATCAGCGGTTGGTATTTGTTGGCTATGCCCTTAGTATTACCAACAAATATATGGATGAAGTGCCACTGACTCACATTAAAGAATTACTGCCGGAAAAGACTTTTTTTGTTATTCCCAATGTACTGAAGGTAGTTACTATTAAAGATAAAGTACTCAAATTTGTTGTCGAGGGCCGTAATGAATGGCTTGAGGCCATTAACAGACAAATGACAATTGTTAACTAAATGAAAACCACACCACTCTCTTCGTTGTATGCAAATACGCTGTGGAACATATACTATATGAGAAGGGAGTGATGGTGGTGAATTTGCTTTCCATCGGCCTGAACGGAACAACCGGGAACATCAGGGAGAAGTTGGAGCACGATTGTAAAATGTTGACCCAAGAAGGCTTCCGGGTAGTTATCGAAGAACTGGATCGAGGCAGTTACAAGTTCTTGGGCGTAAATATCATTGATGGCGAATTGTCTTTTCGTAATTATGAGCGGATAAAAACGGTTTTAAAAACCAGTGTGTCTCAGATACTTGCAGATTGGATTATTTCTAACGAAGAACATCGGCTTATTAACAAAATTGTTAGTGATAACTATTTTTATTTTAATCATGACGAACGTGCTACAGTGGAATCAAATGCGCTGCGAGTGCTTGCTGGCAGTTCGGGGCGTTATAAGCTAATAATAACTCGAATTTTAGATTATCTTGAGAATCACCATGAACTAGTCCTTGATGGCTTTTTGAATTTTCGGCTAAAAGATTACCGCTTGCAGTTATCAGAGGTTATTGATACTGTTGTTGATGACTTTATGATGGAACTTGAATATAAAGAGTTTATTCGGCTTTTGCGTTATTTTGTCGATGTTCAGGAGCCACGTGAAGAGGAGGCCCATGTAGTTATCAAGGAGAACAATATGTTTACGCTGCTTGATTCACATGGCCAAGTAATTAATACTGAATTGATGGAAGACATGTTGCTGCCGAGGAACACTGCCGATAGTTTTGATAATCTTAATTATGAAGATATGTTAATAAGTACTTTAATAACGATTGCACCACGAAATATCATGGTACATAGTGCCAATCGAATCAAAGATAAAGATCTTTTAGATACAATCAAAACGGTATTTGATAACAGGGTAGTAGTCTGTAAGGGATGCGAAATGTGTTCAACTGATTATGCCGGCAAATCAAATCCTACTGAGTTATAAAGTGGGACTTATCCGCTGATAAGTTGATTTAACACTTGGTCAGCGGATAACTTGACATTCTTAGTAAATTTATATATAATTTTTGGTAATCAAACATTGTTATTAACAGTAATGCCGAGGACAAGATAGTAGTTTGAAAGGCGTTTCAGAGAAAAGATGCCATAGGCTGTGAGCATCTTTACGTAACCCAACTAGTATTACCACCTCGAAACTGCTTCGCTGAACCCAAAGTAAAGTAAGCTTAGCCGGGGATATTACCCCGTTATCAAAGTCTGAGATGGCTATTTAGCCAAACAGGGTGGAACCACGGGTATAAACTCTCGTCCCTATAGGGACTGAGAGTTTTTTTATTTGGTTAAGGAGGCTAACAAAACATGAGTACCATTAAGATGATACTAAAAGACGGAGCAGTGCGTGAGGTTGAACAGGGAAATACCTTGGCTGAAGCCGCGAAAGCTATTAGTCGTAACTTAGAAAAAGCAGCATTGGTTGCTAAGGTAAATGGTCAAGTGACAGACTTGACTACTACATTAGACAAGGACTCAAACGTTGAATTTTTAACATTTGCAGATGATGAGGGCAAGGCGGCCTTACGCCATACCTCCTCACATATTCTGGCTCAAGCCGTTAAACGTCTGTACGGTGATGTAAAATTAGGTATTGGTCCGTCAATTGCCAATGGTTTTTACTATGACTTTGATACTACTCACACCTTTACCCCTGAGGATTTAGTAACGATCCAGGCTGAAATGGAGAAAATAGTAAAAGAAAATTTGCCGCTTGAGCGCAAAATAGTTAGCCGCGAGGAAGCCCTCCAGCTATTTGCCACACAAGGCGAGGTATATAAACAGGAGCTTATCCGAGATTTACCGGAAGATGTGGCGATATCAATTTATAAGCAAGGTGAATTTGTTGATTTATGTGCCGGACCTCATCTTATATCTACCGGCCGGGTTAAAGCCATTAAGCTGCAGAGCATTGCAGGTGCTTACTGGCGCGGGGACGAAAAACGCAAGATGCTGCAACGTATCTATGGAACTTCCTTTGAAAAGAAAGCTGATTTAGATGCGTATATTACCATGATGGAAGAGGCGGCTAAACGTGACCACCGTAAACTAGGCCGCGAACTTGATTTGTTCAGTATCCAGGAAGAAGGCCCAGGATTTCCTTTTTTCCATCCGAAAGGTATGGTTGTTCGAAACGAGCTTGAGAGTTTTTGGCGCAAGATTCATGTAAAATACGGCTATCAGGAAATTAAAACTCCAATTATCCTTCACCAAAAACTATGGCAACAATCAGGCCATTGGGAGCATTACCGCGATAATATGTATTTCACCCAGATAGACGAAGAAGGATATGCGGTTAAACCTATGAATTGTCCGGGTGGGATTTTAGTATATCGCACTCAGCACCACAGTTACCGAGATTTGCCGCTTCGTACTTGCGAACTAGGGCTTGTTCACCGTCATGAACTTTCGGGAGCACTTCATGGACTAATGCGAGTGCGTAGTTTTACTCAGGATGATGCCCATATTTTTATGCTGCCATCACAAATTAAGTCTGAGATCAAAAAGGTTATTGAACTTTTTAATACAGTGTACAGCGTTTTTGGATTATCCTACCATGCAGAATTGAGTACTAAACCAGCAAAAGCCATGGGTTCTGATGAAGTGTGGGAAACTGCGACAACGGCGCTTAAAGAGGCGCTAGAAGAGCTGAATATGCCTTTTAAAATTAATCCTGGAGATGGCGCTTTCTATGGTCCGAAAATTGACTTCCACCTCCAAGATTCCATTGGTCGTACCTGGCAATGTGGTACCATTCAACTTGACATGCTGATGCCAGAAAAATTTGACCTGAATTATATCGGGGAAGATGGACTTAAACATCGTCCGGTAATGATTCACCGGGTCGCTTATGGTAGTTTGGAACGCTTTATCGGTATTTTGATCGAACATTTTGCGGGAGCATTTCCGCTCTGGTTAGCACCTGTGCAGGTTAAAATATTACCAATAAGCGAACGTCATGCCGAGTATGCCCAAGAGCTTGCGCAAATGATGCGAGATCAGGATATTCGTGTAGAAGTCGATGATCGCAACGAAAAAATTGGCTACAAAATTCGCGAAAGTCAGTTGCAAAAGTTGCCGTACATGCTGGTGGTAGGCGACAAGGAAGCAGAGACTCGTACAGTAGCTATTCGTAAACGGGGGCAGGGAGATCTTGGTGCCATGCCTATTGATGGTTTTATTACAACGGTACTTGCTGAAATTATTGCCAAAAGCTAATGCAGCGCAGAAAAATAGCTTGACTTACCAGAAATAAGGTGTTACTATAATCAAGTGATTCAAATATTGCATTAAGCAGAAGCCATCCACTTCTCACCTTACAGCGCATAAATGCTGCTGGTAAGGTTCATTAAGCAAAACGATGTAGTTATGCTATTGCGCGGGTGGTCTATGCCACCCGTTTTTTATTTTAATCGAAACAAATTATATTAGGAGGTGAGCGGCAATTAGCAAAGAGACTTTAAAAATTAATGAAGAGATTCGGGCTAAAGACGTTCGGGTAACCAGTAGCACGAATGAGCAATTGGGGATTATGTCGCTAAGGGACGCATTACGTTTAGCGGGAGAGCAAAACCTTGATTTAGTAGAAGTAGCACCAACTGCTAAACCGCCGGTATGCCGGATCATGGATTTCGGCAAATTCCGGTATGAGCAACAAAAACGCGATAAAGAAGTCAAGAAAAAGCAAAAGGTAGTGTCTCTTAAAGAAGTTAAACTTCGGCCCAACATTGAGGATCATGATTTTAATGTTAAGCTAAAGAATGCCCAACGCTTTTTAGAAGATGGCGACAAAGTCAAAGTAACAATTATGTTCAGAGGAAGGGAACTTTCTCATCCTGAACTTGGCAGACAAGTGCTGGTGCGAATGGCTACCTTACTTAAGGATATGGCTAACATTGAACGTGATGCTAAGCTTGAAGGTAAAAATATGATTATGATTGTAGCTCCTAAGCCCAACACTACACAATCTAGCACATAAATAGAAAGGGGATATCCTACTATGCCAAAAATGAAAACACGCAGAAGCGCTGCTAAACGTTTCAGAGTAACCGGCAGCGGTGAATTCAAACGTTCCAAAGCTTTTAAAAGTCACATTCTTGAGAAAAAATCTCCGTCGCGTAAGCGTAACCTACGTAAAGCAGCTATGGTTAGCAAATCTGACCATGAACGCGTAGTGAAAATGCTTCCTTACGCCTAAAACTATAAACAATTTATAAGTACATCAGGAGGTATCTGACATGCCAAGAGTTAAAAAAGGCGTTACTGCACATAAACGTCATAAAAAAATACTTAAACTAGCCAAAGGTTATCGTGGTTCGAAGAGCAAACTCTTCAAAAAAGCTAACGAAACCGTGATGAAAGCACTGTATTATGCACGTGCTGACCGCCGTACCAAAAAAGGCGACTTCCGCAAACTGTGGATTACCCGTATTAATGCTGCTGCCCGTATTAGTGGTATTTCTTATAGTCAGCTTATTAACGGACTCAAAAAAGCTGGTATAGAAGTTAACCGTAAAATGTTGGCCGACCTGGCAGTTAACGATATGGCTGCGTTTGGCAAGTTGGTAAACGCTGCTAAAGATCAATTGAAATAATAAGAAAAGCCTTAGTCGTTCTTATGTCAACAGAATTTTGCTATAAATTCTGGTAGACTAAAAAACTCCCGAAATATTTCGGGAGTTTTTTTGATGTATAATATTTATAAATATTGGTATTACTAGTAATTAAATCCAGACAAGTGCGATATAGGCTGAAAAATTTGATTTTTTAAAATTTTAGTATAATGGGCAGGTTTTTTTAGGCTGATGGCGAATAAAATATAGCAAGCAACTGGCATTTAAAGTTTATTTAATAAAACACAAAAAGGAGGAGTTCACTTTGGCCCTAGTGACAATGAAAGAATTACTCCAGGATGCAAGAAAAAGAAAATATGCAGTCGGTGGTTTTAATGTATTTAACTTTGAGACGTTAGGCGCTGTTATTGAGGTGGCAGAAGAACTAAAGACGCCCCTGGTGCTTGGTATTCCTGAGCGGTTATTTAAATTTGTCGATGTTGACATCTTGAGCGCGGCAATGAGCAGAGCTGCCCAAAAAAGTTCTGTGCCTGTGGCTCTCCATCTGGACCATGGACATACGTATGAAGGGGTGATGAAAGCCATTCGCTGGGGATTTACGTCTGTTATGTTTGATGGTTCAGCATTGCCTTTCGAGGAAAACTTAAAACGTACTAAGGAAATCACTCGCATAGCCCATTCTCTCGGTGTATCAGTCGAGGGTGAATTGGGCTATGTTGGTTGTTATGGCAATATCCAAGATATAAATGATGAAAATTTAGTTAAGCCAGAGATGGCCCATACTTTTGTAGAGAAAACCAAAGTGGATGCACTCGCAGTAGCTGTAGGAACAAATCATGGGGTGTATCGCGGTGGTCCTAAGCTTAATTTTTCGAGACTTTCTGAACTTAATAGTACAGTCACTGTACCTCTTGTTATGCATGGTGGTTCAAAACTTACTAAAGCAGAGTACTCTAGTTCAATTCAGTCTGGGATAAGCAAAATTAATGTTGCTACAGATATGTCGCTGGCTGCCGCCGAAACAGTAAAAGCTGAATTGGCCAAAAATCAGTCGGCCAATTATATTTACCTAATGTCGGTTGTTAAAAACGGTGTCAAAGATTCAGTCCGTAGATATATGTTATCTTTCGACTGCATCTCAAAAGCAATATAGCTGATAATAAAAGACGCATATAAACCTCCCGGCGCCTGGCGAACGGGGGGTTTATATGCGTTTACAAGAAAAATCAACAATACGCTTGCTTAGTTTTCTTAATTTGAGTATAATCGTTAGGTATTTTAGATTTAGAGGTGGAACACTTTGGAAGCAAAATTTGCTAACCTACTCGATATTACACAATGGAAGCTTACGCCATACCAGATATTGGTTTTGGGGTTTGCCGGGTTAATATTGGGAGGGGCGCTCTTATTAATGTTGCCAATAGCGGCGGCAACGGGGCCAGGCTTGAGCTTTATTGATGCCTTATTTACAGCAACATCAGCGGTTTGTGTGACAGGACTAGTAGTGGTTGATACTGGCACATATTTTTCGCTGTTTGGCCAGCTTGTAATAATAAGTTTAATTCAGGCTGGTGGTCTGGGTATAATGGCCATGTCTACCCTAATGGCCATACTTATTGGCAAAAAGATTAATTTGAAGCAGCGTCTGGTCATGCAAGAGGCATTGAATCAGTTCACGATAGCTGGAGTTGTACGATTAACCCAATATATCATTAAAGTGACGTTACTGCTTGAATTTATTGGTGGTACCATCCTTGCAATCCGCTGGTATCAGGATTTCGGTCTTAAAGGTATTTATTTTGGCTACTGGCACGCGGTTTCCTCCTTTTGTAATGCTGGGTTTGATTTGTTGGGGAGTGTCACCGGCAAGTTTTCCAGCGCAACTGGCTATGTCGATGATATTGCCGTCAATGTAGTTATCTCACTACTTATAATTTTAGGTGGTATTGGTTTTACCGTTATTGCTGATGTGTGGACAAACCGCCGGTTTGATAGGTTATCGCTTCATTCTAAGGTGGTTTTAATAACAAGCTTAGTGCTGATTGTCTTTGGTGCAATTGTAATTTTTTTACTTGAATATAATAACATTAATACATTAGGAAGTTTATCCGGACAAGGTAAAATTTTGGCCAGCTACTTCCAGTCAGTGACAGCACGTACTGCCGGCTGGAATACGGTAGACTTAAGTAAACTTACTGATGCGACCTTGTTTTTTATGGTAATACTCATGTTTATTGGTGCATCGCCGACTTCCACCGGCGGTGGTATTAAGACATCGACAGCCGGTGTTTTGGCAGTAGCCATCTGGGCCTTAATTAGAGGCCGGCAGGATGCGGAACTGTTTGAGCGGCGAATTCCTCAGTCCATTATTTATAAGGCATTCTCGGTAATGCTAATCTCAGCTGTTTTGGTTATTTTTGTAACCATGATGTTGAGCATTACAGAAAACCAGCCCTTTATTAATTTGTTATTTGAGACAACATCGGCATTTGGTACAGTAGGTCTAACAACAGGTATTACACCGACGCTGACAGCACCAGGTAAAATCTGGATCATCATAACTATGTTTGCCGGGAGGGTTGGGCCAGTTACCTTAGTGTTAGCATTGGCTTTAAAAAGCCGTAAGGGGAATTTACAGTATCCGGAAGGGAAATTACTCATTGGTTAAAGGGAGAAACTGAATGAAAAATAATAATAAAAATAAGCAATTTGCGGTAATTGGCTTAGGACGGTTTGGGACAAGTATTGCCACCACATTATTTAAGCTTGGCCATGAAGTATTGGCGATTGATGTGAATGAAGAGCAAGTCCAGAAAATTAGCGAAACGGTGACCCATGTTGTTCAGGCAGACACCACTGATGAGAATACACTTAAGGCACTAGGTATTCGCAATTTTGATGTTGTTGTTGTTGCTATTGGGGAAGACATCCAGGCTAATGTTTTAACGACATTACTTTTAAAGGAGCTTGGTGTAAATTACATTGTTGCCAAAGCCCGTAATGAACTTCATGGTAAAATGTTAGCCAAAATCGGCGCAGACCGTGTTGTGTATCCAGAGCGTGATATGGGGCTACGAGTTGCACATAACTTAGTATCAACTAACGTGTTAGAATATATTGAATTGTCGCCAGATCTGGGTGTTGCCGAAATTACCGCGCCGAAAATATTAGTAGGCCGCAGCTTGGCAGAGACCAACCTGCGGGTAAAATACGAAATAAACGTAGTCGCTATAAAAAGGGATGAAGCACTCCTTGTACCACCCCCTTCGGACGAGAAAATTAGAACAGGGGACATCCTGATTTTAGTAGGGCAAACTAAGGGGATTCAAAAGATGGAGGAATTAGAGTGAGCGAATATATTTCCAGCGTAGCAAACAAGCTGATTAAGGAAATCGCTTCACTTAAACAACGAAAGTACCGAGATAGGCAGGGGCTGTTTCTGGCAGAGGGTGTGCGTCTGGTAGAGGAATGCGCTAACGCCGGTTGGCCTGTGAAGATGTGCATTTATACCGAAGACGCCGCTCGGCGTGAACGGGCACAAGCTGTCATTGAGCGATTATCAGCTGCAGATTGCCGAATGGTAGTGGTGTCAGAGGATATCTATAATAAGATTTCCGATACGGAGCAGCCACAAGGAATTATGGTTATCTTAAAAAAACGTCAGTTTTCTATTGAACAGATGCTTCTTAGCACAGATAAACTGCCATTACTTGTTGTTTTGGATGGTATTCAAGACCCGGGTAATGTAGGAACTATCATTCGTACAGCAGACGCTGCCGGCAGTGCTGGAGTCATTGCGCTGAAAGGATCAGCTGATATATATGCGGGTAAGACAGTAAGGGCAACAATGGGTTCATTATTTCACCTGCCGGTAATGGAAGGCTTGTCTGCTGTTGAGTTACTACAGAATCTTAAGCAGGCTAATATAAAGCTGCTAGCAACATGTTTACAGCAATCAGACGTTTATTACCAGGCTAATTTTAACTGTCCGGCAGCCATTATTTTAGGTAACGAAGGTCAAGGAATCAGTCCTGAACTTATCAACGCCGCAGATGCTTGTTTAAATATACCACTTATTGGCCATGCTGAGTCGCTTAATGTTTCCGTAGCTGCTGGTGTAATACTGTATGAAGCAGTAAGGCAGCGGGCAACCTTGTAATTTCTAAAATGCTATGATATAATACGTTTAGCAATGACGGAAATTGCCATTACAGGCAGAGAGGGTGTGGTCTTACAATGTTGACCGCCGAATTCTTCTGGAGAATGTTTGAAGCTACAGGTTCCATTGCTGCGTATTTGTGGTATAAACGGTTAATGTTGCAATAATTTAATAATAAGTTTTTTTGTATGCGATGAGGAAGAGAGTATGTTAGCCCCGTTTTCTACAGGGAGGATGCTGCCAGGGATTGAGAGCGGCACTGAAACAGTTAACAGAAGTTCACTTCTGAGTACCTGGGCTGAAGAGGAATACTTGTGTAGGTCTGGCGTTTTCCGCGTTATAGGAAATAGAGTGTAATTAGGGTGGTACCGCGAAATCAAGACTTTCGCCCCTTGGGGCTGGAAGTCTTTTTATTTTTCCAGATGGAAAGGTTAGCTTTCCCTGGATTGAACGACTAAGGCTTCTGCCGACGTCCTAAAGGACTTGGCACAAGCCAAGTCTTATCTTATATTCTTTAGGAGGCATGTATGGAACAAGAGCTTAATTCATTACGGGGCACAGCTCTTAATGAGTTGTCCGAAATAACCAGTAAAGAAGCGCTTAATGATCTAAAAATTAAGTATTTAGGTAAAAAAGGCCTGCTAACTGGTATGCTGCGTGGGCTTGGGGCATTAAGCCCAGAAGAACGGCCACGGATAGGACAAGTGGTCAACGAAATTAGAAATGAGATTGAAGATATCATAGCTACTAAGTTGGAGGCTATGAAACAAGCTGAACTTTCCCGGAAACTGGCATCAGAAACCATTGATGTAACTTTGCCAGGCCGCTCAACTGAGCTTGGTCATTTGCATCCACTGACACTGACTTTAAACCGCATCAAAGACACCTTTATGCGAATGGGCTTTGAAATTGCTGAGGGTCCGGAAGTGGAAAAAGACTACTATAACTTTGAAGCACTAAATCTGCCGCAAGATCACCCTGCTCGTGATATGCAAGATTCTTTTTACATCACTAAGGAATTCTTACTTAGAACGCATACTTCACCTGTACAGGTCCGGACATTGCAGTCGGCAGAACCTAACCAACCAATTCGAATTATTGCTCCAGGAAAAGTATATCGACGGGATTATGATGCCACCCATTCCCCCATGTTCCAACAGGTGGAAGGCTTGGTAGTTGATGAAAATATTAGTTTTGCCGATTTAAAAGGGACACTTGAGTTATTCTTAAAGGAAACGTTTGGCAACAGAGTTAATGTACGGTTTCGTCCTAGTTTTTTTCCGTTTACTGAACCAAGCGCCGAAGTGGATATTTCCTGTGTAATGTGTGAAGGCAAAGGGTGTCGTGTATGTTCAGGAACAGGCTGGTTGGAGATTCTAGGTTCTGGCATGGTTCATCCGCGCGTACTTGAAATGAGTAATTTTGATCCGGATAAAGTCAGCGGGTTTGCTTTCGGGATGGGTGTAGAGCGGATTGCTATGCTGACTTATGGTATTGATGACCTCCGACTGTTTTTTGATAATGATATGCGGTTTTTGCGTCAATTCTAAAGCTGGTGAAAGGGGAAGGTTATGAGAGCGTCAATTAAATGGCTTAAAGATTATGTTGATATAAATGAAACACCAGAAAAGCTGGCAGATATGCTAACAATGGCTGGTATTCCGGTAGAAGCGGTGGAAAAGTTAGGGCAGAATATTTCTGGTGTTGTCACCGGTAAGGTAGTAGAGATTGTCCCACATCCGAATGCCGATAAATTGTCGGTATGTAAAATTGATATTGCTACCGAAATCCTAACAATTGTTACAGGGGCAACAAATGTCCGTCAGGGACATATTGTGCCTGTAGCTACCGTTGGGGCAGAGCTTCCTAATGGAATGAGTATTAAGCCGACAAAACTACGGGGCTTGCTATCAAGCGGCATGCTATGTTCGACAGAAGAGCTGGCTATTGATAGCAAACTAGTTGCGCCTGAAGCAAAAAATGGTATTTATATTTTGCCTGCTGATACAGCTGTGGGGCTTGACATTCGCGTGGCACTGGGGCTTGATGATGTTGTGCTTGTATTCGAACTTACTGCCAACAGGGCCGACTGCTTTAGCATGATTGGTATTGCCCGCGAGATTGCCGTACTAACAGGTGCTTCTTTAAAGAAACCGATGCTTACTTTAAAAGAAACCTGTGCAGAGAAAGCTGGCTCTCTGACAAATATCCAGATTGTTGACTCTGAGCTTTGTTCAAGATTTGCTGCGAGAATTTTAAAAAATATTAAAGTTAGACCATCGCCGGTCTGGATGCAACAGCGTATTCAAGCCGCCGGAATGCGCCCAATTAACAATATTGTTGACGTTACTAATTTTGTCATGCTAGAGTTTGGTCAGCCTATGCATGCCTATGACTATAACCTGCTTGCGCGTCACAGTCTGGTTGTACGCAAACCTAATCCAGGCGAAAAACTGACTACGCTTGATGGCGTTAAACGGGAGTTGGCACCAGATATGCTGGTTATTGCTGATGCGGTACAGGCTGTTGGTATTGCCGGCGTCATGGGTGGACTTGCCACTGAAGTTACCGCCAATACCCAAAATGTATTACTGGAGGCGGCCGCCTTTAAAGGTGCAAGCATTCGACGGACGTCGCGTGCCCTAGGACTTCGTTCAGAGGCATCAGGACGGTTTGAGCGTGGGGTAGATACTGTGAATATTATTAAAGCTCTTGACAGAGCTGCCAGTCTGCTTGAAAATATGGGAGCTTGCGAAGTTTGCTCCGGTATTGTTGATATTTACCCTGATATGCATTTGCCAAACCAAGTGGTATTTACACCAAAGCAAATAAATAATTATCTAGGCACCGATATCCCCGCAAAAACTATGATCGATATATTAAAACGTCTTGAATTTGCTGTGGAAGCAGGTCCGGAAAGTATTACTGTGACAGTACCTACTTGGCGGGGCGATGTAACCCTGCCAGCCGATATTTGTGAGGAAATTGCCAGGGTTTATGGGTATGACAAAGTTCCTTCGACTACGCCAGGCGGCAGCATGGCCCAGGGCAAACAAAGCAATACCCAGAATACTATCGATCAAATTAAAAATCTGTTGGCAAGCAGCGGCTTTTCGGAAATTCTTTCTTTGAGTTTTTTTCATCCAGATTCGTTGGATAAACTTAATATTCCGTCTGACAGTTCGTTACGTCATGCTATTGAGGTTTTAAACCCAATTACTGATGACTTTCCTCATTTACGTACTACCTTACTAGGGGGAATAATGGATACGATTGTCCGCAATCTTTCCCGCAAAAATGAGGATTTAAAGATATTTGAGATTGGCGCAGTCTATTTGCCAGAAGAACTGCCACTCAAAGATTTGCCCCAAGAACCGATTATGTTATGTGGTGCTATGATTGGCAAGCGCCATACGCTTGCTTGGAATCAATCAAGGGATCTAGTGGATTTTTATGATGCCAAAGGAGCCGTTGAAGCCATACTGGGAGGGCTGGGAATTACCGGTTATGTAGTGGAAGCAGGCGAAAATTCATTCTTGCATCCTGGCAAAACTGCGGTGATTAAAAAAGATGGAGAGTCATTAGGCAGTATTGGCGAAGTACACCCGCAAGTGCTTGATGCGTATGGCGTTACCAAGAAGGTCTATGTGTTTGAATTAGCGGTAGGAGCATTGGTTAAGTATGCGGCCATTAATCCCAGCTATCGTGCACTACCTAAATTTCCGGCAATTACGCGTGACTTAGCTGTCCTTTTGCCTGAGAATATTGCGGCCACCACTGTAACTGAGGCCATCATTGCCAATGCAGGGACACTACTTACCAATGTTCAATTGTT
>Ga0316604_10002057_pt1 | contig 16227 bp, 16 predicted proteins | sample OWC_soil_day20_C_FD_207650 | JGI IMG/M metagenome (GOLD analysis project Ga0316604, IMG submission 207650) | Wetland soil microbial communities from Old Woman Creek delta, Ohio, United States - OWC_soil_day20_CT | ecosystem: Environmental > Terrestrial > Soil > Wetlands | place: USA: Ohio... | reverse complement strand
GGCGGCGGTTACGCCAGCGCCGAGGAGATCGCCCTGTTGATCCGCAGCGTCGCCATCCCCTGATCTGCCGTGGGTATTTTCGCAAGCCTGAAGCAGCAGCTTTTCCGCTGGCAAAGCGACGGCAGCGTCCCCTTCCGGCTCGGCCAACGGCGCATCTTCATCATCCCGTCGCGCGGCGGCCTGCTCTTCGCACTGGCCCTGATCGTCATGCTGCTCGGGGCGATCAACTACACGCTCGCCCTCGGCCATGCGCTGGTTTTCCTGCTCGCCGGACTGGGCCTGACCGGCATGGTGCATACCTTTCGCAACCTGTACGGCATGCTGATCACGCCGGGGCGCTGCGCGCCCGTTTTCCTCGGCGAAACCGCCCTCTTCCAGCTGACGCTGGGCAATGAGCGCAGTTCGCCGCGGCTGGCGCTGGAACTGGGTACCGAAGAAGGCAAAACGGTGATAGCTGCGGTCGACGCGCTGGAAAGCACAAAAACCGCCATTCCCGTCACGGCAACGCGGCGCGGCTGGCTGACGCTGCCCAAGGTGAAGATGTCCACCCGCTATCCGCTCGGCCTGTTCTACGCCTGGTGCTACCTGCAGCCAGCCATGCGCTGCCTGGTCTACCCGCAAGCGCTCGACTCGCCGCTGCCTGCCGTCAGTTCGACGCCCAATGCCGGCGAAAGGAGCGGCGATGGCGGCCAGGAAGACTTCGCCGGATTTCGCGAACGCCAGCCCGCCGACTCGCCGCGCCACGTCGCCTGGAAAGCCAGCGCCCGCGACACCGGCAACCGCCCCTTGCTGATCAAGCAGTTTGCCGGCGGCGGCCAGCTTGAACTGCAACTGGACTGGGCGCTGACCGATCCGGCGCACTCGGTGGAAAAGCGCCTCTCCATCCTCTGCGGCTGGGTGCTGGCCGCCGAAGCGGCGGGGGCGCGCTACGCCCTTCACCTGCCCGACCGGCAAATCCCCCCGGCCAGCGGCGAGCAGCAGCGCCAGCGCTGCCTCGAAGCTCTCGCCCTCTGTCAGCCATGAGCACGCCCGCCAGCCAGGCCCTGGATCGAACAGCCGTGCCCTGGCTGTTTGCCGCCGCCCTCGTCACCACGCTGCCGCATTTCGCCCACCAGGCAACCTGGCTCAGCCTGTTTACCGGCCTCATCTTTGCCTGGGGGGCCAGGCTGTGGTGGAAAGACCAGCGCCTGCCCGGGCGCTGGCTGCTGATCCTGCTGGTCATCGCCGCCTGCAGCGGTATCTTTGTTGAATTCCGCAGCCTCTTTGGCCGCGATGCCGGCGTCGCCATGCTGGTCATTTTCATGGCCATGAAGCTGCTCGAGCTGAAAAGCCGGCGCGACGGCATGGTCGTCGTCACCCTCGGCTACTTCCTGCTGCTGACCCATTATTTCTATTCGCAGAGCATTCCGACCGGACTCTGGCTGCTCCTCGCCATGTGGCTCGTCACCGCCACCCTGATCCGCCTGCACGGCGGCCCGGCCAGCACGCTGCGGGCGACGCTGCGCTACGCCGCCCTGCTCAGCCTGCAGGCGGTGCCCTTCATGCTGGTGCTCTACCTGCTTTTCCCCCGCATTTCCGGTCCGCTCTGGGGCTTGCCGCAGGATGCCCACGCCGGCAAGACCGGGCTGTCGGACACAATGTCGCCGGGCAGCATTGCCAATCTGGCGCAAAGTGCCGAGATCGCCTTTCGCGTCCGCTTCGACGGCCCGCTGCCGCCGCGGGAAAAGCTCTACTGGCGCGGCCCGGTCATGGAACAGTTCGATGGCGCCACCTGGCGCCCCTTCCCCGGCCGCTATCCGGCCGAGCGCATCGAATTCATTGCGGCGCCGATCAGCTATGAAACCACGCTCGAAGCCCACAATCAGCGCTGGCTGCTGGCGCTCGACGCCCCGACCGGGCTGCCGGCGGAAAGTGCCCTGAACGGCACGTTGACCGCAGGAGTCCGCCAGCCGATCACCCAGCGCCAGCGCTTCCGGCTAGCCGCCAGCCTCGACTACCGTTTCAATGCCAGCGAAGACGCCGCGGTCCTGCGCCGCAACCTGCAACTGCCGGCCGGCCGCAACCCGCAGTCACAGGCCTTGGCCAGACAATGGCAGGCCAGCGAAAAATCGCCCGCTGCAATCATCGCCAAGGCGATCGCCCTGTTCGGCAGCCGCGACTTCGCCTACACCCTGCAACCGCCGCTGCTCGGCGACAACGGCATCGATCAGTTCCTGTTCCAGACCAAGCGCGGCTTCTGCGAGCATTACGCCGCCGCCTTCGTCGTGCTGATGCGCGCCGCCGGCATTCCGGCCCGTGTCGTCGGCGGCTACCAGGGCGGCGAAGCCAATCCGCTCGACGGCTATCTGGTCGTCCGCCAGTCCGACGCCCATGCCTGGGCCGAGGTCTGGCTCGAGGCCAGGGGCTGGGTGCGGGTTGACCCGACCGCCGTCGTCGCCCCGGCCCGTATCGAAACCGGCATTGCCGACGCCCTGCCCGCCGGCGAACCCTTGCCGGCCCTGATCCAGCTGCGGGCCGACTGGCTGCGCGACATGCGCCACCGCTGGGAGGCCATCAACAATGCCTGGAACCAGCAGATTCTCGGCTACGACCCGCAGCGCCAGCGCGAACTGCTGACCCGGCTCGGCCTGCCCGACACCGACTGGCGCAGTCTGGCCATCGCCCTCGGCCTGGCCTGCAGCCTGCTGCTCGCCGCCATCACCGGCTGGACCCTGTACCAAAGGCCGCGCCACGACCCGGCGACTCGCCTTTGGCATAAGGCCTTGCGACAGTTGGCGCGAAGACAAGTAAACTGCGCCCCCTGGGAAACGCCGCTGGCCATCGCCCGCCGCGTGGACGAGGAAAGGCCGGAACTGGCCGAGGCTTTCCGCCGCGTCGCCGACGCCTACCTGCTGGCCCGCTACGGTAGACCAACGAACAATCTGAAGAATCTGCGCGAGGCGCTCGCGCAACTGCCCCGATGGAGATGAACTTGAAGCACACCTTTGCCGCCCTCGTTTGCGCGGCCTTGACCAGCCTGAACTGCGCCGCGCAGACCCCGCCCAGCTTCGCCAGCGAACAGGCGGTCATCGACTTCGCCCGCGATCTCGAACAGCGCCAGGGTTTCAATGCCGACGAACTGCTCGCCCAATTCGCGCAAACCCGCCCGAACAACAAGGTCCTGCAACTGATCAAACCACCGACGTCACCGCTGCAACGCTCCTGGGAACGCTACCGGCCGCGCTTCCTGAATGAGCGCCGGATCGACGGCGGCGTCCGCTTCTGGCAGGAGAACCAGGCCAAGCTGGCGCGGGCCCGCGCGCTGTATGGCGTGCCCGAGGAAATCATCGTCGCCATCATCGGCGTCGAAACCGAATACGGTCGCAACACCGGCGGCTTCCGCGTTCTCGAAGCACTGGCGACGCTGGCTTTCCATTACCCGCCGCGAGCCGAGTTTTTCCGCACCGAACTCGAGCAGTTCCTGCTCCTCGCCCGTGAAAACAATCTCGACCCATTGGCGGTCAAGGGATCGTTTGCCGGTGCAATCGGTATTCCGCAATTCATGCCGGGCAGCCAGCGCCGCTACGCCGTCGATTTCGACGGCGACCAGCGCGTCGACCTCAGCAATAGCGTCGACGACGCCATCGGCAGCGTCGGCCGCTTTCTCGAACAACATGGCTGGCAGGCCGGGCAAGGCATCGCCTTGCCGGCGAGCAGCCAGGGCGAGCCGGAGCGCAGCCTGCTCGAAGCCGGCCTCCGCCCCAGCCTGAAAGTCGCCGAACTGAGTAGCAAAGGGGTGATCAGCGATGCCGACCCAGCCACTACCGTGGCGCTGATCGATCTCGTCTCGCCGGGTCGGGAGACGGAATACTGGCTCGGCTTCGACAACTTTTACGTCATTACCCGCTACAACCGTTCCAGCTTCTACGCGATGTCTGTCTTCCAGCTGGCCGAGGAAATCCGCAAGCGAATGCTGCGGTAAACCGTTCTATTTGGCCTTTTTCCGGGCTGCCGGCTTGGCAGTCTTGCCGGCCGGCGGCAGCTCTGCCGCTTGCTCGGCGGCGGCGCCAACCCCATCGCCATAGACCAGCCGGCCGTTATCGGTCGGCTGGTCGTCGCGGAATTCGCCTTCCCAATAATCGCCGCCCACCCAGGTCAAGCGCCCCTGGCCGTGCTTGTTGCCATTGAGCCAGGCGCCGACATAGACATCGCCGTTGTGCAGGGTGTAGGTACCCTTGCCGTGCGGCTCGCCATTGCGGAACTCGCCTTCGTAGCGGTCGCCATTGGTGTAATGCAAGGTGCCCACGCCATTGATCCGGTCCTCGGACCACTCGCCGTCGTAACGCTGTCCATTCGCCCAGGTGAAGCTGCCCCGCCCCTGCTTCTTGCCATTGACCAGGGCGCCCTCGTAATGATCGCCGTTCAGCCACGCGATCCGCCCCTCTCCGGTCATCGCACCGGTTACCTTATCCAGTACCACCTTACCGGTCGCGGTAAAACTATCAGTACGAATCACTTGCTCCTCGACCTCATCGGTCACAGCTGGCTCGGCAGCAGGGGCAGGCAGAGTCGCCGGAACGAAGTAGAAATCGCCGGTCAATGACGAGGATTCCCACGGAATCTGCTTATCACGGGTGGCCCGCGCCACTTCGCGACGGACATTTTTGAACACCTGCTCGATGGTCAGGCCGGGCACCTGTATCTGCTTGAGTAGTTCCTGCGTAAACAGGCCGTTGCGACCATCGCCATCGACCGCCGTCTTGCCGGGAGCCGCTGCGTAGGCGATCAGGCTTCTCTTCGGCGCATCCATCTGCGCCAGACCGCCGCCGAGACTGCGGAAGCGACGCCCGAACGGGTTGTTCCGGCAGGCATCGAGAATGATCACATTGAGGTCGCTGCTGGCCAGTTGATCCAGCACGCCATCGACATCGACCGACCCGACACGGATCGAGGTTTCATTGGTGATTTGCGCATCGACCGGAATCAGGTAGTTCTTGCCACGCAGCTGTATGCCGTGTCCGGCGTAATAGAACAGGGCGACGGCATCGCTGCTCAGCCGATCGCCGAATTTGGCAATCGCCTGATTCATCTCTTTCTGCGTGCCGTCAATCAACTCGATGACTTCAAAGCCTGTCTGGCGCAGCATGTTTGCCATGTCGCGGGCGTCGTTGAGTGTTTTGCCGAGCGGTGCATCACGGTATTTGGCATTGCCAATCACCAGCGCCACCCGCTTCTCCGCCGCCCAGGCCGGTGAGGTAAGACAAATCGACATGACCACCGATGCCAGGAGAGACGTGAGAAAACGCTTCAACATCAAGGCTACCGCCGTTCAATTTCAGGAAGAGAGACTACCCGGCAGCGGGTAGCAAACTAGAGCAGGGAATCCCGCGAAATATTGCCACGCTTGATGATCTTGCGCAGCCGGTCCAGACCTTCCATCTGGATCTGCCGCACCCGCTCGCGGGTTAGGCCGAGATCTCCGGCAATCAGGTCGAGCGTCGCGATATCCTGCCCATTCAGGCCGTAGCGGCGTTCGATCACCACCCGCTGGCGCTCGGTCAACTGGCGCAGCCAGTCCTCGAGCAGGTCACCGATCTCGCTGGTCTGCAACAAGGATTCGGGATCGCGCCCGGTATCGTCGGCAATCAATTCGGCCATCGTGTGGCCGGGGTCGATTTCCAGCGGCGCGTCGAGCGAGGCGATATGTTCGTTCAGCGACAGGATACGGCGCACCTCGGCGGCCGGCTTGTCGATCAGCAGCGCGACCCGCTCGATGGTCGTCTCGCGCCGCTCGGCCGATTCCAGATGGCGCATGGCACGCAGCACGACGTTGATTTCCTTGACGACATGCACCGGCAGACGGATCGTCCGCGACTGGTTCATGATGCCGCGCTCGATACTCTGGCGTATCCACCAGGTGGCATAGGTCGAAAAGCGGAAGCCACGTTCCGGGTCGAATTTCTCGAGGGCATGGATCAGCCCGAGATTGCCCTCCTCGATCAGATCCAGCAAGGGAATGCCGCGGTTCAGATAATGCTTGGCAATATTCACGACGAGCCGGAGGTTGTGCTCGATCATTTTCTGGCGCGCCGCAAAATCGCCGGTACACACCAGACGCGCCGTCGCCACCTCTTCGGCCGGCGTCAGCAAGGGCTTGGCGCCAATTTCATTCAGGTAGAGCTGGGTGACATCCTCGAGCAGGTCGAGTTCGGGCGCCACCGGCTCAGGCTCGGGAAGAAGCGCCGAGTCATCCGGCTGCCCTTCGAACTCATCCTCCTCCACGGCCTCGCTGCTCATCTTTTGGGCAGATACTGGGCAGGATCGACCGGCTTGCCTTGCTTGCGAATTTCGAAATGCAACTTGACCGAATCCGCATCGGTATTGCCCATTTCAGCAATTCGCTGGCCCCGCGTCACTTGCTGGCCTTCCTTGACGAGAATTTTCCGATTGTGGGCATACGCGGAAAGGAAGGTCGCATTGTGTTTGACGATGACGAGTTCACCATAACCGCGCAAACCGGCACCGGCATAGACGACTTTGCCATCGCCTGCCGCAATCACCGGGTCGCCCGCCTTACCGGCAAAATCCAGCCCCTTGTTGGCCGACTCGCTAAACGGGGTCACCACCTTGGCCGCCGAAGGCCAGATCCATGGCACATCATCCGGGCCAGCCGCAACCGTTGCGGCGGCAGGCGCCGGCTCCGGTTTCACCTCGGGTTTCGCCTCCACCTTGGTCTCGACCGGCTTGGCCGCCTCCGTCAATCGGTTCAGGCGGGCATAAGCCTCGTCGGAATACGGTTCCTTGCCCACCCGCGGCTCACGCTTGATGCCGTCAGCCGGCAAAGACTGCGCGCCGTTGACCGGCTGATCCAGCGATCGCGACTCGATGACGCCACCCGAGGCAATCGGTTTGCTGACCACGGCGCCACCAGCCTCGGTCGTACCCGGCGGTGCCACCCGTAGAACCTGGCCTTCCTTGATCGCCGAAGGATTGACCAGATTGTTCCAGGCCGCGACGTCCTTGTAGTCCTGACCATTTTCCAGCGCAATCCGGTACAGGGTATCGCCGCGCTTCACCGTGTAATAACCGGGCCCGCTCGGCTGAACCGGCATGGCGGCGCGGGATTGTGCCGTCGAATTACGGTCGACCGCAGGCGCCGGCTGTTGCGAGAAACAACCAGCCAACAACAAAGAAGGGAGGACAAAAACAAAAGCTCGAATCATTGCGTTCCTGCGAGAAGCGGGACAAACCGCACGGCATCGAGCCGCGTCTCGGTGTATCCCTGAGGCGTTCGTTCAATGAAGCTAAGATACTGCTCGGACGTCCCGACTGGCAAGACCAGCCGGCCGCCAAGCGCCAGTTGTTCCAGCAAGGCTTGCGGCACATGCATGCCGGCCGCTGCGACAATGATACTGTCAAACGGCCCCGCTTCAGGCAAGCCGAACTGACCATCCGCATGTTTCAGACGAACATTGAATTGCTGCAAGGCCCGCATATTGGCTTTGGCTTTTTCGAGCAGTGGTCCGAGGCGCTCGACGGCAAAAACCTCGTTGGTCAGTTGCGCCAGCACGGCTGCCTGATAACCGCAGCCAGCCCCGACTTCCAGCGTTTTACCCAACGATGGACGGCCATTGAGCAGCAACTCGATCATCCGGGCGACAACGTAGGGCTGCGAAATAGTCTGCCCCATGCCGAGCGGCAAGGCCGTATCTTCATAGGCGCGGGAGGCCAGAGCCTCTTCGACAAAGACATGGCGCGGCACGGCGGCCATCGCCGCCAGTACCGATTCATGGCGGATACCTTTTTCACGCAGGCGCTCGATCATCCGCGCCCGCGTCCGCTGCGAGGTCATCCCGATACCACGAAGCACGCTTGAACTCATTGCACCCAGCGACGGATCGCCGGCAACTGGGCCGTATGCGTCAAATCGATCTGCAGCGGAGTAATCGACACACAGCCCCGCTCGATCGCGTTGAAATCGGTACCTGGACCGGCGTCGGCAGCGGCACCGGCCGCCCCTACCCAGAACACCGTCTCCTTGCGCGGCGAGGTCATTTTCACCACCGGCTCTGCCTTGTGACGCCGACCAAGCCGAGTAACTTCCATACCTTTGAGATTTGCGTAGGGAATATCCGGTACATTCACATTCAACAAAACCGGCTCTTTGATCGGGTCGCGAATAAAGCGCTCGACCAACTCTCTGGCAACCTGGCCGGCAGTCTCGAAGTTATTGCCTTCAAAACTAGTCAGCGAAATTGCAATGGAAGGAATTCCCAGCAAAAAACCCTCGGTTGCCGCGGCGACCGTACCGGAATAAATGGTGTCATCGCCCATATTGGCACCGTGATTAATCCCCGAAACAATAATGTCCGGCAATCTATCCAGCATACCGGTCACTGCCAGATGCACGCAATCCGTAGGGGTACCATTCACAAAATAAAAACCACTGGCCGCCTTTTTCAAGAACAACGGGCGATCAAGCGTCAGTGAGTTACTGGCTCCACTTCGATTCTGCTCAGGAGCAACGACGACGATCTCCCCAATGGCAGATAGTGCTTCCGCCAGTACCGCTAAACCGGGTGCAAAATAACCGTCGTCATTACTGAGCAGGATATGCATATATCAAACCAATAGATTATCGATGCTGGCGCCAGTGGCTAGCCAAGCCTCAACCCACTTCGGCTTGCGGCCACGACCGGTCCATTCCAGTTCAGGATTTTCCGGATGGCGATATTTGACTTTAACTTTATTGCCCGAGGAAGAAACGGTCTTGACCTTGACTTCCTTGCCCAGCAAGTCCTCAATGGCATAACCGCGGGCCTTGGCAAAAGCGCGAACCTCATTCAGGATATTCGCTTTATCCTGAACCTCGCGGCGCTTCAATTCGGCGGGAATTTGTTGCTGCAATTCACGCAACTGGGGAACAGACAATGTCGACAAATCCATAATTACCTCCGAAATTAAATAGGTGGCAACAATTTAATTTGTCTTAATATATTTTTCAACGTTAAAAATTAAAAAACCGGCAAAAGCCGGTTATTTAATTTGGTCGGGGCGGCGGGATTCGAACTCGCGACCCCTTGCACCCCATGCAAGTGCGCTACCAGGCTGCGCTACGCCCCGACAAGCCAAGCATTATACCTGAAATAACCAGGATTCAAAGACGTAACATTTCAATTACTGACATTAATTCTGCGCGCAGGCCCGTTTCAATCCTTGACGAATCCTGTTTATCGACGACAGCAACCTCAACCGCCGGGCCATCATCCAGTCGATTGCGAGCACCACTGATGGTAAAACCCTGATTATAAAGAAGCTCGCGAATACGGCGAACCAGCAAAACCTCATGATGCTGGTAATAGCGCCGATTCCCCCGCCGCTTCACCGGCTTGAGTTGATTGAACTCCTGCTCCCAATAACGCAGAACATGGGGTTTAACGCCACATAATTCGCTAACTTCACCAATGGTGAAATAGCGTTTGGCAGGAATGGGCGGGAGTTCATCCCCGCCGGAGGCTTTATGCCGCTGTTCCATCGTAGGCTAGCTCAACATCGGATTTCAGCTTTTGGCTGGCGTGAAAAGTCACCACCCGGCGAGCCGTGATGGGAATTTCCTGACCGGTTTTTGGGTTGCGCCCTGGGCGCTGAGGCTTGTCGCGCAACTGGAAATTACCGAAACCAGACAGCTTGACGCCGTCGCCAGTCTCCAGCGCATTACGAATTTCTTCGAAAAAAGCCTCGACCATATCTTTTGCCTCACGCTTATTGAGACCGACCTTCTCAAAAAGAAGGTCAGCGAGCTCGGCTTTGGTGAGCGTCATCGTTGTTTTATCCATCAGGCACGCAGTTGAGCACCGAATGCCCGTTCGAGACAAGACACCAGTTGCTGCATCGCAGCATCAACTTCCGAATCTAGCAAAGTGCGTTGAGTATCTTGCATAACTATACGGAACGCAAGACTTTTCTTGTTTTCAGGCACCCCTTTGCCAACGTAAACATCGAACAATTGAATGTCCTGTACAAGAGCCGGCAACTGCTCTTTCATGCCATCGAGCAGGGCCTGCAAGACAAGCCCCTGATCGACAACAATGGCCAGATCGCGAATCACCGGCGGGAATTTTGAAACCTCAAGATAAGAAGGCACATGAACCGCCTTCACGAGGTCAAAATCCAGCTCGAATACAACCGGCGCTTGCGGCAAATCGTACTTCTGAACCCATTCGGGATGCAGCTCACCAAGGCAACCAATCTCGCGACCATCAAGCAGCACCTTGGCCGCACGACCGGGGTGCAAGGCCGGATGCTGCAGCCTTTCGAAACGGAGTTGAGCAGGCGCCAGCAGCGCCTCGATATCACCCTTTACATCGAAGAAATCGACCTTGCGTGCACCGCTGCCCCAACCTTCCGGCAAGGCACCGCCGTACGCCAAGCCAGCCAGCTTCCAGGGCTGGAAAAAACCGGCAACCGGAACGCCCAGCGCAGCGCGCTGAAAAGCACGCCCCGTTTCAAACAGGCGAACTCGGCTCTGCTTGCGCTTGAGATTGGTCACCAGATTCGAAATCAGGCCGCCAAACAACGTCGACCGCATGACTGCCATCTGACTGGCGATCGGGTTGGCCAGGCGAATCAGATCGGCATTGGCGGCAAAATCGGCCTCCCAGGCTTCCTCGACGAAAGCGAAATTGACCACTTCCTGATAGCCACGATCAACCAGCAACTGGCGAACGCGCGCCGCTGGACGTTGCGCCTCAGGCTGCACCATCATTTTCAAATTGCCGCGCGGCGCCGGCGCCGGGATATTGTCATAGCCGTGCAGACGGGCGATTTCCTCGATCAGGTCTTCCTCGATCTCGATATCGAAGCGCCAGGTCGGCGGTGTCACCAGGAAATCGTCGCCTTCGCGCACGAAAGACAAGCCCAGGCCGTTGAACAAGCCGGCGATCTGTTCGGGCGAAAAGACCATGCCGATCACCGCACTGGCCCGTGCGCTGCGCAAGCGCACCGGCTGGCGCGCCGGCATTTCTGCCTTGGCCTCGACCACCGGACCTGCAGCCCCGCCACAGATATCAATAATCAGTTGCGTAGCCCGCTCGATGGCACGACGAGCGCCACCGAAATCAACACCGCGCTCAAAGCGGTGCGAGGCATCGGAGCCGAAACCGTAACGACGGGCGCGACCGGCAATCGCTTTCGGGGCGAAGAAGGCAGATTCGAGGAATAGCTCACTGGTTTCCAGCGTGATGCCACTTTCCTCACCGCCCATGATGCCGGCCATGGCCAAGGGCTTGGCATCGTCGGCAATGACCAGAATATCGGCATCGATATTGATGGTCTGCTCATTCAATAACAGCAGCTTTTCTTCCGGCTTGGCCATGCGGGCATGCACGGCGCCTTCGAGCCTGGTGTTGTCGAAGGCATGCAGCGGCTGACCGAGTTCGAGCATGACATAGTTGGTCACATCGACCAGCGCCGAAATCGAGCGGATGCCGCTGCGCTCCAGGCGACGCTTCATCCATTCAGGTGTCGGCGCCTTGGCATTGACGCCTTTCAGCACACGGCCGAGATAGAGGGGACAGGCAGCCGGCGCATCGAGCACCACGGCGCGCTGGTCGGCGATGCTTGCCGCAACCTCCGGCACTTCGATCAGTTTGGCCTGGGCGCCGGCAATGGCCGCGACTTCGCGCGCCACGCCGGTCAACGACAGGCAGTCGGCACGATTCGGCGTCAGTTTGAGTTCAAATTGATTGTCGTCGAGATCGAGATATTCGCGGATCGACTGGCCGACAGGTGCATCAGTCGGTAGCACCAGCAGGCCGGAAGCCTCTTCGGCAATACCAAGCTCCTTGGCCGAACAAAGCATGCCGGAGGACTCGATACCGCGCACCTTGGCGATTTTGATAACGAAATTTCCGGGTAACTCGGCGCCGGGCAAAGCGCACGGCACACGCAGGCCGACAGCCACATTCGGTGCGCCGCAGACGATGGTTGTCGGCTCGCCGCGACCGGTATCAACCTTGCAGACGTTAAGACGGTCAGCATCCGGATGCTTGACCACTTCGAGCACCTGGGCGACGACGACGTCGCTAAATTGGGGGGCAACCGGCTCCAGCCCCTCGACTTCGAGGCCGGCCATGGTCAGTAGATGAGAAAGCTCCTCGCTCGACAACTGAGTGTCGACAAGGGTACGCAGCCAGGATTCGGAGAATTTCATGCGAATTGCCTCAGGAAACGGAGGTCGCCTTCAAAGAAGAGGCGCAGGTCATTGACACCGTAACGCAGCATGGTCAGGCGATCCTGGCCGAAGCCGAAGGCAAAGCCGGTGTACTTTTCCGGATCAATGCCGGCGATGCGCAGCACATCCGGATGCACCATGCCGCAACCGGCGATTTCCAGCCAGCGGCCTTCGAGCGGGCCGCTCATGAAGGCAACGTCGATTTCGGCGGACGGTTCGGTGAACGGGAAGAAAGACGGGCGGAAACGAACCTTGAGGTCGTCGGTCTCGAAAAAACTCTTGAGGAAATCTGCGATGACGCCCTTGAGGTCGGCGAAGGAAACCCCCTCGCCCACCCACAGGCCCTCGACCTGATTGAACATCGGCGAATGGGTCGCATCGGAGTCGACTCGATAAACCCGGCCCGGGGCAATGATGCGGATTTCGGGCATTTTCTCGAGTTGACCGTAGCGCTCGACGTGCGCCTTCATGTAGCGCGCCTGAATCGGGCTGGTGTGGGTGCGCAGCAGCACCTTGTCGGCCACCGTGCCATCCGGGCTCTGCAGGTAAAAGGTGTCGTGCATCGAACGCGCCGGATGATCCTCGGGCGTGTTCATGGCCGTGAAATTGAAAAAATCTTCCTCGATCTCGGGACCGTCGGCCACTTCGAAACCGATGGAGCGGAACAGGGACTCGATCCGTTCCAGCGTGCGCGTTACCGGGTGCAGACCACCGCGCGCTTCAGCGCGACCGGGTAGCGTGACATCCAGTGCCTCTTCGGCCAGGCGCGCTTCCAGCGCGGCCTTGCGGATTGCTTCGCGACGCTCGTTGAGCGCAGCTTCAACGGCCGTCTTGGCAACGTTGATCGCAGCACCGGCAGTTTTCTTCTCGTCCGGCGGCAATTTGCCCAAGCCTTTGAGAAGTTCGGTAATCTGCCCGCTCTTGCCGAGGAAACGGGCTTTTACCTGTTCCAGCGCATCCGGGTCAGAGATGGCAGCAAACGCCGACTGGGCTTCGCTAACGATTTGATCGAGATTGTCCATAAACATCCACCAACAAAAAAGGAGGCTTTCGCCTCCTTTTTTTAATTACGCTTTCGCTCAGGCGCCGAGCTTTGCCTTGGCTTGAGCAGCCAGAGCAGCAAATGCCGGCTGATCGAAGACAGCCAGGTCGGCCAGAACCTTGCGGTCCACTTCGATGTTGGCCTTCTTCAGACCATTCATGAAGGTGCTGTACTTCATGCCCAGCTCGCGAGCTGCTGCATTGATACGGGCGATCCACAGGGCACGGAACTGGCGTTTGCGTTGACGACGGTCACGGTACTGATATTGACCAGCCTTCATCACCGCCTGTTTGGCGACGCGATATACGTTCTTGCGACGACCGCGGTAACCCTTGGCCTGAACGAGAATCTTTTTGTGACGGGCGCGAGCCGTTACACCACGTTTAACTCTAGGCATCTGCTATCTCCTTATGCGTAGGGCATCATGGCGCGGACAGAAGCGGAATCGCGCGCGTTAACTTCGACGGAACCGCGCAGATGGCGTTTCACCTTGGTGGTCTTCTTGGTCAGAATGTGACGCTTGAAGGCTTGACCGCGCTTGATGGAACCACCGGCGCGGATCGAGAAACGCTTTTTGGCGCTGCTCTTGGTCTTCATTTTGGGCATTTAGATGCTCCTTAATGACATGCTGTCAGGTGGTTCCCGGCGGGAACGCTTGCACTACCCGAAGGCACTTATGGGTACTACGTATTACACTTTCTTCTTGGCAGGCGCGATGATCATGATCATCTGGCGACCTTCCATCTTCGGCATCTGCTCGACCTGGCCTACGGCCTCGAGGTCTGCCTTGATTCGTTCGAGCTGGCGCATACCGAATTCCTGATGCGCCATTTCACGCCCCCGGAAGCGCAAAGTCACTTTGACCTTGTCTTCTTCTTCCAGGAAACGGGTCATATTCCGGAGCTTGATCTGGTAGTCGTTTTCGTCGGTACCCGGGCGCAGCTTGACTTCCTTGACCTGCACCTGTTTCTGCTTCAGCTTGGCCTCATGCGCACGTTTCTGTTCCTGATACTTGAACTTGCCGTAGTCCATGATCCGACAGACCGGCGGCTTGGCAACCGGGGCGATCTCAACCAGATCGACGCCAGCTTCTTCAGCCATCTGCAAGGCAGCGCGGATACTCATGATACCCAGCTGCTCACCTTCCAAACCCTGGAGACGAATCTCCGGAACCGTAATTTCTTCGTTGAGGCGATGCGCCTTGTTCTGAGCTATGGTGAAACCCCCGAAAACAACAATAATTAAGCCGTGCCACTACGCGCTGCGACTTCGCCTTGAAGTCGCTCGATCAGTGCATCCACGGACATTTGCCCGAGATCCTGACCACCGCGAGTACGCACGGCTACCAGTCCGTCCGCTTTTTCCTTATCGCCCACAACAAGCTGATAAGGCAGCCGGTTCAAGCTATGTTCTCGAATTTTATAGGTAATTTTCTCGTTACGCAAATCCGACTCAGCCCGGAAGCCGGCTTGGTGTAGCTTTTGCGCGACTTCGGCAGCGTAATCCGCCTGCTTCTCCGAAATATTCAGGACAACGGCCTGAGTCGGCGCCAGCCAGAGCGGCAAGGCGCCGGCGAAGTTTTCGATCAGGATGCCGATAAAACGCTCCAGCGAACCAAGAATCGCACGATGCAGCATCACCGGCACCTTGCGCGTATCGTCAGCCCCGACATACTCGGCGCCAAGACGACCCGGCATCGAGAAATCGACCTGCATCGTGCCGCACTGCCAGGAGCGCCCGATGGCATCCTTGATATGGAACTCGATTTTCGGTCCGTAGAAAGCCCCCTCGCCCGGCAACTCCGTCCATTCCAGCCCGGAAGCACGCAAACCTTGGCGCAACGCATCCTCGGCCTTGTCCCAGACCTCATCCGAACCAACCCGGCTTTCCGGACGCAAGGCCAACTTGACGGCGACGTCGTTGAAGCCGAAATCGGCATAGACTTTCTTGACCAGCGCGTTGAAGGCGGTCACCTCGGATTCGATCTGATCTTCGGTACAGAAGATATGACCGTCGTCCTGCACAAAGCCGCGCACGCGCATCAGACCATGTAGCGCACCGGTCGGCTCATTACGGTGACAGGAGCCGAATTCGCCGTAGCGCAGCGGCAGTTCGCGGTAGGAACGGAGGTCGGCATTGAAGACCTGGACATGCCCCGGGCAGTTCATCGGCTTCACCGCGTAATCGCGGTTTTCCGAGGCCGTCGTAAACATGTTGTCCTTGTAGTGCTCCCAGTGACCGGACTTTTCCCACAGCGACTTGTCGAGAATCTGCGGGCAGCGCACTTCCTGGTAGCCGTTGTTGCGATAGACGGCGCGCATATACTGCTCGATTTCCTGCCAGACCGCCCAGCCCTTCGGATGCCAGAAAACCAGACCGGGCGCCTCGTCTTGCATGTGAAAGAGATCGAATTGCTTGCCGAGGCGGCGATGGTCGCGCTTCTCGGCCTCTTCCAGCATATGCAGATACGCCTCGAGATCTTCCTTCTTGGCCCAGGCCGTACCGTAGATGCGCTGCAGCTGCTCGTTGCGATGATCGCCGCGCCAGTAGGCGCCGGCCACCTTCATCAGCTTGAAGACCTTGAGCTTGGCCGTGGTCGGCACGTGCGGACCGCGGCAAAGGTCGATGAAATCGCCTTCGCGATACAGCGAAACCTGCTGATCAGCCGGAATGGCACCAATCAACTCAGCCTTGTATTTCTCGCCGAGATCGAGGAAGAACTTGACCGCGTCGTCACGCGCCCAGACTTCGCGGCTGACCGGGATATCCTTCTTGGCCAGTTCGGCCATCCGCTTTTCGATCGCCACCAGATCTTCCGGGGTAAACGGGCGCTTGTAAGCGAAGTCATAATAGAAGCCGTTTTCAATGACCGGGCCGATCGTCACCTGCGCCTCCGGGAACAACTCCTTGACGGCGTAAGCCAGCAAGTGAGCGGTCGAGTGACGAATCACCTCAACACCCTCGGCATCGCGAT
>Ga0316604_10002056_pt1 | contig 16231 bp, 15 predicted proteins | sample OWC_soil_day20_C_FD_207650 | JGI IMG/M metagenome (GOLD analysis project Ga0316604, IMG submission 207650) | Wetland soil microbial communities from Old Woman Creek delta, Ohio, United States - OWC_soil_day20_CT | ecosystem: Environmental > Terrestrial > Soil > Wetlands | place: USA: Ohio... | reverse complement strand
GCCAAGGACAGTAGTGCGGGATTAACCAATGAACCAGCATAAATAATAATATCAGCCTGTCCCAAAAGCCGCTGGCCTTTAACAGTGATTAGTTCAGGGTCGCCCGGACCTGCTCCAACAAAAAAAACATTCATGTTACTATCTCCCTTCATTTTAGGCTGTTACAACCCAGCCTGAACCTATTTACTGCACGCGATTATGTATATCGGATTAAGTGCCTTGAACATATTACTGGTACCTACTGATTGAATTCGGGTTACCTGCACCGAGCAGGCATCCACGCTGTATTCCTTTTTCTCTCTCATAATGTGGAGCGCAGTTGATAACGTTTCCACTGTAACTGCTGTTACAACCAGCCGTCCACCCGGTTTAAGCAATTTGTCGGCACAAGCTAGTATATCTGGCAATTTCCCGCCACTGCCACCAATTAAAATAACATCAGCAGCTGGCAATCCAGCTAGTGCCTCCGGGGCTGCTCCCAGTATAGGCTCAACATTTTCAGCTTTAAATTTGTCGGCATTAGCCTTGATTAAATCAAAACCTTCTACTTCACGCTCAATGGCAAATACCCTGCCATGTTCGGCTAATAAAGCAGCTTCCACAGACAGCGAGCCGGTCCCGGCGCCGATGTCGATGATCGTATCAGTAGGGCTAATCCTGGCCTTTGCCAACGTTAATACCCTAATCTCCTGCTTGGTCATCGGAATATTGCCCCGAATAAACTGGCTGTCTGGAATCCCTAGCCCCTGTGTCATGCCTTCACCACCATTACACTATGTTCAAACCCGGAAATTGACCTTGTCTCAGCCAACGTTGCACTGACTACTTCCTCATTATCATAGGACAGGTTGGTGCATAGCCACACACAAGCAGTCGCCGGCCAACCATGATTTAATAAAATACTTGCAATAGTTGCAGGATTATGCTGAGTATCTGTTAATATCCCCACCTTATATCCTGGACGGTAGCATAATACATCGTCAGCAGCCCTACGGCCATGCATACTGATTAAAGCCGCATCCTGCCAAACCTCGGCCACTCGCGCAAAAGCAAGCTGCACTGAACTAATTCCCGGAATAACAGTAAGGCGTTCTGCGGCAAAACGCTTTCTCAGCGCAGTCAACATACTGTAAAACCCTGGGTCACCTGATACCATAACAACTACATCCTGACTGGCAAGCTGCTGTTCAATAAAATCAAGCACACCGGTAATATCTTTATCTATCACCTTAGTAACCTGATTAATCGTCGCAAATGTAGCCAGCGCCCGTTGACTACCAACCAAAATAGCAGCCGCTGCAATTGTCCGGCTGGCTATTGGCAACAGATAATCAGGCGATCCGGGACCAATGCCCACAACAATTATTCGATAGGTACATTCCATCCTAAATGGCCTCCAATTTCCCGGGCCGTCTGATCAAGCCCCAGTATCTCTCCCTTTAAAGTTACAATAACGGTTCCCACTATTAAATCACCAAACACATACCGTATGGCTCGGATACTGGCCCGTTCAGCCAATAAATTATATACCTTGTTCATATTATAGCGAGCAATAATTGGCATAGCTGCTTCGGTTGTAGTCGCAGACAACACCTCTTCAATGGCGGCCTGCGGTGCGCCGCTAACGGCCATATAGGCAGCTATTGTTTCCATCCGGGCATCAGCCATTCGATTGTGCGTATGGAATATTCCTGCTGATACCTTACTAATTTTTCCCAGATGACCAAATAAAAGCACCCGTCGCATTTCATACTTCACGGCATTTTCCAACATATGTCCGATAAAATTGCTTGTTTGCACAACTGTTTCAGCTGGTAAACCATAGCGATTAACGGCAATATCCTGTCCAATCTTTCCGGGGGCAAATACGATTTCGTCATATCCCAGTGCCCGCACCACACTAATTTGGGGTACCAGCGAATTTTTAAAGGCTTCTTCAGACATGGGTTCAACAATCCCGGTAGTGCCAATAATGGATAACCCGCCCACAATTCCTAGTATTGGATTAAGCGTTCTAGTAGCTAGCGTCTCCCCATTGGGAACTGAAATAGTAACTACAGCTCCCTTACCTAGCGGCAAACAATCATTAACCGCCTTAGTAATCATGGTACGCGGTCCAGGGTTTACAGCCGGCTCGCCTACCGGCATAGCCAGACCCGGTTTGGTTACCGTCCCGACACCCTCACCGGCCTTGATAACAATTCCTGGCTGATCGGTTATAATTACCTCCGCTACAATTTTAACCCCATTCGTAATATCCGGATCATCACCGGCATCCTTAATTACCCAGCCAATACCGCCATTAGCAAGCGCATGACTGGCAGCTATCGGCGCTGTCAGCGTTATGCCTTGCGGCGAAATTACCTCAACGACTGCAGCCTGCTGACCCTGCCAGGCCATTACTGCCGCCTTGGCCGCTGCGGCTGCACAAGTCCCGGTAGTTATTCCTTTACGCATGGGTGTTGGTATATCAGACAATAGAAAAACCCCCTTAGCAGGGGGTATAACACCAAACAATACATGCATTTTGCCTGATTATTGTACCCACACCTGCCTATCTTCCGTAGGTCCTAGCGGCGTGTGTTAGAACAGGCAGGTCTCCTGACTCTGGTTCATCGCCGTCCTAAGCCTTCCCGGTTTCCCAGTGGCGAATTTAGGAGGCATCCCCATTACAGTGGCGGGACCGTGCCGGTATTACACCGGACTTCCCTTTTAAGCATAAAGCACCCATTCCCTTACACTATCAAGTTTGTTAGTGATATTATTCCATATAATTGGCCTTTTTCCTGCTAGCAAGACAATAATTATCAAAATTAAATAATTTAATTTATAACAATCATCTTTTACTGTTATTCATCCTAGCAAATGACACGAGTTTAATATTCTCTTGTTCCAAGCGCTGAACAACCCGGCAACTAGTAACTGCATTCAGCTCCTGTTGCCAATGGTATTGCCAATTAAATACGCTATTGAGAGCAACCTCATCTAAGCCAGGATGAACCATAATTTCTGTTATTCCCTCAGACAGGTTATCAATAATAGTAAGTAGTAGCTTTTCCTCCATGCTACCGCCAGCTACCATTCCATAGAAATGATCTGGTGCCGCTAAACCAGCCTGCCGCGTCTTAAAACGAGCCAGGCTAGCCAAAATACTAAGACCACAGCGGCCAATTATCCTACCTGCTCCCGGTTTAAAACCGCCGAAGAACACCAGCGATTCAGCAGGTATCCGTATAGCCTTAATATTAAATTCTTCAGCAATACTTAGCACAATATCGAGAATCCCAGGCACCACATGCATGTGCTGATGACTGTCAAGATGTGTAATCGTAATGCCAGCCGACAATATTCTTTTAACCTGTGCAGTTAGTTCACAGCGCACATCGTCAAGACGAATACCTGCCGAACAAAACTTTTTCAAAAATGCCGGATAACTGGTACACAACATCCCCTCACTGTCAACTAAGGAAGGAATCGACCCCGGATCAGTTACAGGCATTCCACCTACAAGTGTCAGATGAACACCAATCCCCAATTGCGGATGGTCAGCAGCTAAAGCAACAGCATGGCTAAACGCAGATCCACCGGCCATAATCGAAGTACTCGTAATACATCCTTGGGTATGGCCTTCGATAATACCCAAATTAATACTTTCATGTAAACCAAAATCATCGGCATTCACAATTAACTGTTTCATATTTTAACCTCAACTGGGATCTTGCTATTGTGCAAAAAATCCCTGGTATGACTTGATATATGTTTTCTGATACTAATATTGGTCACATGGCCAAATAAAAATTCAGGGAGGTAATCACATTATGGAACAATCCAAACAAAGCAAACAAGCAGCAAGTAAAAGCGAATATGGTACCTTGACTGCCAAGATGGATGCAAATAACGATTACTCCAGCAAAACCTCCGGAATGTCCGGAACTTCCGCCACTTCCGCTACTTCTGGCACAACTTCGGCTACCTCTGCCGATATGAGCAAATTAAGTCAATTGGCTAACCAATCGCAAACAAGTAGCAGCACTAGCTCAGCGACCAATTCGAAAAGCGCTATGGCCAAGCAAACTTTAACTGCCAAATATGATGCAAATGGTGACTATACCGCCGAATAATCCCAAAGCTCAAATGCGGCACCGGACTAGGGCTCCTCAGTCCGGCGCCGCTTTATCTTAGTACGCGAGTCAAGACTCCCGCCTCTACAGGCGGCGTTAATTCAGGTGGAGTAGACTCTCCACCTGAATCCCCAATGTTTCAGCTATGCTGAAACGAGTTCACTAGCTTTCTACACACTCATTATGCGCGGCATAGGCGCTATGGTTATGAATAGATTCATAGTTTTCACACTCAATTTCAAACCACTGAATACCATCAATCTTACGCAATGTTAAGACTAAATCCCTGAGTACATCTTCAACAAATTTAGGATTCTCATATGCCTTTTCAGTAACATATTTTTCATCCCCGCGCTTAAGCAGGGGATACACCTGACAGCTTCCCTGTTTTTCCATCATTTCTGCCAAATCTTCAATCCAGATAAACTTACCCGGATGTTGTTTAATCTTTGCCCTCATAATCCCCCGCTGGTTATGCGCCCCATATAGCGATATTTCCTTGCTACAGGGACATAGTGAGGTAAATGGTACCGTAATACCAAACATAAAGTCTAAATGCTCGTCACGCACTAAGCTAGCAGAAAACACGCAATCATAATCAAGCATACTTTTAAGACCACTCACTGGTGCCATTTTTTCGATAAAATATTTAAAGTTAATATCAATGTGAGCTCTTTTGGCCTGCAAACGGTCAATTGTATCTGTCAACATATACCCAATTTCCCGGCAAGACACAGGTTTTTGGCTCCAATCGCTAAGAATTTCAATAAACCGGCTCATGTGTGTCCCTTTGAACTCTTGCGGCAAATCAACGGTAAGCTTAATTTTGGCTAAAACACTTTGAAATGATCCGCTTTTAGTTTTTATTAAAAACGGCAGATGAACATCACTGACTCCAACTTTTTGAATTGCAATACCACGTTCGTCACAGCTATTTTGGACATCTTTAATAGTGCTATTAGAACTACAGCTACATCCCTGGGTAGTTTGCCTCATAATTGTTCACTCCTAGTATGATACAAAATAGGATCTATCCGGCCTGCCTCAGCATAGCTAAGAAATATAATCCCCTTATCGCATTAATTTTAGTTAGGCTTTGGTCACTTTCACTATACTTAATGTTTTGTTACATTCCAAATCAATATATTCCTTATCCTCAGTAACCACTATTGGCCGTGATGCCATAAATTGTCCCAAATAAATTACTTCTGCTTGGCGGCCATCACTTAATTCAACAATATTGCCGATAAAATAATCACGAACATTATTTAAAAAAATTGCACCAATCTCCGGATCAAGCTTGTTAAACATTTCCCCAACAATCATTTCGACTACAGCAAAGGGTGAGATTTTACGATGATAAACGCGATCTGAAGTCATAGCATCATATATGTCGGCAATCGCAATAATTCGCGCATATCGATGTATTTGATCGCCATTAACAGCAAGAGGATAGCCACTGCCGTCAAACCGCTCATGATGTTGGAGAATTCCATGAATTACGCCGTTTGGAATTCCCTGTTTCGCAAACAGCAGTTTATACCCCCGGGTTGTGTGAAGCTTCATAATCTCCATCTCGTCAGCCGTAAGCTTGCCTGGTTTATTTAAAATTTCAAGTGGGATTTGGGTTTTACCGATATCATGAAGCAAGCCAGCTACTATCAAATCCTTCCATTCTGCACCTATATAACCAAGCCACTTACCCATTACTCCGCAAATAATGGCCACATTAACAGAGTGATGAAAAGTGTAATCGTCCTGTCGGCGCACCAAATTTATGTGATTAATTACACCTTGCGAATTAATCAACGGTTCAATCGCATTACTGGCCAACTCCTTCATGGCATACAGCGGAACCTCTTGAAAAAAGCGAGTTTTAGCAAATGATTCCTTCACAACACTGACAGTATCATCGTAGTCGGCATAGAACTTTTTCTGGACAACAGTTTCAGGAATAGAAAAAACAATACCTGGCTCCAATGACAATGCTTCTTTAATAAATACTGTAGTAACATTCCAAAACTGCAAACCTTGCAGCATGCTGTCGGTGAGAATTGTACCTTCACTTAAAATAACCTTATCCTCTGGGGTTAGTACCATCCGTCCAATTTCCATGCCAGGTTTTGCCTCGCTTAGCGAATATGGTTTGATACAATACCTTACCGCCACGCTTTTTCCTCCCCTGCGAACCACCATATTATTATTATCCATTATGCATTTATGAAAGTTACAATATTAACAATTATAATTTTACATAATTTCAGTTTTTCCTGCTAACAAATTGGTAATTTACTTATATCTGCCATAAATACCGTTAACAAACTGACATGGCTTCTTTTAATGCCAGCTGCTGAACTACCTTAAGCGGCATTCCCGATTTCTCCGCAATTTTTCGACAATCTTCGTATTCAGGCGCTACATTGCATATTTTCCCCTGATAAGAACTAATTTTTACTTTGACATCCCCCCAGGGTAATCCGATAACAATAAATTCACGATCAGCCATAGCTCTTACTACCGGATAAAAGCGCATACCAATAGATGTTGTTTCCTGCAGAATTATTTCCGTAACCTTGTTTAGACAATTGGGAGCAGCCAGTACCGATAATTTGGTTGCAGGCCGATTCTTTTTCATAATAATGGGAGTTAGCCAGACATCCAAAGCACCAACGGCAAATAAGCGGTCCATTATATAGCCATAAATTTCGGGAGTTTGATCGTCAATATTGGCCTCAATTACCAACTGTTCATCGTTTGGATTCTCATCTTGCCCATTTTTGTTAGTGACAGTTACCTCACCCAAATAGAGGCGCAAAACATTAGGGATAGCAATATTCCAGGTACCGGCACCATACCCAATTTTGCTGCTAATAAAACCCGCTGGCATGCTGCCAAAACCAGTACCAAGTGTTGCTAAGACAGCGGCTCCCGTCGGCGTTACCAGCTCCTTTTCAATATCACCCGGATAATAAGGAATGCCATGCAACAGTTCGGCAGTAGCCGGTGCTGGAACCGGAATAAGCCCATGACAGCACGTAACGAAACCGCTGCCAACTCGAAGTCGCGAGGCATATATATGTTCAATACAGAGATAATCAAGAGCCCACGCAATACCAACAATATCAACAATGGAATCTACTGCGCCAACTTCATGAAAATGAATTTCATCAAGCGGCATACCATGGACTTTGGCTTCAGCCTGAGCCAAACGAGTAAATATAGCTTTACTGGTTTCCTTTACAGCCGGTTTGAGGGTGGACTGTTCAATAATAGCAACTATATCAGCTAAATTACGGTGTTCGTGTACCGCTTCATCAATCTGAACATCCAGATAAAAGGCGTTAATACCACCCTTATCAACCCTTGATACGTTCACCTGATACCCTGTTACTGCCAGTTTGGCCAGTTCAGTCCGCAACAATTCTGCTGGTGCACCGGCATCAAGCAAGGCTCCAAGCAGCATATTACCACTAATACCAGCAAAACAATCAAGATAAATGGCATTATATTTTATATCCATAGTATATACTCACCTCATGTGGTTAATCATACTGGCCATTCGGCCTGCGCCAAAACCATTATCAATATTGACAACAGCCACTCCGGCCGCACAGCTATTAAGCATACTTAACAAAGCCGCCAGGCCGCCGAAACTTGCGCCATAACCAATACTTGTCGGCACCGCAATAACCGGTTTGGCCGCCAAACCACCGACAACACTTGCCAACGCACCTTCCATGCCGGCCACCACCACAAGTACATTGGCTTGTTCGATCAACTGGTGCTGATCAAGCAACCGGTGAATACCGGCCACGCCAACATCATACACCCTTTTCACTTCATTGCCCATCATTTCGGCAGTAATGGCAGCTTCCTCAGCTACCGGAATATCGCTGGTTCCGGCACTCATAACCAAAATAAACCGTTCCTTATCTACTGGCGGTTTCTGTCGTTCGACAGTAATAAGCCGTGCCAATTCATGATACTGGGCATCAGTCACGACTTGCTTTACCGCATCATACATCTGTTTAGTAGCCCTTGTCGCTAAAATACTGTGATTATTATACTCAGCCAGCCTTTCCATAATAACTTGTACCTGCTCCACGGTTTTCCCCTGACAAAAAACAACCTCAGCAAACCCTTGGCGCAATAGTCGATGATGATCCAGCTTAGCAAATTCCAAATCTTCATAAGGCAGTATTTTTAGCTTGTCCAGAGCTTCGTCAAGTGTCAGAGCGTCTGCCTTAAACTCCTTAAACAGACGACTCACATAATCCATATCCATTACTACACCTCGAAACCTTCCTTTTTGCATAATAGCATCTCTGAGCCCTAATGGCAATAAAGTATCGTTCTTCCTTGTAGAAGTAATCGCTGTTATATAATAGCATAAAGACATAATGTCCTCTACGGGCATTATGTCTTTATAAGTATTCCATAGCAATAGTAAAAATCCTGTTTTTCACAAACGTTTTTTCTAATTCTGCAAATTGGGAACAGGCTGAGAGCGTTCCAAAAGTTCTTCCAGGCTCTCAATAATCTTTAGCTGAGTTTCTTCCATTAGTAGAATCCCCTGATTAAGTAGAATTATTTGTGGATGAAACCTAGCCTGCATCTCCCGAACAGCCATCTCTAGATGGCCAATGGCAAGTTCCATTTGTTCAGCAGCAACTAAAACTTGACTATCCAGCAATCGCTCTAATAAAATATAATGGTAGATTTGCACCAACTGTGCAGCTTGGCTGTAGCCTTCACTATTATAGTGATAATGAGCAAATTCGAAAAAATCGGCAACAAACTTGGTGAATTCAGGATTGTTAGCTAACGTCAAATCAGTAGCGGCTGCATATATTAACTTATTTAGCTCATGAATATAACTATTTTGCAGTCTCATCAATGTCAGTAGATTATTCACTGCTTCTGTCCGGTTAAACAATATCATCCCCCCTAAGGCGGCACATCTCACACATTACAATGTATACTATTCAGTTTCCGAATTTTATGTCACTATCAAACCGTAAACCGCCGCAGAGTTTTAAAAAACTCTGCGCGAGGAGGATATTAGCCCCTGATACCGAATAGTTGTAGCAAAATAGTAAAGGAGGCTCCTTTGATGGCCACGCTTACCATAACTAACAAGGCGCTTGAATATATAAAGTCCCATGGCAAACCAGTATATCTTGAACTATTTCAGGTTATTAACTGCTGCATCGATATCCGTGAAAGCCCGTCTGTACGCCTTGGACAGCCACGTGACCCTCACAACTACAGTTTCGAAGAAATTGAGGGAGTTATGGTTTATATCCCGCATGAACTGCCTGCAATACCGCTGACCATTACGCTTAGTAATTTTTTGGGATTTAAAAAGCTTGTTATTGAAGGCTGGCCATTAGCATAAACAGCAAGAAGCCCTAGCATTACACGCTAGGGCTTCTTGCCGGTTTAACTGGTCTAAAATAATTTTGCAGCCTATCGACAAGCAAATACACCAGCGGGATAATGACCAAAGTCAGGAAGGTTGATGTTATTAAACCACCAATTAACGCTATCCCCATTGATGAACGAATTTCAGCACCTGCGCCAATACCGAGTGCAATCGGTGCCATGCCAAAAATCATGGCCATTGTTGTCATTAAAATAGGGCGCAGCCGTACTGACCCGGCCTCTACCAGCGCATCAATAATAGGCATTCCCTGCTGTCTGAGCTGATTTGTATAATCAACCAGCAAAATAGCATTTTTGGTTACCAGACCCATTAGCATAATCACGCCAATTAGCGACATAATGTTAACTGTACTGCCCACAATTAACAACCCCACTATTGCTCCAATCAAAGAAAATGGTAATGATAACATAATTGTCAGCGGATGAATGAAGCTTTCAAACTCTGCTGCTAATACCATGTAAATAAGAATTACTGCCAATAATAGTGCTTTGGAAATCTCTTTAAACGAGTCTTCCATCATTTGCGCTTGCCCGACCAGCTTGTGGGTATAACCCATAGGTAAATTAAGACCAGGGATAAGCTCTTTTACTTTATTAATTACCTCCCCCGACGAAGCTCCTACCGCATTGGCATAGACAATTACCTGACGTTGGCGGTCTTCACGATCGACCTCTGTCGGACCTGACGACAACTTAACTTCGGCAATATCACCCAAGCGCACGAAACCATTTTTGCCACTAATTCGCAGATTTGCCACATCCTCCAAGCTCAGCCGATTGGACTGCTTCAGCTGCACCCGGATATCATAATCACTGTCAGCAACATTATATTGATTTTTGGCAGTGTCACCCAGAAAGGCAGTTTGCACAGCATTACCAGCAGTTGTCGCATCAAGTCCAACATCACCCAACCGGGCTGGATCAAGTTTCACCTGTACCTCTGGTTCTGATTGGTCACTGGATATGTCTACATCAGTTGTACCGGGAATTTGTTTTATCTTTTCAGCCAGTGTATTTGCATACATATTCAGCATATCTAACTCCGGCCCACGTAAAGCGATTTGCACTGGACGAGAGTCGCCCCTACCCGTACTTTGACCTGTTGACACATTAACTTTCAACCCATTAATATTGCGGAACTTGCTGCGAAGCGAATCCATAATCTGCATCATAGAGCGAGAACGTTTGCCTGAATCAATCAAACGTACACCAATCATCGAACGGTACACCTGTCGATTGGTACCAACAACCAGGTAGGCTGATTCTAGTTCAGGAATAGCCATAATTTCTTTCTCAACCGGGGCCACTAATTCTTTACCCCGCTCAATGGATGTTCCTGATGGTGCTATTAGATTAATAGTAAATTCGCCTGAGTCATAGGTAGGCTGAAACTCGGAACCTAAGAATGGCATTAATAACACATTAAGCAGCAGCGATAGGATAGCCAGCGCTACCAGTTTTTTCGGGCGCTGCAGCGCCCAATACAACACTTCCCGGTAGTAGCGGCGAAAAGCCTCAAAACCTTGCTCCCACTTATCCAGTATTGACTCCAGCCAGCCTATCCGGCGGCCTTGTCCAGCCTGACCAGTTTTTAACCAATACGCTGACAACATCGGCGTAAGTGTAAAGGCTACAAATAGAGAAAAGGCTACAGCAAAAGCAATCGTTAAGCCAAACTGCTTAAAATACTGACCGATAATCTCGCCCATGGTACCAACAGGCACAAATACAGCCAGAATTGAGAAGGTTGTCGCCAAAACAGCCAGAGAAATCTCTTGCGTGCCTTCGCGAGCTGCCGACATCGGACTTTTGCCTTGCTCCATATGACGGAAAATATTTTCAACAATAACAATAGCATCGTCAATAAGAATTCCCACAGCCAGACTAAGCCCCATCAGTGACATATTGTTAAGCGTAAAATTCATGATCTTCATCAAAAAGAAGGTCGATATAATCGAAGTTGGAATGGCAATAGCACCAATTATCGTGGCCCGCGTATTACGCAGAAACAGGAATGTAATCGCCACCGCCAACAAACCGCCAAACACCATCGACACCATAACATCATCAACGCTGTCTCTAATATAAACAGAGTTGTCCCGTACTTTGGTCACTTTCATATCCGGAGGCAACACATTTTGCTCCAACTGCTGCATCGACTGCTTTACTTTTTCAGCAACCCCTACCGTGTTAGTACCCGACTGCTTCTGAATCGTAATAATTACACTTGGTACACCATTGGTTGCCGCATAGGTTCGTTCTTCTGCCCAGGTATCTGTTACACTGGCCACATCCTGCAGACGCACTAAACGGCCTTGCTGGTTGAGAACAACAATGTTTTTAATCTCATCAACACTTTTATATTTACCAATAGTTCTAACGGTTAGCTCAATACCCTGTTCCTTAACATGTCCACCAGGCGTATTGACATTATTATTATTAACCGCATCGATTAATTGCTGTAATGAAACACCATAGGCCTCAAGCTTAGACGGATCAGCCAATATCTGTATTTCTCTTAGGGCAGCGCCATAAATACTGACCTCAGCCACCCCTTCTACCTGTTGGAGTTGATCTTTAACAATATCTTCAGCAATTTTACGGATTTCTCCCCGTGACCGCGTCTCTGAGGCTAAACTAAAGCTGAGAATCGACTGAGCGGTGATGTCTAACCGCTGTACTACCGGTTCATCAATTTCATCAGGCAGGCGCTTCCGGACACCGGCGACTTTCTCACGCACATCATTGGCGGCCATTTTGGGGTTTGTACCCAATTCAAACTCAATGGTCGTCTGAGATACCCCTTCTCGTGACACAGAAGATAGCGTCTTTATCCCCGCAACTGAGCTTACCGCATCTTCAATTGGTTTCGTAATAAGACTTTCCATCTCTTCCGGCGAAGCACCTGTATAAGTAATATTTACTAAGACGATGGGAAATTCCACATCAGGATAAAGATCAACACCCAGACTTGGATACGAGTTAAGACCGAATACCACCAGCAGCATAACCAGCATGGTAGTAAATACCGGGCGCTTTATAAAAATATCAATCATTTAGTTGCCAGCCTCCCCAGGCGCTCCCAGTTTGACCATTGAACCATCTCTCAGTTTATTTTGGCCAGCAATAACGATTTGCTCACCGTCTTTAACACCGTCAAGCACCTCAGCCCAACCACCGCCAACAGATCCCAGCTTAAGCGCACGCTGCTGCACTCTGTTGTCAGCCGTAAGTACATAAACTGTCTTGATATCTTCCTTCATTACCAGCGCTATTTCCGGCACCACCAGCGCCTGTGCATGGATCTGAATAGGAACCTCAACCTTAGCAAACATGCCTGCCTTCAAAATGCTTTGCGGATTAGGAATCGATATTTCCGCAATAAATGTCCGCGAAGGCATAGCCGCTACCGGCGAAAGACGGGTAATTGTACCAATAAACTCCTGTCCTCCTAAAGCATCGACCCTTACTTTAACAGCAGCGCCCAGCGTCAGCTTTGCAATCTCGGCCTCGCCTACGGTAGCTTTTGCCAAGAGGGTGGTAATATCAGCAACGCTCACAATAGCCGTACCTGCTTTGGCATAGTACCCTGATTGCAAATAGCGCTTAACAACTACCCCGCTCCGCGGTGAATTTACGTTAGCACCTGTAAGTTTGCTTTCATATAAGGCTAGTGCCCCCTCAGCCGCGCGAACCTGACCAGCAGCCAAATCCCGCTTAGTCCTGGCCGAATCAAGAGTTTGCGCTGAGATAGCGCCCTGACTGGCAAGCGGTTCCATTCGCCCAAGATCAAGTTCGGCCTGTTCAAGATTGGCTTTGGCCTGGAATAAATTTCCCTCAGCCTGAACTACCTGGGCCGAAAGCTCCCCCATGTCCAGGATAGCTATTGTCATACCATCTGAAACGGTATCACCTTCATCAACCGTAAGCCGTTCAATACGTCCGTCCACTTTACTGGAAATATCTGCACTCCATATCGGCTCAAGACTAGCAGAAAAGGTTAAAACCGGCGTAATATCCCGTCTGGTTATAGCCGCTACTTCAACAGCAACTGCCTGCCCCTGGGACGCCCGCGCAGCCCGCTCCTTACTTGCTTGTGTAGTACTATAAATTCGGTAGCCGACAATTCCAGCCAAGACTACTGCAATAACAGCTACAATGATAATTGCTCTTCTCTTTCTGCTTGCCACCTGCTCATTCCTCCAATTTTTTTGATACCCACTTTCTATTCGACGGATTACTACACTCTCCTTCCTTTTTAATGTAAATTTAACGTTAACAAACATCACTCAGTAAAACATAAAAAGTGAGCTTACTCCGCCAAGCTAACACTGACAAAGCAATCTCACTTCTGATGTTGATGTTGAGTGTTATGTAATCTGCTCTAGTACTGATTTAATAGTGGTTTCTGTAACTTCATGATTTATTTCTACATGACCAATTCTGGACAGTAACACCCAATTAATCTTGCCATTAACCACTTTCTTATCTCTGACCAAATAACTGAGCAGTTGCTCTGGATGGTAACCTGGTGCTGTAAGTGGTACGTCCAGTCGATTAAGCAGCTTTTTCAAAGCAGTTACATGACTTTGTTCACATAGTCCGACATGCTGACTGATAAGTGCGGCCGCATGCATTCCTATAGCTACACCTTCACCGTGATTATACTCAGAATATCCACCCTCAGCCTCGATGGCATGTCCAATCGTGTGTCCAAAATTCAAGATCATGCGCAGCGAGCTTTCCCGCTCATCTTGGGCAACAATATCGGCTTTAAGCTGACAGCACTTACCAATAACGTTTGTGAGCACCACCGGGTCACGTGCCAATAGGGCTGAAGCATTGTCTTGTAAGTAAGTAAAGAAATCACCATCAGCAATAGCACCGTATTTGACAACTTCAGCCAAGCCCGCCTTCAATTCCCTGTCATTGAGCGTATCTAAAACCTGTGGGTCAATAGCTACCATACGGGGCTGGTAGAAAGCGCCAATTAAATTTTTCCCCAACTCATGGTTAACGGCTGTTTTACCACCAACACTTGAATCAACCTGCGCCAATAAAGTCGTCGGTACTTGAATAAACGGCACACCGCGTAAATAACTTGCCGCCACAAAGCCAGCCAAGTCACCAACAACACCGCCACCTAGCGCAATAATAGCAGACTTCCGGTCAAGCCCGCTAGCAATAGCCTCCGTAAAGACGATATTTGCCGTAGTAAGCGACTTTGAGCTTTCTCCTGGCAGTACAGCTAAAACAGTAGGCTTAAAACCCGCTGCCACTAAATTGCCAGACAGTGTATTCGCATAAAGTGGACAGACATTGTCATCTGTCACAATAAGAATTTTATTTCCTAATGATAGCTTACGCATCAGCTCACCTACCAAGCTGATACCACCGGCAGTGATATGAATGGTATAGCTGTGTGCATCCAGATTGACGTTAACTTCGGCCACGCAAATGCCCCCCTTCCCTAAGTAGCACGATAATTCTTTCTGTCACCTGCTGTGGCGACATACAACTGGTGTCTATTGTATAGTCGGCTTTCATATAAAGACTGGCCCTATCCTGAAAAAGTTTGGCTACCCGCTCAGCTCGGTCTTCACAGTCTAATAATGGCCGAATACCAGGCCGATCTGTTCTCTCAAGGATAATTTCCAGTGATGCCATCAGCGAAACAATCACACCGGTATTTTTTAGTCTAACCATATTCTCCCGTTTGAGCACCACCCCGCCGCCAGTAGCAATAACCGTATTGGTGTAACGGGCCACACGGGAAATAACCTCACGTTCTATCTGACGAAAATGGTCTTCCCCATAGAGCTGAAAAATATCGCTAATAGCCAGTCCTGTTTCTTGCTCAATCTTTTTGTCAACATCAACAAATGGACGGTTAAGCCGTCCTGCTAATAACCGTCCGGTACTGGTCTTACCTGTGCCCATGAAACCTATTAAAACTATGTTTTTCACTTGTTCCTCCAAAAATAGTAAAGCATAGCTATTTCACGATACGTGGAGTAAGAAAAATGACTACTTCTGTATCGTTATGGGATTTGTTAAAACTCTTAAATAGAGCCCCAATTATTGGTAAGTCGCTGAAGAAAGGTACTGCCTTGTTAGCGTCACTGTCTGTAGACCCAATTAAACCACCAATGACCATGGTTTCACCATCTTTTAGCCGTACCGTGGCCTCAGCCTGGCGGGTAGTAATTTTATAGGCCTTAATATCAGGCACTAATGTTGCACTGCTAACTTCTGTGCGAACAGCTACCGTTAGTAATCCGTCAGTATTAATCCGGGGCGTATAAATCAATTTGATACCTGCATCTATATACTCGGTACTGGTTGTTGTTATCCCATTTGTCAGGGTTTGAACCTGTACCGGGATACGATCACCAATAAGTATCTGTGCCTGTTTACCATTGATCGTGGTAACTTTAGGTTTAGCCAGCACCTTAGCATCACCGTTACTTATTAAAGCATTAATGGTTGCCTGATAATAAAACTCATACGGATTTCCTTCCGGATTACGTCCAAACTGAATTACACCCTTACTACCAGTGCGAGTAACAGTAACAGCTCCATTGTCGTCGGTAGTTCTCTCTGCATATTGCGGTGTTGCCTCCCACGACCATTCAATCCCAAAATCTTTTGTTTTATCTTTACTA
>Ga0316604_10002055_pt1 | contig 16235 bp, 14 predicted proteins | sample OWC_soil_day20_C_FD_207650 | JGI IMG/M metagenome (GOLD analysis project Ga0316604, IMG submission 207650) | Wetland soil microbial communities from Old Woman Creek delta, Ohio, United States - OWC_soil_day20_CT | ecosystem: Environmental > Terrestrial > Soil > Wetlands | place: USA: Ohio... | reverse complement strand
CCCGACATGTTCGACCTGAAGCGGCAGGTGCAAATCGCTACCGATCACGCCAAGGGCGCGATGGCCCGCCTCGCCGGGCTCGACATTCCCTCCTTCCCCGACACCGAGCAGACCTTCGCCGAACTTTATGCCCGCATCGACAGGGCACTCGCCTTCGTGGACTCGGTGCCGGCCAGCGCGGTCGACGGCCGCGAGGAGACGATCGTCACGCTGAAACTCCGCCAGGAGACGATGGAACTCAGCGCGATCGACTATCTTCAGGGGTTCGCCATTCCGAACTTCTATTTCCACCTGACCACCGCCTACGACATCCTGCGCCACCTCGGCATGCCGGTCGGCAAGCGTGATTTCCTCTGGCGGGAGTGAGCGCGGTCGCGGCGGTGGCGTTCACCCCGCATTATCTCATGGTTAACAAACCATTGAAATAATTAATCAATGACGAGTTCCATCGCTTAACTTCGAATTTACCCTGCCGGTAGAGATTGGTTTCCGGCAGGGGCGTGAAGACCCCCACCTGTTTTGTTTTGCGTCGGAGTGGGAGAGCCATGAGTGTACTGCGTCGTCGGACGTCGTCGTCCGAGGTTTCTCTCCACTCCCCTGCCGCCTCGTCCACGCCGGACTGGCTGGACAGCGTCATCGTCGGCGACTGCGTCGCCGCGCTGGAGCGCCTGCCCAAGGCATCGGTCGACCTGATCTTTGCCGATCCGCCCTACAATCTGCAACTCGGCGGCGACCTCACTCGTCCCGACCAGTCGAAGGTCGACGCCGTCGACGATGACTGGGACCGTTTCGATAGCTTCGAGGCCTATGACGCCTTCACGCGCGCCTGGCTGCTCGCCTGCCGGCGGGTGCTGAAGCCAACCGGCACCATCTGGGTGATCGGCTCCTACCACAATATCTTCCGCGTCGGCTCGATCATGCAGGACCTCGGGTTCTGGGTGCTCAACGACGTTATCTGGCGCAAGGCCAACCCGATGCCCAACTTCAAGGGCAAGCGTTTCACCAACGCGCATGAGACGCTGATCTGGGCGTCGCGCGATCGGGAAGCCAAGGGCATCACCTTCAACTACGAGGCCATGAAGGCCTTCAATGACGATCTCCAGATGCGGTCCGACTGGTTGCTGCCGATCTGCACCGGCGGCGAGCGGTTGAAGACCGCCGATGGCGACAAGGTGCATCCGACACAGAAGCCGGAAGCGTTGCTCTGGCGCGTGTTGATGTCGTCGACCAAGCCTGACGATGTCGTCCTCGATCCATTCCTCGGCACCGGCACCTCGGCGGCCGTCGCGAAAAGGCTCGGTCGGCATTACGTCGGTGTCGAGCGGGATGGCACCTATGCCGATTTTGCGCGGGCGCGGATCGCCTCCGTCGAACGCGCACCGGACGACGGCCTCGCGGTGGTCACGCCAAAGCGGGCCGAGCCTCGCATTCCTTTCGGCTCATTGATCGAGACCGGCCTGATCCGGCCGGGCGACAGACTGTACGACGCCCGCCGTCGTCACGTCGCGACCGTTCGGGCCGACGGTTCGATCGCCGTCGGCGCGGTCGCCGGATCGATCCACAAGGTGGGGGCCTCGGTACAGGGCCAGGAATCCTGCAATGGCTGGACCTACTGGCATGTCGAGGATCAGGGCGTGCTCGTGCTGATCGACGAATTACGCGGCCGCATTCGCGGCGAACTCGTCGCTGCCGGCGCCTGAGGCAACGGCTCCATCCGGGCACAAAAAGAAGGCTCTCCGAACCGATCGGAGAGCCATTTCTTTTGCGGATCCTGGGCGCTCAGTTGTCAAACCCCGTGCCATTCGGCTCCGGGTTGTTCCGCCTTCAAAATCACTATCGTCAGACCGTTGCGCTCCGAATTAGCCCAACCCGGTGCCGGTCGATCAAATGACTATCGAGCAACGCCCCAATATGGAAAATTATCGCACCAACGCCGTTAACTAACAAGAAAGATTTGATGCGACTATGGTCGCAGGATGGCGGAATTCTGCGGTCAAAGACCGCCCATCTCCGGTAGGGAGCCGTTCCGAACGCGCCGACTTCGCCGTGCCGGTCGCCCCGTCGCCGCCTCCACCACCTTGCGCATGACGGTCGGCAAGGCTTCGCCCGCCACGGCAGCGCCATCCAGCCAGAAACAGTCACCGGGCGGCGGCAAGTCGCCGACTTCGGCAGTCCTTACCGATAGTACCAGGTGGAAATGGGTAAAGGTGTGTTCGATCTCGCCAGCATCCTTCCAGGCGAGAGAAAACGGCGGAGCGGCCTCCGGCCTCGCACCCTCCAGCCAGTCACCGCCGGGTACCTCCAGCATACCGCCGAGCAGACCCTTGTCGGGGCGGCGGCGGACCAGGAGTGCGCCATCATGCCGGCGGGCGACAAAGGCGACGCCGCGGCGCGTCGGTCGTTCCGCCTTCACCCGCCGTCGCGGCAAGGTTTCTGCATCGCCGCGCCGACGGGCCTGACAGGAGGCCGACCATGGGCAGAGCGCGCAGGCTGGACGCTTCGGCGTGCAGAGGGTGGCGCCGAGGTCCATCATCGCCTGTGCGAAATCGCCTGGGCGACTCTCCGGCGTCAGGGTTGCAGCCAGCCGGCGGATGTCCGGCTTGACGTCCGGCAGCGGTGTATCCAGCGCAAAGAGGCGGGCAACAACCCGCTCGACGTTGCCGTCGACAACGGTGGCCGACACGTCGAAGGCGATGGCGGCGATGGCGGCCGCCGTGTAGGGACCGATGCCGGGCAGCGCGGCAAGACCCTCGACCGTGTCGGGAAAGCGACCACCGTGGTCGCGCGCCACCGCTTCGGCACAGGCCTTGAGATTGCGGGCCCGCGAGTAATAGCCGAGGCCGGCCCAGGCGGCCATCACGTCATCGCGCGGCGCGGCGGCAAGCGCCGGCAACGTCGGCCAACGGTCGAGAAAATCAAGAAAGTAGCCCTTGACGGCGGTCACCGTCGTTTGCTGCAGCATGACCTCGGACAGCCAGACGCGATAGGGGTCGGGCAGCACGCCGAGCGCTCGATCTTCGGGGGACACCCTCCAGGGCAGACGGCGGGCATGGACGTCGTACCAGTCGAGAAGGGCGGTGGCGGACGGCACCGGCATGTGGGATAACCTCGGCTGGAATAGGGACACTGGAGGTTCCTTAGCAGATGGCGCGCCTGAAAAAACCGGCTTTTGTCTACAAGGGTGTGCGGCCGCTTGCCGACATCATCGCCGCGCCGCTGTCCGCCGCTTGCCGCAAACGTGGCTTCGCCACGCTTGACCTTGTCGCCCATTGGCCGGACATCGTCGGTCCCGCCTATGCCGAGACGACGGCTCCCGACCAGCTTTCCTGGCCGCGCCGGCCGAAAGGATTGATCGGCGAGGAAGAGCACGAGCCGGCCGTCCTCACCGTGCGGTGCTCGGGTGCGGCAGCCATGCGCCTGACCCTCGAGGCGCCGCAGGTGATCGAGCGCATCAATACCTTTTTCGGCTATCGCGTCGTTGGTCGCCTGAGGCCGCTGCAACTGCCGCCGGTCAGAATAGGCCCACGGCCGCGGCCGCGGCCGGTGCCGCTTTCACCCGAGGCGGAAGCGAAAGTGGTGACGCTTGCTTCGGGCATCGCTGACGATGGCCTGAAGGCGGCGGTGGAGCGGTTGGGGCGGGCGATCAGCGGCGACACACGCCGCCGCCACTGAGCAGGCTGAAAAACATACATCCTCTTCCCAATGACGTGCCCTTGCCATAATTTGCCGCCAATGACGGACCCGGTAGGGCCGGTTATCCGAAAGGGAACGACATGTTGACACGCCGCCGCTTTCTCCTGACCACAGCAGTTGCCGCGGCCGGGTTCGCCGCCCTCGCGTCTTTCCCCGGGCTGGCTTTCGCCCAGGAGCCGGCGGCAACCGTCGACCAGACCGAATTGATGAAGCCGGGTGTGCTGCCCGACATGGCGCTCGGCAATCCCGACGCCAAGGTGAAGATCGTCGAATATATGTCGATGACGTGCAGCCACTGCGCCGACTTCCATAACAAGACGTTTGACGAGATCAAGACAAAGTATATCGACACCGGCAAGGTCTACTTCGTGATCCGCGAGTTCCCACTGGATCCACTGGCTGCCGCTGGTTTCATGCTGGCCCGCCAAGCGCCGGGTGGCAAGTATTTCGAAGTGGTGTCCTACCTGTTCAAGACCCAGAGCCAGTGGGCCTTCGTCGAGGATCCGCTGTCCGGCTTGCGCAACGTTTCCAAGCAGTTCGGTTATTCGCCGGCAACCTTCGAGGCGACGCTGACCGACCAGAAGCTGCTCGAAGACCTCAACGCGACGCGCAAACGCGGCGGCGACGAATTCGGCATCACGGGAACGCCCACCTTCTTCATCAACGGCCAGCGCGAAGTCGGCTTCCTGTCCGTCGAAGAGATGTCGGCCAAGATCGACCCGCTGCTCTGAGTCTCAACTGGTGATAACCGGCGGATATCAACAGGGCCGCGACGCCTGCCTCTTGCCGGGGCGGCGTCGCGGCCTTCATGATATGGTGGTCCATTGTCCGGTCACACTCTATGAATAGGGTTGTGGCGAAGCGGATCGCCAATGCAGTTCGAGCGGCTGAAGATACAGGGCTTCAAGTCCTTCGTGGACTTCTCCGAGTTCGTCATCGAACCCGGGCTGACCGGCGTGGTCGGCCCGAACGGCTGCGGCAAGTCCAATCTCGTTGAGGCCATGCGCTGGGTGATGGGCGAAAGCTCCTACAAGGCGATGCGCGCCTCCGGCATGGATGACGTCATCTTTTCCGGCTCCGGCAAGCGGCCGGCCCGTAACGCGGCCGAGGTGACGCTGGTCCTCAGAAACGACCTGCGCACCGCGCCGCCCGCCTTCAATGATGCTGACCTTCTGGAGATTACACGCCGCATCGAGCGGCAAGCCGGCTCCTCTTACCGCATCAACGGCAAGGACGTGCGTGCCCGCGACGTGCAACTGCTGTTCGCCGATGCCTCCACCGGCGCCCGCTCGCCGGCCATGGTCCGGCAGGGGCAGATCGGCGAGCTGATCGCCGCCAAGCCGACGCAACGCCGCACCATTCTGGAAGAGGCGGCCGGCATCTCCGGTCTGCATTCCCGGCGCCATGACGCCGAACTGCGCCTGAAGGGTGCGGAGACCAATCTCACCCGTATGGAAGATGTGTTGCGCGAGATCGAGGCGCGGCTTGAAGGGCTGCGCAAGCAGGCCCGGCAGGCGGCGCGCTACCGCAACCTCTCTGCCGACATCCGCAAGGCGGAGGCCATCGTTGCCTTCCTGCGGCTGGGCGACCTGACGATCCAGGTCGAGGAAGCCGAAGCGCAGATGAAGGACAGCTTCGGCGCCGTCGCCGACGCCCAGGCCGCCCAGACCGAGGCCGTTCGCCGGCAGGCGATCGTCGCCCACGATCTGCCCGGCCTGCGCGACCGCGCGGTGGAGACGGCCGCCGCGCTGCAGCGGCTGAGGATCGCGCTTGCTGAATCGGAAGCCGAGGAGCGGCGCGCCCGCGAACGGCTCGCCGAGCTGTCCCGTCGCGCCGAGGAGATTGCCCGCGACCGTACTCGCGAGGCGGCATTGGTGGCCGAAAATGACGAACGCCTGACCGCCCTGGCCGACGAGGCAGAGGCGCTGGCCGCCGAGGAGCTTGGTGAAGAGGAGCGGAGGGCTGAGGCGGAGGCCCTGGCCGCCGATATTGCCGCTCGTCTCGCCGACATCGACGCGGACCTCGCCGCCGCCGCCACCGCCGAGGCCGAGGCGGCGGCTCTGAAGGGGGCGCTTGAGCGGGATATCCGCGAGACCGGCACCCGTCTCGACCGTCTCCTCCGCGATCTCGAGAGCCTCGACGCCGAGCTGGCCGAACTCGATGATCGGCTCAATGCCGACGATGCCATCGCCATGGCCCGCGAGGAAATCGAACTGGCCGCCGCCATGGTGTTTGAAGCGGAGACGGCGACCGGCGATGCCGAGGCCAGCCGCCGTGCCGCCGAGGAGGAACGACTCGCCGCTACCGGACCGCTCGCCGAAGCCGAGCGCGAGCTTCAACAGCTCGATACCGAGGCGCGTACGCTGGCGAAGATGCTGGACATCGAACATGGCCAGCTGTTCCCGCCGCTGATCGATCGTCTCACGCCGCAGAAGGGCTTCGAAACGGCGCTGGCCGCCGCCCTCGGCGAGGACATCGAAGCGCCGATGGACGATCGCGCTCCGGCTTACTGGACGATGCCCGGTGACGACGCCGCCGACCAGCCGCTGCCCGACGGCGTGCCGACGCTTGCCAAATTCGTCGACGGTCCCGACTTGATCCGCCGCCGCTTGCGCCAGATCGGCGTCGTCAAGGCCGAAGATGCTGCCCGGCTGCAGCCACTGCTCGCCGCTGGCCAGACGCTGGTGACGCTCGACGGCTCCCTGTGGCGCTGGGACGGCTATGCCGCCGCCGCCGATGCGCCGACCGTCGCCGCCCGCCGGCTCGCCGCCCGCAACCGGCTTGCCGAGATCGATGCCCTGCGCGAGACGGCCGGTGAGCTCTGCGCCGCGCGCCGTCAGGTGCTCGACGGCGCCGAGGCGCGCCTTCGCGAGGCCGAGGCCGAGGAACGCGCCGCCCGCGAGGCGATCAAGGCGGCCGAACGCGCCGCGGCCATCGCCCGCGATCAGTTGGTGCTGGCCGAGCGGGCACTGGCCGAGACCGTCGCTCGCCGTGCTGCCGCCGCTGGCCAGCGCGAGCGCCTTGCCGACGACGCCGAAGACCTCTCGGCCCGCAAGGCCGAAGCCGAGGAACGGCACGCCGAACTCGCCGACGCCTCGGAACTCGCCGCGCGCGTCCATGAATTGCGGAGCGAGGCAACCGATACGCGTGCCCGCTTTTCCGAGGCGCGAGCCGCCGTCGACATGATCCGCCGCGAAGGCGAGCTGCGCAAGCGCCGCATGGAAGCAATCGACCGTGAGCGCGTGGGCTGGGGCGATCGCGTCCGCCACGCCGCCGCTCACCTCGACGAGTTGGACGATCGCCTCGCCCAGGTAGAGGACGAGCGGGCCGAGCTGATCGACCGACCCGATGAAATCGTCGAGGCCAGGCGCGGCCTGATGCGGGCGATCTCCGCGGCCGAAACGGCCAATGCCGAAGCCTCCGACCGCCTGCGCGACGGTGAGCTGCAGGCCGCCGAGGCCGACCGCACGGCTGCCGAAGCGTTGGCTCGCCTTTCGACCATCCGCGAGGGACGGGTGCGGGCCGAGGAACGGCTCGCCGCCGTCAAGCAGCGGCTCGACGAATATGCCGGCGAGATCCGTGACCGTTTCGACGCGCCGCTTTATGCCCTGCGTCAACTCTCCGAAATCGATGAATCAGCGCCTCTGCCGGATATCACCGGTGTGGAGACCCGGCTTGAGCGGCTGAAGGTGGAACGCGACAAGCTTGGCGGCGTCAATCTGCAGGCGGAGGCCGAACAGGCCGAACTGGAACAGCGCCTGGAGACGCTGGTCAACGAGCGCGAGGACCTGATCGAGGCGATCCGACGTCTGCGCCAGGGTATCCAGAACCTGAATCGCGAGGCGCGCGAGCGCTTGCTCAATGCCTTCGGCATCGTCAACGCCCACTTCCAACGGCTGTTCGTCCACCTGTTCGGAGGCGGTACGGCCGAATTGCAGCTCGTCGATGCCGATGATCCGCTGGAGGCCGGCCTCGAAATCCTTGCTCGCCCCCCCGGCAAGAAGCCGCAGACCATGACGCTGCTCTCCGGCGGCGAACAGGCGCTGACTGCCATGGCGCTGATCTTCGCCGTCTTCCTGACCAATCCCGCGCCGATCTGCGTGCTCGACGAGGTCGATGCGCCGCTCGACGATGCCAACGTCGAGCGCTATTGCGACCTCCTGGAGGAGATGGCTCGCTCGACCGAGACCCGGTTTGTCGTCATCACCCATAATCCGATCACCATGGCGCGGATGAACAGGCTGTTCGGCGTTACCATGGCCGAGCGCGGCGTATCGCAACTGGTCTCCGTCGACCTTGAGACCGCCGAATCCTTCCGGGAGGCAAGCTGAGGCGAGCCGGCTCTTGCATGGTGTTGCGAGGCTCTGGCAGCTTAATCGATTACGCCCGCCTCGACTAAGGTCGTAGTCCGCAAACGGCTGTGGTTTCCGCGCGGGAAATGGCATATAAATCAATGAAATAAATAGGCTTGCGCCAATCTTGACAGGCATCCGTGTGAACACTATGGTGCCCGCCAAATCAGGGATTACCCCGATCTAGCAGGGCCTTGGCGATTGCCTTCTTGAGGATGCCGCCGATGGGTCAGGACGATAAAGCGCCGAACGACGCTGGTGGCGATCCCCGCCTCAAGGCATTGGGGGAGAAGCTGGCCGAAGCGCGGCGGCTTCCGTCCGAGCCGGGCGGCGGTGGTCCTCAGTCGTCCGGGCTGTCGGGCTTCGGCCAGGCGATGAAGGTCGGGTCGGAGTTCGTGGCCGGGGTGATCGTCGGCTTCGTGATCGGCTATACGATCGATCGGCTCTTCGGAACCAGTCCGTGGGGCATGATCGTGTTCTTGTTGCTTGGCTTCGCTGCCGGGACACTGAACGTGATGCGGTCGTCGGGCGTGGCGAAGGACCCCTTCGCCAGAGGGCCGGGCAAGGCGCCGGAGCGGACGACGGACGGCGAAGACTGAGTTTGAACGGCGGGCGGGCTTGGCCCGGAGCCGTAGTGCGGGCGAGATCGAGCGAGGGAGCTCCTCAAGGTGGCTGACGTAAGAACCGATCCCATCCATCAGTTCGGCATCCAGAAGCTGGTGGACATCAACATCGACGGCTACGACGTCTCCTTCACCAACTCTTCCCTGTTCATGGTGCTGACGTTGGCCGCCATCGCACTGGTGTTGCTGTGGGGCAGTTCGTCGCGCGCCGTGGTGCCTGGCCGGGCGCAGGCGGTGGCCGAGCTGTCTTATGAGTTCGTCGCCAACACGCTGAGGAACGCCGCTGGCGAAGCCGGCATGCGCTTCATGCCACTGGTGTTCTCGCTGTTCATGTTCGTGCTGATGGCCAACATCTTCGGCATGGTGCCTTATTTTTTCACGGTCACCTCGCACATCGTCGTCACGGCGGCGCTGGCGCTGCTGGTCATCTTCACCGTGACCATCTACGGCTTCTACAAGAATGGCACCCATTTCCTGAAGCTGTTCGTGCCTTCGGACGTGCCGGCGCCAATCGTGCCGCTGGTGACCCTCATCGAGATCATCTCCTTCCTGTCGCGGCCGCTCAGCCTCGCCGTTCGTCTGTTCGCCAACATGCTGGCCGGTCACATCACCCTCAAGGTGTTCGCCGGCTTCGTGGTGACGCTGACCAGTCTCGGCGCCTTCGGCTTCCTCGGCGCTCTTCTGCCGCTGATCATGGTGGTGGCGCTCACCGCCCTCGAATTCCTGGTGGCTTTCCTCCAGGCCTACGTCTTCACGATCCTTACCTGCATGTATCTCAACGACGCCCTGCACCCGGGGCACTGAGGCAGGATCGACGAAGTTCACCCTATCAAAACCATCCCAGGTCTTTGTTTTCTCAAGGAGCGTTACAATGGAAGCTGAAGCCGCCAAGTACATCGGCGCTGGCCTTTCGACCATCGGCATCGCCGGTGCCGCCATCGGCCTCGGCAGCATCTTCGGCAACTACCTGTCGAGTGCCGTCCGCAATCCGTCGGCCGCCGACGGCCAGTTCGGCCGCCTCATCCTCGGCTTCGCCGTGACCGAAGCGCTGGGCATCTTCTCGCTGCTGATCGCCCTGCTGCTGCTGTTCGCCGTCTGATCGCGAGACAGCCGAGGCGGGCTCGGAGTCGGGCTCGCCGCATGCCACCGGCCGGATTTCCGGCTGGCCGTGACAAGCCGGCGCCTCGCGGGGTGGTGTCCACTCTGGGGCGCCGCTTGATTGTGATTACCATGGGAGCCTGAGCGTCGATGACCTGGTTCATCAGCCAAGCCAACGCACAAGAGCCGGCGATTGTTCCGGCGGAAGGTGGCCACGCGCCGACGGAAGCCACCGGCGCGACGGTGGCGCATGAAGGCGGCGGGCATGGCGGTACCTTTCCGCCTTTCGATCCCTCGACCTTCCCCTCGCAGCTGTTCTGGCTGGCCCTTGTGTTCATCGCGCTCTACGTCTTGATGGCGAAGAAGGTCATCCCGCAGATCGGCGGCATCCTCGAAATGCGCGCCGCGAAGATCGCTGGCGATCTCGTCGAAGCCGAGAAAGCCAAGGCCGAGACGGACGCCGCCATCGTCTCCTATGAGGCGGCGCTCGCCGCCGCCCGCAATAAGGCCAACGCCATCGCCCACGATACGCGCAGCAAGGTCGCCCACGAGATCGATGGTCGGCGCCACGCTGCCGAGGCCCAGCTGACGGCCAAGCTGGCCGATACCGAAAAACACATAGCCGACGTCAAGAATATGGCGCTCGACCACGTATCGGCGATCGCGACCGAGACGACCGAAGCCGTCGTCGAGGCGTTGATTGGCAGGGTTGGCCGCGACGAGGCGGCAGCGGCCGTTGCCGCCGTTTCGGCTGGCAAGCACTAAGGGGGTCCGGATGTTTGACAACACAACCTGGGCCTTTGTCGGTCTGGTTCTCTTCTTTGCCGTGCTCGCCTATTATGGGGTGTTCGGCATGGTTGGTCGTATGCTCGACAAGCGGGCCGAGGCCGTCAACGCCGAGCTCGGCGAGGCGCAACGCCTGCGCAAGGAGGCGGAAGCGCTGCTGGCCGAGTACCAGCAGAAGCGCATCGTCGCCGAACAGGACGCCGCCGAGATCATCGCCCATGCCGAGGCTGAGGCCAAGCGCATGACGGCCGACGCCGAAGTGGCGCTCAAGGAACTGATCGAACACCGCACCCGTACCGTCGAGGCGAAGATCGCCCATGCCGAGGCGGCCGCCGTCGCCGAGGTGCGGGCCGTCGCCATCGACATGGCGATCGCCGCTTCCAAGCACCTGATGACCGACAGGGTTCAGGGTCAGGTTGCCACCGATCTCATCACCAAGGGGGTCGACGAAGTGAAGGCGCGGTTCGGCTGACCGGTTCTCACGGATCGACACGGAACGAGGGGCCTCAGCGGCCCCTTTTTCATGGCCGGCGCGTTGAGGGCAGTCCGCCGGCCGCCAGCGCCTCGATGCAGTCTCGCACCGGCCGGAAGCTTCTGCGGTGGAGCGGTGTCGGTCCGAGTTGCGCCAAGGCCGTCAGGTGCTTGGCCGAACCGTAGCCGACGTTGGTCTCAAAGCCATAACCGGGGAATTCGGCGGCATAGCGCTCCATCATGCGGTCGCGCGTCACCTTGGCGACGATCGACGCGGCGGCGATGGCGGCGACGCGGGCGTCTCCCTTGATAATGGCGGCCCCCCTGTAGCCGGCGGCGGCCAGCGCGGCGGGTACGTCCCGGCCATCGACCAGCACGCCGACCGGCCGTTCGGCCAGCGACCGCACCGCCCGCCCCATCGCCCAGAGATTGGCGGCAAGGATGTTCATGGCGTCGATGCGGGCGGCCGATGCCGAAGCAATGGCGACGATGTGGTCGCGACAGATGGCCTCGAACATCCGCTCGCGTACGTTCGGACGGAGCTGCTTGGAATCGATGAGTCCATCCGGCAACGGCGCGTCGGTGAGAATAACCGCCGCCGTCACCACCGGGCCGGCGAGCGGGCCGCGTCCGACTTCATCCACGCCGGCGACAGGGCCGCCCCAACGGTGGGCGAACTCTTCCTCCATGCGGCGGTCGCAAGCCTCGACAATGAGGCCAGAGAGAAGGTCGGGTGCAGGGGAGGTGGCGCGGGCCATGGGTTTGAAGTCGGAAAGACGAGAATGAATCGACCTTCGAACCATGGCACGGCCGACCTGCAAAGTCTCCGCCATTTGACGTCGGCTTCCGCGCCCCATAAGAGAAATCCCAGACTGTCGCGGCCACTGCCGCTCATCCATTCCGGGGCCACCCGATGTCGCACAACAGCTTCGGACATCTTTTCCGCATCACCACCTGGGGCGAGAGCCATGGCCCGGCGCTGGGCGTCGTCGTCGACGGTTGCCCGCCGGGGCTGCCGCTGACGTCCGAGTTCATCCAGGCCTTTCTCGACCGGCGCAAGCCCGGCCAGTCGCGCTTCGTGACGCAGCGCCGCGAGGATGATCTCGTCGAGATTCTCTCCGGCGTGTTCGAGGACGACCGCACCGGCGGTCCCGTTACAACGGGAACGCCGATCTCGCTCCTGATCCGCAACACCGACCAGCGCTCAAAGGACTATGGCGATATCCGGGACAAATACCGTCCCGGCCACGCCGACGTCGCCTATGACCTCAAATACGGTGTCCGCGACTATCGCGGCGGCGGCCGTTCATCGGCCCGCGAGACGGCGGCCCGCGTCGCCGCTGGCGCCGTCGCCCGCAAGGTGATCGACGGCGTGACCGTCCGCGGCGCCCTCGTTCAGATCGGCAAGGAAAAGATCGACCGTGCCAACTGGGACTGGAGCGCCGTCGACGACAATCCGTTCTTCTGCCCCGACCGCCAGGCGGTGCCGCGCTTCGAGGCCTATCTCGACCGCCTGCGCAAGGCTGGGTCGTCGGTTGGCGCGGTGGTTGAAGTCGTGGCCGAGGGCGTCCCGGCCGGCTGGGGCGCGCCGATCTACGGCAAGCTCGATCAGGACATCGTCGCGGCGCTGATGTCGATCAACGCCGTGAAAGGCGTCGAGATCGGCGAGGGCTTCGCCGCTGCCGAACTCACCGGCGAGGATAACGCCGACGAGATGCGCATGGGCAACGATGGCACCATCCTGCATGCCTCGAACCACGCTGGCGGCGTCCTTGGCGGCATCTCCACCGGTCAGTCGGTGGTGGCGCGCTTCGCCGTCAAACCGACCTCGTCGATCCTCATCGACCGCCGCTCGGTGTCGGCGACCGGCCAGGATGTCGACGTCATGACGCGCGGTCGTCACGATCCTTGCGTCGGCATCCGCGCCGTGCCGGTGGGCGAGGCGATGATGGCGCTGGTGTTGGCCGATCACAAGCTGCGCCATCGCGCCCAGACCGGTCGCGACGGTCCGGTTGACTTCCCGTTGCGCTGACCGTGCAGCCATGGCCGCGATCGTTCTTGCCCCGCTCCAGCTGGCACGCGACCTCGATTCCGTCGAGGCCGTCTACTGCCGCGCCGCCGACTATCTCGCCCTCGAAAGCGGCCTGACGCCGGCCGAGGCGGCCCATGCCTTCTTCGAGGACCGCCCACCTGCCAGCATCGAGGTTCCGCTGAAGTTCGGTATCGTTGGCGACGGCGGCGAGCTTGTCGCCATCGGCGATCTGGCATTCGACTATCCCGAACGCGGCGATGTCTATCTCGGCCTGCTTCTCCTTGTGCCGGCGGCGCGCGGCGCCGGTCTCGGCTCGGCCATTCTCAGCGAGATACAGCGGTTCGCCCGGCAGCGTGGCGCGGCGCGCCTTCTGCTCGGCGTCATCGACGACAACACTCGGGCGCGCGCCTTCTGGGAGCGACAAGGCTTCAAGCTGGCGCAGACCAGCGGGCCGCATGCGCTGGGCCACCGCCGGCACATCGTTCACCGCCTGATACTGTCTCTTGCCGACACGGGGAGCGATTGTCCGTAGAAACGTGCAATCTTTCCGATATCGCCAATTCTCCTGAGACACTTTACCGGTTGTTTACGCGCAACCACGCACAAACTCCTACGAAAGTATCAGTTGAAGGCGGGGATCCGTCGTCGGTGAAAGCCGGGCCGGTCTGCTGAGTCCGAGCGAGCTCGTTTGCGCCCGTCCATCGGTTTCAGCATCGCAAAAATGGCGGTCCCGCGCCAAATTAACGGGGGCACGCATGCTGAAATCGTTCACAGGGAGAATAGTTTTCGTCGTGCTGGCGTCCGCGCTGGTGCTGGCTGCTGCCTTGACGTTCGCAACGCAGCGAATGGCCGAGCAGACGGTGACCGATCTCTCGGGGCAGGCGATCGTCACGGCGGCTGGCGCCCGCGCCGCTGCGCTGCAGGCCTGGACCGACAGCCTGTCGAGCCAGGCGGCGGCCGTCGCCTCCGCCTCGGCCCTCCAGGCTTCGGCGCGCGAGTTCAAGAGCAGCTGGAACCAGCTTCTCGACGATGACCCCGGCGCCCGCCTGCGCCAGGTGTTTGTCGACGGCAATCCCAACCCGCAGCATCGCGAAGAGATGAGCGCCGTCGATGACACGTCGGAACGCTACTTCATGTATCACGCGACCGGCCATAAGGCCGTAGCGTCCGCCCTGCGCGACACCGGCTTCGACGACCTGGTGCTGTTCGACGACGGCGGCAAGGCCTACTATTCCTATGCCAAGGACGAGCTGTTCGGCCGCCGCATCACCGATGCCACCGGCAAGCCGGCTCTGGTCGATGTCGTCAAGGCGATGATCCCGGCGCCGGGCGCCAAGCCCGCCGAACTCAAGCCGGCCTTCACCGGCTTCATGCCGGATCCGTCGGCCGCGGTCGGTCTCAGCGGCTATTTCGCGGCACCGGTGATCCTGGAGGGCCGCTTCGTCGCCGTGGTGGCGCTGCATGTCAACATGGCACAGGCTTCGAAAATCCTGACCGACAAGACCGGCCTTGGCGCGGCCGGCCGCTCCATCCTGCTATCATCGGAAACGGGCACCGGCTTCACCTTCGGCCAGACGGCGAACGGCGACATGCGGCTCGATCTGTCGGCCAATCCGCTGCGCAAGGTGGCAGAGGGCAGCGTGTTCGAGGCAGACCTCGGCACCGGCGTTGTTGAACTCGCAGCGCTGGCGCAAGTGCGTCCCGGCTGGCAGGTGCTGTCGCTGCACGATCGCCGGGCGGCGTTGGCGCCGGTCAATCGGCTGACGCTGATCCTCGTTGCCGTTGCCGCGACGGTCCTGGTTCTGGTCGGCGGCATCGCCGTGCAACTCACCCGCCGGCTGACGCGACCGCTGGCGACGCTCGCCACCGATGTCCGCCGGCTCGGCGCTGGCGAACTCGACGCCGAGTTGTCTGGGCGCGACCGCAAGGACGAGATCGGCGACCTCGCCCGCGCCGTTGATCTGTTCCGCGCCGCTGCCATCGAGCGGTTGCGGCTTGAAGAGCAGCAGATCGAGGAAGGGCGCCGACGGGAAAGCCGGCAGCAGGAAGTCGATCGCCTGGTTGCCGAGTTTCGGGCCAATGTCCACAACACGATCGAGGCGGTGGCCAGCCGCATGGCCGACATGACCGCTACCGCCGGCGATCTGGCGCAGGTCGCAGGAGAAACGACCACCCGCACCGGCGAGGCCGCGCATGCCTCGTCGTCGGCGTCGACCTCGGTCGGCTCTGTCGCCGCTGCGGCCGAGGAACTGGACGCCTCGATCCGTGGCCTCGGCACGCAGGTGAACGCCGCCCGTGACGTGGTCGAGAGCGCCACCCAGGGTGCCAATGCGGCCAACGCCAAGGTGGGCGGCTTGCGGGTCGCGTCCGAAGAAATCGGCAAGATCGTCACGCTGATCCAGTCGATCGCCGGTCAGACCAACTTGCTGGCGCTCAACGCCACCATCGAGGCGGCGAGGGCGGGCGAAGCGGGCCGGGGATTTGCCGTCGTCGCCTCCGAGGTGAAGAACCTCGCCGGCCAGACCGCCAAGGCCACCGAGGAGATCTCCCACCAGATCACCGCCATCCAGACCTCGTCGGAAGAAGCGGCCGAAGCCATCCAGGCGATCACCGACACCATGGCGACCGTCAACCGCTACACCGTCGCCATGGCCGACGCCATGTCCCAGCAGAGCGAAGCGACCACCTCGATCAGCGGCAACGTCCATGCCGCCGCTGCCGCCACAGGTTCGGTGCTCGGCATTGTCGAGCGCGTGGCCAGCGCGGCCGATGCCACCACCCGCTCGGCGCAGTCGGTGAAGGACAGCGCCGCCGATGTCGAGCGCGAAACCAAGACGCTGGAAGGGTTGCTCGCCGGCTTCCTGGAGCGGGTGACCGCAGCCTGAACAAGCATTGGGTCGTATGGGTAGGTCGGCAGACCGATCCATACGGCTTCATCTTGCCATTGAAGTGGCGAAGCCGCATTTCTTGCCTTGACCCGGACTTGAGCACCGCTAATTTCCGGTGTCCCGGTATTTTTCAAGAGATTGCGGATGCTGTTCGTCAACGGTTCCATCTTCGACGGCGAGGCGTCGCTGCCGGCCGGCCACGCGGTTCTGGTCGAGGATGGCCGTATCGCCTGCATCGCGCCTCTTGCCGCCTTCGCCGGATATGCCGGCCGCACGGTGGACGCTGGCGGCA
>Ga0316604_10002054_pt1 | contig 16236 bp, 10 predicted proteins | sample OWC_soil_day20_C_FD_207650 | JGI IMG/M metagenome (GOLD analysis project Ga0316604, IMG submission 207650) | Wetland soil microbial communities from Old Woman Creek delta, Ohio, United States - OWC_soil_day20_CT | ecosystem: Environmental > Terrestrial > Soil > Wetlands | place: USA: Ohio... | reverse complement strand
CATATTTTTTAATGTATGACAGCAAGCAGTGATCAAAGAACGGCGCTTTATTCAAGGATCTTTATTGCCATCTATACAATATTGATGACGCCCATTGGTGGCGCCATTCTTTTTTGTGTAAACCTCCGAAACACAGGCCGGTTAAAGAGCATTCCCTTTGTCATGCTGGGTGCCATGGTTTTTGAATACTTCCATTTGCAGATGATACTGCATAACAGAACCGGCAGAACTGACGTCATTTTTGTACCCTCCCTTATTTTTGCTTTTCTATTGAGCTTTCCGGTATGGCGACTGCTTTTGAGAGGCATTCCTCCCTACAAATTATTACCCGCGTGGATACCCTTGATTATCATGGCTATAGTGTGGCTGGCCGTGATTGGGTACTTTAATTTTTAACATTTTTAAAGGTTTATATTGGCTATTTTCGGCCCTTTAAATCCCCTTTACGCTCAGACAACTTTATCAATAAACAATAAAATCTACCCCGGGAGCACATCTTTACTATTGAACTGCTGCTGTGGAGTCAATGAACAAAGCATATGAATATTTTCAAAAACGCAGCCATCGCCGCCGCACTGTTACTGTCAGCCTCATTAGTGCATGCACAGATACCTAACTGGCAAAATATGGACCTGCAAAAAGATTCCGTTTTCGGTATCAGTGTAGAAAAGGCGTACAATGAACTGCTGAAAGACAAGAAATCTAAACCTGTAGTAGTAGCCATTATCGATAGCGGTATTGATACCGCTCATGAAGACCTGAAATCTGTCCTCTGGGTGAACCTCAAGGAGAAAAGAGGTAATGGTAAAGACGACGACAAGAATCACTATATTGATGATATCAATGGCTGGGACTTCATCGGTTCTGCCAAAGGCAATGTAGATTATGACAACCTGGAGCTTACCCGCCTGGTACGTGCAGGTAAGGCCCGTTTTGCCAATCCCTCTGCAGACACCAACGGTCTCTACCAATATAAAAGACTGCTTGATAAATACGAGGACGAGCTGGACGAGGCTAAAAAGTCACTCTACGGTGTGTCCCGCTTCAAAGGTATGCTGGATACGATGGTGGCCAAAATGAACAAGGGAAATCCTACTGCTGCTGATTTCCAGACATTTAATACAGACAATCCGGTAGAATCACAGATCAAGCAGATCGTAAGTCAGCAACTGCTGCGCTACCCTGACTATAAATCATTCAAAGAGAATGAACTGGATAGAGCATACGATCACTTCAAAGAGCAGGTAGATTACCAGCTGAACCTGGATTATGATAACCGCGCCATCGTAGGTGACAATTATGCAAATCCTGAAGAACACTATTATGGCAATAACGATGTAACTGGTCCGGATGCGGATCATGGTACCCACGTAGCAGGTATCATCGGTGCTGGCCGAAATAATAACCTCGGTATCAATGGCGTAGCTGACAATGTATTGCTTATGCCAGTGCGTGCGGTACCTAACGGTGATGAAAGAGATAAGGACGTGGCCAATGCGCTGCGTTATGCAGTAGACAATGGTGCTAAAGTGATCAACATGAGCTTTGGTAAACCATACTCTCCAAATAAGAAAGTAGTAGACGATGCAGTGAAATACGCAATGTCTAAAGATGTACTGCTGGTACACGCAGCAGGTAACGATGGTCAGAACACAGATTCTGTAGCTAACTATCCTAACCGTACTTACCTGGGTGGCGGTACTGCTGAAGCCTGGATCGAAGTAGGTGCTTCCGGTCCGGAAGATGATGAGAGCCTGCCAGCTTCTTTCTCTAATTATGGTAAGACTGCGGTAGACGTATTTGCACCTGGTGTAAGCATTTATTCTTCTATTCCTGGTTCTAAATATGATTACCATGATGGTACCAGTATGGCGGCACCGGTAGTAACCGGTCTGGCTGCGCTGATCCGTTCTTATTATCCTAAACTGACAGCAGTACAGGTAAAAGAGATCATCTTAAAGTCTGTAGTGAAAGTGGAGCATTCCGTAACGATTGGTGATGAAAATGGTCAGCCTAAAGAAACATATATGGAAGATCTGTGTAGAACAGGTGGTGTAGTAAATGCTTACAAAGCACTGCAACTGGCTGCGACTTATAAATAATCTATTCTTTTTATAGAAGGAAAGCCCTGCTTAATAAGCGGGGCTTTTTTATTGCCTGATTTTAGTGGCAAGCGCAAGGCTATATCCCCGTCAGTGGCAGTTATAGCGGGGATTCATGGAAAGGTTCAGAACTTTCTAAAATAAATTTTGCTTTTTATTTTAGAAAGTTATAATTTTGCCGTCCCGAACAACGAATAACTATTGCCTGATAGTATAACGGTAGTACGACAGACTCTGACTCTGTTTGTCTTGGTTCGAATCCAGGTCAGGCAACTACTCAAAAAGAGAATCTTTTTTAAACCGCTGAGAAATTCATTTTCAGCGGTTTATTTTTTTAGGTTGTAGCCTCTCAAAAAGTCGAATCTTCGTTTTTTTGATACTTTATTACTACTTCTTCTTTATATCTATTTAATCGTCAAACTCTCTATCGCACCCTGTTCTTTTGATGCTGTTACTTTTCATCTCATTAGCGTTGTATTGTTTTACACTTTTATTTACGCTTTTGGGGTAATCTGAAAACAGAATCACTTAATCAATGCTGATCAATCTATCATTTTAACGAAATTTGTATTGCATTAGCGCAAGAAAGGAGGCCTTCATGGAAATACCTGTTTTTCGTCCCGTATATAATTGGCGAAATCATATTAAGCCAAACAGGCGCTATAAAATTCACATCCGGTACGTATTGGCCCTCCAATGCAACTTTTGAGGAAACACTATCTTTTGCAAAAGTAAAACAGCTGGACAATATTGCCAGCTGCCCCAAAATATTAACCCCGACTGTTGGATCAAATCTAAACTATTACAAATCATACCCCATTGGGAACCATACCCCTCTAGCAACTGGACTTAACATATTTGAGACTGTAAAATTTCCTGTGTAAATGGCCTATGGTGGTGAATTATCTCAATAGGCCCCAAAACCGGGGAAGGCGCTGCTGCCGCGCCATTCCCCCCTCCCCATCCCGGCAGGGTTTCAAACAATGGGGAAGGGGTTTACACAAAATATTTTACGCCTTATGTTTTTCTACTAAGTCTTTAAATGCATAAAGCAAGAATTCTAATTTATTTAAATCTCCGGCACCAAAATATTTTTTATCCTTAACCTTATAGTAATACCAATCATCTTCAGTATTTTCTATTACATCTGTTTCCATCTCCAAGCTTTCTAGTTCTGTATCAGTCAAGTCAATTGTAACATACCAACCAGGATTATCAAGGGTACCAATTTTTACTCCATACATATGTTCCCAAGATCCATTACAATTAGAAGTCATCCATTGTGAAATCCACGAAAGTATTTCTGACATAACAATATTATATTTATTATTAAATTGATCCTGGAATCAAAAATCTGTTATTTTTAGGGAATTCAGACGGATCTGCAGACCTGGCTGTGGAGAGCAACGTATACAGAGAGATTATAGGCAAGTATGAGCGTGGGGATGCTACGCCATTCATCGATTTCGCAAAACGGATTGCTGACGCACTGGGCGTATCACTGGATTACCTGGTGGGTGAAGGGATTAACGCTCACTTTGATAAAAAAACGCTGCAACGTATCCAGGACATTGAGAAGCTCGATGAGGATACTAAAGAGAAGGTGTATTTCCTTATTGATAACATTATTCAAAATACTAAGGCTAAAAAAGCCTTTAACTCATAAAGAAGCCGCAGGCAATCACCTGCGGCTTTTGTAGTATCTCAGTTAGCCTTTAATACAGCCTTTATATGTTTCCAACGGATAAATTGTGTTATTAAAAGGGATATAACACCAGCTATAAATATTCCCTGCCCGTATCTAACTGCCCAATAAGTAAAGGGGCTACCTATAATTAACCATTCAATCAGTAGCTTTACTCTGGGATTGCTTGTTTTTTTAACAATAAGTAGTAAATCAAGTATTACTAATAATAATATTAACAACACCCAAAAAACAAGTCCGTACAAGCAAACTAATATTAAAGCGGGAAGTACCGACTGGAATACGTTCCTTGATACATTTGTATCAATTAGATTTAAGGCAATAGCATATAAAAAAACTGCTATAAAAACACCTATAATATTAATCCAATTTGTCTTGATAATTTTCATATTTTACTACTGAACTGTTGGTTTATTTTGGTTCATCTTATTCCAATCCGTTATACTATAAGTTTTGTTCCCTTGTTGAACTCCAGTAAAAACATCCTTGTCATCCATAGTTACTGTAAAATTTGCTGACATCATTGATCTATTATCATTGCCAGGCAGACTTGTATATGGATTACCATTTGCTGCACTTACACCAATAAATAAACAGTAGTTGTTGTATTGTGCCATAATTTATAAAAAGTATCGATTTTATTCAAATCTTCGATAAAAAAGTTCGAGTGCCGTCCAGCTGGCCTAACACTAAAAAAGAACCTTTTTACAACCAGCATGACACACTTATTCTATCTGCATGACTCGCATACTCAAGGCGTATTTCCCGGTATTCATCCATAAAAATAGCCTTTTCATATTTTTCTACATTTATTAGAAAACAGCTTGATTAAATTTAGGTAATTCATACCATTTCTCCACTGCATTGTAGTTCGAATCAAAACCATTACCTGTACCTTATTATTAGGTGTGTAATCCCTTTTCCATTTTTTGTATTCAATTATGTATATCACAACCCGCACCCGTACTAAGACGATTTTATTTCTGTGGATGTTATTAAGTATTTGTCATTGGGGAAAGGGACAATCCCCGTCCATTATACCACTACCCGCAGAACAGGCAGAACTCTTTAAGTACAATAGCACCCCGGTCAGCATGATGACAGGCGTCCCCCAGATCTCTTACCCGCTTTATGAAATCAATACAGGCTGGATCAAGGTCCCAATTTCACTCAGTTACCATGCATCCGGCATAAAGGTCGGCCAAAAAGCAACATGGGTAGGTCTTGGATGGTCACTTATGGCAGGCGGCTCTATCGCACGCCAGATCAGAGGAGATGAAGATGAGACAGAAACCTATGGTTGGTTTAATCAAAGCACACCTATTAACAGTTTTGGTAGTGTGGTGACTTATGATGGACGAAAAAACTATTACGAAAGCAGGCCTGACCTGCAACCAGATTTTTTCAATTATAATTTCACTGGTAAATCCGGACGGTTTCTATATTCCAGGGACCAGAAAAATTTTGTCACCGCCCCCTATCAACCTGTCAGCATTACACATACCAGTGATAATAACTATGTAATCACAGATGACGATGGTAGCCGCTATTTCTTTACACAAAAATTCAACACGACTACTGATAATTCAGGTCTGCAAACACATGTCATCGGCTGGAACCTGACTAAAATCATATCCAATGATGGTGCAGACAGTGTGCTATTTAACTATGCAACCGTCACTGGTAACGGGGATAAAGCTGCCGATGACGTACTAACCTTTAATAAGGTATATCGCAAGAACGTATCTGGTACAGATGATGCGGCCTCCTATGTAGCAGATGAAGTTGTCAAAACCATCTCTTACTCTTATAATAACGTACCTAAAATCAGTGAAATCATTTTCCGTCAGGGGAAAGTGAAGTTCTATGCCAATACCGTCAGGGCCGACTATGCAGGCAATGCGCTGGACAGCATTGTCGTATATAGCAATGATAATGGCACTTACAACCGTGTTAAAAAGGTTTCATTTAACTATAGTTACTTTTACACGGGTAATTCATATCCCAGCTTTACAGATTACCGGCTCAAACTCCTTTCATTTTCCAACGAGGATCTGAATGGAGAACAACCAGAAAAGTATACCTTCAATTACAACAGCACAACCTTACCCAATACCTTATCCTGTTCACAGGATTGGTGGGGGTTCTACAATGGTGTAACACAATACACCCTCATGCCCAAACAACTCCCGTCTCAGACAGAAATTCAAAAGTATGGGAAGTTAGGCACTGCAGACAGGTCCGCTTCTGAAACATATATTATGGCAGGAATCCTGAATAAGGTAACCTATCCAACCGGAGGGTATACCACTTACGATTATGCCATGAATAAATATGAGAGAACGCCTGATAATAAAGACTCTACGATAGCTTCCATCACACTGGCCGGTCCTGCAAAGGTAGGCGTCACTTATGGCTGGGATAGTGCCACAACAACATTCCAGGTCAGACCTCCTAACAATAACCAGGATTATTACGAGCTGGATATCTCAATAGATTTTTCAGCATCTTCTGCCAATCCAACGCTGAGTTATGCACAGGAGGTACAGCTGAGAGACCTTACCACTGCCAAAATAGTAGCCAGCTGGAATTCTGATACCTATCTCAATGCAGGTACAAACGGGACAGCTCATACGCTCACGGCCACTTACACCTGCGATACCAGTCATACATACCAGTTATACGTGGGGATTAATGATCTACCCACTACTACGGTGACTGCAAGCATTTCCATCGCTGTTCCGGACAATAGTACAAAATACAAATATGGTGGTGGAATCCGTGTAGAAACAATCAGTAGTTATAATCTTGACAATACCTTGCAGAAGAAAGATGTGTATAAGTACGGGGAAAATGAATCTGGTATTGGTTACATGCCTACTTCAGCGGACGATATGATGACTAATATCTATTACACTACCGGTACCAGGAGATATGTCGCGGTATCTTCTACTGGTTGTAAAACGGAAGATGGTAACAAATATACTTATATCGCCCAATCTACCTATCCTACTGTCACCTTCCAGGGAGCGAATGTATTGTACCCTTATGTTACAAAGTATGAATACAGCAATACCCGCCCCAATGGTAAAACAATGTTTACTTACAATATACCCAATGACTTTGTCACCATTGGTAACCAATCTGCCCTTGGAGGAAAGGAAAGAATTGATAACGGGCTTTCAGATGAATTGCCAATAAAGACTTCGTATTATAAATTCAACAGCACTGACAGCTCCTTTTCACTTATAAAAGAATCAGTCAATACCTGGGAGCTATTCAACTTTAGTCAGGACTCTGCCCTCATGGTGTACCCTACCATAGAATACGCTACCTCTGAGCATTGTGTAGACTCTTATACTGACTACAGTTCATTTGTCTACATGGTAAAAAGCGGTGGGCGGCATCTGGCTGCTGTTACAGATAATAACTACGATGATAATGGTACTGTATTCACTAATACGGTCAACTACACCTATAATGATAAAAACTATCCTCAAAAAATCACAAAACTCAATAGTAAAAATGATACCCTGGTCACAGAAATGCGCTACCCCGGTGAACATAGCAGTACAGATGTAAATGCTGGTGTGCTGGACCACATGGTGACTAAAAATATGCTTCGTCAACCCTACTGGCAAGGCAACTATACCAACAGTACCTTATTAAGTTATAAACATACCATTTATAGCGACAGCTGGAGCGCTAATGACAGCCTGATCGCACCAAAAATTGATAGCAACTGGCAATTCGGTAATGATAACAGCTTACCTGCCATCACGACGGCCTATCAGAGCTATGGTAAATATGGCAACATCCGCCAGCTTAGAGATGGCAATGGTCTCACTTCTGCATTTACCTGGTCTGCCAATGGCACATACCCTGTATCACAAACAGCAGGTGCTGCTATTAACCAGGTCATGTACGATGGATTTGAAGATGCTGACAGCTGGACAGGTATCACCCGCGATGCGACCCTATCTCATACCGGCACCTATGCAGGTCTGACTACAGGAAGTAGTACCTATACCAATGCTTCCTGGTGCAATGTCGCATTGACAACCGCTACCTCCTTCCGCTATTCCGGTTGGGTATACAGTAATGGTCCGGGGGCAGCCATCAGTTTACTCATGAAGACCAGCAGCGAAACAGGCAGCTATACCTATATAGATAATGTATCTACATCCACGACCGGGCAATGGGTATATCTCGAAAAAGAATATAGCATCCCTGCCGGCGTCGCCTACATCAGCCTTCGCCTCGATAACCAGGGTAGTGGTAAAGTATGGTTTGATGAAGTGGCACTACGACCCACAGCATCACAAATGAGCCACTATTCTTATTTACCACTGGTAGGTATGAGCAGTAAATCAGATGAAGGAAATCATACCCTGTACTATGAATTCGACGGCTTAAACCGCCTGAAACTAATCAGGAATAAGGATAAGAACATCCTGAAAATGTATTGCTACAACTATGCCGGCGATATAAACAGGTGTGAAGGCACTACCTATTACAACGATTATCAAAGTCAAACTTTCAGCAAAACCTGTACATTGAGTGGAACCACTACCTCCATTACTTATGCGGTCGATGCTGGTAAATATAGCTCAAGCGTAAGTGTGAGTGATGCCAATGCAAAAGCACTCGCCGATATTCAGTCAAACGGACAGGCGTATGCAGACCTGATGGGAGACTGTAGTTATTTCCTGAGTCAGCAAATGACAGACACTTTTACTGCAACATGCACCGATAATGGCGTAGGTACAACAGTCACCTATACCCTTTCAGAAGGTGCAGATACATCCACCATCAGCCAGGACGATGCGAATACAAAAGCAAAATCACGTCTTGACTCACTGGGGCAACGCTATGCCAACAGTACCTGTACGTGGAGCAATGAGGCACAGAGTGGTACCTATACCCGGGCATGTACAGCTGCCAATGCAGAAGGAACAGCGGTTACCTACACCGTTGCAGCCGGGAAATACACCTCTTCAGTCAGCCTCTCAGCTGCCAACGCATTGGCAAAACAGGAAGTATCCGATAGCGGACAGGTATATGCTAACAGAAACGGTCTTTGCTATTATTACAGTGATGCACAATCTGTAAGCGCTACCCGCGAATGTTCTACAGGTTATATAGGTACAACCGTCACCTACACCGTAGCAGCGCGGCACGACTCTTCCCTTATCAGCAAGGATTCAGCCAATGCTGCAGCGCTGAGATATACAAAAGCCAATGCACAATCTTATGCAAATACCAATGGTGAATGTCAAACCTGTAACCTCCTCTTCAGTAAGAAATCCGGTAGCAGCAATTTAGGCACCTTTAATGTGGCCATTACCAATACCTCTACCGGGTCCACCGTATACCAACAGACCTTTGTCGACCCGACAGATGCACAGCTGGCAGTCTGCTCCATCATCGCCAGTGATGCCACCTATACTATTACCATTACAGCCCAGAATTATCTGTATGCCACCGTGAACGGTACAGAAAAGGCGATCAGTCCGGGCTACAGCAAATCATGGTCACTGGCACCTACACTGACCATTGTCTTTTCTTCCTCCGGCACAACTACATATAGCAGTGCTGCTGTAAGTAAGTCATTCCAGAAAACCAGCTGTACCAAAGACTCTACAGGATCTTACGTTACCTATACCGTGGCAGCCGGCAAGTATACGTCTACCCTATCACAGGAATATGTTGATTCACTGGCCAATGCATATGCTACTGCAAACGGACCATCCTATGCGAATACAAATGGTTACTGCTTCCCTTCAGGTAAGAATTTCGCAATAGTGGTAAAGAAAGGTGGTACCGACCCTGGTACAGTCAGCATCACCGCTACCAATACCAGTAGTAGCACGGCAGAGGTGAAGACAACAGCCATCACGGAATGGCCATATTATGCCGCCATCACCAGTGGTAAAACATTTACAATTTCTATTGCCCCCATTGGTTCCGGCATATCTATGACCGCCGATGTAAATGGAACCCAGAAAACAGTTTCATCTGGCTCCACCATCACTTTCACCGGCAATTCCGCTCCTATTATGATTCTTATCTGGAAAAATTAAACCCATGAACAAACATCTATCTATATATATCATATTTTGCTGCCTGCTGGGAATATTCCATCCCGGCAGCGCACAGGTGCCTGTTACCACCCAACATACTGCTGCTACTCCCGTTATACGACCTTCCGCTTATACAACCACTGCTTACAGCTCCTTATATATCTGGACACCGGCTATGATCACAACAGATGCTGATGCCGTATTAGATACCAGCCATACTGCTGCAGCGGTAAAACTGACGACACAATACCTGGACGGATTGGGACGTCCCTTACAAACTGTAGAGAGAAGGATCAGTCCTAACGGCAATGATATGGTTACCGCCTATACATACGATTCTCTTGGCAGGCAACAATATCAATACCTGCCCTATATACATCAACAGGATAGTGCCCATAATGGAAAAATAAAGTCAGATCCATTTGCGGCACAAGCATCTTTTTATCAAAATACTGCACTCAACCCCGGCATCGCAAATGAACATGTGTACTATAGCCAGACTGAGTATGAAGCCTCTCCACTAAACCGGGTATTAAAGAAATGGGACCCCGGTGATAGTTGGGCACAAACAGGCGGAAATCATCCGGTAGAAATGCAGTACTATTACAATACCAGCGACGATGCTGTGCTGATCTGGAAAATTGCAATTAGTAAAAAAAACTGTTCCACCACTGCTACTTATGGTTCCGGTTCCGCTACTCTTCCTGATACTGCCGGCATTTACAGTACCGGGCAGCTCAATAAAAATATTTCAATCGATGAAGCAGGGCACCAGGTGATAGAATACAAGGACAAAGATGGCCAACTCATTCTCAAAAAAGTACAATTGGCCGATAGTCCTGGTAAAGCCCATGATGGATGGTTATGCACCTACTATGTGTATGACGATCTGGGTAGTCTTCGTTTTGTAATACCGCCACTGGCAGTACAAAATATCATGTCTGACTGGAAGATCACTTCAAACGTCGCCGATGAACTTTGCTTCCAGTATCAATATGATGCACGTGGCCGCATGATTTCGAAAAAAATCCCCGGAGCAGGAGCCGTTTTAATGGCTTATGATAGCCGAAACAGAGTCGTATTTACACAGGATTCCATACAAAGGCAAAAATCTACTCCTGAATGGATCACAACATTTTACGATGGACTGAATCGTCCTTACGAAACAGCCATCTATACAACGGCTTTGACTAGAGAAAATTTACAATGTAGTATCACCACCAATTTAGATGACACTTCCGTCATCAATCTATCTTCATTTACTGCTGACCTGGTAGTGACTACTTATAACAGTGCAGACAGTGTATACCAGGCAACCAACTCCATTACCTTTGATCCAGAATTCACTACTCCTGATAATGCTGAAGTTGAAGCCTCCATCGTCAATGATGATGGCATTACCAGTGTTGCATCATCCAATCCCGTTCCGGTTATATCTTCATCTGCACTTTCACCATTGTCTTACACTTACTATGATAATTATAACTATACTGGTGTACATAGCCTTGTGAACACAGGCCTTTCAAAACCGGAAGCAGGCGACAATCCTTATAGCCAGGCCAATACATCTTCCAGTACGCATGTCGCCACTCTCACCACAGGAACAAAGGTTCGCATATTAGGCACAGACCAATGGCTCACCACCACGAACTACTTCGACGATGATGCCCTGACTATCCAGACAATTGCAGATAACCATACAGGTGGAAAAGATGTGACCAGCCTTCTATATGACTACAATGGCAAGGTGTTAAGCACCTACCTTACGCATACCAATCCTTCCAGCACTGTTACGCCTCAGACAACTTTACTGACCAAAATGGGTTATGATGCAGCTGGTCACCTGATTTCACTCGTCAAGCGGCTGAATGACAGCACCAACCTCGCGGAAAAGATCGCAGAGAACACCTATAATGAGCTGGGGCAATTGCTACAAAAGAAAATAGGCGTAACTGCCAGTGGGCAGTTAGATACCCTAACCTATACTTATAATATAAAAGGCTGGTTAGCGGGTATCAACAAAGCATTCGTCAATTCTACCGGCACAGACAACTGGTTCGGTGAAGAAATCAGTTATGATAATGGCTTTGATAGCAGCCAATACAATGGCAACATTGCAGGCATCAAATGGAAAACCAGGTCCAACGGCATACCAAGGGCATACGGGTTTGGTTATGATGGCGCCAACCGCCTCAAAAAGGCTGTCTTTAACCAGCAAAACACTACAGGAGCAGCATGGACATCAGACAAAGGTGACTTTACAGTAAGCAACCTCGCTTATGATGCAAATGGTAACATCAGCTCAATGAAACAACAGGGGTTAATAGGTACTACCAACAGCAATGTGGATAACCTGACATATGCCTACCAGGCCAACAGTAATAAGCTATTGACGGTGACGGATGCCAGTAATACAAGTACCGCCAAACTAGGTGATTTTAATGATGGTACAAACACAGGCGATGACTATACATACAACGGTAATGGGAATTTAATATCCGATCAGAATAAACATATCACTTCTATCAGTTATAACCTGCTGAATCTTCCCGAAAAAATTCTGGTCAGCGGCAAGGGTACAATTAATTATTTATATACAGCAGATGGCAGGAAACTGAAAAAAACCGTGGTAGACAGTACCTCATCTCCTGTCAAAACTACTGTGACTGATTACATAGAAGGATTAGTGTATGAACGGGACACCTTAAGATATATTATTCACGAAGAAGGCCGTATTCGCCCGGAATACGATTCCGGCAAAGCCCTCGTTTATCATTGGGATTATTTTGAAAAAGATCACCTGGGCAATGTCAGGGTAGTATTGGGAGATAATGCAGACACCAGCGTATACGCTGCTACCATGGAGACTGCCAGCAGTGCGACTGAAAATGCTTTATTCAGTAACATAGACAATACCCGCACGGCGCTTCCTGCTGGCTATCCAACAGATGAAACTACCAATCCAAATGCATATGTAGCCAGGCTGAATGCAGAAAGTGGTGAAAAAATAGGTCCATCCATTGTATTACGGGTCATGGCGGGGGATACCCTGCAGCTGGGGGTCAAAGCATTTTACAAAAGCACGGCAGCCAGCACCTCCAGTACTACCACAAGCAGTATGCTAGCTGCACTCATACAGGCATTCAGTTCTTCCACTATCTCTGATGGTACACATGCGGCTGCGGGTACAAATTCCGCTATTTCGTCAGCATATACATCCAGTGAGTACGAAGAGTTGATCAGCAAGGATGCGGATGAGAACCTTGCTACTAAACCAAAGGCGTATCTCACCTATGTACTTTTTGACGACCTGTTCAACATGGTAGATGATAATAGTGGTGTGAAACAGGTACAGGGAAATCCTGATGAATTGCAAACATTGACGATAGAGAAGTTTGTTATTAAAAAAACAGGATTTGTTTATATTTATACCAGCAATGAGAGTGGGGAGAATGTGTATTTTGATAATCTGGTGGTAGTCCATAATAGTGGGCCGTTATTGGAGGAGACGCATTATTATCCGTATGGGTTGACGATGGCGGGGATTAGTAGTAAAGCGCTGAAAGGAGCTGGATACTACAAAAATTTGCTACAATATAACGGCAAGGAAATACAGCAGAAGGAATTTAAAGATGGGTCTGGGCTTGAATGGTATGACTATGGAGCACGAAGCTATGATCAGACTATTTCAAGATGGATTAATCCTGACCCTTTGATGGAAGGAGCTAGAGAATGGACACCGTATAATTATGCCTGGAATAATCCGATTAGTAATATTGATCCTGATGGTAGTTGGTCATTTGATAATAAGGGGAATTTGAGTACCAATAGTCCTTCTGAAATTGGGAAGTATTTGGAATTTCTTAAAAGTAACAGTAGTAACAATAGCAACAGCAACAATAACCAGAATACAGAAGATCAAGATCAAAATCAGAATAAAGATAGTGATGGCGGGCCAGGAGATAAGAACAAAAAAAGCGAAACTGGTCCAAAACCAACTGATGTTAATACCGGAAGTATATTTGATTATGGGTCTTATACTATTGTCTTTAAGAGTGGAAAAAGGTATCATGGTAAAGGAGGATTAAATAGAGCAGGCGAATCGGTGAAGGAGAAGGGGAAAAAATATCCCGACGATCCCATGGTAAATCTTGATTGGAGTTCTGCTCCAACTGAACGTCAAGGTGCTAAGGATGAAGATACCCGACTGCGAAAGGACGGAGGGCACCGTAATGAAGATAATTATAATGAGCGTGCTTCTCCTGGTAAAAAGTATAAGGAGCAAGATGGTGACCCTGTAGATCCGACTCTGGCAATAAAGGGAACTGCGGTGGCAGCAGGAAGTGGGGTTCTATTATATGTAGGATATAAAGCGGTCGTATTTCTTTTGACCATCGAATGTGGAGGTTGTGGTGTTTGGATAACTCCTTAATAATATTTCTTTGTATTAAATTTGCTAATTTAAATTTTTTTTATGTTAAAAATAGTTGAAGGGGGATTCCGTATTTCGACAGAAAATGGTAGAGAAATTCTGACAATTCAATCGGAGAGGATCAAGGAGTGTATGGATTTTTTTATTAAAAGTAAATATGATGGAATTAGAGTTGACCCATTTTTTGGGTTTAATTTTACAAGCCTGAATTTTTTGAAGGATTATTCGAAGTTATGGAAAGAAATTAAATACATATCAATTGCAGAAGAGATAGTGGATATCACTGCAATGGTGCTCCTAACAGAATTAAGATATATATCTATTGCACAAAAGAACCCTAAAGTAGATTTTTCCCATTTTCCAATGCTTGAAAATTTAATTACATCAGGAGGGGGCAAGATTAAAAACTTAGAGCTTTGTGAAAAATTGGAGTCACTAACTATTTATTACTATAATTCTAAAAGCAAAGATTTCTCTGAAATTCCTTCTGTTATTTGGATTAAGGAGATTCATATCTCTAATTCTTCTGTTATTAATCTTAATGGACTGGAAAAATTTAATGCTCTTGAAAAGGCGTCTTTTCATTATTGTACTAAATTGGAGGAGTTATGTTGCCTGGATAATGCTTCTAATACACTCACATTCTTGGAATTTGATAACTGCAAGAAAATTCTCAATCATGACTATGTCAAAAATCTTAAAAATCTTAAAGTATTGGCTTTAAATGATTGTGGTTCGATTCCCTCTTTTCAATTTGTGAGTAAAATGTTGGCATTGAAGAGCATTCGATTCGTTGGTACAAATGTTCTTGATGGGGATTTGACGCCATTGTTGAGATTAGATTATGCAGGGTTTTCAAACAAACGTCATTTTTCTCATACCTTTGAAGATATTAAGTTATTGAATGAGAAAAGAACTAGTTGAAAGCTGTCTGATTGAAATTTGAAATACTGATGTAAGTAGGGTAAAGTCAATTATTATTTATGATCGATTATACAAAAAGTGCTAAAGTTTTCTGGGATTGGTTTTCAGGAAGGCAATTTGAATATTATGTCATTGAAAGCCTAGATGAATCTCAGCAGGAAAATTTAATAAATCAATTGTTGGTTCAAATACAAGCATATTGTGCTAATTTGTATTTTGAAATTTCAAAAAATTTGTATGGAAAACAGAAATTGATCATTTCGGCTGGAGGCGATCCATCTCTCTTTGATCTTGTCGATATTCTGGTCCGGGCAGCACCTGAATTTGAAAAATGGAATATTATTTCATTAAAACCGCCAGTTTTAGAAAATTTTGAAATGAATTATGAAGGTATCGTGATCAATACTGAAAATTTGTTTTTCGCTCCTTTGAAAACGAAGGATCCCTCTTCTAAAATTAGCCTTAGATTGTTTCTCGAAAATTACAAGATGGAGCGAAAAGAAGACTATTTGGAGGCAGCCTGGAATATTATGGACAGTATGTTAGGTGAAAGATCTTGTGCCGAAGATATTGGTTACCTCGATATAGAGCGGATTCCCAATCCCCAAAAGATTGAATTTAATATAAAATCAGGTGCTTTATTTCGTATTTCTGAAGTAAGAAAATATGTTGAAAAAAATAGACGGGTGTCAAGTCAAATTTATGACGTCTTATAAAAAGCCTAACTTTCGTTCCAAAAAGTTATGGTAAAATATAAAGTAACCCTTAGCTAGTCGGAACGCGAGGACCTGGAAGGGATAATTAGTAAAGGCAAACATAGCTCCCAGGTATATCGCAATGCGTATATGCTCTTGAATTGTGATGAAGGTATGGTAAAAAAATACGAATAAGGATTCTTTATGGATAGTAAATGGTACCTTACCCAAAAATGCAGTTGGAGGAACAGTATATATTGAAATAAGAAAGAGAGATAATAAAGTTTTACAACTT
>Ga0316604_10002053_pt1 | contig 16239 bp, 13 predicted proteins | sample OWC_soil_day20_C_FD_207650 | JGI IMG/M metagenome (GOLD analysis project Ga0316604, IMG submission 207650) | Wetland soil microbial communities from Old Woman Creek delta, Ohio, United States - OWC_soil_day20_CT | ecosystem: Environmental > Terrestrial > Soil > Wetlands | place: USA: Ohio... | reverse complement strand
CGCGGCCGTCCGGGATATCCGCCGGCACGGTGTTCGGCCCGGAGCCGCCGGCGGTTCCACCGCCGACGCCGCCGCCGCCACCTTGCTCGCCGGACTGCCGCCCCGCCGATTCACCGCGGCCGCCGGGTGCACCGGACTCGCCCGATTCGTCGCCAGCCTGTCCGGCCTCGCCGGCCTCGCCGGCGCCTTGCTGTTCCGAGGCGTCGCCGGAGCCGGATTCGGCTTCGCCGCCCGCAGCTGCAGTGCCCGGTGCCGAGCCACTGCGGGACGCGCGATCCTGCGAAATCGTTTCCTGCTCCTTGCGCATCCGTTCGTCGAACACCGCGAAGGTCTCGTCGAATCGACGGTCGATCTGGGCCCGGCGATCTTCGGCGGTCGCGGGGCCACCGCCCGAGCCGCTCCCGGACGTACGTCCGCCCTGGGCGTTGCCACCCGTGCTGCCGCCCGGCTGCCCGCCCGATCGAGTCGACGGTGCCGAGCCAGCCGCGCCGCTGCCTTCACGGCCACCGGCCCTTTCTCCGGCACCCTCGGCGCCGGCTTCAGACCCACGGGCGCCCGGTGCGGTCTCTTGGCCGGCCGCTTCCGCAGCTTCCTCACCCGGGGCTCCGGCGGAGCCCGGCTGCGAGCCCTGGCCCGGTTGGCCGGGTTGGCCGGGCTGGCCGGCCTGGCCCGATTCGCCCGACTGCGTGGACGGCGCCGGCTGTGGCCAACTTGCGGGCGAGGGTTCGCCGCCAGACCCGCTGCCGCCACCCGAGGGCGACTGCGAGCCTTGCGAAGGCGAACCGCCCTGGGAGGAGGGCGACTGCTGTGGGGACTGGGTCGTGCCCGGCGAACCGCCCGGCGACCCCGGGCTGCCGCTGGAACTCGGCGGCGACGACTGGCTTGGCGGCTGGGGCATCGACGACGAAGTATCGCTGGTCGTGGCACAGCCGCCCGCAACCGCGGCGCAAGCCAGCGCCAGCCATACCCGCAATGAACCCAAGCCACGCATCGATGATTTCTCCGCCGGTGGGCTGTGCCCTGCCCGGGCACGGGACGCCCGCTCCATTGCTTCGATCCGCCCGAGGGGTCAGTGGTTCAACGCCCGCCGCCGGAGCCGCCCGCGGCCGCCCCACCCCCTACGAGGTCGGCGCCGCCCAGGAACGATCGCAGCTGCTCGGCGAGCCGGTTACAGGCCGTGCGCTGCACCGGCGCGATGATCGGGATCGGCGCCACGGCGCCGATCAGTACCGAGGTGCCGGTGACGTCCGTGCTGACGGAGCCCAACTCGCTGCCGGTCTGCATGTCCCAGACGGAGGCCACGTAGCCCGACTGCTTCTCCCACCAGCCGAGGCCGATACAACCCGCGCCGCCCGGGCCGGCGCCGCAGGCAATGCTGCCGCCACCGTCGGTCTTGCGCGTCTGGCCGTCCAGCCAGACGACGTAGCGCACGCCGATCTGTGCCAGGCGCTCGGCGACGCCGGGGCGCTCGAGCAGCACGCGGAGCCCGTCCGCGTTGGCGGGCGCGGTGCTGGGCTCGAACCAGGGAAAAAGTGCGTCTGTGAACTGCTGCTCGCCGTAGATCTTGAACGGCACGGCGTCCTTCGCCTTCGAAACCTTGGCCGACTGCCCCTCTTCGGGGTGCACCAGTGTGCCGCCGAGGTTTTCCTGCAGGCAGTCGATGAATTTCTCCTCGGTGCCGACGCCCTCGAGCTGCGGCTTCTTGAGCACGACGATCGATTCGTCGGCCTGGATCGCAGCGGCGACCTGGCGCGTCTCATCGACTTTCGACGTCATGCAGCCGGTGCCGAGCACGGCCACGGCGGCGACGCCGGCCAGCGCGCGTGAGCGGCTGTGCCCAGCGCCAGATCGTGGCGATGAACTGCGGTGAGGCGTCATGCGGTCATCCGTTTCCCGACAGCTTGAGTATACGTCAACGCTGCCGGCGCAAACGGTTGACGGGACCGTGAAATTCAGCTGAAAAAATCGGCCTGCCGCGGTGCCGCAGGGTCCCGGACGAAGGCACTGGTATCGAGCGCCGTGGTCCGCGCCGAATCGAGCCCGGCCCGACGGCAGGCCGCGGCAAACCGGCTCGACAGCAACCGAGCGTAAGGGCCCTCGCCGTGCATCCGGTGCCCGAACCGCGGGTCGTTCAGCCGTCCGCCGCGCATCCCCCGGACCAGTCCGAGGACGCGCCCCGCGCGCAGCGGGTAGTGCTCGTGCAGCCAGGCCTCGAACAGGCTCGCGACCTCGCCCGGCAGGCGCAGCGGCATGAAACCCGCGCACGACGCGCCATGGGCGGCGGCGGCTTCGAGCAAGGCCTCGATTTCGTGATCGTTCAGCGCGGGAATCACCGGGGCCATCATCACGGTCACCGGCACGCCGGCGGCAGACAGCTCGGCAATGACGCGCAGCCGCGCGCGGGGAGACGCCGCCCGTGGCTCGAGCGCGCGCTTCAACTCGTCGTCGAGCGTGGTCAGGCTGACGACGACCGAGGCGAGATGCCGCGACGCGAGGTCAGCGAGCAGGTCGAGGTCGCGCAGGATCAGCGCGCCCTTCGTGACGATCGTCACTGGATGACGGTGCGCGAGCAGCACTTCGAGAAGCTGCCGCGTGGTGCGGTGCTCGCGTTCGGCGGGCTGGTAGGGATCGGTATTGGCGCCGAGGTTGATCGGCTTGCAGACGTAGCCGGGCGCGGCCAGCTCGCGCTCGAGCAGCTGCGCGAGCTCTGGCTTGTGGAACAGGCGCGTTTCGAAATCCAGCCCGGGGCCGAGGTTCCAGTACGAGTGCGAGGGCCGGGCGAAACAATAGATGCAGCCGTGCTCGCAGCCCTGGTACGGATTGACGGATTGGTCGAAGGGCACGTCGGGCGAATCGTTGCGCGTGATCGCGTGCCGCGGCCGGTCGGCCGTCAGGGTCGTCTCGGCACGGCGCGGTGGTTCGTCCAACGCGCCCCAGCCGTCGTCGGTCGCCTCGAGGCGCGTCGCTTCGAAACGTCCGGAGGGGTTGGACACCGCGCCCCGTCCACGCTCGACCCAGTGGCGGTCTGCCCGTCGCATTGCGGGAGGATACTGTACATTCGTACAGTTTTCACCCGTCCGTGCCCGGGAACCGCTCGAGTCGCCAGAGCTCGGGGAAGCGACGAGCCCAGACCGCGGCCACGAGCAACGTGGCGCAGCCGCCGATCACGACCGACGGCACCACGCCGAACCACGAGGCGGTCAGGCCGGACTCGAACTCGCCCAGCTCGTTGGACGCGCCGATGAACACCGCGTTGACCGCGCTCACCCGCCCACGGATCTCGTCCGGTGTCTCGAGCTGCACCAGCAGGTGTCGGATGTAGACGCTGACCATGTCGCCGGCACCCATCACGACCAGCGCAGCGAGCGACACCCAGAAGATCGTCGACAGTCCGAACAGCAACGTGGCGAACCCGAACACGATGACGCCACCGAACATCCATCGCCCGACCCGCTGCCGGATCGGCAGCAAACCGAGCACGACGCCGCAGAGGGCCGCACCGATGCCGGGCGCCGTGCGCAGCCAGCCGAGCCCGCTCGGACCCACGTGCAGCACGTCGGCCGCGTACACGGGCAGCAGGGCCGTGGCGCCGCCAAACAGCACCGCGAACAGGTCGAGCGAGATCGCCCCGAGCACGAGCCTTCGCGAGCGCACGAAGCGCAGGCCCGACAGCAGGGCCTCCCAGCCGGGCGGCTCGGCGGTGCGCGACGCGTCGACGCCGCCGCCGCGCAGGCCGAGCACCATCGCGACGGCGATCGCGAGCAGTGCGGCGACGCTCGCGTAGACCGTCGGCGCACCGAGCAGGTAGACGAAGCCGCCGAGCGCCGGGCCCGCGATCGTCGCGACCTGCCAGGTGGACGAGTTGAGCGCCACGGCGGTGCCGAACTGCTCGCGCGGGACCAGGTTCGGCAGCAGCGACTGCCCGGCGGGCATCGCGAAGGCGCGCGCCATGCCGAACAGCACCATGACCGCGAAGACCGGGCGAGCGGAGCCGAAGCCGCGCAGCGCAAGCCCGAGCAGCAGCAGCGCGCACAGGCACTCGAGCGCGAAGCACACGGCGAGGATGCGCCGGCGGTCGTGGCTGTCGGCGACGTGGCCAGCAGGCAGGATCAGCAGCACGAACGGCAGGAACTGCGAGAGCCCGATCAGCCCCAGGTCGAGCGGATCGCGCGTGGTCTCGTAGACCTGCCAGCCGACCGCCACCGTCTGCATCTGCACGGCCAGCGTCGCCAGGAAGCGTGCGCCCAGGAAAAAGGCGAAGTCGCGATTGCGCAGCACGGCGCGGCGCGCGTCCGTCGGTGCATTCATGCGGTCGCGCGGCGGGTGATTGGCTCCATCGGTCGTGGCAGGATAGCGCGCTCGGGCCCGGGCCCGACACCATGGAGACGACGATGCGATCACCGCCCCGAAGCCTTGGCCTGCTGCTGACCACGCTGCTGGCGCTCGTCGTCCAGGTCCAGGCCGCGCCTGCGCAGCCGGCGGCGGCCGATACCCGCTTCGAAGCGCTCGGCACGCGCTTCATCGCCGAATTCGGCCGCTACTCGCCCGTTAACGCGACGGCCCTCGGCGACCACCGCTTCGACGGCGATCTCGACGACCTGAGTGCCGCAGGCCGCGCGCAGAACGCGGCCTGGGTGCGCCGGCTGCTCGGCGAGCTCGAAGACATCGACCGCAGCGCGCTGTCGCGCGCGAACCAGGTGGACGCCGCGATGCTCGAGAACCAGCTCCGCTACGCGCTCTGGTCGGAGGAAACCTACCGCGACTGGTCCTGGGACCCGCTCGTCTACACCCAGCTCACCGGACAGGCGCTGTACGGCCTGCTCGCGCGCGACTTCGCGCCGTTGCCGGAGCGCCTGCGGTCGCTGACGTCGCGGCTCGAGAAACTGCCCCGGCTGCTCGAGCAGGCGCGCGCCAACCTGGTGACCGAGCGCGTGCCCTCGATCCACGCGGAGACGGCCGTCAAGCAGAACCCGGGCGTGCTGAGCCTGTTGGACGGCCTGGTCGTGCCGAACCTGGGTGCGCTGGAGGCGACCGACCGCGCACGGCTCGAGCGCGCGATCGAGCTCGCGCGCGCCGCCGTGCAGGAACACCAGAAGTGGCTCGAGACGTCACTGGTGCCGAAGGCACAGGGCGAGTTCCGGATCGGACCGGAACTCTACGACGCGAAGCTCGCGTTCGCGCTGATGTCGCCGCTGTCGCGCAAGGACATCCGCGCCCGAGCGGAATCGGAGGTGACGCGGGTGCGCGGCGAGATGTACGCGGTGGCCCGCAACGTGCTCACCGGACGCGAAGGCGCGCCGGCGCTGCCCGAGCAGCCCACGGCGGCCGAGCAGCAGGCCGCGATCGCCGCGGCGCTCGATCTTGCCTATGCGGAGCGCCCGGCGCGCGACGGCGTCGTGGACCTCGCCCGCAAGACGCTCGACGAAGCAACCGCGTTCGTGCGCGCGCGCGACTTCGTCACCGTGCCGGACGAGCCGCTCGAGATCATCCTGATGCCGGAGTTCCAGCGCGGCGTCGCGGTGGCCTACTGCGATTCGCCGGGCCCGCTCGACAAGGGACAACGGACGTTCTACGCGGTGTCACCGATTCCGGACGACTGGACCGACGCGCAGGCCGACTCGTTCCTGCGCGAGTACAACAGCCGCTCGATCGCGAACCTGGGCATCCACGAGGCGATGCCGGGGCACTTCCTGCAGATCGCGCACTCGAACCGATATCCGTCCGTGCTGCGCGCGATGCTGTTCTCCGGCCCGTTCGTCGAGGGCTGGGCCGTTTACGCGGAGCGCGTCATGCAGGAGCAGGGCTTCCGCGGCGACGACCCGCTGATGCGACTGGTCCAGCTCAAGTGGTACCTGCGCGCCGTCACCAACGCGATCATGGACTCGGCGATCCACGTCGACGGGATGACGCGCGACGAGGCGATGCAGCTGATGACCGTGACGGGGTTCCAGGAGGAGCGCGAAGCCGCCGGCAAGTGGGTGCGCGCGCAACTCACGTCGGCGCAGCTCTCGACCTACTTCGTCGGCTATCTCGAGCACGCCGACCTGCGGGCCGAGGCCGAGCGCCGCGGCGGCGAACGCTTCGATCTCAAGGCGTTCCACGACCACGTGCTGTCGTTCGGCTCGCCGCCGGTGCGTTTCGTGCGGGCGCTGATGTTCGACGAGCCGATCCGCTGAGCCGGCGGCTCAGGCTGCGTCCACGCTGAGCAGCGCGTTCAGCAGGTTGTCCTGGAAGCTCGGGTTGCTCGTGAGCCGCTGGTGATGCTCGCACAGGAACACGCTGTGGGCCACTCGCATCGACTCGATCCCGACACGGGGAGCGGCGACATCGAGCGAACTGCGTCCGAGCAGCGACGACCGAGTGACGACCGTGTCGCCGGGCTCAAACATGAGCGCCTGATAGTCGACGCCGGGCACCGGCGCGGCGATGTCGGCGATGCGATCGCGGGCGAGCAGCCGGCCCTCGACGCGCTCCGCCACCATGCGCGCCAGGGTCAGCTCGCAGTCGCCACCGAAGACGGAGGTTCGCGGCTCGACGCCCGGAGCGGGCACGGTGAGCGACTCCATGAAGCGCCGTCCCCGCTCGAGGTGCTTCGCAAGGAACTCGCACAGCAGGCCGTAGTTGCGCTGGCCATCGGCCCCGCCACCGTGGCGACTGACCGTGCGCTCGGCAATCTCACGATCGAAGACGGACCACCCCAGGCTGCGCCACGTCTCGATGTCGAACAGGTCGTAGTCCAGTGGACGGCCAAAGACGTCCAGGAGCCACGGCAGCGCAGGGTGCGGCATCATTTGCGCCCCGCTTGCCCAGGTTGCAATTACGTGTGGCGGCATTTTCCGCAGGCCCATCTGCTCGCCACGCAGCAGTGAAAGGACGGGCTGCATCGTGCCGAGGTTCGGCGTACCGACCAGCAGCAGGCGGCGGATGGACTTCCCGCCCGCGCCGGTCGGCGCAAAGGACCCTCTCTCAGGCAGGTCGGCGGTGCCGTAGCGGGCGTAGTAGCGCGCCAGCAGTCCGCCATTCGAGTGCGCGAGCACGTCCACAGTCAGGCGCGGGTCGCCATGGTCGGCCCGGATCTGCTCGATCAACTCGTGCAAACCTCGCGCCGCCCTGACATTGTCCAGGCGGAAGTCGTACGGGTAAATGTAGTAGTTGCGTCGGTCGACCGGTGGCGGCGCGCCTGTAAGGCAGCGCACGTAACCGCCGATCTGCTCCAGCGCCCCAATCAGTTGCCCGTAGAAGTCGCGGCCGAGGCCCTGCTCGAAGAGGTCGTACGCCTCGATGTCGCCGGCGCGTGGCTCGAGCGTTGCAGGATCGATGCCGACCTCGAGACCGCGGTAGTCGCTCGTGAGCAGCTCGGTCGAACTGCCCGGCCAGACCTCCTGACCGGAGCGCCGGTCGCGCAGGCTCGAACCGAACGTGCCCGGGATCAGCACCAGCGGTGGCTGGCCGGTGTGCGCGCGGGTCGGCCGGTACAACGCTTCGAGCGGCGGGCGATCGAAACGCGCACAGCCGCTGAGGCACAATCCTGCGGCGATGAAACTCCGGCGGGTCCACTGCTCCATCAACGAAGCGCCATCAACTCGGCCGCCCCTTGATCGTGTTGACGAAGTCTGTCGAACCCTGCCGGATCTTCCGCAGCCAAGCCCGCGCCCACGCGAATTCCACGCCCAGGATTGCGAGGCCGAGCGGGATCACCACGAGCGCGGGTCCCGGCAGCACGATCAATGCGACGCCGATTGCGAGCACGGTGCCACCCACCAGCGCCACCGCAATGCGTCGCGCCCATTTGTACGTCAACGGCCACTCGCGGCTCAGGTTCACGTCCGAGGCCACACTTTGTCGGCGATCGCCGGATCGACCACGGCGAGTTGCCGGTCGTGCACGCGCTCGAAGACGAGCTGGGCCGCAATCGCGCCGCAGCCCGCGAGGAACATGTCCCACTGGGTGTCCCAGACGTCGCCCTGCGTGCCGAGGAACGCGGCGCTCGCCTCCTCGCTGGCGAGCGCGGTCCACCACTCGATGAACTCGTAGGTGGCGCTGATGCCGAGCACCGTGAACAGCACGATCGTGAACAGCCACTTGCCCGGCGCCAGCGGCGACGTCCGGATCAGCAGCTCGCGCGCGATGATCGCCGGGCCGAAGCCCTGCATCAGGTGCCCGAGACGATCGTAGTGGTTGCGCGTGAAATCGAACCAGTCCTGGATCCAGAAGCCGAGCGGGACTCGCGCGTACGTGTAGTGCCCGCCCAGGATCAGGATCAGGCTGTGGACTGCGATCAGCCAGTAGACGAGCGGCGTCAGCGGAAAGCTGCGGTGGGTCGCGATCAGCAACGGCGCCGCGATCAGCACCGGCAGCACCTCGAGGAACCAGGTGAGCCGGTCGTACGGGCGCAGGCCCGAGGCGACGAGCGCCAGCACGACCACGGACAGCAGCACGACTTTCAGGGTCCCGGTGCGGCCCGTGCTCATGTCGCAGCTCCGTCCTGCGCTCCGCTCATGACCGCGACGAGGCGCTGGAAGCGCGGATCGTCGCGCAACGAGTCGAAATCCGGGTCCTGACGGATCCAGCCGAGGTTGCCGCCACCCTGGCGCGCAGCGCGCTCCAGCATGTCGATCGCCTTGTCGCGCTCGCCCAGCACCGCGTAGGCGCAGGCGAGGTTGTAGGCGGTGCCGAACTCGTCCGGACGCGCGCGCAGTGCGCGCACCGCGAGATCGAGCGCGTGCTCGCGCCGCCCGATGATGGCGGCGGTCACGGCCCCGAGCTGCAGCGCCCGCGCATCGTCGGGATCGAGCCGCAGCTGCCGGTCGATCGCGTCCATCGCGCGCACGGCGATTTCCTGCTCGCGCGCGACGTCGCCCAGCTTGCGCAGCGCGCCGTAGTACATGCAGAGCACCTGGTAATCGCCCGGCTGCAGCCGGTCGGCTTCCGCGTAGATCCGCACGGACTCGGCGATCCGCCCCGTGGCGAACAGGTGCCGCGCGTAGAGATAGTGCGTGTAGTACGCGGTCGGGTTGAGGCGGATGGCCTGCTCGAAGTCCTCGACGGCCGCAGCGTCCTTGCCCTCCATCGACAGCAGGCAGGCCCGCGCCACGTACGCCTCGGGCAGCAGCGGCTCGAGCTCCAGCGCCCGTCGGCTCGCTTCCATCGCTTCCTCGATCTCGGCCGGGGTCACGTTCAGGCGCCACATGCCGCGCAGCGCAATGGCGCTCGCGATCTCGGCGTGGGCTTGCGCGAACCGCGGATCACGCTCGAGCGCGCGGCGAAACAGCTCCACGGCCGGACGGTTGTTCGTCCCGTAGCGCATGTACGACCGGCCGCGCAGGTAGAGATCGTAGGCCTCGGCGCTGCTCGTGCCGCCGCGCTCGAGCATCGCGGTCTCCCGTCGATCGAGGCTGAGCTTGAGGGCCTTCAGCATCCGTTGCGCGATCTCCGCCTGCAGTGCAAAGACGTCACCGAGGTCGCGGTCGAAGCTCTCCGACCAGAGGTGGTAGCCGTCCGCCGTGCTGACGAGCTGCGTCGTGATGCGCACGCGGTTGCCGGCCTTGCGCACGCTGCCCTCGAGCACCGAGCCCACGCCCAGCGCGCGGCCGATCTCGCGGATGTCGGCGGCATGACCCTTGAACTGGAACGACGACGTGCGCGAGGCCACGCGCAGGTTTCGCATGCAGCACAGCGCGTTGATGATCTCCTCGGCGATGCCGTCGCAGAAGTACTCCTGGTCGCGTTCCGGGCTCATGTCTACGAATGGCAGGATCGCGACCGATTCGGTCTGCGCCGCCGCCGTGACGGGGACCGGCGAGGGCGGCGGTTCAGGTGTCGCCAGGCTCGGCCGCTCCGCGGGCGACGCCGCGGCGGACAGCGCGGCGGCTTCGGCACGCTCGATGCCGCGCGGCGTCATGTCGAACGCCCAGGCGAGCACGCAGGCGAGCGGAAAGCCGAGCGCCGCGAGCACGATCACGAGCTTGAGCGACCAGGGCGGCAGGCCCATCGGTTCGAAGACCGCGTCCGCGACCTGGATCAGCAGCCACGCCGCCACAAGGTAAACTGCAGCCACCCGGATCACCTTGCGGCGCCGCAACTCGACGAACCAGGCCTGCAGTTTCGAACCGGCGTCGGACATCTTGCCCGGGATTATAGGTGCGAACGGCCGTCGAACGACGCGTCGCGCGTCTCAGGTGCGTTCGAGGAAGGCTTCGATCTCGCGCGCCAGCAGATCCGGGCGCTCGTGGTGCACCATGTGGCTCGCATCCGGGATCACGCACGGTTCGAGCCGGCGGACCAGCCGCGCCATGTTCATTGGCTGCCCGTCCTCGCCCAGCCGTGGCAGGAAGTCCGACTGCTCCGCGACGACGTACAGCACTGGGGCTGTCACCTCCCGCCAGCAGGCCTCCGCCTCCTCGCGACGGTAGAGCGTGGCGTTGATGCGCTTGTGCGCCGGGTCGGATCGCACGCGCACGCTGCCATCCGGCTGCGGCGCCGTCCAGGCCCGCGCGATGAACGCGGCGCGGTCGCCGGTCAGGCGCGGATTGCGGCGCTCGAGGAAGTGGGCGAAGGCCTCGACGGACGGGAAGCTCGCGAACTCCGGCGGTTCGCGGAGCTGTCGCAGCCACTCGCGGTAGCGGCCCGGCGCCTGCTCGGGATGCGTGCGCGCGAGCCCGAAGCCCTCGATGCAGACCACCCGGCGCACGCGCTCCGGCCGGATACCGGCATACAACGTCGCGATGTTGCCGCCCATGCTGTGGCCGATCAGCGTGACGGGCGCGTCCGGCGAAAACCGGTCGAGCAGCGCATCGAGGTCGCCGTAGTAGTCCGGGAACCAGTAGCCGTCCGCAGGCCACTCGCTGCGCCCGAAGCCGCGCCAGTCCGGCGCGACGAACGTGTGCCGGGTCGGCATCGCGTCCACCAGGAACTGGAACGTGTCGCCGGTGTCCATCCAGCCGTGCAGCAGCATGAGCGGCTCGGGATCCTCGCCGGTCCAGCGGGTCACGTGCTGGCGCAGGCCACGGGTGCTCACCGTGTCGTGCAGCGGCTTTCGCAGTGGTCGATAGGGATCCACCATGCACCGGGTCTCGCGGAACGGAGGCGCGAGCATACCGGAGCGCAAGGTATAGTAGCGCCGTCCCACGTTCGCACTCCCCGATGCGCAAGATCCTGGTCTTCCAGCACGTGGCCGCGGAACCCCTCGGTCACCTCGACGCGCTGCTGCGCGACGTCGGCGTGCGTATCCGCTACGTGAACTTCGGCCGCGAGCCCCATGCGCAACCGGACGTCCGGCGCTACGACGGCCTCGTGGTGCTCGGCGGGCCGATGAACGTCGACCAGGCCGACCAGTTGCCTCACCTGCGCTACGAAATGTCGGCCATTCACGAAGCCGTGTCGGGCGGGCGACCCATGCTCGGCATCTGCCTCGGAGCACAGCTGCTCGCCGCCGCGACGGGCGGCGTCGTGCACCCGAATCCGGTGCCGGAGATCGGCTGGTACCGGTTGCACACGCGGCCCGGCGCGCACGACGACCGGCTGTTTCGCCATTTCGAGCGACACCCGCAGTACGTCTTCCAGTGGCATGCCTACACGTTCGCGCCTCCGCCCGGCGCGACGCCGCTCGCGTGGACGCGCAACTGCCGCAACCAGGCTTATCGGCTCGGCGACCACGCCTGGGGGCTGCAGTTCCACCTCGAGGCCGACGCGGCGCTGATCGAGCGCTGGCTGGCCATGCCCGGCGGCCGCAGCGAGATCGAGCGCCACTGGGACGCGCGCCGCATCGCGCGGATCCGCGCCGCGACACGCGCGCACCTGCCGGCCGCCCGCACGCTGAGCGATCGCGTGTTCGGCGAGTTCATCGGGCTGTTCTCGCATCGCCGCTACTCGATGCTGCCGTCGCGTTAGGCGGCGGCGCCGCGCGGCTCAGCCGCCGAGGAACATCCGGTAGGCAGGATTGGCGGTTTCCTCGGTGAACGCGTACTGCAGCTCGCGCAGGTGCTGCGCGAACTCCTCCGCGTCGGCGGGCGCCACCTGCACGCCCGCAAGCACGCGCCCGTAGTCGGAACCGTGGTTGCGGTAATGGAACAGGCTGATGTTCCAGCGCGAGCCGATCGCCTGCAGGAACTTGAGCAGCGCACCCGGACGTTCCGGGAACTCGAAGCGGAACAGCCGTTCGTGCTCGAGCCCGTGCGCGTGGCCACCCACCATGTAGCGCACGTGCAGCTTTGCCATCTCGTCATCGCTCATGTCGAACGCGCGGTACCCGGCGTCCGCCACCTGCGCGAGCAGCGTCGCCTTTTCGCGGGATCCCTCGTGCAGCGAGATGCCGACGAAGATGCGCGCCGAGCTCGCGTCGTCGTAGCGGTAGTTGAACTCGGTGACGCTGCGCCGGCCGAGCAACTGGCAGAAGCGCAGGAAGCTGCCCGGTTCCTCCGGGATCTCGACCGCGAGCAGCGCCTCGCGCCCGGCGCCGATGTCGGCGCGCTCGGCGACGTGCCGCAGCCGGTCGAAGTTGATGTTGGCGCCGCAATTGAGCGCGATCAGCGTGCGCTCGCTGCACGACTCCCGGACGCAGTATTTCTTGATGCCGGCGACCGCGAGCGCGCCGGCCGGCTCGGCGATCGTGCGGTTGTCCTCGAAGATGTCCTGGATCGCGGCGCAGATCTCGTCGGTCGAGACCAGGATCACCTCGTCGACGTACTGCTGCGCGAGCCGGAACGTCTCCTCGCCGACGCGGCGGACCGCGACGCCGTCCGCGAAGATGCCGACGCGCTCGAGCGTGACGCGCCTGCGGGCCAGCAGCGAGTCGTGCATGCTCGCTGCGTCCTCGGGCTCGACGCCGACGATGCGGATCTGCGGATAGAGCGACTTGACGTAGGCCGCGATGCCCGCGATGAGGCCGCCGCCGCCGATCGGCACGAAGATCGCGTCGATCGTCCCGGAGTGCTGGCGCAGGATCTCCATGCCGATCGTGCCCTGCCCGGCGATCACGTCCGGGTCGTCGAACGGGTGGATGAACGTCAGGCTGCGCTCGCGCGCGACCTCCACCGCGTGCTCGTAGGCGTGGTCGAAATCGTCGCCGTGCAGGATCACCTCGCCGCCGAGGTCGAGCACGGCCTGCACCTTGATGTTCGGCGTCGTCTGCGGCATCACGATGACGGCCGGGATGCCGCGGCGTCGCGCCGCGAGTGCCACGCCCTGTGCGTGGTTGCCGGCGGATGCGCAGATGACGCCGCGCCGCGCGACGGTGTCCGACAGATGCGAGATCTTGTTGTACGCGCCGCGCAGCTTGAACGAGAAGACGGGCTGCAGGTCCTCGCGCTTGAAAAGGATCCGGTTGCCGAGGCGTCGCGACAGGCGCGGGGCGGCCTCGAGCGGCGACTCGATCGCGACGTCGTAGACGCGCGCCTTCAGGATGCGTTCGATGTAGCGCTCTTGCATGGGGGTTCACGGGCCTCGGGGGATCGCCGCCTACGTTAGCAGGAAAGCGCCGTGCGGGCCGCGCGCCGTAGCTTCAACTTTGCGGCGACACCCCGCATACTTCGCACGCGCAGGAGCGTCCTCGCGCCCCGTCCACGACCGCGGCACAGACATGAACGATTTCGTCTCACGCCGGGCGCTGATCGGCGCCCTCGGCGCCAGCGCATTGCTGCCCACTTTGTCGGGCGCCCAGACCTTCACCTCGGCGAGCGTCCCGGCCGGATCACGCGAGCTCTGGAGTTGGGTGCGCGCACAGCTCGTGCTCGATCCGGACCTCGCATGGCTGGACACGGCGGGTTCGGGTCCTTCGCTGCGCGCCGTGATGGCGCGCGAGTACCGCAGCCGGGAACGCCAGAGCCACGATTTCCGCCGCTACCAGGCCTCCGCGCTCGGCGCGGAAGCGCTGCGCGGCGCGCTGGGTGCCGTCGCGGCCTTCCTGGGCGGCGAACCCGACGAGATCGCGTTCACGACCGGTTCGGCCGAGGCACTCGGCATCGCGGCGCGCGGGCTCGATCTGCAACCGGGCGACGAGGTACTGGCGAGCTCGCACGAGCGCCCGGCCGCACTGGGCCCCTGGCGAATCGAGGCGGCGCGACGCGGGGTCAAGCTGGTCGAGCTGCCGCAGGTCGGCGTGCCCGCGGCCCCCGAGGCGATCCTCGGCCGCTATGCGGGGGCGATCACGCCGCGCACCAAGGTCCTGCTCGTGTCCCACGTGCAGGCCACCGACGGCACGCTGGTGCCGGTGCGGGAGATCTGCGCACTGGCCCGTTCGAACGGCATCTTCACGATCGTGGACGGGGCGATGGCGCCCGGACACGTCGATTCACGGCTGGCCGACCTCGGTTGCGACGCGTATGCGACGGCGTTCCACCGCTGGGTGAACGCGTCGTGGGGCATCGGCGCGCTGTACGTCCGGCGCGATGCGCAGGCGCGGCTCTGGCCGACGACCGACAGCGCGGGCGAATCCGGGGCACAGGCACGCTACGGCACGTCCGGACGCCATCTCGGACCCGCGATCGACGGCCTCGGGATCGCGCTCGAGTTCCAGCAGGCCGTCAATCGCGCTCGCATCGGCGCACGGATCCGCGAGCTCGCCGCCTATCTGCGGCTGCAACTCGCCGCGCTGCCCGGCGTCGAGGTGCTCTCCCCTTCGCACCCGGCACTCGGGACCGGGATCGTGTCGCTGCGCATCCCGCACCGTTCGCATACCGAGGTCGCGCGCGCGCTTGCGCTGGAACACAACGTCGTCGTCGCGCACGTCGCCCAGGGCCCGGCTTTCGACGCGATCCGCATCAGCGTGCATCCCAGCAACCAGCACGCGCAGCTCGATCGCTGCGCGAACGCGTTGCGCAGCCAGCTCTGAGCGGAGGCCCGGTGCCGCGCCTCGAACTGTGGATGACCGTGTTCGCCGGAGTGGCCGGCGGGCTCGCCGGGGTGCTGTGGAGCGGGCTCGTCACCGCGTACTGGCTGCCACGCGACGGCGCGGCGACCGCTCCGGAGTCACGCCAGGACACCGTCGCGCAGATCGTGCTGGCCAGTGCGCTGCGCGCCGCCGCCGGCGCCGTGCTCGGCTGCGTGTTCTGGCTCAGCTGGGGCTTGATCGCGCTGGTCGGCCTGCCGTGGTACGCAGTCGGCTTGATCTACGGCGGGCTCGGCTGGCTCGCGCTCGTGGTGCCGCCACTGGCCACGTTGGCGCTGCGCTGGCCCGGGCCCGGTCACCGCGTGACCGCGCATGCCGTCGAGTGGCTGCTCACCTGCCTCTCGATCGGGCTGCTCTGCGCCCTCGCGTGGCACCGCTACGCCTGATTCGCCATGCGCAACGTCTACGTGCTGTCGCTCGCGCAGGCGCTCTCGGCCGCCGGCATGATGACGATCTTCCTGCTCGGCGGGATCATCGGTAGCGAACTGGCGCCGCTGCCGCAGATCGCGACGCTGCCGGTATCGCTCACGGTCGTGGGCCTCGCCCTCACCGCGATCCCGGCGGCGCTGATCATGGAGCGCATCGGACGCCGCAACGCCTTCATCGCCAGCGCGCTGCTGGCTGCCGTGGCGGCGCTGGCAGTCGCGTGGGCCGTCGTGCAGGCGAGCTTCTGGCTGCTGTGCGCGGCGACGCTGGTGCTCGGCGCCAATCTGGCGTTCCAGCAGCAGCAACGCTTCGCGGCGGCGGAGAGCGTGCCGCCGGGCAAGGTGAGCCAGGCGGTCTCGATGGTGATGATCGGCACGCTGGTCGCCGCGGCGATCGGCCCGCAGATCGCGCTGGCGCTCAAGGATCTCGTGCCTGGACACGAGTACGCGGGCTCGTTCATCGGCGTGGCTGCGCTCTGCATCGCGGCCGCGATCACGCTGGCGGGATACTCGCCGCCTGCCGCGCACGCGCGGACGGCGGAAGCGGGTGACGCTCGGCCGCTGCCGGAGGTCGTCCGGCAACCGCTGTACCTGATCGCCGTGGGCGCGGCCGTCGTTTCCTACGCGGTGATGAGCTTCATCATGACCGCGACGCCGATCAGCATGCACGTGCACGACCACCACTCCGACGCCGATACGGCCTGGGTGATCCAGAGTCATCTGCTGGCGATGTACGGACCGTCGCTCGTGAGCGGCCGGCTGATCGGGCGCATCGGTGCCCGCGCCGGCATGACCGCAGGGGCACTGCTGATGCTGGCCTGCGTCGCGATCGCGAGCTCGGGCCACGACTTGATGCACTACTGGTGGGGGCTCGTGCTGCTCGGGATCGGCTGGAACCTGCTGTTCGTCGCCGGCACGGCGCTGCTCACG
>Ga0316604_10002052_pt1 | contig 16244 bp, 11 predicted proteins | sample OWC_soil_day20_C_FD_207650 | JGI IMG/M metagenome (GOLD analysis project Ga0316604, IMG submission 207650) | Wetland soil microbial communities from Old Woman Creek delta, Ohio, United States - OWC_soil_day20_CT | ecosystem: Environmental > Terrestrial > Soil > Wetlands | place: USA: Ohio... | reverse complement strand
GAGCAGGAAAAGGTCCGGCAGCTGCTCAAGGTTTCCGGGGCCCAGAGTTCCTGGGTCATGAAATACCTTTTCGACGAGAGCCCCCGTGAAAGCGACTCCGAGACCCCGTGGTAGCCGGATCGTCGTCGGGTTGCTTCTGCTGACATTCGTGACCGTCTGCGGTTGCGCGCGGGTGCCCAAGCCCGACGCCCACCCGCCCCCCACCGCGATGGATCTCCCGCGCAAGGTCGCTGTGCTGCCCTTTGAAAACCACACCGCCAACCCGGAAGCCGGCACCGTGCTGCGACGGATGTTTTTCAATTTCTTCAGCTCGCTCAACTATGCAGACATGGAGCCGGCGGCAGTGGACGCGACCCTCGAAGCCGGCCGACTGCTGAAGGCCACGGAGGCAGACGGACCCCTGCCGCTGGAAAGGCTGGGGCAGCTGCTGGGGGTCGATGCCGTGGTGGTGGGCGAGGCCCTGGCGCTCGGGCAGACCTATGCCCTGGTCTACGCCAACCAGCAGGCGGGGCTGCGCGCGCGGATGCTGCGCTGCAGCACCGGGCAGCTGATCTGGGAGATGGAGCACACCGTCACCCTGCACGAGGGGGATCTGCCCCTTTCGCTTCCGGGACTGGCGGCCGCCATCGTGAAAACCGCCTTCAACTATCAGCAGAGCAACACCCTGCGGGCCGCCTCCGAGCTGTGCATGCAGATGACCGCCTCCATCCCCAACCCGCCGGCCGAAGCCGAATTCCCCCCGCCGATCCAGACGCTGGTCCACAACGGGGCCGCCGGTTTGCTGGCGCCCGGAGACGAGCTGCGGGTGGTGATGATCGGCGGCAAAAAACAGTTAGCGAGCCTCAGCCTGCCGCCGCTGCTGCAAGAGGTCCCCATGGAAGAAAAGGAGCCGGGCGTTTACGTCACCTCCTACCGCATTCAGCCCCAGGACCGTTTGGCGCGAGGCCAGCTGACAGGGTATCTGCGGTCGCCCTCCGGCTCCAGCCGCCAGTGGGTGGACACCCTGGGGCCGATTCGGGTCGGAAGGCCGACCACCCTGCCACCCGCCATCTCGGCCGACACCGTGCTCTCCGCGGACCGCAGCCCCTATCTGGTGGAGGACGCGCTGGTCGTCATGCACGGGGTCACGCTGACCATCGAGCCCGGAGTGGTGGTGTGGTTCCGCAGCCTGGGGATGGTGGTGAGAGGGACCCTCCAGGCCCGCGGCACCGCCGAGCACCCGGTGGTCTTCGGCGGTTTGAAGGCCAAAGGCTGGAAGGGGGTCTTCATCGAGGGCGGCGAGGGCGAAAATCTCCTCCGCCACTGCCGGATTTCCGGGGCGGAGTTCGGCATCCGCTCCGCCCGCGCGCGGCTCGTGGTTGAAGCGTGCCGGTTTCAGGAGAACACCTGGGGCGTGGTGGGCGAGGGCGGCCGGATCGACATCAGCGGCAGCCTCGTGCGGTCATCGGTCAAGACCGGCATCGCTGCGCGCCAATCCCGGCTCGCCGTGAAAGGGTCGGTGGTCACGGAAAATGCGGCCGGAGGCTTCCTGCTGGAGGGCTCGCCCGCGATCATCGAAGGCAACAACATCCTCAACAACGGCGGCTGGGGCATCAAGGCGGTCGGCGCACTCACGGAAGTTCTCGCCGGCAACAACTGGTGGGGCCACGTGGAGCCGGATCTGTCGGAAATGGTCAGAGGCGCCGTGCAGACGGCTCCACTGCTCCCGGCGCCGGTCCGCACCGGGGCAGCGGCCCTTACCACAAACTGAGTCCGGAGCCGACACCTTGCGCCGGCACTCCATCTGTCCCCGGCCTTCTTGCGTCGAGAAGCGGTCCCCTGGTCAGCTGAACCCGCGCATGATCGCGATCGCAATCTGAAAATAGACCGTGATCCCGACGGCGTCTATCACCGTCGCCATCAGCGGACCGGCCGTGAGGGCGGGATCGAGCCGGGCCTGCTTGAGCAGCAATGGAATGAGCGCCCCCCCCAGATTGGCCAGCAGCAGCGTCGCCAGAAGGGCCGAGCCCACGATGGCTGCCAGCAGGAAGTTGTGGTCCTGAAGAAAGACCCTGAAGTAGGCCATCAACCCCAACGACACCCCCAGAGCCACTCCCATCCAGAGTTCTCTCCCGAACACGCGCAGCAGGTCCCTGGGGCAGACTTCCCCCAGGGCCAGGGCCCGCACCACCATGGTCGCCGACTGGGTGGCGGCGTTGCCGCAGGTGCCGATCACCATGGGGATGAAGAAGGCCAGCGCCATCATGTCCTTCAGCGTCACGGCATTCCACTCCATGATGGTCGTCGACAGAAGCGAGGTGAACAGCAGGATGGCGAGCCAGCAGAAACGGCTCCAGAAAAGCCGGGGCATGGAACGCTTGAAGTATTCCTCCTCAAAAGGGACCACGGCGGAAATCCGTTGGAAATCCTCGGTGTTTTCGGCCTCAATGATGTCGATGACGTCGTCGACCGTGATGATCCCCAGCAGCCGATCCTCTCCGTCGATGACGGGGATGGCGAGAAAGTCGTATTTCTGAATCTGGGCGGCGGCGGACTCGGCCTCAAGGTTGTGGCGGACCGAAATAACGTTCGCTTCCATGATGTCCCGCAGCCGCGCCTGGGGCTTGGACATGATGATGTCCCGGAGGGAGGCCACCCCCAGCAGGCGGTGCCCGCTGTCGGTGATGTAAACCTGGTAAATGGTCTCCTTGTTGGGCGCCTGCAGGCGCAGGGATTCCAGGGCGTCCTTCACGCTCATGTCGGGCGGCAGGTTGCAGTAGTCCGTGGTCATGACGGCGCCGGCCGTGCCCTCGTCGTAGTTCCACAGACGGCGAATCTCGTTGCGTTCCGCCTGGGCAATGAGCGGCATGATGGCTTCGCTGACCTCGGCGTCCACCTTCTTGAGCAGGTCGACCCGGTTGTCGGGATCCATGTTCTCGATGAACTGCAACATGGTCCGTGTCTTGCCGGTCTCCAGGCAGGCCCGCTGGGTTTCTATGGGCAGCTGTTCGAAGGCCTCGATGGAGAGCGCATTGCCGATCTGGACCAGGGTCTCGATAATTTCCAGCGGGCTCAGACCGCTGTTTTCCAGATACTCGGCAATGTCGGACGGGTGGCGCTCTCTTAAAGCCGCCACCTCTTGACGGTCTTCGAGGCGGCAGGAAGAGGAATTTTCAGTAATCAGTTGCGGTGAGGAGGTCATCGGATCTCCTGTCCGTTCCGGTTTCGACGGACCGGTTTTCAACACCCGCATCAAAGTGATTGCACGAGCAGCACCAGGCTGAGGGCGATCATGACGAGGGTGGTGAGCCACGCCACGACATTGAAGGCCGTGCCGTTGACGTGTTTCTGCATCAATTTACGGTCATTCACCAGCAGCAGGATGAAGACCAGAACCACCGGCAGGACGATGCCGTTTATGACTTGTGACAGGTACATGATGTCGATCAGCGGCATACCGGGCAACAGGATGATCCCGGCCCCGAGGAAAATCATGAGTGAGTAGAACCCATAAAACTCCGGCGCCTCGACGAATTTTTTGTCGATCCCGGTTTCCCACCCGAGACCCTCGCAGATCAGGTAAGTGGTCGACAAGGGCAGTATGGAGGCGGAGAACAACGAGGCATTGACCAGACCGAAGGCAAACAGGTAGGTGCAGTAGCTTCCGGCGAGCGGCGCCAGGGAAAGGGCGGCATCCTTGGCGGTCTCGATTTGAACGCCGTTTTTGTAAAGGGTCTCGGCGCAGGCCAAGATGATGAAAAAGGCGACCACGTGCACGACGATGGACCCCATGATGACGTCCCACCGGGCATACTTGTAGTTTTCGATCCGAATGCCCTTCTCGACGATGGATGCCTGCAGATAAAACTGCATCCAGGGGGCGATCGTCGTTCCCACCAGGCCGATGACCATGGTCGTCTCGGCCGGCGTCAGGCTCAGGTTCGGGTGTATGAAATGGTCCAGCACCTCCCCCCAGTCCGGCTTCACGATCACCCCGGTGATGATGTAGGAGACATAAAACACGCACGCCACCAAAAACACTTTTTCCACCGACTTGTAATTGCCCTTGACCACCATGGCCCAGACCAGCACGGCGCTGATGGGCACCGCGATGTACTTGCTGACCCCGAACACCTCCATGCCCGCCGCAACCCCGGCGAATTCGGAGATCACGTTGCCCATGTTGGTCAGGAACATCCCGATCATCAGGTAGAAGGTGATCTTGGCGCCGAACTTTTCCCGGATCAGGTCCTGCAGCCCCTTGCCCGTGACGACCCCCATGCGCGAGCACATTTCCTGGACGACGATCAGGGAAACCATGATCGGGATCAGGGACCAGATCAGCTTGAGCCCATACTGGGCCCCCGCCAGGGAATAGGTGGTGATGCCGCCGGCGTCGTTGTCCACGTTGGAGGTGATGATCCCCGGCCCCATCAGCAGAAAAAACAGGCTGATGTTTTTCCAAAGAGACCGTTGCGGGTCGGCGATCGACTTCAATAATGTCTTCATGGATCCTGTCCCTGCAGTCTCGGAAACCCGCCCTGGGTGCTTGCTTTCGGCATCAGCCCGCGCTGGGGGCTAAAATCTCCAGAACGCTGCGAAGCCGAACCGCTCCTTTCAAACGCTCCTGATCGTCCACCACCGGCAGGGCCCTGAACCCGTACTTGGTCAACAGCTCCACCACCTCGTCTTCCCGGGCGTCCAGCTTGGCCGTTATCAACCGGCTGGTCTGAATTTCGCGAAGCCGCTGCTGCGCGGAGGCGACGAGGAGCTCGCGCATGCTGACGACCCCGAGCAGCACACCCTCCGGGTCCACCACATAGATGTAGTAGAGCACATCCAGCTCGGGCTCCTCCTCCTTCCAGCGCTTGAGCGTTGCTTCGACCGTCTCCTCCGGCGAAAGGCTGAGCAGGGCGGTGGTCATCATGCCGCCTGCGGTTTCATCCGGGTGCACCAGAAGCTCCCGCAGATCCTCCGCCCGGTCCTCCTCCATTTCCTCCAGGATTTCTTGCGCGGTTGCCTGAGGCAAATCGGCCAGCAGGTCGACGGCGTCGCTGTCGGACATCTCCTCGATGATGTCCGAAGCCTTGTCGATGGAGACCGTCTCGATCAGGGCCTGCTGCAGCTTGGGGTCGTCGATTTCCTCCAGGGTTTCCGCCGCGGTTTCGGCGTCCAGGGCATGGAAGATCGCCTCCCGGTCATGGCCGCTCAAATCCTCAAGGATGTCCGCCAACTCGGCCGGGTGCAGCTGCGCGAGTTTTTTCTGGCTCACGCTGAGCTGCAGCGGCCCGGAGCCGGAAAGCAGGTGGACGTACTTCCAGCCGATGAAGGTGTCGGGCCACTCATAGGCGAACATCCACCGCAGCGCGGCTGCCAGCCCGGGTTCCCATCCGATCCGGCGCATCAGCCCGCGCAACCCCACATCGAAATGCACCAGGCGCAGCTGAGAATGGAGGCGCAGGAATTGGATGTCGTTGACGCGGACCACCTTGGCGCCGAAGGTGTCGACGATCTGTTTGTCCAGCACCTGTTCCCTCAGGTAGACGGTATCCGGGCCCGGGGAGGTCATCCGGCCGACGGCGGCGGCAGGGGAGAAGGTGAGCTGCGGCGCGATACGGTTTAGGCAGGACCAGTGCAAAAAGGCCTTGGCGTCCGCGGAACCCCTTCGGACCAACAGGCCGATGACCAGCGGATAAGGGTCCACCCAATCCACCGCCAAATCCACGATTCGGCCGAGGCACTCACCTTCCGGAGTGTAGATCCTGCGGTTCAGCAGTTCGCTGAAGAAGTAGAAGTCTTTCGAGGGGGTGGTCACGGGCACCTCCTATCCGTCTTGGGGCCATCTTCCCGAGGCCAAAACGGGCAGGAGCCTGCCCTTGGATCAGGGGCGCAGTGCTCTCTGGGGGGCGTTTGGGTCTCGGACGAGCAGAACCCGCGGCAGGGTTGAACGGCATCTGCCGCGCCGGCATGGGTGACTCGGACTACTGCCAGGGTCGTCTGTGTTCATGCATTTCGTCCTTGGGGTGATGGGTTGGCAGCGCAAAACCGAAGACGGCTTTCACGCGGCGCGCCATTCGGGCCCTTTTTAAAGACTATGCCGGTCAAAAGCAAGACAAAACCGATGCACCAAACGCTTTTTTCACGAGTCGGCCACCTTGCGAAGCCCCACGCATTTCAAGTAGGCGGTTTCGGGCATCGACAGCAGCACGGGGTGGTCCTGGGCCTGGCCGCCACGGTAAACGACGTGGGCCAGTCCGCCCTCCTTTTCAACGGCCGCCGCGAGCAGGCCCAGAAAATCGCTCTCCGCAATGTGATGGCTGCAGCTGCAGGCAAACAGGATGCCGCCGGGCCGAAGCCGGCGCCAGGCCAGGCGGTTCAGCTTCTGGTAGGCCTTGATCGCCTTGGGAAGGTTTTTGCGGGACTTGACGAAGGCCGGGGGATCGGCCACCACGGCATCGTAGAGGGTCGCGTCGCCCGCCAGGAAGTCAAAGACGTCCCCGCCGTGAAGGGCGGCCCTGTCCGCGGCCATTTGATTGGCGGACATTCCCCTTTCCACCAGTTGGAGCGCCTCGCGGCTCTGGTCGACGAACGTAACGTGCCGGGCGCCCGATTGCAGAGCGCGCAGGCCCCAGCCGCCGGAGTAGCAAAAGAGATCCAGGATTCGGCCGCCGCCCATCCCGCCGACGAGTGCGCCGAAATGCAGGCGGTTGTCGCGCTGGTCCAGGAAAAAACCGGTCTTCTGTCCCGCCATCAGGTCGGCCGCATAGCGGACGCCGCCCTCCTGAACCTCCGCCCGCGACATGGCTGCCGGCTCGCCGAACGCGACCCGGTTGAACGACGCCACCGCCTCCAGCTGCCGGATGCCGGCATCGCAGCGCAGCACCAGCCCCTGCAGCGACACCCCCAGCGTTTCCGCGAGAACCCCGGGCAGGATTTCTTCCAGCAGGGGGAGCGCGATGTCCATGCCCGCGGTGGTGCTCTGGATCACCGCATAAGGCGGGTAGAGGTCGATTGCCAGCCCGGGCAGCAGGTCGGCCTCGGAAAACACCAGGCGTGCGGCCTGCCCCTTTGCGAGCGGCCGACGCCTTTCGAACGCCCGCCGCAGCCGGTCGGTCAGCAGCCGCCGGGTGTCGCCCGTCTCGCCGATGGCGACCGCCCGTCCGGCGATCAGGGAGTGCCGGTTGAAATAGCCGACGCCGACGGTTCGGCGGTCGCGGGTGAAGCGGCACCAGTAGGCCGCCGCCGGTTGGTCTTCACGGCCCAGGATTTCATTGGAATACACCCACAAATACCCGCCGGCCAGGCGCTGCGCCGCACGCGGGGTGATCTCAACCGCAGGCCTGTTCGATAATGCCGTCTGCATTTTCCCCATCCCCTCCCGAAAACCACACTCCGTCGAAACTCGGCTTGGGCGCCGAATGTCAACACCCCTTTTCCCGGCCACCTTAGAACATAACGGTCGAACGGACAACCCGTCGAATGAAAAATCGGTCCGCCTGCAGGTTTGACCGTTTTTCGTCTCCATGATAGTCTAATAGGAATAAAGATTTTACCCTGCGCTTGGGCGTCAACCTCTCATGGGTGTGCCCGGAAGCGTCTTCGCAAGCCGTACTTGCACGCATTGGAGTTCCGAATGAAAAAAAGCAAACTCTTCCAGCAGTGGGGGACCTTCCGCAAGGGGCTGGATTCCCAAAGCATCCAGCTCTCGTTTGCCAGCCACCTGGAATACTCCCTTTCCAAAGACCAGTACACCGCCACCAACCGCGACCTCTACCTCTCGCTGGCGCTGGCCGCCCGCGACCGGCTGATCGAGCGCTGGATCAAGACCCAGCAGAAGTATTACACCGAGGACGTCAAGCGGGTGTATTACCTCTCGGCGGAGTACCTCATGGGCCGGGTGCTGGACAACAATTTGTTGAACCTGGGCATGTACGACGAAACCCGCCGGGCCATGGAGGAGCTCTCCATCGACCTGGAGGAGCTTGCCGGCGAGGAGCCGGACATGGGGCTGGGCAACGGCGGCCTGGGCCGCCTGGCCGCCTGCTTCATGGACTCGCTGGCGACGCTGGAAATCCCGGCCATGGGCTACGGCATCCGCTACGAGTTCGGGATCTTCGACCAGGAGATCCGCAACCTGCAGCAGGTGGAGCTGCCCGAAAACTGGCTGCGCTACGGCACCCCCTGGGAGATCCCCCACCCGGAGGTGATCTTCACGGTCCACTTCTACGGCCGGGTCAAGCAGACCCGGCTGCCGGACGGCACGCTCAAGAGCGAGTGGGTCGACACGAGCGACGTGGTGGGCGTCCCCCACGACATCCCCATCGCCGGCTACGGCAACAACACGGTGAACACCCTGAGGCTGTGGGCGGCGAGGGCCTCCAAGGAGTTCGATCTGAACTATTTCCAGCACGGCGACTACCTCAAGGCCGTGGAGGAGAAGAACGTCTCCGAGAACATCTCCAAGGTGCTCTACCCCAGCGACGAGTTCTACGAGGGCCGCGAGCTGCGATTGAAACAGCAGTATTTTTTCGTCTCCTGCTCGATCAAGGACATCATCCGGCGCTACCTGGTCAACCACGACACCTTCGACGCCTTCCCCGACAAGGTCGCCATCCAGATGAACGACACCCACCCGTCGCTTGCCGTCGCCGAGCTGATGCGGCTGTTCCTCGACAGCTACGGCATGAGCTGGGAGAAGGCGTGGGACCTCACCACCCGCACCTGCGCCTACACCAACCACACGCTGCTCGCCGAGGCTATGGAAAAATGGTCGGTGCCCATGTTCCAGCGGCTGCTGCCTCGGCACCTGGAGATCATCTACGAAATCAACCGGCGGTTTCTCAAGGATGTGTCCATCCGCTTCATGCACGACGGCGACCGCAAGCGCAGCATGTCGCTGATCGAAGAAGGGCCGGAGAAGCGGGTGCGCATGGCCCACCTGGCGATTGTCGGTTCACACTCGGTCAATGGGGTGGCCGAACTCCACAGCCGGCTGCTGCGCGAAAAGGAGCTGCGGGACTTCGACGAGATGTACCCCGGCCGCTTCAACAACAAGACCAACGGCATCACCCCCCGCCGCTGGCTGCTTTCCGCCAACCCGAAGCTGGCCGACCTGGTCGGCCGGCGCATCGGCAGCGACTGGGTGAAGGACCTCCATGAACTGCGCAAGATCGAAGCCTTCACCGAGGATCCCGATTTCCGCCGCGAATGGCGCGAGATCAAGCGCGGCAACAAGAAGCGCCTGGCCGACCTCGCCCTCAAGCTGACCGGCGAACGGCTGGACCCCGAGGCCGTTTTCGACGTGCAGGTCAAGCGCATCCACGAATACAAGCGCCAGATGCTGAACATCCTGCACGCGGTCTATCTCTGGCTGCGGCTCAAAGAGGAGAAGGACTTCCGCATCCACCCGCGCACGTTCTTCTTCGGGGGCAAGGCGGCCCCCGCCTACCACACCGCCAAAATGATCATCCGGCTGATCTGCCACGTGTCCGACATGATCAACCGCGACACCGCCACCAACCAGACCCTCAAAGTGGTCTTCCTGCCGAACTACCGGGTCACCCTGGCGGAGATCATCTACCCCGGTGCGGACGTCTCCGAGCAGATCTCCACCGCGGGCTACGAGGCCTCCGGCACCAGCAACATGAAGTTCGCCCTGAACGGCGCCCTCACCGTCGGCACCCTGGACGGCGCCAACATCGAGATCATGGAGGAGGTCGGCCGCGAGAACATTTTCATCTTCGGCCTCACCACCGAGGAAGTGGTCTCCCTGCGCCCCGGGTACCGCCCCATGGACTACTACAGCGGCAACCCGGCGTTGAAACAGGCCATCGACCTCATCCGGGACGGGTTCTTCAGCCCGGACGACCGCGGCTTGTTCCAGCCCCTGGTCGACCTGCTCCTGAACGAGGACCGCTACATGGTCCTGGCCGACTTCGATGCCTACCACCAGGCGCAGATGCAAATCGACGGCCTGTATTGCGACACCGAGGAGTGGACCAAAAAGTCGATTCTGAATGTCGCCCGGATCGGCAAGTTTTCGTCGGACCGCACCATCCGCGAATACAACCAAGACATCTGGCACGCCGAGCCGGTGCCCATCGAGCGCAACCACGCCGAGCAGCCGAAATCGGGCGCCGCGGCCGTCAAGGCGGAAGCCGCCCCGCGCCATGCGCGAAAATAAAAAATGGCGAGGCCTCCCGCACTGCTCATCGTGCATCAAGGGGCGCTGGGAGATCTCGTCTGCATCTTCCCGGCCATCGCGGCGCTGCGGAGCCGTTTTCGACCGGTCGGTATCCTCTGCCAGGAGCCCCTCGGCAGACTGGCCGCGGCCGAGGGGCTGGTCGAAACCTGGTTTGCGATCGAAGCCGCCTGGACGGCCTCCCTCTTTGCCGGCGATGCTGCGCCGGAAGCACGGCGCATGCTGGCCCCTTTCGGGCACATCCTGGTTTTCTCCTCTTGCGAGGCCCTCGCCTCCTGCCTGCAGGGCATCTCCGGCGCCCGTGTCTGCCGTTTTCCGCCGCGGCCGCCGGCGGATCAGCGCATTCACGTGACCGAGCACGCACTGGAGCGTATAAGGGGATGCGGCCTTCTTCCGGGGCCGGAGCGAATGTTTCCGGAAACGGCCCGATCCGCGTCCCTGCCTATCGCAAAAAGCCCTTCACAAACGGTCCTCATCCACCCCGGCGCCGGCAGCCCTCGCAAACGATGGCCGCTTTCGGGTTTTCGGGAGGTCGCGGTGCAGCTTGCGGCCCTCCGGCTGAGACCGGAGTTCGTGATTGGTCCGGCCGAACAGGACCTCCTGCCGGAGCTCGCGCGCCGCACAGCCGTCATCCACCGCCCGCACGACGGCGTTGAACTGCTGGCCCTGCTTCGATCCGCCGCGGCCTACATCGGCAACGACTCCGGCGTGAGCCACCTGGCGGCCTGGGCGGGCCTTCCCAGCGTCGTGACTTTCGGGCCGACCGACCCCATGCGCTGGCGGCCGCGGGGGAGTTGGGTCGAGATCGTGCAGCCGCCGCTCGATTGCCGGCCCTGCTTCGAAACCGCGGCTGAGAATTGCGCGACGGCGGACTGCCTGGGGCGAATCACCCCCGGAAACGTCGTGGAGGCATTCCAACGGGTTGTCCGCCGCCGTGAAATGTTTTAAAGAAGGAAAATGGAAATCGAACGCAAACTGGCGGCCCTCGACCGGATTTATGCCGTCTACGACGAGTTCCTCCGCACCCTGGACACCGCCTGCCGAATGCACTGCCGTGTGTGCTGCACCACCCACGTCACCCTGACCACCCTCGAGGCCTGCAAGATCTGCGGCTCCCTGCCGCCCGGGGAACGCGAAAAGCTGTTCGGGCGGGTCGGCGGGGCGGCCGGGCTCAAGCGGTTCCGGCCGGCGCTCACCACCAACGCCTTGGCCGAACTGTGCGCTCATGATGGGGAGGTGCCTGAAGAAAACGATTCGCCCGCCGACGAAAATTGCCCCCTCCTGGTGGAGGACCTCTGTTCGATCTACTCTCTCAGGCCCTTCAACTGCCGCTGCTTCATCTCCCGGACGCCCTGCGGGGCGAAAGGATACGCCGATGTGGACGAGGCGGTGCTGGCCGTGAACACGCTTTTTCTTCAGACCGTCGAGCACGTGGACGCCGACGGTTGCAGCGGGAACCTGCTGGATGTGCTGGGCGTGATGGCGAGTGAAGAAAAGCGCGCGGCTTACGCCGCCGGTCGCCTGCACTGCACCGGAAACGGCCTGATCGCCAACCGCCCCATGAAGGTGCTGATGCTGCCCGCGGAGCAGCGGGAGACGATCGCGCCGATCCTGCGAAAGCTGCGGGAGATCAGAGTCTGAAAAAAATGCATGATACGGGATGCTCGATGCTGGATAAAACCAACGGCGGAAAGAAGTAGTCTTTTCGCCCGAATGTGGATCCAGCATCCAGTATCAAGAATCGCGGCGCCATCGCCCGAACCTGCCGAAACAGCAAAAAGCCTCCGAACGAGCCGATTATTTTTCCACGCGGAAATGCCCCTCCTCGAACTCCGGGCGGCCGGCGTAGCGTGACATGAAAACGCCCGGCAGCCGGTCCAGGTCCTCGAACCACTTTGAATCCGCATCGATGCCGGCTTGGCGCAGGGCGTGGAGCAGATCTTTCGGCTCCGGCGGGCAACCCTTCACGGCGATCATCTGGCGTATATCCGGGTTCTTCCGGTGGGCCTTGTACATGCACTTGCCGACGAGAATGGTTTTGTTCATGCCGGGCGTCGGCTGCATGGATTTGCCGGTCAAAACCTCCACGCGGTCCCACGGCGCCCCCTTCCAGGCATGGCGGACGGCCGACAGCATGATCCCGTTCACCGCCGAGCAGTACGTGCACATGGAAAGGTCGTACTTGCGGTAAAATATGCCCTGGAGCCCTTCCCGGGCGAGCGGTGCCGGCATGGTGCCGTCGGGGGTTTCGCTGTAGACGAAGTCATGCTCGTGACGGCGCGCCACCGCTTCGATCTTCTCCCCAAGGATCGCGATATCGGACAGGTCCCAGGGACGGCCGCGGTTGCGGGCCGCGTGCACGAGATGCGGAACGTGGCCGGGACCATGCCCGAGGATGCGGGCCCCCACCAGATCGGCGGAGAGCACGTCGGCCGAGGCCAGCAGGACGTTGCTGCGGTGCATGCGGCCGTCGAAGCCCGGTCCGCGTTCGTTGCTGTAGATGCCGTCGATCAGGGTCAACATCCGGGGCATTCGGTCCGCCAGGCGGGCGACCCAGGCGTGCAGGTCCCGGCCGGGCTGCATGCTGTGGCAGCGCTTGCGGGAGGGGATGTCGACCAGCCCCTTGAGATTCTTGATGCCCAGGCTGACCACCGTCTGGTTGTGGGATTTCAAAACCGGGAGATCGACGATGAAGTCGCTTTCCAGCGCATCCGCGTTGAAACCGACTTTAAACCCGTCCCCGAGGTCCACGGGCGCGAAGGGCCGCTCGAAGACATTCAGGCATTTGACTCCGTACCTGCGCGTCAACGCCCCGTACCCCAGGGTTTCGAACGCGTGGGCCGCCGTTTCCGTGTCCCCCGGGGTCATGGTGACGGTGCCCTCGCCGATGGTGACGGCGTCGATGCCGCGCTCCTTCAGCATCAGAACCACATCCTCGACAACGCGCGTGGTGGTGATGACCCCCCACTTGGGGAAAGGCACGGACCGGGTCCAGAAGACGATGTTGGGCTTGATGAAAACTTTGGCCCGCGCGGGAAGATGGTCGAGGCCGCGGCACATCTCAACGGCCCGGCGAACGGACCTCTCCGGCTCCTCGTAGCGAACCACGGCGACGGTAAAGGCGCTCATCGGGCGGGCCTTTCTCTCTGCTGAACAGGGCTGTTTTTTATCCGGTTGGATCCGTGCTATGTCTTCAACAACCGTTCGGCGTTCAGTCCGCAGATCTGCGCCCGCTGCTCTATGGGCAGTTGAAGGGAATCCAGCTCTTTGAAGTATCGCTGCGGCTCGATCAGCGGGTAGTCGCTGCCGAACAGGATTTTTTCGACACCGACCAACTCGATCGCCATCCGGTAGATGGCGGGGTCATAAAGGAATGGGGAGGCGGCCGTGTCGAAATAGACGTTCTTGAGCCGGTCCTTGACCTCCTTTTTCAGGAGGTTATAAAAGAAGAGGCCGCCGCCCCAGTGGGCGAGAACGAGGGTGTTCGCCTGAAACCGTTCGACCAACCTGTAGATCTGGGCAAGCGTGTTGGGGGTTTTCCCGGGGTAGTCGTGCCCGACCGGCTCGTTGGTGTGGATCAGCACCGGCCGGCCGCGGTCGCGGCAGACGGCCATGACGGGATCCAGCTGCGCGAGGCTTTCGTCTTCGATCCCCGACCGGTAGAAAGCCAGCTCCCCGATTCCTGCCAACCCACCGTCCAGGCAACGCTCCGCCTCTTTGGCGGCCTCTCGGCTGCCCGGGTCGAAGCACCCGAAACCGATCAGCCGCTCGGGGTGTTTCTGCACGGCCTCCATGATGCAGTCGTTGTGCATCTTGAACAGCTCGGGATCCTGCCAGGGAAAGCCGAAAACAACGGATCGGTCGACACCGTTTTCGTCCATCGCCGCCAGCAGCTCCGTCGCGCCGACCAGGCGGGATTTGGGAGATCGATAGAGCAATTCGAAGGCCGGCTCGGCTGCGCAGTGGCACTGCCTGCCGGAGCAGACGGACTCGGGGAAGAGATGGGTGTGAAAGTCGATGATCATTTCTCCTCGCTTATAACACAATCAACACCCCGCCGATAGCGGCGGGGTGTTGATTGTGATCGGCACAAAATTTTAACGGCTAACTGGAACATCCAATTAGCCGTTAAGGAGGAGAACAGATGAAGAAATTATTAGGCTTTGATTATGGTATATGCAAATCGCTTGCCAATACCGCAATATTTTATTCGTCAACCGCGAACATACATAAAAAACAATATTAAATCAATACTATAAAAAATAAATTCCAAGTCGTTTCCTCTTATGCGCCCTGCGAAATTTGGTTTCACAAAGGCCTATTCGTTCATTAATATAAACGCCAAAAACCTCGATTTTGGAAAAAGTCATTGTTTTTAATGGAATTTTTTACTAAAGACATTAGTTCAAAAATTTGAACCCATTTTCCGGATGCCGCTGGAAAATAATATAACATATTAATATTGCAAACTAAAAAATTAGTTCAGGAAACCGAATATCCGTGATTTCGGATCCATCGAACCCACACGACCGGTAACCCCGCATGCTTGAAACCGACTCCATCAAGCGCAACCCGATGTTTGTCTACCTGGTTGTGCTGACCATCAGTTCCACCGTGGGCCTGCAGACCTGGACCACCCTTTTCAACAACTTCGCCGTGGACGTGGCCAAGCTGGGCGGCAACCATGTCGGCATGATCCAGTCCATCCGCGAAATCCCGGGGTTCCTGGCGCTGCTGGCGGTCTTCGTCATCCGTTTCATCCCCGAGCACCGGCTTTCCGCCGTGTCCATTCTGGTGTTGGGTGTCGGCTTGGCGGCGACCGGGTTTTTCCCCTCTTTCGTGGGAATCGCCCTGACAACGCTCGTCAGCAGCTTCGGGTTTCATTACTATGAAACCACCAACATGTCCCTGACCCTGCAGTATTTCAAAAAGCACGAATCACCCTGGGTGTTCGGCCGGCTCACCAGCCTGGCCGCCGCTACCAGCATCGGCATCGGGCTGCTGATCTGGCTGATGATGTCGTACCTCAGCTTCAGCCTGGTCTATCTCATCGTCGGCGGATTGATTGCATCGGCCGGGATTTGGGCTCTCACCCGCGACCCGTCGGATCCCGAGGCGCTGCCCCAGCGCAAGCAGATGGTGCTGAGAAAACGATACTGGCTCTTCTATTTCCTCACCTTCATGGCCGGCGCGCGTCGCCAGATTTTCATCGCGTTCTCGGTGCTGCTGCTGGTCCAGAAGTTCAACTACTCGGTCCAGGAGGTGACGATCCTCTTCGTCATCAACAACAGCATCAATTATTTCCTGAGCCCTCTCGTGGGCAGGAGCATCATCCGGTTCGGCGAGCGCAAGGTGCTGTCGCTGGAATACCTGAGCGTGATCTTCATTTTCACCGCCTATGCCACCACGGACTCCAAGCTGCTGGTGGCGTTCATCTACATCCTCGACCAGATTTTCTTCACCTTCGCCATCGCCATCCGCACCTATTTCCAGAAGGTGGGGGACCCCCAGGACATCGCCCCGAGCATGGCCGTCGGCTTCACCATCAACCACCTGGCGGCCGTGTTCCTGCCGGCGATCGGCGGGATGCTCTGGGTGGTCGACTACCGCATCCCCTTCTTCGCGGGTGCGGCCATGGGGGTCGTTTCGCTGCTGGCGGTGCAGAAGATCAAAATTGAAAAGCGTGGTGGTTGAACCAAACGGCCAAGCCGCTCAGGCCGGTCAAAATCAGGATCCCGCCTATCTTGGCGATGCGAATCCCCTGCTATTTTCAGACAAGCTATCCGCTGGCGATTACCTAACCAACACCATCATGAATCAAACAGTTTGCGATGATTCTATTCATGGCCGATATATACCCGCATTAAAAACTGGCTATATCGTGACATCTTGATTTGTGATCTAACGTCGCCACTGGTAGGGCAACTCGAGGATGGTGCCTGGCACGTCCATCGTCTTCAGGGCCTCCAAGGTATCCAAGACGATGCGCCGTTGGCGTTCCACGTTCCCGGGTTCCCCGAACATGCTGCCCCGCCCGAACTTGACCCGCAGCGCGCGCGGCGGC
>Ga0316604_10002051_pt1 | contig 16267 bp, 15 predicted proteins | sample OWC_soil_day20_C_FD_207650 | JGI IMG/M metagenome (GOLD analysis project Ga0316604, IMG submission 207650) | Wetland soil microbial communities from Old Woman Creek delta, Ohio, United States - OWC_soil_day20_CT | ecosystem: Environmental > Terrestrial > Soil > Wetlands | place: USA: Ohio... | reverse complement strand
GAAAAATACCTGATGCAGGCCATGAACACCATCATCGTCGTCTCGCTGGCGCTGATGGTGATCATGGTCTTCAGCAATGTTGTGCTGCGCTACGTGTTCAATTCCGGAATCACTGCCACCGAGGAGCTCTCGCGCTTCCTGTTCCTGTGGCTGATCTTCATCGGCGCCATCGTCGCGATGAAGGAAAGCGCCCACCTCGGCGTCGACACTCTGATCGCGCGCTTGCCGCGCTCGGGCAAGATCGCCTGCGTGCTGCTTTCCAACGCATTGATGTTGTGGTGCTGCTACCTGTTCTTCGTCGGCAGCTGGAGGCAGACCATCGTCGGCTTGGGTACCGACATGCCGGCAACCGGCATCTCGATGGCCTACCACTACGCCACCGGGCTGGTGATGAGCGTCGGCATCGGCGTCATCCTGATCAGCAATACCTGGCGAATTCTCTCGGGCAAAGCGACCGACGCCGACCTGGTCCAGATCACCGAATCGGAAGAGGTCGAGGCAGCCGCCGAAGACGAGCTGACGCAGGACGCACAGGCAAGCGGCACAAAGAATCGTTTGGGGGACAAGTAAATGATCATTACCGTATTTCTGGCGTCCTTGCTCGGCGCGATGGCGCTGGGCATGCCGATCGCTTTCGCGCTGATGGTCTGCGGCATCGCGCTGATGCTGCAGATGAATATGTTCGACGCGCAGCTGATCGCGCAGAACACCATTGACGGCGCCGACAACTTCGTGCTGATGGCGGTGCCCTTCTTCATGCTCGCCGGCGAATTCATGAACGCCGGCGGCCTGTCGCGGCGAATCGTCAACCTGGCGATGGCGCTGGTCGGCCACATCCGCGGCGGCTTAGGTTTCGTCGCGGTTTTCGCGGCAATCATCATGGCCAGCCTGTCGGGTTCGGCCGCCGCCGACACCGCAGCGATCGGCGTGCTGTTGATCCCGATGATGAAGCAGGCCGGCTACAGCGTTCCGCGTTCTGCCGGGCTGATCGCCGCCGGCGGAATCATCGCGCCGATCATTCCGCCGAGCATCGCCTTCGTGATGTACGGCGTCGTCGCGCAGGTGTCGATCACCAAGCTGTTCATGGCTGGGATCGTTCCCGGCGTGATGATGGGAATCAGCATCCTGCTGGCGTGGGTCTGGGTGATCCGCAAGGACGACCTCAAGGCCAGCCCGCGCAAGAGTTTCGCCGAAATTCGCCACGCAGCGGTCGACGGCATCTGGGCGCTGATCATGCCGGCGATCATCATCGTCGGCCTCAAGATGGGAATCTTCACGCCGACCGAAGCAGCGGTCGTCGCCGCAGTCTATGCGCTCTTCGTCGGCATGGTGATCTACAAGGAAATCAAGATCGGCGACCTCTACGGCCTGCTGCTCAACGCCGGCAAGATCACCGCGGTGGTCATGCTGCTGGCCGGTACCGCGATGGTTTCGGCGTGGCTGATCACCGTCGCCGATCTGCCCGGCCAGCTCGCTGAGCTGCTCTCGCCGTTCATGGACAACCAGGTCCTGCTGATGGCGATGATCATGGTCGTGGTGGTCATCGTCGGCACCGCGATGGACATGACGCCGACCATCCTGATCCTGACGCCGGTGCTGGTCCCGGTAGTCAAGCAAGCGGGAATCGACCCGGTCTACTTCGGTGTGATCTTCGTCATCAACAACGCCATCGGCCTGATCACGCCGCCGGTCGGCACCACGCTCAACGTCATCTGCGGCGTCGCCAAGGTCAAGATGGACGAGGTCATCGTCGGCGTGCTGCCGTTCATGATCGCCGAACTGATCGTGCTGGCGCTGCTGGTGATCTTCCCGGCGCTGGTGCTGGTGCCGATGAGCTGGTTTATCTGATACATAGGAGAGAAAATGGCACCCCAAGCTGATATCGCACTGATTGGACTGGCCGTGATGGGCCAGAACCTGATCCTCAACATGGACGACCACGGCTATACCGTCGTCGCCTACAACCGCAGCACCGACAAGGTCGATCACTTCCTGGTCAACGAAGCCAAGGGGACCAAGGTCATCGGCGCGCACTCGATCGAAGAGATGGTCGGCCTGCTTAAGACCCCGCGCCGCGTGATGATGCTGGTCAAGGCTGGCAAGCCGGTCGACGACTTCATCGAACAGCTGATCCCGCACCTCGAAGCGGGCGACATCATCATCGACGGTGGCAACTCGCTGTTCGACGACACGAGCCGGCGCCAGAAGTACGTCGAAAGCAAGGGGTTGCTCTACATCGGCACCGGCGTCTCCGGCGGCGAGGAAGGCGCGCGGCGCGGACCTTCGATCATGCCCGGCGGATCACCCGCGGCCTGGCCCTTCGTCAAGGAGATCTTCCAGGCGGTGTCGGCCAAGGTCGACGGCGGCGTGCCTTGCTGCGACTGGGTAGGCCAGATGGGGGCCGGCCACTACGTCAAGATGGTGCATAACGGCATCGAATACGGCGACATGCAGCTCATTTGCGAAGCCTACAACATCATGAAGACCGGCCTCGGAATGAGTGCCGAAGAGATGCACGACGTGTTCACCGAATGGAACAAGGGCGACCTCGACAGCTACCTGATCGAGATCTCGCGCGACATCTTGGGAACCAAGGACGAAGAAGGCGGGCCGCTGGTCGACAAGATTCTCGACACCGCCGGGCAAAAGGGCACCGGCAAGTGGACGGTGATCAACTCGCAGGACCTCGGCATCCCGATCACGCTGATGGCCGAGGCGGTCTATTCGCGCTGCGTCTCGGCGTTGAAGGACGAGCGCGTCAAGGCGGCGAAGAAGCTCAAGGGCCCGCGCACGGCGCTGACCGCGATCGCGTCTAACGCCGAAAAGAAAGCGGCGTTCATCGACGACATCAAGAGCGCGCTCTACGCCTCGAAGATCGTCAGCTACGCGCAGGGCTACATGCTGATGCGCGCCGCGGCGAAGGAATACAAGTGGACGCTCAACTACGGCGGCATCGCGCTGATGTGGCGCGGCGGCTGCATCATCCGTTCGCGCTTCCTCTCCAAAATCAAGGACGCTTACGACACCCAGCCTGAGCTGCCCAACCTGATGCTCGACGACTACTTCCGCGGCGAGATCAAGAACGCGCAGAAGGGCTGGCGCAAGGTCGTCGCCACCGCCGCGCTGCGCGGCATCCCGGTGCCGGCGTTCTCGACCGCGCTGGCGTTCTTCGACCAGTACCGCAGCGCCGTGCTGCCGGCCAATCTGCTGCAAGCGCAGCGCGACTACTTCGGCGCCCACACCTACGAGCGCATCGATGCGCCGCGTGGCAAGTTCTTCCACACCAACTGGACCGGCAAGGGTGGAACGACCGCGTCGAGCGAGTACACGGTCTAGTAAAGAGGCGTCATTCCGGGGCTGGCCGACGAGCCCGGCCCCGAATCTGATCGTACGGAATGCAGGGCCAGGGAGGATTCAACCGTGGTTACGGGATTCCGGGTCGAGCCCGGAATGACGAGTATTTTCTGTCGGTCAGATTAAACGTGACTGATTTCCAACAGCAAGGACGAAACGAACAATTCGGAAGCAATCGAGAGACACCATGAAAATCCTCCTCACTACCACCAGTTTCCAGGACACTCCGGGGCCGCATCATGACCTGCTTGCGCAGAGCGGCTTTGACGTAGTCCGCGCGCGCGGACCGCTGAGCGAAGCGCGGATGATCGATCTTATACGCGACAATGACGGCTTCGACGCCTTCCTCAACGGCGACGACCGCATCACCGCCAAGGTCATCGACGCCGCAGGAGCGAAGCTCAAGGTTATCGCCAAGTACGGCATCGGCCTCGATTCGATCGATGTCGCGCATGCGACGGCAAAACGGATACCTGTGCTATTTACTCCCGGCGTCAATCACACCACCGTCGCCGAACACACCTTCGGCCTGATGATCGCGCTGGCCAAAGATTTCTGGATTCATGTTCGGTCTGTGAAGAATGGCCAGTGGACGCGTCACACCGGCCATGAACTGATCGGCAAGACGCTTGGCGTTCTGGGGCTGGGGCGCATCGGCCAGGAAGTGGTTAAACGTGCCAACGCCTTTGGCATGCGCTGCGTAGCCTTTGATACCTATTGGCCTGAGACTTTCGCCAACGAATACGGCGTCGAGCGCATTGCCAGCGCCGAGGCGCTGTTGCCACTGGCCGATGTCGTCTCGCTGCACATGAGCCTGTCAGACGCCAATCGCGGCCTGATCAATGCGCGGACGCTGGCGACGATGAAGGCGGGCGCCTACCTGATCAACACCGCGCGCGGCGGCCTGGTGGTCGAGGCGGATATTGCCGAGGCTTGCCGCAGCGGGCATCTTGCCGGCTACGGCACCGACGTCGTGGACGAGGAGCCGATGCCGGCGGGCCACCCGTTCCAGCTCATCGATTCGATCCTGGTCACGCCGCATATCAGCAGCCGCACCTATGAAAGCGTCGAGCGTCAGGCGGTACGGGCGGTCACCAACCTCGTTCAGTTCCTGAGCGGCGGCCATGATTTCATCCAGGCCAACCGCTTTTAGCCCATACATTGGGCGCGATCAATACCTGTCGGATCATTTGGCCTTTGAGGATCGCCTCCTTGGGCGCCGAGTTGTCAGACGGTGAGTGTTTAAACTTCACGCAACCGGCTTTCCCTTTTGTAGATTGCATGATTCGCGAGGCGCCTATTCTCAACGGCCGTTCAGGCCGAGTTGAACGCACAGGCTGTCTGGCAGGTTTAAAGTTGAGCAGTCGTCTGTATGGCTGGTTCATGGAACCAGCGACGGTCCGTTGATGGCCGATTGTACTCATACGTCATGTCACCGAAAAGCGGCCGGCAAGGCTGCGTGCTGACGTGCCACTGTTCAGGCATCCGAGTTCAAAGGCTGATAAGGGATACGCCAGGAGGGAACATGGATGCTGGATCTTCGGGCTATGCCCGTGTAGATCGCCATTCTGCGCGCCTTTCGAGCCTATGGCTTCCTGAAGGCCTTCGCTGCCTTTCGCCACTTCATCCTGGCCTGGTCAATGAGGAAGGGTTGAATTCGGCCTTTCTCCCAAAGAATGCGGGCGTACATCCGGTTGCGTGTCCTGGGTGGGATCGTATGCGCAGGGCGCGGGACGAGGTGAATTGCCCCATTCTTGCAGGCGTCGATACAGGCGCCGCAGCCCAGGCAGGTTCCGGCGTCCACCTCGGCACGCCGTTCGTCCTTGCCCCGATGGCGCGCCGTATCGGCGAGGCCGATGCACTTGACGTTGCAGGTACTCAGGCAATCGCCGCAGTAGTCACACTGTGCGGCGTCGATCTCTGCCAGAAAAGGTGTCTTGGCGACCCCGTTGGCGAACCCGCTCTGCACGCCCGCCATTAGTTCGCAGCAGCAGCGGCAGCAGTTGCACAGGAATGAGGGTTTCTCGCGCACGTTGTCAGTGACGTGGGTCAGGCCAAGTGAGCGCGCCTGCTCCAGTCCGGCCAGCAGCGTTGCCTTGTCACGTTCCTGCGCGAAGCCGCGGCGCACCAGAAATCGTGCGCCTTCGCCGAGTACCATGCACAGCGCGTCGACCGGAGCCCCCTTGCGGCAGACTTTGCCCAGATGTTCCTTTTTGTGGCGGCAGTAGCACAAGGTGACCGCGCAGTAGTCAGCAGTTTCGATGATCTGGCGGGCGTCTTCGTAGGCTGTAATGCGGGAGGTGACGGGGATGTGTTCGGGGTAGGCCAGTGTTCGGGTGAGTTGGGTCGGACTGCCGAAGAACTCGCCGGTCTGGCCTTGGGGACCGTTTTCGCGGAAATACTCGCTCATCAGCCGAGCCAGTTCCGCAGGAGAAACCGGGGACGTCAGGATCGGGCTGCGCCGCATGAAGGTCAATTCGAAGAAGCCGATCAGGCCAGGAACAAGCAGGTAATACGTTGTACCGCTGTAGGGGAGGTCCATGACCAGCCCTTTGTTGGCCATCGATTCCAGTATGGGGCGCAGTTGATCGACAGCGATGCCGGTCAGCTCGCACAGCTCGTCGCTGGTCGCCTCGTGCAGCGGGAAGCGTGAGGCAACAAAGGCTTCTTCTTCACTGAACAGGAGCGACAGGATTTCACGCAGCTTGGCGCTATCGACCAGACCGATCGGATAGCGATTGAGGCGGTCGATTAACGGAATCAGCGATGATTTGTCGCTCAGCAGATGACCCACACGATGCTCCGGCGAAAATGTGATGCCGATTGTACGTCAGTGCTGTGAGCATGCGAGGAAGCGGCCGTTCAAGGCCACCAGGGGCTGAAAGGCGGCTTACCACAATGTTGCCGCCCGAAACCGATCGATAGACCAATGGCCGGAATGGCCGAGTTGCACGCGCAGGCTGCCTGGCAGATTTTAAAGTGGAGCAGTCGTCTGTATGGCCGGTTCATGGAAGCGGCGACGGTCCGTTGATGGCCGGGAGGGTGAGTTCCCGTCGGTTCTGATGAGTTGCCGTTCGCTACGCTGGCAGTTTCGGCCAAAGGCAGCTTCACAAAACAGTGTCATACACATACCCCCCTGCCAAGAGGAGTCCTTCGCGAGAGACTGCTCTTGGAAGGGATCAGGCGGTTTCGTTAACCTCGGGAGCGACAACCGTTTCCGGTGCTGGTGCGACAGGCTGGACCGCGACTGGTTCGGGAACGGCGACAGCTTGCTTGGCAATGGCTACCTTTGGTTTGACCAGCGATTTTTTCGGGGCCACCACTTTTTTGGCCACCGGCTTTGCCTGCTTCCTGGTTGAGGCGACCGGTGCTTTGACGACTAGCTTTTTCGCAATAGTTGTGACGACAGAATCCGGCTTCGCTGCTTTCACTGCCTTCTTGACCGCGGCCGCAGATAACTTTTCTGCCGCTTTTGCCTTGTTTTCCGCCTGCAGTTTCTCAACCTTGGCAATCAGGAAATCGTCCCTCTTTCCTTTTGATGAGGCGGCAGCAATCCAGGACGGCGGCTTGCCATGTCCAGTCCACGTCTTGAGCGTCTTTGGATCCATGTACTTGGGAACGGACGCAGGCTTGGGTGCCTTGGCCACAACCTTGGATAGCGTCTTTTTCGCCACGATAGCACGTGTCTCGGGGATCGCCATAACCGGAGTGGTCGTGACATCGGTCGATCCGACATCAAAAAGGTCAGCGGGCGTCAAATCGTATTTGATGATTTGCGTCTTGATCCCCGCAATGATTCGGGCTGCTTCCGCTTTCCTAAGTTCTTCCGCTTTCTTTTCAAGCTCGGCTATTTGTCGTTTGATATCTTTGTAGGTGGCCATATAGAGATCTTTCGTTTGTATTAGTTGCGACGAGACTGATAGTACATTACCAAGATAATTGGGTTACAGGAAAAACCGAATCTTCCCACTCCGAGAGGAATCTGGCCACGAACTCCTCCATGTATCGATGGCGCTCTTCTGCCAGTCGCATGCCAGCCGCCGTATTCATTCGGTCCTTCAACAGAAATAGCTTCTCGTAGAAGTGGTTGAGGCTATGGCTTTTTGATGCTCTGTACTCATCTGCCGTCGCATGCAATACCGGAGGAATGTCTGGGTCGTATATTTGGCGCCCAGCATGTCCTCCGTAGGCGAAGCACCGAGCAATTCCTATGGCGCCGATAGCGTCGAGGCGGTCGGCGTCCTGCACGCACTGACCTTCCAGGGAACTCATGGGAGTCGTTGTTCCGGCCCCCTTATACGATATTGTCCTGACAATATCCGCCACTTGGGCGATGACGTCTGTTGGCGCGAGCTCTTTTGCCAGGAGGCGCTCTGCCTCGTGGGGGCCAATCGTGTCGTCACCGCCATGGAATTTCCAGTCAGCGATATCGTGAACCAACGCAGCAAGTTCGGCCACCTCTTGGTTGGCGCCTTCCTGTCCCGCAATCTGCCACGCTAGTTTCCTTACACGGTTGATATGGTGCCAGTCGTGACCGGAGCTTTCCTCAAGAAACTTCGCCCTGACCTTCTCGGCGACACGGGTTGCCAGGTCCGACGAACCCCCTGCGAGGGCCTTTGTTATCATGCTCTGGGTCCGCATCAAAAGGGCAAATCGTCGTCGCTATCCAGGTTCGCGGGATGATTTGGATGCTGCTCAGGCGGATAGTATTCAGAATCCTCTGACGTTTCAGTGGCGGCCGACGGCTCAACGCCGACATTACCCAGCGCTTGTTCCAACGCCTTCTCGACTGCGTCGATGCGTTCCTTGCACACCTTATAGGCGCCCACCGACTCGGTGACGATGTTCAGCAGGTCGTCAATGTTTGGTTCCTGCTGATTGCGCAGAGTTTCGGCGTGGCGTTTCAGGACGCCATAGGCGTCACGAAATGGTGTTGCAGTCATACGATTTCCCTTTTAGTGCTCAGTGACCAGGGCGCCGACACGGCCATCCCTGAATTGAATTTCTATATTGTTACCAGGCAAGGCCAGAGCCATGCTGGTGATGGGCTGCCCCTCAGCATTCCGGACAATCGCAAAGCCGCGGCCGAGCGTTTTCTCCGGCCCCTGTCCGGCTATTTCGCGAAATAGCGCTTTGGAATTGGTGGACGCATCGGCCAACGAACGCTTGGCGAACTGGCCAATGGCACGAAAGCTCTCATCGGTCACCTCGTGGCTCCGGCGAATATCCAGCACCGCCCGGTCGCGCACGGCCTCTAGTCTTGACGTCGTCTGTGCTCGGGCAGTTTTTACGGCCGCATGCGCTTCCGCGCGAACCTCGGCGAACAACGCCGGTACGTCACGCTTCGCAATCGAGAGCTGTTGATGCGCGTCATATCTGACCTCGGTCATCAAATTTTGCGACTGACTCGAGGTATCGTGAATGGTCTGGATAGCCTCCAAGCGGATCTTCCCCACCAGTTCCGCCGTTTCCTGCTTGGCCATGGCGAGATGCCGAACAGTGCCCGCGCGCACCGTCACATGCACATTTTCAACATGACTGCGGACCATGTTGAGCGCACGATGAGCGGCGGACGTCAGCAACTCAAAGTTGTCCTTAGCCTCCTGGATACGCTTCTTGATGACCTGCTCGATGCCCGCCGCCACCTTGCTCGGTGTGTCGAACCTCATGTTCGCCACCTCATCGAGGATGGTGCTGTCGCGTTCATGGCCGATGCCCGTCAGTACCGGCACAGGCAGCTCGCAGATGGCGCGTGCGAGGGCATAATCGTTCAGCCACGCCAGGTCGTTCACGGCGCCGCCACCCCGAATAACAACGACCGCATCGGGCTCGGCCACTCCCGAATCCTTCCAGTCTTCCAGCGCGGACAAAAGCTCGCGCAGTATTTCGGCAGCAGCGCCCTCTCCCTGAAAACGGCTGGAGGCATAGACAAATCGACAGATACCAAACAGCTCCAGCCGCTTCGCCTCAGCCTGGAAATCCCCCAGGCCTGCCGCTCCCTGAGGTGCAATTACCAGAACCGCGTTGTAATCCCACGGTGCCGGCAACTTCTTGTTAGCATCAAAAGCCCCCTCCTGCTGCAGTCTCGTTCGGATTTCGCGCTTCCGGGCTTCGAGGTCTCCCAGAGTGTAGTCGGGGTCGATGGCGTCGACGTCGAGGCTGAAACCATACTGCGGTTTGTAGACTGGTCTCGCGCGCACCAGCAGCTTGATGCCCGGCGCGATACTGGCGCCAGTGGCTTTTTCAAATTGCGGCAGAATCTTGTTGGCAGTGGTTGACCAGATGGTGGCGTTGGCCTTTGCCAGGACGCTTCCATTGGCGTCTCGCTCCGACACCTCAAGGTAAACGTGGCCACCATTTGTCCTGGCCTGTACAACTTCGACCAGGGTCCAGACACCGGCTTTGAACGCCTGAGCAACTGCCTGCGATACGCCTGCCAGCAATTGCGAAAGCGAAATGCCCCTGCTCTGAAGCGCCACTTCTTGGTTGTTCGACCTAGCGGCAGGCACGAGCGCTGACGATGCGCCATGGTCGGACTTGAGGCCGGCGGGGAGCCATGCGTTGAATACGGCAACGTCCTTACCTTCCGGGGCGTACCATTTTTTGGCGGCAGAATCCCATCGTGCGCCGAGTGCCTTGGCTTGGTCCTTGTCTTTGAATGGGACGTCGAGGTAGGTTTGGGTCATTTACTATTCCGACGGCCTTGAGCTACTTCTCATTTGATTCGCTGCCCGGATGCCAAAGGCGTGCATTATAGTTACTCTCGAAGGTGGCCGTACAATGTCGCGCTCTGAATAGGGCAGTCCGCTCGATGTAGATAGAAATTCGCCCCACCACACAGCAGGAAATCAGCCGATGAACAAGGCAATACCGCGAATTTTGGGCTTGGCCAGTCTGTTTATTCTTGGCTACTTTGCGCTGTCACTGGTCTCCAGCATTGCACAGTTGGCGACTCTTGCCGACCGCGCACAGCCGGGCGCGGGACAAGTCGTCTTCTGGCTACTGGCCCTGCTGTTCGCGGGCTTGCTGCTGACACCGGCCGTCATCTATTTCAGGCTACCGAAACCGCTCATTCCTCCCGACGACGACTCGCCGGCCGCACAAGAACGCTACCGAGACGCCTTGCGCATCGCGTTGAGAAAGAATCCGCTGCTGGCGGATGTTCAATTTGGGACGAACGACCAACTTCCGGTGGCGCTCATGAAACTGGGAGTTGAGGCAGACAAAGTCGTCAAGGATTCAGCAAGTGCGGTCTTTGTCAGCACTGCGGTCATGCAAAACGGGCGACTCGACGGTTTGCTCGTCCTTGCGGCGCAACTGCGGATGCTATGGCGGATTGCATCCATCTACTATCAGCGCCCATCACCGCGGCAGATGCTTTATCTTTACAGCAACGTCGGTGCCAATGTCCTGATTGCCGACAACATCCAGAATATCGATTTTTCCGAACTGGCCACGCCCATCGTTGTGTCAATTTTCCCGTCGATGAAAGGCGGGATTCCTGGTCTTCAGGGAATTTCGACGCTGCTGGTTAACAGTATGGCCAACGGTGCCGCCAACGCTTTTCTGACTCTCCGTGTCGGCCTACTAGCCAAGGCGTACTGCGAAGCTCTGACGACCCCGTCGCAATTGGCCGTGCGCCAATCGACGACCACCAAAGCGCTAGGCCTCGTCGCGACTATCGTCAAGGAGCAAGGCCGGCGAGTTGCCAACAAGTCGTGGGAGACGGTTCGATATTCTGTGGCCAACGCCACTGACGCGACGATTCAGAAGACGAAGGATGTTGTCAGCACGACGTCGGAGAAGACCGTCGATGGAGTGAAGTCTATTGGCAGGAGAATGAGCAGCGGTTTTGGCTCAATGAAAGCGAAACTGACCAAGAAGGTCGGCGAGGAGTAGAGCGCCAAAGCGCCGGCTCGTACGCGCCCATCGGGCTTACAATTTTCTCGCAATGAGCGCTTTGAAGTATGCAATAATCGCCTAGAGACGAAGCGCAAAAAAAATCCCAAGCCGGTTGGGCTCAGGATTAAAGATCTCATCGTTGCGATGGATCGAGGAGGGGTCAAACATTGCCAGCGGGGGACGCTGAAGCAACCTAACCATCATAAGATTGATCAGCAGGCGTGTCTGTTGAAACTATTCAGTGCTTACGTAACGAAATGTGCGGCGAAGAATCTCTCTGCATTTCTCGTGCACCCCAGGTAGCCATGACAGGGCCCTCACCGCAGATGCCAGAAGCTGTTTAATGACGCGTTCAGACCTCATCGCCGCACTCGCCGCCCGTTTCAGCCATTTGACGGCCAAAGATGCCGAAATTTCCGTCAAGGAAATCCTCGACGCTATTGGAAATTCGCTGGTTCATGGTAATCGCATCGAAATCCGCGGCTTCGGTAGTTTTAGCGTGAATTACCGGGCAGCACGGAAGGGCCGCAACCCCAAAAGCGGTGAAGCCGTGCCCGTCCCCGCGAAATATGTCCCACACTTCAAGGCCGGCAAGGCAATGCGAGAACGGGTGGAAGAATCGGCCAAGCCCGCAGCACTCCTGCGGGCTGCGTAATCCATATCTCACATCCCGTGTATGGTGCGTTGCAGTTGGCAGCACAAGAACAGCACTGACCGCGGTCTGAAGCCTGAATTCGGCTATTGATAAAGTCGCTGAACGGCCTCCGGCCGGCTTTAGTAGGCCCGAAAAATAGAGCAACCTGAGCGGCAGGTAACTCATCCGAAACCGGGCGATCGACCCTGCCAGTTGTTGGCCCGTTCTTCGGCCTGAACGGCCATTCAGTCATTGCACCTTGGACGACCGCACCTCACCGTATTGCGGTCCCTCGAACTTTTCCAACGAAGAAATGTGGTGTGAGGACTGAACGGCTGCTTGCCGAAAATCGCTACTCACACATTCGACCCAGAAGAGACGTTCGGGTCTGCGCACTATCTACGGCAGCTTGCAAAGTCGAGCCGTCTTTCGTTTCCACTATCCTCGTGGGAAATATCCGGACCAAATGGTCGTACGAGGAAGATCAAAGCCCCGCCAGCTAACCTGTTCAAAGCAGCCGTCTGTCCAGAGTCTCTGGCGAACGCCTCGTGTAGCACCATCAAGATAACGAATAGCGATTAAGCGATAGCTCATCCAAGAAACTTGACGTCAAGCCAGATTTTTTGTCTAATTAATGAATATATATTCATTACATGGCGGCTTGATGACTGATCACAGTGAGAAAGAGGTGGCTCAACGCCACCGGCGCAAGGATGAACGACCTGGAGAGATCGTTCTGGCGGCGTTGAAGATCTTCCACGCCAAGGGGTTCTCGGCGACAAAGATTGAAAATATCGCGCAAGAGGCCGGTGTGGCCACCGGCACGGTCTACCGATATTTCCAGAACAAGCAGGATCTCTTCAAGGCCGCCGTCCGCGAACTGGTGATTCCCAGTCTTGATCGCATTGAAGAATGCGCCCTGGCTGAACCACTACCGCGCGAGCAATTGCGTACGGCCTTGCGGCTGTGGGCTGAAGCTACGCAGAACAATCGCGGCTGCATCACAAAATTGATCATCGCCGAAGCAGGTAACTTTCCGGATCTGGTGGTGTTCTTTCGGGAGGAGATCAGCGGCCGGGTTCATCGCATGCTCAAGCGTATTGTCGAAGACGGAATCGCAACGGGCGACTTTCGAATCTGCGACCCCGCGATTGTGGTTCGCCTGCTGGCCGCGCCCATCGTCATGGCCAGTATCTGGCGCCACACTTTTCCCGGCATACCGGAAACGCAAAGCGACATGACGGAGCAGGTCGACGCCCTGCTGGAGGTCGTACTCAAGGGAATCGATGCGCATCAAGGCACTGGTCGATGAACACAGACACGGCCCCGCGTCCCAAGCGTCGGATCAAGACAAGGCTCCTCTTCCTTGCCGTGTTGGTGGTGATTGGCGCGGCAATTGCCCAGCGCTGGTGGTGGTCTCGCGGCCATGTCTCGAGCGACAATGCGCAGATTGAAGGCCATATTGTGCCAATTGCGGCCCGGGTGGGCGGTTATGTTCTCAAAGTGCCCGTAACCGACAACCAAACCATTACCGAGGGTGGCCTGCTGGTCGAACTGGACTCGCGCGACTACGCCGTGAAGCTGGCGCAGGCTGATGCGGACTACGCCCAGGCGCTGGCCGCCGCGGGGTCTGGTGGGAAGCCGGGCCAGGCACTGGCGTAAATCGGTGCGGCGCAGGCCAACGCCGCCGCTGCCGGTGCCCAGAAGGGATCAATCGCTGCCCAAATCATGGAGGCGCAGGCTACTGTGGACAAGGCGCGGCGCGATCTGGCCCGGACCCAGGAGTTGGCAAACCAGAAAATGCTCAGTCCCGCAGCGCTGGATGCTGCGGAGACGACGCTCAAGGCCGCCAATGCTCGCGTCAGCGCATTGCAGGCGCAACTGATCAATGTACGAGAATCCGCTGCCGCCGCCGGACAACAGGTCGGGGTTAGTACAGCGGGCCTTAAGGTGGCACAAGCCAAAGTGGTGGGAACGGAATCGGCGCTGCAACTGGCACGTAATCAGTTGACCGATACGCGTGTTTTGGCACCGTTGAACGGCATCGTCAGCAAGAAGTCCGTTGAACCCGGGCAAATGATCTCGACGGGACAAACGCTGATGTATCTGGTCCCTACCGATCAGCTCTGGGTGACCGCCAACCTGAAAGAGACCGAATTGCTGCAGATCAGGTCCGGGCAGACGGTGGGCATCGAGGTCGATGCCTATCCCGGACTGACCCTCTCGGGCCACGTGGAGTCGTTCAGTCCGGCAACCGGAGCGCGCTTTACCTTGCTGCCGCCGGATAACGCTACGGGCAACTTCACCAAGGTGGTGCAGCGGGTGCCCGTCAAGATTGCGCTGGACACCTTGCCCAGCGACCGGCAACTGCGTCCAGGTCTCTCGGTCAGCGTCGTTATCTCGACTCGCTGATCCGAACGCCGCCATCCCGTTGCCAACCCGCGCATGAATCCCATGTTTCCGTCGCTGTCCCGGTCCTCCACGCCAGAGGACATCTATGCCAACCGGTACATCATCGCCGTGACGGTCACGCTGGCATGCGTGCTTGAAATGGTCGACTCGAGCATCGTCAACGTGGCAGTGCCGCACATGATGGGCACGCTGGGAGCATCTCTCGACGAAATCACCTGGGTGTCGATTGCTTACGTTGTGGCCAACGTCATTGTCCTGCCGATTTCGGGTTTTCTATCCAACATTTTTGGGCGACGCAATTACCTGCTGCTGTCGATTGCGCTATTTGCCTTGTCCTCGTTTGCCTGCGGCAGTTCGACTTCGCTCGGCTCGTTGGTATTTTGGCGGATTGTGCAAGGACTGGGTGGCGGAGGATTGGTTGCTACATCGCAGTCAACACTTTTTGAGACCTTTCCGCGCGAGGAGGCCGCGATGGGTATGTCGATTTTCGGCATGGGCGTCATGACCGGACCGATGCTCGGGCCGACCTTGGGCGGTTGGCTGACGGACCAGTATTCCTGGCCATGGATTTTCTACATTAACCTGCCGTTGGGGCTGATCGCGCTAATGTTGACCTTGGTTTATGTACCCGATTCGATATTTCGCCGCCGGATTGAGAAAATCGACTATCGGGGTCTCTTAATGATGTCCATCGGCATCGGCGCCCTGCAATTATTCTTGGAACGAGGAGAACGACTGGACTGGCTCGACTCGACCGAAATAACCGTCTATGCGGTGCTGGCCCTCATCGCGCTGGGTGCGTTTGTTATCCACGAATTGGAGACGGGTCATCCCATCGTGGACCTTAACCTATGTCGCGACGCGCAGTATTCATCAGGATTGGTGATGACCTTTCTGCTGGGCTTTGCGCTGTTTTCAACGACATTCATCTTCCCGGTTTATCTCCAGACGCTAATGGGCTACACCGCCCAGCAGACCGGCATACTGCTGCTTCCCACAGCACTGGCTTCGGCCTTTACGATGCCGGCCATGGCCCGCCTGATGGCGCGCGGGGTCTCCGCCCGGTTGATCATCGTGACCGGAATCCTGTTGTTCTTGTATTCAATGTGGGGACACTACCATTTCACCACAGAGTCCGGTTCGAGCGACTTCGTGTGGCCTCTGATCATCCGAGGGCTCGGCTTGGGAATGATCTTCATGCCGCTGAATACGCTGACCATGGCCAACATCGACCCCCACGTCAGGGCCGACGCCACAGGACTGTACAACCTGACCCGTCAGTTGGGAGGAAGCGTGGGCATTGCGGTTTCGGCGATGATGATCACTCGGCTTGGCAGTATCAAACGGGTGGCCCTGAATGATTACATCGTTGGCAACAGCGCTACTGTGGTGCAGCGTCTGGCCTTGCTTAAGGAGCGCCTACTCAGTGTTGGAACACCTGAATCCCTGGCGGACCTGAAGGCCATCGCCTTGATGAATATGCAGATCGGCAAGCAAGCCCAAATGCTCTCATTCGCACATCTGTTTCTGCTGTTCGGATTATGCATGCTGCTTGTCGTGCCTCTGCTGTGGCTGATGAAAACACAACGGATGGGAAGGTCTCCGTCTCAGGCGACTTCTGCGACTTCTTCGCCACTTCACGGGTCCGCCAGCGAGGCTAAGGCCACAACAGGCGACGGCGATCAGCTTGGCCGTGGCCGTTCGGCGAAAACCTGAGTCCAGTGGCTGCTTCGCACTACGTTTCGGACCGGACTGGCGCGGAAACAGTAGGACCGTTCAGGCCGAAGTGCTCGCGTACACTGTTTAACAGGTTCTGGATACAGACCGGTCATTCTAGTGTAAGCGCCCAGCCGCCCCACCTGTAGTTTTCGCCGGAGGCGGTGCACTCTTTACGCTTTTTGGAAGCGTAAATGATGGCGAGAAGACTGGGGCAAGCGTACTGGCAAAAGCATCTTGAAGCGTGGT
>Ga0316604_10002050_pt1 | contig 16277 bp, 17 predicted proteins | sample OWC_soil_day20_C_FD_207650 | JGI IMG/M metagenome (GOLD analysis project Ga0316604, IMG submission 207650) | Wetland soil microbial communities from Old Woman Creek delta, Ohio, United States - OWC_soil_day20_CT | ecosystem: Environmental > Terrestrial > Soil > Wetlands | place: USA: Ohio... | reverse complement strand
TGTAAACTTACTTGGTCCCCACATGAACCGCTGTAATTCCCCCGGTTAATTCGAAGAAGCGGGCATCCCGCAAACCGGCTTGCTCGAACAGTTCACGGACTTCCGTCTGATGCGGATACAACTTTAATGATTCTGGCAGCCAGCGATACGGTCCTTCGCGCCCTACACCCAATTTGCCAAGCAACGGCAATAAATGTTCAAAATACAAATAATACAATTGCTTGAACACCGGCGCCGAAGGCTTCCCTAGTTCCAGGGACACCACCTTGCCGCCCGGCCGAACGACCCGCCGCATCTCCTTGATCGTCTGTAAAATATCCGGCACATTGCGCAAGCCAAATGCGATCGTCGCACAGTCAAACGTATCATCCGCAAACGGCAATGCCATCGCGTTCCCTTCCACCAATTCAATCCTGCCGCCATACGCAGTTTTGGCGATCCGTTCCGCCGCCACATCCAGCATGGGCCGGGAAAAATCCAACCCGGTCACATGACCGCGCTCACCCACAATTTCCGCTTCCGCAAGGACCATCATCCCCGTCCCGCAGCAAACATCCAACGCCTTGCCGCCCGCCTGCAAACCCGTCTGGCGGATCGCAAACCGCCGCCAATAACGGTCTTGATTAAAGCTTAACACCGTATTCAACAAATCATACCGGCGGGCAATTGCGGCGAAAACGGCCTGCACATGGGCTTCTTTTTCTTTTCCTTTTAATTTTGTCAAAAAACGTCCCTCCTCCGGCAACGTTATATAATTCCAGCCGGCCTACAGGAATTCCTTGTCCACAGCAAGAATATTTCAGGGAAAAGGAGGTCTAAAGACCATGACAAAAGATATCTCATACCAAGAATATGCATCCACGGTTCTGGAAACGATCAGCAAAGGGGCCTTTCTGACCACTAGTTCCGGCGGACGTTCCAACACCATGACCATCGGGTGGGGCTCCATCGGCGTAATGTGGGGATTACCGGTGTTCACGGTAATGGTCCGCCAATCCCGTTTCACGTATGAATTGATCGAGAACAGCAATGCCTTCACCGTTAGTATTCCTTTGCATGATATGCAAACCGAACTGGCGTTGTGCGGCAGCAAATCAGGCCGGGATATGGACAAATTCAGCGCAGCAAAATTACAGCCACAACCGGGAAAAAAGGTAGCCGTCCCGGTAATCGGCGGCTGCGGCTTGCACTATGAGTGCGAAATCCTCTACAAAAACCTGATGGATCCGGCACAGCTTGATGCCAGCGTTCAGCAGAATTTTTATAAAGCGGGCGACTACCATACCTACTATTATGGAAAAATTGTCGCCTGCTATCTGGATACCTGAACCAAATAACCAGTAAAAAGGATGGTCCGTGGCGAAACTGCGAATTCACACGGTCCATCCTTTTTACTTTGAATAGCATTACTTTGTTTTTCCGCTCCATTGACGCAGATTGTCAAGATACAGTCCGGCAAGCGCCGGCAGCTCCAGTTGCGCTGCGTTCGCATCCTCTTGCGTCACGACGGTAATCAAGCGCCCCTCATAATAAATGCGGATAACACCGTTCCCCTCATCGCTGTCAGCCACAAAACGGTCGGCCGAAAAATCCGTCGCTCCCGCGGCCCGGTATAACGATCCGGCGGCAAAATACGCCCGGCAAGACGGCTTGTAGTTATCATAACTGGTCCTAAACGGCGGCAAAGCCCATTCGCCTTGCGTAACCCGCGCGGTCTGTCCGTCAATGACGACTTGCGGATATATGCCGGCCTGCCCCATCGTTTTTTTCACCAAAGCAACCCGGGTCTCCGGCTCAGGATGGGACGAAAACAACCCGTAACTCGGCTTATTTTCCATATCCGCTAGTTTTTGCATAGCGAGCAGCATGCTGTATGGATTATAACCGGCGTTGTTCGAATGAACAAACCCCAGGCGGTCCGCTTCCCTTTCGTCTTCGCGGCTATAGCCGGCCATCAGCGCATTATAGGCCAAGTTCTGCAAAAAAACGCCGCGATCGCCAAAAATAAAGCCAAACAAGATCCCCATCGTCATACTTTTTTCCATCTGCCGAACCGTATGGCGCTTCACCACATGGCCCAGCTCATGGCCTAATACCCCTGCCAATTCGTCATCGGACGGCATATAATCAATCAAGCCCTGAAAAACATAAATGAATCCACCCGGCAATGCCAACGCGTTCACTTCTTTTGACTTTAACACCTTAAACGTGTAGGGAAGGTCTTTACGGTCACTTACCGCGACCATGCTGGCCCCGATGCGCCCAACCCGGTCCTGCAGTTCAGCATCTTCAACCAAACCGTATTTTTTTTCCAGATCATTGGCCACACTGCGGCCGATGTTGATTTCGTCCTTCGTACTAATTAACCCGGCTTCAACGACCTGTAAACTCCCAATCCCGCCAAGAATAGCAAAACAAACCAATAAGCCCGCGACTTTACGCCAAATTGCCAGCAACACGATCACCGCCTTATTGCTCATTTTTTCTTAACCGGAGTGCGCTGTTCCATGATTTCGATCTTCAGAATTTCTTTTTAGCCATTTCCTGGCCGCTTTACGAAAGCGCTGCCAATCATCCCATAGTTCCGCCTGCCGGCCTTGCAGCTCGCAAGCCTGCCAGCCCATCAACAACCCGGCATCCCGGTGCAAAGCACGGCTTGAACGGCTTTGCAGCCATTGCTTGAATAATTCAGCCGTCAATTGGATATCACGAATAGAACCAAGCCCGTCCTGAAGTTTTTTTAAACGCTCCGTTAACTTGCTGGTACGGTCCAACAAATCGGAGAAAATCTCCAGCATATACCGAAGTTTTTTACCAAGAATACGCAGTGCATGAAGACTGTCCGGATCGGAAAAATCCAAATCTTTTTCCATTTGCAAAATATTTTCCAGCCAATCACGAACACGCCCTTGGACAAACACCTGCAGCGGCTGATCATTTTGCTGGTTTACCTGTTCAAGGCGTTCGATTTCTCCGGCCAACCAGGCCCACAACGCTAAATACAGCGCAGTGGCTGCTCCTTTATCGAGCGCAGCGGAACATTTCGTCCATGCCGCCTGCCGCTCATCAGCAAGCACCTCATCCAGCCAAAAACGTCCGCTGACAGAAAACGATTTACGTCGCAATACCTCTTGCCAGCTTGCCGCCGTCACATCAATTTCCCGTAAATATCCTGTTTCACGGCCTTGCTGCCGCAACAATTCCTGATATTGTTCATATTTTTCCGGCGCCAATAACGGTTTTGTGAACGAGAGCGCCGATCGCAGCCGCCGCAAGGCAATCCGCAATTGATGCAAGGTCTCCGGATCCTCGCTATAGGTGGAAAATTGTTCTTCGGCGTTCATCACTTCAATCAGTAGTGCAGTTAACAACCGCAGTAACTCTTCCTGCGCAGGTTCCTTGCCGTGAAACCGGTAAGCAGGGGTGGTACTGCTGTCTTCTTTCGCTGTATCAGCCATTCCGGCCAACTGCAAAGCGCGAAAATATTTGCTGCGCGGCTCCACCCGCACAGGAAATAGCTTTGCCAATTCCGCACCTACAGTCAATACAGCTGACGGACTCCCTTTTTTCAGCTCCAATTCCACTTCGGCGATCATTTCTTTTTGCCCGCCTGCTAAAATTTCTCCCAAATCAACCACAAATTCTATCTGGCTGCCGTCAGAAACGACAAGATCCCGTTTGTAACGGGTAAACCGGGTAGCAAAAATCGCTTCCAGGGGTTCATCCCCCATCACTGCATGCAGCCGCTCTCCAATTGCCGTAGCAAAAAACACGGCCACGGAGGGCTCTTGGTCTACTAAAACTACAGAATATTCTTCCCGCTGGTGCAGCCCGCCTTCGGAACTGCCACCGGCTTTCACCGTCGCAACCCAACGACCATCCTCCAGCCGGACACGGTAGGCCATTCGTGCTGCTTGCAACCGCCGTGACGGCGTATCATAATACTGCGACTCCAAAAGATCCCGCTGAACGGCACTCACACGATCCACACCAGGCAATATGTCCGTCCCGGCAATCTGTTGCCCACATTCGGGAACCAGAAGTTTTAGTTTTAACTCTGTTTCCAAATCACTCACCCGCAAGAGCCTCCTTTCCCCGGTTTAGCGTTCTCCCAACCGGGCTAAAATGCCTGGATGGGCATACCAACGCAATTTCCCTTCCAACGTATGGGGATCTTTCATCTCAATGCCCGCAGCCGACGCCACTTTAAAGGGAAGGATTGCTCCCGTGAGACGGTTACACCACTCGCTCAAATACGGCTCATGCCCCACAATAATAACTACATCTTTCTCTCCCATGTCTCCCCAATACGCAGCCAATCCCATTAGGTCGCCGCCAGGAATCTCCTCTCGTTCCACCAAAGCGGCACGATGCAGCCCATCTGCCAAGATCCGGGCTGTTTGACGGGCTCTGGTTAACGGACTCGTCCAAACTTGCACACGAGAACCCGGTTCAATATACAAAGCAATCCCCGCCACGGCATCTTTGACTTCCCGGCGTCCGGCTCCGGTAAGCTCCCGGTCGAAATCATGCATCCCGGAAGTAAGTTTCTCTGCTTTGCCATGGCGTATTAAAATCAAGTTCACCTCGACCACCCCGCTATAAAACAATGTACCGCATTTACCGGATCCGCACTGGCCCAGATCGCAGAAATAATAGCCAGTCCATCAGCGCCCGCCTCGAGCACCGGCGCAGCATTGGCAAGCGTAATTCCACCAATTGCAACAACCGGCACCGTCGGAAATTCCGCTTTTAACGCCCGCAAAGGGTTCATGCCGCAAGGCTGCTTCGCATCTTTTTTGGTTGGGGTCGAATAAATAGGGCCTATGCCAATACAATCAGCGCCGGCTAAAATTGCCGCCCGGCCTTCTTCATACGTATTGGCCGATATGCCGATTTCTTTTTCCGCCCCTAACAACTCCCTGGCGACTACATACGGCAAATCATTCTGGCCTAGATGAACTCCTTCAGCATCCACCGCCATCGCCAAATCAACCCGGTCATTGATGATCAGCGCCGTTTGATATCGGTTAGTAAGCAATTTCATTCGCTCTGCGTCGCGCAACATGGCCAGCCCGGTTTTTGTTTTCGCCCGGTATTGGACCGCCGTCACCCCGGCAGCCAGGCAGGCCTCCAGAATTTCAAAACAATCTTTTTTTTGTAAATATACATCATCGGTCACCAAATAAATGCGATAATCCACTTTTTCTTTCATACTAAACCTCTCCTATGTCAATTGCGCAAAGAAACTTTTCGTCTTTATCCGCGGCGGCGGTTTTTAATTACATCGCGAATGCTATAAATATATAGGCCAAAAAGAACAATCACGATCAAGACCAATAACGGGTTCAATTGATCAAGCTGCGTCCCAAACGTATTGTCTAAGTAATGGAATATATTCCCCAAAATAATTATGCCTATCGTCATCACTGCCAGATAAAATGGCGAACGAAATTTTTCTCGTAAGTTATGGAATAGTCCTTTATTCGTTTGCTCCATCTCTGCACCTCATCTACCAATCATTTACAACCTTGCTTATTCATTCGTCATTTGGTCTGCCATTTTGTCCAAATTTGTCGCCATGACACTAGCCTGTTCAATAGCTCCTGCAATATGCGTGATCGCTGTAGCGATTTGTTCGATAGCTTCGCACACCTGTTCCATTTGTCCGGCTATTTTTGTACTATCGCCTTGCAACGCACGGACGATTACATCAACCTGTTTAATCGACTCTGAACTCGTATTGGCCAACTTACGGATTTCTTCCGCGACTACGCTAAAGCCGCGGCCTTGTTCGCCTACCCTTGCCGCTTCAATGGCAGCGTTCAACCCCAGCAAATTCGTTTGTCCGGCAATATTCTTCACCAATCCCAAAATTTGGTTCGTTTCCTGTACCCGCTGCTGCGATTCTTGCGCAATTTTAACCAGTCGATTGCTGACCCCGGAAATTTCTTGTGACTGGGCGGAAATTTCCTCCGACGTACTAGCCAAAACATTCATGTTTTCCATCAACTTGGCTGCCATATCCTTCATCTCGTTCTGCTGTTCCGTCGATTGAACAAGCACAGCAGCCCCAATGACTTCTTTTTGCTGATTAAAAATCGGTAAGGCCATCGCAATGTAAGGAAGCCCAAACATTGCTTTATCACCACGCGTAATCCGACGCCGTTTTTCATGAATTGCATTATATACGGCTGTATTGACTTTCAGCGGCGTTCCAGGAGCAATCTTTAAATCCAAGTTTTTCCCAGGCTTGTAAAATATATATTTTCCCAAATCCGTAATCGCAACTCCTACATCGCCGCTGCATAAATCGGTCAAACAAGGGAACACCCTGACATAGCCTCGAAGAATTTCTTCATTGGTTTCTTGACAATTTTCCACACCATTCACCCCATATTTTAGAAAAATTCATACCATGCTTGCCCTGTATTCTAAAAAAACAGGAGTGTTGGATTTATTATATCATAATCCAAAACACTCCTGTGAAAAACAATCCATGCATAACAGCGCTCCGCTCGGTCAACCGTAGCGAAAAGCCACTCCAAACGTTCCGCGCGGATACGTCCACTTGACAATACCCTTGTCCTTACACATCACCCGGCAAGTTCCACACTCCAGACAACCGGCATAGTCAAAATTAATCTCCCCATCTTTCAGAGTATACAATACTGCCGGACATACGACCAGACAAGCCTTCGCCTGGCAAGTGGCGCAAATCGCTTTGTCAATGACAATATGCGGCTCATCTTCGTCTACGGTGAATTTGTTGAGCCCTAGCAGTTCTTCAGGCCCTTGCCGTTTTACCGTCATATGTTTCGCACCCCTTTCCAGCCGTCTGCCAGTAATTCGCCCAGCGAGACGTGTTTTTTCACAATATCCCAGATCCCCTTCGTCATCTTCGGCGGTACCTGTCCGTCGATTTTAAACATGTAGTTCATGATTTCACTGGCCATCGCCGGATAGACCGCCGGGATCCGCGGGATATCGATGATTTCCGGGAAACCGGCAAACAGTTTCATGGTCGGGGCCAACTTCAGGTTCTCCAGTTCCTGCATATAGGCAGGGCCGATCCCAGCACTGTCTTTAGCTCCTAAGACTGCGCGGGCGGCAGCAATCCCACTGACAATCGCCAGGTCAATGCCCCGGATGATGGTTCCGGTATTCAGCACAAAGCCGGCCGCATCGCCGATGGCGACAAAGCCGTCCCGGTACAGGTTCTTCGGTACGCCCTTCCAGCCCCGTTCGGACACGAGATGGGCGCCGTATTCCACGGTGGTGCCGCCTTCGACGAGCGGATAAATGGCCGGATGCATTTTGAAATCCTGGAAGATTTCATGGATTTTCTTGCCCCGTTTGGCGGCGCCTTCCGGCGCAAAGATCACGCCGAGCGAGATGCTGTCTTTGTTCGTGTAGAGGAATCCGCCGCCGGTGGTTCCTTCGGTACAGCCAAGGATCAGCCGGGCCGCCCCTTCATCACCGGTCAGGTTGAACCGTTGCTGGATGACTTCTGGCGGCAGTTCGATGATTTCCTTTACGCCTACACCGACATCATGGGCCGTGATATCATTTCGGAGCCCCGCTTTTTGCGCCATGAAGGAGTTGACTCCGTCAGCCGCAATGACGATATCGGCAAACATTTCGTCTTCGCCAGCCAATACGCCGACAACTTTCCCGTCCCGGATAATCAGGTCGTCGACCCGGATTCCGGCCGCAACCATGGCTCCTTGTTCTTCGGCTTTGCCCGCCAGCCATTCATCAAACGGCGCTCTGAGCACGGTATAGGACTGCGGCACGTCGCCGCTGTTATAGGTATAATCAACATAGTCGATCGTGGTACCACTCTGTTCGCCCAGCATCATGATCTGCTCGCGGACTACCTTGCGCTGCAGCGGCGCTTCCGCATGCAAACCAGGCTCCAACAGTTCGAGGGCGTAAGTATACAGCCGACCGCCGGTGACGTTTTTGCTGCCGGCGCTCACGCCCCGTTCAATGACCAGGACGCTTTTGCCTTCTTTGGCCAACAGGTAGGCGCAGGCCGCCCCAGCCGGCCCGGCACCGACGATAATCGCATCAAATTTTTCTTCTTCACTCATTGGTTTGTTTCTCCTATCTTTTCCTCTATGCCTTGCTTTTAATGGCTTCGGTCAACAGAGGAACGATTTGATACAAGTCACCGACAATTCCGTAGTCAGCGGCAGCAAAGATCGGGGCGTTTTCGTTGGTATCGATGGCGACAATCAGTTTGGAATCCCGAATGCCGGCAACGTGCTGGACTTGTCCGGATACACCCATGGATAAATAGATGACCGGCTTGACTTTTTGTCCGGATAAACCAACATACGCTTCGTTCGGCAGCCAATGATAATCTTCAGCGACGCTTCGGGTGCAGCAAATTTCCGCGCCCATGGCAGCCGCCAGATCTTCGGCTAATTTCATGTCTTCCTGTTTGCCAACGCCGCGGCCCACACAGACTAATTTTTCCGCAACACTAATGTCCGCGCCCTGACGGACGATTGGGCATACATTCCCGACAGCCATAGTGGCATCCGCCTGCACATCGACAGAAACGATTTCGCCGCTGCGGCTGGCATCCTGGGCCGGTACATCATAAGCGCGGGGAGGAATGGTGATGACATTCATTCCGCCAAGCACTTCCGTGCAGACGGCTAACCCGCCATACAGCATGCGTTCGGTTTCCAGGGCTCCGTCAACAAATTGCACTTTTTGCGCATCGGTAATCAGTCCGACTTTCAAAGCGGCGGCAGCTTTGGCTGCCAAATCTTTACCCCGCAAGGTTCCGCCGATGAACAATACATCGGGCTGCGCTTGGGCGGCTTGGGCGGCAATGGCTGCTGCGTAGCTTTCCGGCCAAGAATTATTTCCTTTCAACACGATAACCTTATCTGCTCCTGCAGCGATTAACGATTGTGCATCTTGTTCATTAATTGTCAGCGCGCAAATCGGCTGTTGCATAGCAGCCGCCAACTCCTTGCCCAGGGTGATGCTTTGCTGCGCAATGATTGTGTCTTCCGAATAGATCCAGATTCCTGCCATTATTCTTTCCTCCTTTTACAGTACGCCTTCTTTTGTGAGGCTGGCAACCAAGCTAGCCACTTTATCCGCTGGAGTTCCATCTTTGTAAATGACGTTTTTACGACTCATCACAAAGCCTTTTACACTTTTTACTTTGTTTTTGGCTGTCGTTTCTTCCGCCGTCAAGCCCAAATCGGCAACACTCCATTCGGTGGTCGGTTTTTTGGCTGCACCAAGAACTTGTTTCAGACTAGGAATCCGTGGTTTGTTGATTTCCGGCAGCAAAGTGACGACCACCGGGAACGGTACCGTAACCTCTTCCGTGCAGTCACCGATTTTCCGGGTCGCAACAACTTTGTCGCCTTCGATTTTCATTTCCGAAACGAACGTGATGGCAGGAATTCCGAGCAAGGTAGCAACCCGTGGGCCTACTTGCTGGGCATAAGTATCTGAAGCTCCTTCACCACAGAGAATGACATCGTATTGGCCAATTTTTTTCAAAGCAGCGGCAAGTACGTTCGCTGTTACGAATGCATCTGCGCTGTTCGCCAGGTCGTCGTTCACCCAGTACGCTTTGGCCGGGCCGCGGGACAACGCATCTTTTAGCGACTGCTTGGCGTTGCCGCTGCCAAACGTAAGACTCGCTACTTCCGCTCCGCTCTTTTCCCCTTGCAATACTGCTTCTTCGATAGCATTGCGATCATAATCGCTGATTTTTGATTTCGCCCGGCTTGTGTCAAGGTCCAAATTACCAGGATTGATTTTGATATCCTGTTCGTCCAGAACCCATTTGTAGCATGCGATGATTGTAGGCATAAAACCGCTCCTTTTTTTAAAAATAAGGGGGAAGGTGGTCCCCACACAACCCCCTGCTTTAATTTATTACTTGGCAAACTTTCCGCTGAAAGCCGGCTTGCGTTTTTCAACAAACGCCGTCATGCCTTCTTTTTGATCTTCACTGGCAAAACAGGTTCCGAATATGTAAGCTTCGTACTGCATAGCATTCGGGATATCCATTTCCATACCGCGATTGATCGCATCTTTGGCTAAATTTACTGCAACCGAACTTTTCTTCACAATCCTACCGGCAATTGCTTTTGCTTCTTCCAACAAAACATCCGGCGCGACTACTTTTTGGACCAATCCGACCCGCAACGCTTCTTGCGCATCAATAATGTCCGCCGTATAAATCAAAAGTTTAGCCATTCCCCGTCCTACCAACCGAGCCAAACGCTGCGTACCACCAAAGCCGGGAACGATACCCAGACCGACCTCCGGTTGGCCAAATTTAGCCGCATCCGATGCAATCCGAACATCACAGGCCATGGCAATTTCGCATCCTCCGCCCAAGGCAAAACCATGGACAGCAGCAATCACCGGTTTCACAAATTGTTCAATTTTCGTGAACACCCCTTGGCCTTTCTCCGCAAACAGCTTGCCCTCCAGTACGTTCATATCTTTCATTTGCGTAATATCGGCACCGGCCACAAACGCTTTATCGCCGCCGCCTGTTAATATTACCACCTTAACGCTGTCTTGCACAGCCAATTCATCAAACGCTGCGGACAAATCGTCCAGCACATCGCTGTTGAGGGCGTTCAATGCTTTCGGCCGGTTAATCGTCACCACCGCAATACCGTTCTCTTCCGCAATTAATAAATTATTATATTCTTTCACTGGATCTTCCTCCTTTATTTAAGAATATCGATCGATAAATTCATCGGTTCCTCTTTAAAGATTCGAGCATCCATCAATTTGAGATTCGGCGATACGGTTACTTTGGCATCGACTTGCGCCAAAACATCCCGTTCCAAGTCAATTCCCGGAGCGATCTCAGTCAGAACTAAACCTGATGGTTCCAATTGGAACACAGCGCGTTCCGTAATATACGTAACCGGCTGATTAATAGAACGGGCATATTTTCCACTGAAAGTAACCTGTTCTACTGCCGGAATAAATTTCTTCGCTTTTCCTTCCTTCTCGATCGCTAGTTTGCCGCCCTGAACCGCCACTTTCAAGCCTCCAGCGGTGAAGGTTCCGCAGAACACAACTTTTTTTGCATTTTGCGTGATATTGATAAAACCACCGCAGCCTGCTACTTTCGGTCCGAACTTGCTGACATTTAAATTCCCTTCGCTGTCAACTTGGGCAATCCCTAAGCAGGTAATGTCCAAATTACCCCCGTCATAAAAATCAAACATATATGTATGGTCAACCATTGCTTCCGCATTGACGGTTGCGCCGAAACTGCTGCCGCTGGCCGGAACGCCGCCGAAACCACCCGATTCTACAGTCAGCGTCAATAAATGGCCGATGCCTTCTTCTGCTGCCACGGAAGCAACCCCTTCCGGAACACCGATGCCTAAATTGGCTTTACAATTCGGAACCAGTTCCATCGCTGCCCGGCGCGCAATGATTTTTCGTTCATCCAAAACCATCGGCGCAAGTGCGCTTAACGGCATTTTCACTTCACCGGTATAGGTTGGATTATAATATTCGCCGCTCGTTTGCTTAAACGTGCCAACATCGCCAACCACGACATAATCCACCAGCAAACCGGGAACTTTGATTGTTCTGGGATCCAATGTTCCTTTGGCAGCCAATCGTTCTACTTCGGCAATAACAATGCCACCTTTGGCTTTGGCTGCCCCGGCAATTGAAATCGCCTCACAGAATACCGCTTCCCGTTCCATGGTCAGGTTTCCGTTTTCATCGGCCGTACTCGCGCGGATTAACGCAACATCCAGCGGGAACGCTTTATAAAATAGATACTCTTCACCATCTACATTCATAACTTGCACAATATCTTTTGTCGTTTTTGCATTCAGCTTGCCGCCTTGCATGCGGGGATCGACGAATGTCCCTAATCCAACCTTGCTTAAAATTCCCGGTTTTTTGCCCGCTGCCGCCCGAAATAGATGGGCCACAACCCCCTGGGGCAAATTGTACGCTTCTATTGCATTATCGTTGATCAGCGGCGCTAAACGCGGGGCCAGGCCATAGTGGCCGCCAATCACTCTTTGCAGCATGCCGGGATTTCCATAGTGATTGCTACCCATCGTTTTTCCGTCACCAATTCCTGCACTGAACTGAATCGTCAAATTACAAGGATGACCCGTCGTTAAAAAACTCTCTTCTAATGCGATGCTCAAGGTTTCCGGATGGTCAATGCTGGCGAAACCAGTCATCCCGATCATATCTCCGTCTTTCACCAAACGAACCGCTTCTTCTTTGGTAATTAACTTCATAGTAAATCCTCCTTTAGCCAAACGCTTGATAGTCAGCCGGCTATTTTTTGCCGGTTACTAACGTTTCAGATGGCGGTTTCCCGCCATCTGAAACAAGTTTTCCTTATAACAAACCAGTTATCGTGTGGAACAGGATAATAACAAAGACCATGCTTGTTTTAATGACCGTCATTGCAAAAATATCGATATACGATTCTCTGTGGGTCAATCCGCACACAGCCAACAGCGTAATAACTGCTCCATTATGCGGCATTGTATCCATACCGCCGGATGCCATGGACGCTACCCTATGCAGGATCTGCGGACTCATATTGATCGATTGGGCCCAAGCCAGCCAGTCTTTGGCCATCAAATCGAGTGCAATCGACATACCGCCGGATGCAGAGCCGGTAATACCGGCCAACACGTTAACCGTGACCGCTTCTGACGGCAAAGGCGAGGCGCCAATCTTAATTCCCAGCAGGAATTTCGCAATATCCTTAAATCCAGGCAGGGATGCGATAACGTTTCCGTAACCAACCTCGGAAGCCGTGTTCATAATCGCCAGCAACGAACCGATCGCTCCGGCGTTCAGCGCTTTTTGCAGGCCGCCTTTCGGCAGCTTGCTGAAACCAATGGCTACCGCCAATGCAATACCGCAGACAAGTGCGATGATCAGAGCCCAAATGGAAATTACGTTCTTAACGGCAGGCGCCGTCAGAGGAAGCTTCATGGCTTTAAACGGTTCCAACAGGGTAGGATCCCAGGATGTCATGCTTGTCAAAATGAAATTGACTACCAGTACCAAAAGCAACGGCAGCATGGAAAGCGACCAAGGCGGTAAATTTGACATCAATTTCTCATCAATGACCGGCTCGTTTAATGTGTGCTGGCCATATCCTTCCCCGGCAGCCAACGCTTTATTCTTACGCCAGGTCAGCCAAGTCATCCCTAACAGAAAAATCAATGTTCCGCCCAAAATACCACTAATCGGAGCCGCATAAATGTTTGTTCCGAAAAAGTTTGTAGGAATAATATTCTGGATTTGCGGAGTACCAGGCGCACAGTCCATGGTAAAGGTGAATGCGCCAAGCGCAATGGTTCCGGGAACCAAACGTTTTGGAATATCCGCTTCTTTGTACAACGCAGCAGCAAAAGGATAGACGGCAAATACAACGACGAACAGGCTCACGCCGCCGTAGGTTAATACCGCAGCTGCCAAAACAACGGAAAGAATAGCGCGTTCTTTTCCTAATCCTTTAATAATTGCATGCGCAATCGATTTGGCAAGGCCGGTATCTTCCATGACCTTACCAAACACTGCTCCCAGCAAAAATACAGGGAAAAATGATTTTACGTAAGTTACGGCTTTCGCCATAAATAACTCAGTATATGCGGGCATTACGTGGAATCCTTGGAGTGAAGCTGCCAATAATGCAAAGATCGGAGCAAATAGTATGACGGAAAAGCCGCGATACGCAAAGAACATTAACAGGAATAAGCTCAGGATAATACCTAATATTTCCATATAATCCTCCCCTTCTTTTTTGGCATTTTGCGCATAGGGTAAACTGGGTCCAGTTTACCCTATGCATTTATCTTTATTCGAGTAAACCCCCGCCATCAATAGGCTGTCAACCAAACTAACGTAAAACGGCTCCTGAAATAACCATCCGCTGTACTTCGTTGGTACCTTCGTAAATGGTAGTAATTTTCGAATCCCGGTACAATCTTTCCACTTTGAAGTCTTTAATATATCCATAACCGCCATGAATTTGGATCGCTTTATTGCAAATCCAGTCGGCTGCTTCGGAGGCAAACATTTTGGCCATTGCCGCTTCCTTACTGAACGGCTTGCCTTCTTCTTTCAACATAGCCGCATGATAAACCAGCAGGCGAGAAGCTTCCAATTGGGTAGCCATTTCGGCCAACATCCATTGAATGGCTTGGTTTTTTGCGATCGGCTTGCCAAACTGTACCCGTTCTTTCGCAAATTTTACCGCTTCGTCCAATGCAGCCTGGGCAATCCCCAAGGCCTGCGTTGCAACGCCAATCCGTCCGCCGTCCAAAGTTGACATGGCGATGCCGAAGCCTTTTCCTTCTTTGCCGATCAGGTTTTCTTTTGGAATTCGGCAATTTTTGAAGATCAGTTCTGTCGTTTGCGAACCGCGAATTCCCATCTTGTCTTCGTGTTTGCCAATTTCAAAACCAGGTATCCCGGCGTCAACAACAAAAGCGCTTATCCCTTTCGTTCCGGCTGTCGGGTCGGTCAGGGCAAATACAACATATACATCTGCTACACCGCCGTTAGTAATGAAACATTTTGTTCCGTTCAAAACGTATTCATCGCCATCCAACTGCGCCGTGCATTGACCGGATCCGGCATCCGTACCTGCGCCCGGCTCTGTTAAAGCAAACGCGCCCAGTTTTTCCCCTTTGCACATCGGAACGAGATATTTTTGTTTCATTTCTTCAGATCCCCAGTTATAAATCGGGAAGCTTGCCAAAGAAACATGAGCAGAATAAATAATTCCAGTTGACGCACAAGAGCGGCAGATTTGTTCCAACACTAAAATATAGCTGAGATAATCCGCCCCGGCGCCGGAATACTCAGGTGGATAACAGATACCCATGAAATCCAGTTCCGTCATCTTTTCGACCAGTTCTTTCGGATACCGTTCTGTTTTGTCCAATTCTGCGGCAACCGGCTCCACGTATTCCAGAGCAAATTCCCGCGCGTTCTGTTGGATAAGTTGTTGTTCCTCCGTTAAGTTGAAGTTCATTAAAAAGCCCCCTTGTTTTTATCTCGTTAACAGTCAACCGCTCCTGCTGAAGCAATCGAAAGCAGCCAACTGCGCAACGCAACCGATCATAACCCTGTTTCTCAATGTTATTTGGGCGGCATCACCATCGCTTCGCCGTCCAGCACAATTTTTCCGTCCTGATTGGTGCATGTCGTATGCAAGACCAACCGATTTTTTTCCACATTCCGTTCCGTTACTTCCGCACGGGCTGTGATCGTATCGCCGAATTTTACCGGAGCAGTGAACTTAAGGGTTTGCGACATGTAAATCGTTCCCGGTCCCGGCAAATACATGCCGAGCACAGCAGATATCAGTCCTGCGCTGAGCATTCCGTGAGCAATCCGCGATTTAAAAATCCCTTTCTCTGCTTCCTGCTGGTTCAAATGAGCCGGGTTCAAGTCACCGGTAACCCCTGCAAACAAATACACATCACTTTCCGAGATCGTCTTGGCAAACTCTGCGAAATCTCCTACCTGTATTTCCGCCATGGTTTTTCCTTTCATTACTTGGTCCCCCCTTCATTGTGTGTGATATTTTTTTCACTTTTCCACTATGCTTATCTAAATGCATATTGTGTGCCAATCACAGAACCAGCATATTTACTAGACTTTCTTAGTTTTCGGTTCGAAAAAAAATGTCGTTTAAGACGGTCAATAAGCGACGCCCGACACTTTAACAGTGTTGCATTTCCGACGTTCCGCAAAACAGCCTCAGGCCAAATTGTATTTTTTCATTTTTTCATACAATGTAGACCGGTGTATTCCTAAAACCTTGGCCGCCAAAGCCTTATTTCCTTTGGTACAGCGCAGCGTTTCGGCAATACATTCCCGCTCTGAAGAATAAAGTGTATCCCGCCTGCTGTCGGATAATGCTTTCGCCACACCTTTTTCATGCGAAGATTTGAATAGACCAAGCGGCGGCAAATTCCGCGGCGTAATAACCGGACAACTGACCGTAGCCCCAAGCTGTTCCAGCATATTAATCAATTCCCGCACATTCCCCGGCCAATTATACTCGCGTAATAACGCTAAGGTTTCCGGAGCAAACTGTTTCAAGGGGATCCCTAAATTATGGCATACCCGAGGGATCAAAATATCAACGAGCTCCCCAATGTCTTCCTTGCGATCCCGCAGCGGCGGCACATGAATCGAAATTACATTCAAGCGGTAATACAAATCTTCCCGGAAGGTATTTTTTTGCACCATTTCCC
>Ga0316604_10002048_pt1 | contig 16319 bp, 12 predicted proteins | sample OWC_soil_day20_C_FD_207650 | JGI IMG/M metagenome (GOLD analysis project Ga0316604, IMG submission 207650) | Wetland soil microbial communities from Old Woman Creek delta, Ohio, United States - OWC_soil_day20_CT | ecosystem: Environmental > Terrestrial > Soil > Wetlands | place: USA: Ohio... | reverse complement strand
TTTTCTTACTGACCCGAAAAAAAATAAAAGCCGGAGCAAAATAGCCCGGCTCATACTTTTATGACGCAAAAATTCCCACACTATAGATCTATTGATCGCTACGGTTTCCTTTCTGTACTAAGGTGGTGGTTACTTTTCCTTTAACAAAGGAATCGATTTGCGTACGCCAAACTTGGTATGCATTCTGATTTAAATGCAATCCGTCATAAGTATACTGCGGTAATAGTCGGCCATCCTGATCAGAATATGGGGCCGTCAAATCTAGGTAAGTATAATTATATTCCATCGCAAGTTTCCTAATTTCAACATTAATTTTTCGAATGTTTTCGTTTTGTCTCAACCCTTTCGCAGGAAACATTTGGTCATTAAACGGCAGCACACTCTGAACGTAGACCGGTGTATTAGGCAATTCCGTCCGAAACCGTGCCAGAATGTGACGATAATTTTCTACAAGCTTATCTATGGGGCGCCCAAAACAAAGATCATTGGTTCCGATCATCAAAAAGATGCGTTGTGGGTGAAGAGCAATGATTTCATCCTGTCTGTTCAAAAGTCCCAAAGTCGTATCGCCGCTGATTCCTCGATTCACTACCGGGTATCCGGGGAAAAGCTGTTGCCAATTGGCGCCAAAGGTAATACTGTCACCGAAGAACACAATTGGGTTGTGGGAGCCATCGGCAGTAAGTGAAAAATAGAAACGTCGTAGTCGATAATTCAAATTAAGATATGCCGGATCATCAGTTTTTCTGCCGATCGTGTTCACCCAAGACAATGCCCCTGCCACCTTCTGATTCGCCAATACCGATTCGATCAATCCGTCCTGAGTTTCAGCCAAACCAACCATCGCTACCAGCAAAATTATAACAATCGCCTTTCTCACAAAACCTCTCCTTGCTAAAACATCATCTTCAATTATGGTTCATATTGTTATGCATTTTCCCATTTCATCACGATTCGTCTCACATCCCCGTCAAAGCTAAATATCGGTATTCGGCGAAGAACAAACGGGCTGATATTGTGCGAGCATGTGCCTGGGATAACTGAAAATCCGCCACTATATCCAGCTTCATCCGCTTCCGTTCCGGTTGATTCATTATAACTTCCTTTGGGATAAGCAACAAAATCAACTGACTTTTGCAACATTCCTTCCAGATAAGCACGCGAAAGCACTAATTCACTAAGAGCTGCTTCATTATCCAACTCCCCCAGCGCGCGGTGACTTACTGTATGAGATCCAATGGACATTCCATTCGCCGACATTTCACGTATGTGTCCTACCGCCAGTCGGTCTTCCTCGTTGACCATTCCTGTGATGATATAGAAAGCTGCCGTCATGCCATATCGTCGCAAAATTGGGTATGCATTCATAAAGTTATCAAGATATCCGTCATCGAACGAAATCATTATAGGCTTTTCAGGAAGCTCAATATCAGAATTGGTAATAAATTTTCGAAAGGTCTCCAACGTAATGGTAGAATATCCCGAATCCCTCAGTCGGGCCAAATCCATCGCAAATCTTTCCGGTGTCACAGTCAAAGGTCCCTCTGTATCTCCTACCCGATGGTATAGCAGAACTGGGATATCTACAGCGGAAAATGCGTCTGCGGTTGACATAAGCGGGAAAGACCCAGCCAAACTGACAGCAGCAACTGAAGCAATACAATTTTTGATAAATTGGCGTCGACTATACATAAAACACCTCGCAAAAGAAAAAAGCACCTCGCTGCGCTTTTTTTAGACATAGGCACAATCTTTTTGACGATAATGAGTCTGCAGATGGCAATCTCAACTCACCGTCTCCGTCAGTTGGTTTCCCCTATCCATTATTAAAATCGCAACACTTATTGAATTCTCATCAAATAGTAATTTCCTGGATGCTAATAATATATAACAGGAAGCAATAAATTTATAATATTTTTTTAAATCTTTATATAGTTATAAACTATGTAAACAGAGTAGTTGATTTTCCAGAACTTCGTCAACTGCAATATTTCCAATCTGTTTGAAAGTTGCTAAATACAACTAGTGAGCAACCGAAGTTGACTGCCATTATTCACCCAATTTTCGCAAGAGCTCCGCCTGCTCCGCATCCGTCAATATGAACAAATAATCGCCGGTGATCATTCGGGCGTTTCCCTTCGGAACGAGTTCACGCTCGCCGCGTCTGATACTTACCAATAGGCAATCGGTTGGCCAGCAAACATCTTTGACAAATTTACCTTCCAGTTCGGAGCCGCTGCCAACAGGAATTTCAACGACCATGCGTTTTTTTCCATTGCTTTCCGCTACTGTTTTTCCTTGCTTGCGGAGTACCCGGTTGAGCAACTCTTCATAAATAGGCTTGGTTTTTGCCAAGTCAGCCATCAGATATGCAGTGATCGAAACGATGATCAATGGCAACATATGATTGAAAGATGCGGTCATTTCCATGATTAGTATACTGCCAGTAACAGGAGATTTGACGACCGCCGAAAAATATGCGGCCATGGATAATATGATGATATTCATCCGATAATACGGTTCCATCAAACCGGCTTGGATAACAATATCACCGAAAATTCCGCCGGTCAGTGCACCAATTACCAGCAAAGGCAAGAAAATTCCGCCAGGAACGCCTGACCCATAACTGAGAAGAGTAAAGAAAAACTTCGCCACCAGTAGTAGAAATAACAGACTCAGGCTTAGTGGAGTGGACGCGAGTTTATTGACCAGATCATTGCCGCCACCGAGTATGTCAGGAAGCACAAATCCGATGATTCCTGCAAACAGCAAAGGCACCGCCGCTTTTTTCATGCCGGTAAGCCACCGTTGCTTTTCATATAAATCCAGCGTTTTTAGCAGTCCGCGGTTGAATGCGGTGGCGGATATTCCTGTGAATATGCCAAGAAAAATTACCAGGCCGTAATAACGGGCAGGAAGAATTGGCAACCCGAGAAATTGAAAGATCGGGCTCGCACCGAAAAAATATTGCGATACGACATCCGCAGTTAATGCTGCTGCAATTGTAGGCATTAACACAGCGGAGGAAAAATTTTTGTGTAATTCTTCCAAGGAAAAGATCACGCCGGCCAACGGTGCGTTAAAAGCTGCGGCTAGTCCTGCGCTGGCGCCGCTGGTTATCAAATAGCGCTCCTCCATTCGGGTTCTGCCAAGCAAGCGGCTCAGCCCTTGCCCAATGACGGCGCCCATTTGAACAGAAGGTCCTTCGCGACCCAAGGAAAGACCGGCGCCAATGGCCAACGTACCGCCGATCAGTTTTCCCGCAAGAATTCTTCCCCAATGCATTTTCAACACCCCAAGGATCGCTCCTTTAACTTGAGGTATGCCGCTACCGGCAGACATAGGCTCCAGTACCACGATACGATTCAACACATAAGCAATTCCAAGCAAAAAGACAAACCACGCCATAACAAGAGGCCAGTTAAAACTGTCAAGATGTGTATAGACATCGATGCGCAAAGATTCTAACTGTTGCAGCGCAAAACGGAACGCTACTACAACGAAGCCGGAAAAAAAACCCACAACAATTCCTTCGCCGAACAGTTTAAATTGAAAACTTCTCCAATCCACTAAAGAGGCATATACTTTACTAACTCGATGAACAGACATGGTAAATCCCCCATTTGACAGTATCTAATCAACTCAAACTTCGCGAGGACGAAAAATGCTGAAACACTTTTATTTCACTAGGTATACAACGCAAAATTCCCCTTAAACAAGGATATACTATAAGTGAAAAAACGTTTTAACAAAGTAACTGAAAGACTTCGTATCTGCAAAAACATGAACCAGCGCGAAGCGTTTGTGTTTTGTCCAGTCCATGGTTGAACCCCTTATTACTCAAGTCCCGGGCGCTGTAGATGCCAATCAGTCACCGCTTGATATTGTGCACCGACTGCCAACAATAACGGTTCGGCCAACATCGGCCCCACCAATTGCATCCCGATAGGCAAACCATTTGATGCATCAAAACCGACAGGAACGGTCATGGCAGGCAACCCGGCATTCGTAAACGGTCCGTTGAAAATTGGATTGCCGGTGCCATAACCTATGGGCGCAACCGTAAGTGTTGAAGGGGTAAGAAGGATATCCACCGTATCAAACAGTTTCAGCATTTCGTTACGGAACACGGTCCGAATCCGTTGGGCCTGCAGATAATCAACCGCGAGCGTTTGTCTGCCCAAGGCAATCTGTTCCCGAATATACGGGCCAAATTTTTCCGGCACCTTTGAATACTGAGCTTGATGATAGGAGGCAGCTTCTGAACGCATCACAATTTGCAGAGAGGCCATCGCTTCCGGCAAGCATGCCGGCAAATCTACCTTCCGCACTTGCAAGCCCAATTCTTCCAGCACTTTCACCGCCTGTTCCACGGCTTGCGTAATCGTCGGCTCTTCTGCAAGGAAAAAAGAAGTGGGCAGTCCAATTGTCTTTCCCTTGAGCAACATTCCCAACGAATCGGCATAGGAAGGGACTTCGACCGAAAGGGATGCGGGGTCCTGGGGATCGTATCCGGCCATCGCAGACAAAACCGTCGCGTTATCCTCCGCAGTATGGGTAAATGCCCCCAGGTGATCCAGGCTCCAGCTGGCAGGAATCACGCCTCTTCGGCTAACAAGGCCATAAGAAGATTTAATGCAGGAAAGACCGTTAAAGGACGCCGGTCGAAGCAAGGAACCAACAGTCTGCGTTCCCAGAGCAAACATCGCCATGGACGCAGATACGGCCGCAGCGGATCCGGCACTAGAGCCTCCTGGCGTATGCGCCAAATTCCAAGGATTACGCGTAGCCGGCTCTCCTCCGAGAAAAGCGAATTCTGTAGTCGTTGTTTTCCCAAGCAAAATCGCACCGGCGCTCGAAAGTTTATTGATTATGGTCGCATTCTCACGGGGCACAAAATCCGGTTCCACCTGCGATCCGCCGCTGGTGCGAATTCCAGATGTATGAATAATATCTTTGGCCCCATACGGTATCCCGTGCAGTGGCCCCCGATATTGATTGTGCAAAATTTCGTGTTCCGCCTGCCGGGCCTGAGCCAGGGCCTGATCCGGAACTAGTGTGACCCAGGCCTTGACTCGATCATCGACCTGTTCAATCCTGTTCAGGCATGCTTGAACCAGCTCAACCGGTGATAGTGCGCGCGAACGGATGAGTTCCGTCGCTTTTTTGATAGTAAGATTTTCTATCCCTATATTACTCATAAACCTACCTGCTTGCCCCGACAAATCTGCGGTTCTATTTCCCTCGGCATAGGATAGGCGCGAATCAGACGAATTTCTGCCTCGAACTTTTCCTGGGCTTCGACACTGACCGGAGAATTTGGAAGTTCAATTTGTGGATTGCTCACTGCTATTCACCCTTTCTATCGACTCAATTATTCTGCGCTGAATTCCCCACTGGCGTTTTCCATACATCTGTCATAATCAGAACCACCACAGGCTCGCGATCTCGTTGATGGCATAGCCGCAGCACTCTGCAAGCAATTTCCGGCCTTGAAACTCAATGCAACGCACTATCCACCCCGCCGCCACCAGGCAAGGCCGAACTTGCTGCATTTACAACAGCATCAGCGTGAACTTTTATCCCCCCCTTGTTGGCAATAGTATTTGATGGCAGCCATTCCACAGACGTTTCATGGGATACCTTTATTTTCCCTGTTGACGCGAAGTTTCCTGCCGCACGAATAATCAATTACCCTTCCCAAAGCCGCTGTCTTCCAGCAATAGTGCCATCCGCACGTCCGTCACCCTATTGTCGAGATCATGGTCCGCCGTTACCTTCACGAATGTTGCTCATTTACGTTCAAGCGCCTTATTTTCCGGCGTTTAGCGACTCCATGAGCTGAAAAAAGTATTCCGGCTGTTTTTCTTTGTAGAGCTTATACCAGAAATCCAGCGTATCGGATTCAAAAACTCCCAGGAGCTCGAGGATCTGATAGGCAAATTCCAACGGCGCTGTTCCACTGGCGGTGATCAGATTTCCATCCCTGACAGCCACCATCTGTTGATACAGCCGCTCCCCCGTGTATGCGTCGCCGGAAACTTGGCGCAAGAATGCCAAATCATTGCTGGTATGCTTTTGCTGATTCAGCAGCCCAGCCCGGCCCAACGCGAACGTCGCTCCACAAATGGCGGCAACCGGAATCCCAGCAGCCAAAAAAGCAGCGGCTTTATCAATCAACGGTTCATGCTGCGGTTCCAGCCAGGTATTGCTGCCCGGCAAGATCAGCAGCGCAGCCTCTGACAGACAAATTTCATCCACCAGTAATTCAGGCATGATCTTTAGGCCACCCATGGTCGTTATCGGCTTCATCGACAGCGCACAGGATCTCACAATCAAAGGATGCGCCGTTTTTTTGAAGAAGCGTCCGGAGTGAAGCTCCGCTATGGCATATCCTGCTTCCCAATCCGCCAGAGAGTCTTGAAGATAAATATATACCGTTTTCATCTTTCACAATTCCTCCTTTATAACCACTCCAAAATTCGCAGCCAAAGCTATGGCTTGTGCAGGGGCAATGATACAGCCACGAAGGTCCTCCAGGGTCAACGCCAGTTGATAGAATTGACAAGTGCTCAGATCGATTCCTGCCAGTTTAGTTCCCGATAATTGAGTTCTATCGAGATTGCAACAGGCAAAACTTACTTCAGCCAGTGTGGCGGTATAGATATCGGCTTCAGCTAAAGTAGTATTGCGAAAGAGGCTCTTTGCGCACTTGAAGTAACGCAGGACGGCATAGGAAGCATTACAGCTATCAAAGACAACATTCCGCAAAGAAGCTTCGGTCAGATTGATGCCTACCATCTTGCAGTCGCGGAACTGGACACGATACATAAAACACAGGCTGAAGTCCACATTGGAGAGGTCACATTGTTCAAATAATATGTCGGTTAGTTTGACGTTCGGCCAATGAACGCGAGTGAAAACAACGTTTTTAAAAACAACTTGGTTAATCACCAGGTTGTCAGCAATTTGATCTGTAATTGCACACTCTTGTATCAGGCAGAGCTCCATGCACTCTTCGTCATGAAACGCGCTTATTTGCGCCAAAGCTAATTGGGGCGGCAGATTAGGCGCTACGGGATTCAGTTCAACATCTTTTTTGGCCATGATATTCCTCCGACTAGTTCATTTACTTTCTCGCGGCCGCGCTCAGAACGTTTGTTCCGTATCTATAGTATAGCGATTTAGAATTCCCAAGTAAAGAAAATCTCCTTTGCTGACCTTTCAGCTCATTGGGGGGTATCTGACGTCACTAACGAAAATATATATTGTCGGCAACAATGATTCAATAATATAATATAAGTAACCAATGAAAGGAGATTCATCATGAATACACTGTTTGAAAAGCGCGTTCATCTGTATAGCGAAATTGTGATCAATGATACTTCAGATGGATTTGAGTTATTGAACCGGGGAAGATTAATGTCTCGGTGGGATTCACTAGCCAGAGCCTCCATTGAAAGGGAGCGCGTTGTTGAAACAATCACGCAAATGTCTCGCCTGCGGGAATTGCAGCATGAAACTTATAGGATGTCTCATGAACCATGCTAAAAAAGCGCCGGAAAGTAACCGGTCCATAAACAAGTAACACCCCTCCGAAACGCCGCACGCGAATCAGAGGGGTGTTTACTTGTGCTATGATTCCAGTGTATTTCCGTATGACGAAAAGGCAAAGTTGGTAAACAAACAGGCCCTTTCAGTTAAGAACGGGGACCTTGTCTGCGGACGCATTCACTATTTATCAGGAAAGAACCCAGTCCATAATCTCCTGATCTTTGAACACCTTCACGATCCTGCGGCTCTGGGTCCTCCCCAAATCCATCGAATCCTTTTCTTTAGTCCGATTGCCCCAAGGGTCCATCAACAAACGAATTATGGGTCGAGCAGGATGTTCCGGATTGAGGGCTTCCACCTCGCCGATCTCCCCGCTATCCACCGCTACCAGACTGCCCACCGGGTAAGGCGCCACCCGGGGAAGCAGGAGCCGGATGATCTCCGGGTCGAGCAGATGACCCGAAAGCGCATTAAGAATCGCGAGGGCCTCATGTGGCAGATAATAATGGCGAAAAGGACGGTCAGACACCAATGCGTCGAACATATCGGCCACACTGGCAATACGTGCGTACTCATGAATAGCGGCCCCGGAACAACCACGCGGATAGCCCTTGCCATCGAAGCTTTCATGATGTTGGTACGCCACTTGCCGGGATGTGGCAGGCAAAGCGCCGAGTTTCTTGCGCAGCCCATCCAGTCCATTCTCAGGATGCTGCTTGATCTGCTCCATCTCTTCAGGGGTCAGGCAGGCGCTTTTCCGCAATATCGCCGCAGGAATGAGCATCTCTCCGATGTCCATCAACAAAGTTCCGATCGCCAGCTCCTGCAATCTCACCGCCGTATAATCCATTTTTAATCCAATCAGAACGGATAAAATTGTTACATTAACCACATGCGCTGGTAAATATTGCTCCGGGGTTCGCAAATCGACAAATTGAAACAAACACCTACGGTTCAGGATGATCTCATTCACCAGACGAGAAGCCAGATCACGAAGAGGCGCCCCGTCTATATCCGATTTAGAGTAAAAGTTTTCGTATAACTGGCTAATCAGTCCGATGGCTTCAGCGCGCAATTCTGGGCTAATAAAATCATCCACGGGATTGTGTTCAAGAAAACCCGGCAAGGCCACGTATGCGGATTCGAAGCCAAACCTTCGCATCGCCTCGATATGCGATTCCTGCAATGCCTGACCGCACCGGATCAACAGTCGTCCGCCAGAATCCATTATATCCATGGCCGCAACCATCTCCGGGCGCAAGCAATTAAGGCCAAGTCTCTGCATCTTATCTCCCTCTGTTACAAAAATAGAACCAAATCCCAAAAGTCCGCAGGACCTATGGAATCTGGTTCTATTTTAACACATGACGAAGTATCGTTGAAACATCCGGGTACGAATTGAGGTATCGATTACTTCAGGCACCCCTGAAGGAACTTCTCCATCGCTTCGTAAAACTCGAACCGATTCTCTTCATTATGGAAACCATGGCCTTCATTTTCCTTGACCATATACTCCACAGTGACGCCCCGGGCAGCCAGCGCCGCCACCATCTGATCCGACTCCGCCTTGTTCACGCGGGGATCGCGGGCGCCCTGCGCAATGAACAGCGGCGCTTTGATCTGGTCGGCGTGAAATGCCGGTGAAATGGCTTTCAGCAGTTCCTCATCCTTTTCCGGGTGACCGACCTTCTCGTAGAATTCGGCCATCAGCGGTTTCCAATACGGAGGAATCGTTTTGAGCAGGGTAAAGATATTGGACACGCCGACATAATCGACGCCGCAGGCATATACATCAGGCGTGAAAGCTAGTCCAGCCAGCACCGCATAGCCGCCGTAACTGCCCCCGTAAATCGCGACGCGCTTCGGATCGGCGATTCCCTGCTTCACCAGCCAGTCCACGCCGTCGGTGATGTCGTTCTGCATCTTGTTGCCCCATTGTTTGAAGCCGGCCTCCCAGAATGCACGCCCATAGCCGGTCGAGCCCCGGTAATTCATCTGCAGTACGGCGAATCCCCGGTTGGCCAGGAGCTGCACTTCCGAGTTAAAGCCCCAGTTGTCGCGCACCCAGGGTCCACCATGCGGATTGACGACGACCGGCAGGTTTTTGGCTTCCTTTCCCTTGGGCAGCGTCAGGTATCCATTGATGGTCAGCCCGTCGCGGCTTTTGTAACTGATTGGCCGCATGTCGGCCATGTCCTTTTCATTAAGCCAGGGCGAAAGCTCACGCCACTTCGCCAGCTTCCCTGTTTTTGAGTCGAAAATGTAGTAAGCGCCGCGCGACTTGTCGCTGTAAGTCCGGACGACGAACTTCTCCTCCGCCTTGTCGATGGAAGTCAACGCCACTTCGTAGCCAGGCAGCTGTTTTTCCAAGTTCGCATAGATGTTGCGAATCTTGTCGTCAAAAAAGTGTCTGTGGCTCTTGTCCGTTGTATATCCGACACTGGTCAGCACCTTGCGTACCCGCGACCAGCCGGCGCCGCCCACATCTACTTCAGGATGCGAATACAGCATCTGAATTTCCTTGCCGTCCGCCGGGTTGATCAAAACCAGCGCCTTGCGGTCGCGGCCGATGTTCGAAGTCGCATACAAATTCCGGTTATCCGCCGAGAAAAAATACGGTGATACCTGATCCTTGAATCCGGTGGTGATGATCGGGCGGAATTCCTGTGCTTCCGTCTCACGATAAAGCAGGATATTCTGGTTCGCTTCCGCATCTTTGGCCATCGCCACGCGGACTTTTCCTTCGTGGTCTGTCAGATAGCCCACATAATTGCCCGGGTTTTCGGCCACCATCGTCATTTCGCCTGTCACTACATTGAGCCGGTACACGTCGAAAACATCTGGTCGACGTTGGTTCATGTCGATCAGGATCTCGTTCTCGACATCCTCCAGGTCATCCGTTACTCCAGCCCGTACACCGGGAAATGGCGTCAAATCACGAGTCTTTCCTTCAACCAGATCCACCGCGTACAGATGATAGTTCTCATCGCCGCCGTCATCCTTGAGATAAATCAAAGTGTTGGCGTTTTTCCAGAAATAGCCGCCGATGTCGCGGTCCCGGACATCTGTCACCTGGCGCGGTATTTCATCTCCTATTTTTTGTACGAACAGATTCAGACGCCGTTCTACAGGCGCCAGAAAGGCTACCTGCAAACCGTCCGGCGACAACTCCAGCGCCGAAAGCTCGGGGTTCCTGAAAAAATCGCGCAATGGCACAATCGGCGCTGCCTCACCGGTCGCCATCCCACCAAATGCAATACTCATAGTCAAAACTAAAGCCCACCTTTTCCAATTCATTTCTTATGCCCTCCATCGTTATTCCCTATCCAAGCCGACAGCGTTAATGCGTCTTGCCATCGCCTACCGAAATATCGGTTTCATAGGTGATCGCGGCTTCCAGAGCCACTTCCAGACCTTTCACGATCGTTTCCACGGCCATGCTGGGCTGCGCCCCGATCCGGGCAGCCTGTTCCGGCAGATACGGAATATGCACGAAACCGCCCCTGACTTTGCCGCCTGACTGGGCCAGATGATGCATCAAACCGTAAAACAGATGGTTGCAGACAAAAGTCCCGGCGGAATTGGAAACAGAAGCGGGGATGCCTGCTTCCCGCATCGCCACTACCATGGCCTTGATCGGCAGCGTGCTCCAGTATGCCGCAGGCGCACCCTTGACAATCGGCTCATCGACAGGCTGGAATCCGCCATTATCCGGTATACGGTAATCATCCATATTGATCGCCACCCGCTCCGGAGTGATCTCAAGACGCCCGCCAGCCTGTCCTACAGCCAGTACCAGAACAGGATCGGTCTCTTGACAGTATTTCACGATGGCATCAATCGCCTCGAACCGCGTTACGGGCAATTCCCTTGTCACGACCCTATAGCCGCCAATGATATGGCCATCCAGTAGCTTGATCGCTTCCAGCGCCGGATTGACTGGCTCACCGCCGAACGGGACAAAGCCTGTCACCAACACATTACGCATCTCATATATTCTCCTTCACCTACAGATTTTCAAAAACTATTTCCCGGGGAATGCCAGAAAATACATCAGAAAAATATTCACGATTAGCAAGGAAACGGCTGTCATCACCTGGGCCTTGATGACTCCATTCTTGTCCCGCATTTCCAGTAAGGCGGCCGGCACCACATTGAAGTTGGCTGCCATGGGAGTCAACAGTGTCCCGCAATAGCCTGGCAGCATGGCAATCACACCCGCGATGGCCGGATCTGCTCCATAACGATTGCGACTCCAATTAGTTTGATCAAAATTTCATCCTCCTTTGCTATGTATGATCGTCAGGAATCCGCGAGAGACGGAAATTTATGGTTTTGTTCAATCATCCGTACTATATTCATGTTCCACACCTGTACCCCGACTCCTGCAATCAAGCATCTTCCGGCGATAAAAAACGCATTTTCAGGCGCCACCCCCTTGCCGGATATGGTAAAATTAGAGATATCATAATGAACAGGAGGACTCCGTCATGACACAACATCCTATTGGCAAAGAAACTCGTGAGTTTCAGACCGAAACCAAACAACTCCTCGACCTGATGATCCACTCCATCTACACCAATCGGGAGATATTCCTACGGGAACTGATCTCCAACGCCTCCGATGCCATCGATAAAATCAGGGTCCAATCGCTGACCAACCATGAGTTGTTGGAAAACGACCCCAATTTTGAAATAACCCTCGCCGCCGATGAACAGGCGCATACCCTGACCATCTCGGACAATGGCATTGGCATGACCTATGATGAAGTCGTCGAAAACATCGGCACCATCGCCAAATCCGGCACCAAATCGTTCCTGGAGAAACTGAAGGAAGCCGGCACGGTCGGCGACAGTGAGCTCATCGGCCAGTTCGGCGTGGGCTTCTACTCCGCATTCATGGTAGCGGACAAAGTCACCCTGATCACCCGCGCGCCCGGCGAAGCCAAGGGCGTTCGCTGGGAATCCATCGGCGACGGCACCTACACCATCGAAGAATGCGAGCGGGAAAAACGCGGTACCAGCCTCATTCTCTCACTCCATGCCGATTTCCACTCCCCCGAACATCCGGAAGAGAATTTTCTCAACCAGTACACCCTGCAACGACTCATCAAAAAATACTCCGACTACATCCGTTACCCGATCAAAATGACCTTCACCGTCAAGGGCAAGGAAGGCGAGGCGGATACCCTCGAAGTCCGCACCCTGAACTCGATGACGCCGCTGTGGGTCAGGCCCAAAAACGAGATCACCCCGGAAGAATACAGCCAGTTTTACAAGGAAGTCTTCCACGCCTGGGATGATCCGCTGGAAATCATCCATACGAAGGCGGAAGGCGCCGTCGAATACACCACGCTGCTCTTCATTCCTTCCCACGCACCGTTTGATTTCTACCAGCGGGAAATGACGTCAGGCATCCGGCTTTATTCGAAGAACGTCTTCGTCATGGACAACTACCAGGATTTGTTGCCCGAATACCTGCGGTTCGTCCGGGGCCTCGTCGATTCGCCGGACTTCTCGCTCAACATCTCCCGCGAACTGCTCCAACACAGCAGTCAGATGAAGAAGATCGGCAAAAATTTGGAGAAGACCATCTTCAAAACACTGGAAAAACTCATCACCAAAGACCGGCCAAAATACGTGACATTCTGGCAGGAATATGGCAAAGCCATCAAAAATGGCGTTTACGCCGACTTCGCCAACCGAGAAAAGCTGCAGGACCTGCTGATGTTCCCGTCTTCTCATTCTGCGGACGAGCAGACGACGATCGCGGAGTATATCGAGCGTATGCCGGAAACTCAGACCGTCATCTATTACGCCACAGGCAAGGACCGTGCCGCTGTCGAACGCCTGCCGCAGATGGAAATCCTGAAGGAGAAGGGCCTCGAAGTCCTCTACCTGTTCGACCGGGTCGATGAATTCGCGATTGATGCTCTGCGGGAATACAAGGAAAAGAAGTTCCAGTCGGTCAGCCGTGGCGACCTGAAACTGAAAGAACTCGATTCGCCGGCTGAAAAGAAGGATGATGAGACCCTTGCCAAAGAGAGCGAACCGTTGATCGCCGCCGTCAAAGAGCAGCTGAAGGGCCGCATCGCCGACGTCAAAATCAGCAACCGGCTGAAATCCAGCCCTGTCTGCCTCGTCAGCGGCGATGAAGGCATCAGCCTGTCGATGGAGCAAATCCTGTCCGAAATGGACAAGCCCATCTACAAAGCCAGCCGGATTCTGGAATTGAACCCGGAGCACGAGCTGTTCGGCGTCCTGAAAAATCTGTTTGCCACTGCGCCCGACTCTGAAAACTTCAAAGATTACTGCGAGCTCCTCTATGGCCAGGCTCTCCTGATGGAAGGGCTGGCGCCGGAAGACCCGGCGGGCTTCGCCAGCAAAGTCGCTCGTCTGATGACCAACCTGGTAAAATAAAACGCTAAACTGCTACTAGAATACTAAAAAGGGTCTGTGTCAAGCAGGTATTAAAACCTACCAGGGACAGGCCCTTTTACTTTTGCCAAAATGCCATTATATCTTCTGATTCAATTGCCAGCGGGCTGATTAAAAACGTCTTGCTGCAACGCCCACATTTTATAAAGAAAACCCTGCTTAGCTAACAGTTCGTTCCATCGCCCTTGCTCTACTACGCGCCCCCGGTCCAGCACCAGAATCTCATCCATATGTTGTAGTCCGTTCAGTTGATGCGTGACCAAAACAACGCATCGTCCTTTCCGCAGGAGCGCCCCTCCCTCATTCAACAATTGGCTGGCCAGATGAGGGTCCAGTCCAGCAGCCGGTTCATCCAGGAGAAGAATGGGGGGATCCTTCAGCAACGCCCTGGCCAAAGACAGCCGTCGTCGTTCTCCGCCAGACAATCCCTGCCCCTCGTCACCGACCATGCTATCCATACCGTTCGGCAATCCTCGGACCACCGCTCCCAGGCGCACCTGCTCCAGCGCCTCCCATAGCTCCTGATCCGAAGCGCATGGTTTGGCCAACCGAAGATTGTCTGCTATCGTAGCGTGGAAGATGTGATCATTCTGCATTACCACTCCCATCGCCTCTTGCAGCACGACGGGAGAAATTTCCCGGATTGGACGGTCATTGAACAAAATGGAACCTGATTCAGGGATTTGCAGGCGGGCCAATAAAGCGATAATCGTACTCTTCCCAGCGCCGCTAGGCCCTACTACGGCAATACGCTTGCCGGGGGATAACGCAAAACTGACTTGACGAAGAATATAAATATCGCCGGGCAGGTAACAAAAACTTACGTTGTTAAAAGCAACGTGAAATGGAGACGCCAGCATCTGAGTTCCCACTGTGATGAGCGGCAGATCCGAAGTACCCGCCGAAAAGATCCGCACTGCCGAATCACGTATTTCTTCCCAGTATCGCCGGATAAATGATAATGGAAAAAAAGCCTCAAAGCTGCTTTGGATGATCAGAGCCCACGTCGCCAGAAGAATCCCTTCGATTTTGCCGCTACGCACCAGCGATACGAGCAATGCAAGCGCACCGATAAACACGAGGCTGGCAACCAGGTGTCCTCCTGCTTCTCCCAGTGCATCCTTGTGGCGACACTGCCGCTGTGCGAACAAAAACGCCGAATTTGACTCTTGAAATCGCTGCAGCATGAGGTTGCCGTGTCCAAAGGCCGACAAGTCCCGAAGACCGCGAATACTGTCCAGTATCGATGCCTGAAAACAGGCGCGCGTCACCGCCAGGTTCCGCTTCTTTTCGTTATCATTCCGATGGATAAATTTCGGGAGCAGAACGCCCATGAGGATCAGTCCGCAAAAAAACCACAAGGCAAGCCAAATCTGCAACTGCGCTAACAGAAAGGTAACAGCAACGAGAACAAAAAAAGCGGCGGCGCCGGGAAGAATGATCCGAACGGGTATATACTTCAAAGTTTCCACATCTGCGACCATCCGGGTATACAAATCGGCGGACGAAAACCGGGCAAGGCCTGCCGGCGCCAGCGGCTCAAGAGCGCTGAAGAACCAGACCCTTATTTCACGCAACAAGCGCAGCGCAGCATCATGTCCGGCATATCTTTCAACATAACGGGAAAAAGCACGGCTTATCCCGAAAAACCGCACCCCGACGATAGCAACGGAAAGTGCGGCAAACGGAGGTTGCAGCGCCGCAAGCGAAAGCAGATAAGCAGAGGTAGCCATCAATCCGACATTCGCCGCAATGGTAACTACCGAGAATATTGCCGCCACGCACAGGGCCGGCCATGTTGGAGCAAGCAACGACAACAAGCGACGGATCAGCATTCTCTCGCCCTCCCTGCTCCAACAAGCGAGGAATAGAAGCCATGCCGATTGCATAAGCTCGCGTGAGTTCCTGACTCCACCAACGATCCCTCATGAAAAACAAGCACCCGATCCGCTTTTCGCGCCGTGCTGGGACGATGCGCGATAACAAGCACCGTCCGGCGATCCTGAAGACGAAGGATGGATTCCTGTATCAAATTCTCGTTGAAAGGATCAAGTGCAGTCATCGCTTCATCCATCAACAACAAGGGAGCATCGCGGAAAAACGCACGGGCAATGGCGATGCGCTGGGCTTCGCCGCCGCTTATCCCGCCGCCGCCTTCGCCTATTGGGGTGTCATATCCGGCCGGGAGTTGGCGAATCCAATCTTCCAGCCCCGACAATGCGGCTGCTTCTTCGACCTTGCCCGGCAAGTCCACGCCGCCGAAACGAATGTTATCGCGAATCGTTCCCTGAAACAAATGAGGAAACTGAGGAACATACGCAATGGAAG
>Ga0316604_10002046_pt1 | contig 16327 bp, 15 predicted proteins | sample OWC_soil_day20_C_FD_207650 | JGI IMG/M metagenome (GOLD analysis project Ga0316604, IMG submission 207650) | Wetland soil microbial communities from Old Woman Creek delta, Ohio, United States - OWC_soil_day20_CT | ecosystem: Environmental > Terrestrial > Soil > Wetlands | place: USA: Ohio... | reverse complement strand
CCTTTGGCTGCATAACGTACAGGAAAAGTATTGGGTTTCAACTCTTCTGTCGGCAAAATGCCGAGTGCCCGGTTTTCAGGATCATAACCAAGCATGCAAAAGTTGCTGTTGTCTAACAACTGGGTGGCATTTTTGTTAAAGACAATACGGCCATTGGGACGCACTTCTACTGCCGGTTGATCATTTTTCGGCAGGCGGGTGCGATGTGGTTCAAACAAAGTAAAGGAAAAATCTCTTTCTTCACTCATGGTATTCACTCCTTGGAAAGTTAGTCTGCAATAAAAAGTATGCTCAAATTAACAAAACTATAAACATTATTTTTAAAAAAATATACTATTTCTGATAATTTTTATAGTTAATCGGAGGAAGGCAGGAATTTTATATACTTGGGCATAATTAATTGTTAGTAAGGCTTTAGTTAAGATAGTCATGGACTATCACAGAAAGTAGAGGGAGATAACAATGAATCAAACATGGTTTAAAATATTGGCAGCGATGATTATAGGCAGTATGCTTAAGTATCTTGTTTTCAGCGCCGTAGCTTGGGTGGTTATTGATTTAGCCGTACTAGGAGTATCTTATTTATTATTACGGCGTGATCCTTTTACAGATATGAGGCATTCGATGCTATTTATTGGCGGGTTAACCGCCGTCAATGTACTGGTTGACTTAGGGATAATTGGTGGAATGATTGGCAATCTTGTTCTGTTGGCTCTTTTAGCCTATATGATGTTTGGCCGCGACTACACTCGCCGTCGGCGCAGATAACAGGCGTAATTATGTCAGACAATCAGATTATAACGAGAACGGCGCTATTGTTGGCACTTACTTTGCTCTTTCAGTCACTGCGTTTTTTTATTCCCCTGCCGCCTTTACTATCTACTTTTATTATTGGAAGCTTGGTCAACTCGTCATTACTTATTACTGCCGAAAAGGCGGGTTTATGGCCTGCGCTCGTTATTGCGGCAGTTACTCCTTTGGTAGCCTATTTTCAAATGCTGCTGCCATTACCGGTGTTTATTCTTCCTGTAGCTTTAGGGAATGCGGCTTATATTTGCTTGTTTTTGTTTGCACGTAAATGGGGGCGCATTCCAGGTACTGTTTTAGCAACTGTAGGTAAAACGGGATTTTTATACCTAGCATTTACATGGTTGCTAGCCTTTATAGCCATTCCGTCCAAATTGGCCGCAGGGATAATGCTTGCAATGAGTTGGCCGCAATTAGTTACTGGTGCCCTGGGGGGATTGTTGGCTTCCCTGGTAGTTAAACGGATTCGGTAAGCACTCCATTACTGGAGTGTTCTTTTTTTGTTTTGTGCAAAGCAGGAATTTTAAGATAATATAGCAAAATATTCATAAGCAAGTAATAATATTTTATATATTGCGATTTTTAAAAATCCAGCCTATTGCAAGGGAGGCGTTACTATGCCTGTTTACCAAGGCTTAACCTTGGCGGATATTGTTAATGTTAAAGTGTTGCAGGAAATTCAGGACAAGTTTTCTGACGCTACTGGTCTGGCTGCTGTAATTGTAGATAGTGCTGGGCAGCCAGTTACAACCCCTAGCAATTTTACCCGGCTTTGCAATTTAATTCGCTCCACACCGCAGGGGCTGTCACGGTGTATGGGTTCCGATGATTCTGGGGGCAGGATGGCGGCTAGTCAATTATGTCCTTCTGTGTATCGGTGTCATGCCGGGCTGATCGATTTAGGGGCACCGATCAGCATCAACCAACAGCATTTAGGAGGTTTTTTGGCAGGCCAAGTGATATTGCCAGAAGATGGCGGGGATATGGCGAATGAAGTGTTAAACGGAGTAGCTGATTTAAGCCTTGATCAAGAATCTGTGCTCGACATGTTGGCAGAGATTCGGGTAATTCCCGAAGAACGGGTTAAAGCAGCAGCTGATTTGCTCTATATCATGACAAATTATATTGTGGAAATTGCTATGGCCAATATTGCGCAAAAGCAATTAATGGATGAATTGAAGGCCAAGGCTGATCTGGAAAAAGTGTTACGGGAAACGGAATTAAAAGCCTTACAGTCACAAGTGAATCCTCATTTTTTGTTTAATACCTTAAATACCATTGCTCGCCTTGCCTTGTTAGAGGAGGCGCCTCGTACTCAGGAAGTGGTCTATGCTTTGTCAGATCTACTGCGCAACAATCTGCGAAATATTGATGAAATGATAACCGTTGATGAGGAAGTTCAATATATAAAAAACTATTTGCTTATTCAAAAAATGCGTTTTGGTGATCGAATTCAGGCTACGATTATGATTCCAGAGGCATTGCTGGAACAAAAAATTCCGGTTATGACATTGCAACCCTTGGTGGAAAATTCCATCATCCATGGCCTTGAACCCAAACGGGGTGGTGGCAACATTCATATTTCTGGCGGCATCCATGGGAATCAATATCAACTAAACATAACCGACACAGGTGTTGGTGTGACTCAAAGCCAAATTGAGCGGATCTTCCGCAATGAAAAGCGGATTGCTGGTAAAGGGCAAACTACAGGTCTAGGAATCATTAATGTGCACAAACGTATTCAGCACTATTTTGGGCCACAATGTGGGCTTGCTATTAGCGGGGAACAGGACCAGGGGACAACAGTGAAAATTTCCCTGCCGTATGAATGTATCACACAAGAGATTCGATTGTAAAAAACACTAATCAAATGGAGGATGTTATGAACGAACAAAATCAGGTACAGTTAACAGCTAAGGATTTGACAGGACAACACTTTAAAGAGGGCTATAATTGTGCCGAATCAGTTGTTAGGGCCTTCCGGGACTTTTATAAATTAGATATTTCTGATGAAGCACTAAAGATGGCATCAGGCTTTGGCGGTGGGCTGGGACATGCCGGTTGTATGTGCGGAGCACTTTCTGGTGCTACGATGGTACTGGGAATGCTACAAGGCCGGTCCAATAAGGAGCAAAGCCGCGGACCTATTTATGGCAGCGCGCAAGAGTTCCATGATATTTTTTCCGGGCAATTTGGTGCTACCTGTTGCCGGGTGCTTAACCCTCATGAATTTGGCAGCAAGGAGCAACGGCATACTTGTTTCAAGTTAACGACTACTACTGCCGAGATATTGCTAAAATATCTCCAGGATAAACAATTGGTACCAGCAAAATAAGTTAAAATAGCCGGGATAACAACTTGCCATTATCGGTTAACCATTTACGGCATTCCCGGTAGTTGGGCGAAAATCGGCCGACTTGTTCCCAAAATTTAGCAGAATGATTAGGAACAAGCATATGGCACAATTCGTGAATCACCAGATAATCAGTTACCCACAGGGGAGCCATGATAACCCGCCAGTTATAATTAATATTACCAAGGCTTGAGCAACTGCCCCAACGGGTTTTTTGGTCTCTAATAGTAATCTTAGCAGGGCGAACACCAATAGCCGTGGCCCACTGCTTAGTTTTATCAAGAAATAAATTACCAGCCTGGTCAACAAGCCAGGCTTTTACTATTTGTTCCACAATAGTTTCAACCTGTTGATGGTCAGCATAGTTCTGTGGCAATTGTAACTGTAGTTCGCTGGGAAGTAAGACTAATTCTACCTTGGTGCTGCCAGGTAAGATTGTCAAAGTATGGGGCTCCCCTTTATACAGTAGCTGCGAGCCAGATTCCAATTGTTGGTTAACAGGGTTTTCAGCCAGTGAAGCTAGTTTGTCTAAGCGTTGACTAAGCCATTTACTTTTGACAGTAAAAATATGTTTAACCTCTGACTGAGTCAATTTACCAGGGGTGACAATTTCTACGGCAGCAGAGGGGAGTATCCGTAACTGGATGGCCTTGCGACGCTTGTCCAGCCGAATGGTATAGGTAATGTTTTGTCCATTGATGTTTATTATCGGCATAAAGTTCAATCCTTCCTGGTTATCACGCGAGGGCACGTTCCCCCAGTATTATGGTTTAACCAAGATATATATTTGTCAGCAAACTATATTCTCCTTTAAACATAATATAAAAAAATCTATAGATACGTACTTGACAATAATACCCCCAAATGATATCATAACAAATGTCCGGTGCAGGACATAAACAAAATAACTGCTTGGGTGGGATATTTCCTTCCCTAAATATCGTGCGGGTGTGGCGGAATGGCAGACGCGGCAGACTCAAAATCTGCTCTGGGTAACTAGGTGGGGGTTCAAGTCCCTTCACCCGCACCATGGAAAAAGTTCTAAGTTTACTTAGAACTTTTTTGCATTTGCTCTTAATATCATTTTGGATACTCTTTAGTCTACGATATTTTTCATAATTTAGTAAAAACGAGGAGCATATAAAATATTTTTGTAAATTTTTTACAAAAATACATAAAAATAGCAGGAAAACCGCTTTGTGATCGCGAATAGTATCGCAACAATAAAAATTGTAGAGGTGGTTTTTATGTCAGAATTGTTGAGTATCAAAGAGATATCGCAGGAACTGGGTATTCCTCAAAGCACTTTGCGGTATTACCGTGACTTATTTATGGATTATTTGCCAGCTGCCGGTGAAGGGAAAAAGAAACGGTTTTATCCTGAGGCAGTTGTCGTGTTTCAGACTATTGCCAAAGGTATGCATAAAAACAAAAATGCTGATGATATTGCCAGTGATCTCAATCAGCGTTTTACCCGCTTTATTGATGTTAATGAAGACGATGAAAAAACGCAGGAAAGCAGCGCAACATATTCGCAAAATGATGAAATCCATCAATCGCAAGCCTTGACGTCACTAACGCAGCTTGACGGTTCAGCGATAATGGCTGTGGTTGCTTCGCAAAATCAAGCTTTACAGCAAATAGCTGCTACAATTAGTATTGTTAATGAACAGCAGGAAGAATTGCACAATTTAAAACAAGAGGTAAATAAATTGGAAGAACGGCTGGAAAACGAGCTGACTAATCATTTCCAGCTGGTAGATACTCAGCTGCGCCAGGTTATAGAACAAAGGGAAACCAAAAAAACCAAGTCGTTCTGGCAGCGGTTATTTGCATAAATTATAAATGGAAAAACAACCGGAAAAGACAGCGGTACAGGGTGTAATTACCTAGACTGCTGTCTTTTATAATTGATAGGCATATGGTAGAAAATGTAAAAATAATAAATCAAATTACATATAATGGAAATTAATGAAGTTTAGTACTTAATTGTGTTGCGAATATAGTGGATAGTAATCCGGAAAGGCGGCAACATGTCGAATTAGGCAACTGTGAAAATGCTAGACAACTAAAGGTCTGAATGGCTGTCTGGAGTTAATTCGACATGTAATATTTAAATAGTGTCGGTTTTTTACGAAAAGTTATTCTGCTGATTTGGCAGGAATTACAAAAATTTACAAGAATGTTTATCACATGAAATAAATATGGTCAGTAGGAGGAGATCGACAATGTCTGCAGCAGAAGCGCTCAACAGTAAAATAGTATATTTGCACGGAGAAGATGGCTATCAAGACTCCATTGACACTACGACAGGAATTATTTTTCTGGATAACGATCTTCGGGTGAAAAATCTAAATCGCGAAGCCGAAAAAATTTGTGGAGTGGAGCGGGCCAGGTCAATTGGCAGAAGAGCGGATGATGTTTTTAAGCAGCATGGCGATAAATTTTTACAAGCCTTTCATCTGCAAGAGTATGAAGAATTAAATACGATTAATTTAAAACTCAAAGTACAGGATCAATTTATCTATGCCCATATTGATACGCTCAAACTTCGGGGCAATGCCGGACAAGCAAGTGGATTGATTGTGATTATCCAGGATTTATCAGCAGTCCGGGCAGCTATCAAACAAATACAAGTAACGCAAATGCTAATGTCGCTAGGTGAATTGGCGGCAGGAGTGGCGCATCATGTCAGGACACCGCTTACAACCATCAGCGGCTATTTACAGGTAATGCTCAGCCGTTTGGAAGATGATCGCTACACGGTGGGACGTGATGTATTGGAGATGATGCTAGATGAAGTATCATCTATCAACAGTGTAGTAAAAGAACTTGTTTTATTTGCCAATCCACCAGTTAGTAAAGAAAATAATATTGATATAAATCGTACTATTGGGGAAGCGCTGCTTTTGACTTTTAAACAACTGGGTGGTGAAAAAATCGAAATCGATAAACAACTGGCTCCTAACTTGCCGCTGCTCAAGGTGGATAGTAATTTAATAAAACAGGCCATCGTAAATGTAATGCAAAATGCTATGGAGGCAATGCCGGGAGAAGGGGTGCTGTCAGTAAAGTCTTGGCTCAATTCTGAGCTTAGTATGTTGGTTATTGCCATAAGTGATACTGGACCGGGGGTAAATCCCGAAATTCTTCCCCGGGTATTTGAACCATTTTATACAACAAAACTTGAGCATATGGGACTTGGTCTGCCTGTTGCTCATCGAATCATTGGCGAGCATGGTGGCTTTATCAATATCAGCCCAGCTAAGCAGATAAACACAGGTGCTTGTATCCATATCTATCTTCCCATAATTGATGACCGCCACCGGCATTTACGGATAATAGATCAGCAGATACTTAACCTACAGTAAGGAGATAATTAAAATTACTACAAATAATGTGAAGAAGGGATGCAAGTGTTACTCCGGTTTAGTTTTTGGGTTACTACATTTTTTTCGTTAATGATCATTAGTTGTTACGCTACAACAATTGCGCTAGCTGGACCCAGTATTACGGTGAATTTGCCTAGCCGAACGATTGAACTGTTTGCAGACAATAAAGTAATAAAAGAATTCCCCATAGCTATTGGAAAAGCGTCTACCCCTACGCCAATCGGTACGTTTTCTATTATCTCTAAGGATATAAATCCAGCTTGGTATCCGCCAGATCAGCCGGGGCGGATAGTACCATCCGGACCGGACAACCCCTTAGGCTACCGCTGGTTGGGTATATGGAATAATTACGGAATCCATGGTACCAATGTACCTGAGTCAATTGGCGGCGTGGTGTCAAATGGCTGTATTCGCATGCAGGAGGTTGATGTGGAAGAACTTTTTGAGTTAGTTAATTGTGGAACACCAGTAAAAATAACGTATGACCGGGTAAAGGTTCGAACCAATGCCCGGGGACAGGTGCTACTGGCTGTTTATCCTGATATTTATGGTTATAGCAATATTACCGTGGAAGATATTAGAAACAAACTGAATACGTACCGCCTAAATACGCTGGTAACTGACGAGTTATTGCGCGCAATGATTAATGCTCCGAGTGATGAGCAGGTCGTTATTGCCAATCGGTTCGCGATTCAGGTTAACGGTAAGCAAATAAATGAGCAAGGGCTAATGGTTCAGGCTGTGCGCTATGTTCCCATCTATGCGGTTGCCGGGAAACTTAAGCGGCAAATAAAATGGGATGAGAAAAACAAGGTCGTTCAATATGGAACAACCACCGTACCAGGTATTGTAGTTGACAATGTGGTATATGTAGCTACAGGCAAGCTGACAGAGTTATTTGCCTGCCAGCCAAGCTGGAACAACGAAGGAAATACGTTGATTTTGGAACAACAGGGAGTTTTCCTGAATGATAAGCCAGTCAATCTTGAGGTGCGTGAGCTGCAGGGAATAGTAGCAGTGCCGGCATTGCCACTAGCAGAGCTTCTCGGGTGTAATATTAATTGGAATCAAGAGAAACAATTATTAACTAGGTCAGTTAATGGGGAAAGCGTTACCATACCTATTGTTATGGTAGATAGTATTCCCTTCATCAAAATCACAAATATTAATCAATATTTTAATGCCTATGTATATTGGAATAAAGAAGCTGAAACGATCGAATTTATGTATCCGTAAAGGCAAGGATTATAGGGTTATTTTGCAATGAGATTGCTTCGTTATATGCGAAAGCAATCTCATTTTTCCTTTAGGTACATAAGGCAAGAGTATATTTAGAAAAATAGAGAAGGGATTTAAAGTCTTAATAGCCAATACAAATAGATTGGACACAATATTGGAGCATAAGGTGGTGGGCATATGTCCCAAAAATTTATTATAATTGACGGCAGTAGTTTAGTGCATCGTGCATTCCATGCATTACCCATGCTGCGCACAGCAGGTGGGCTATATACTAATGCAGTGTATGGGTTTACTACTATGCTTGTCAAACTATTAACAGAGTATAACCCGGATTTAGTTGCCGTGGCGTTTGATAAAAGCCGGGTTACCTTTCGAACAGAGGTCTATCAGCAGTATAAGGGGCACAGGCAGGCTACCCCCAGCGAGCTATCTGAACAATTTCCGCTGGTGCGTGAGTTACTCCAAGCGCTTGGTATAACTACCCTGGAAGAAAGAGGCTATGAGGCTGACGACATTATTGGGACCTTAGCTGAAAAGGCAGCTAAACTGGGGTTTGAAGTTCTTATTGTTACTGGTGACCGTGATGCATTACAATTGATAGGACCAGCAGTCAAGGTATTGCTTACAAAAAAAGGCATAACAGAAACGGAAACCATCGATGTACCTGCTCTAAAAGAAAAATATGGGCTAACTCCGAGTCAGATGATTGATATGAAAGGGTTAATGGGAGATACTTCTGATAATATACCAGGTGTTCCAGGTATTGGCGAAAAAACGGCGCTCAAGCTATTGGCCGAATTTAGTTCCATGGAAAATGTCCTGAATAATATTGAAAAAGTTGCAGGGAAAAAACTGCAGGAGAATCTCCGTCAATATACAGACCAAGCGGTTTTATCTAAACAATTGGCAACAATTGTTCGTGATATGAACATCGATTTTATTCCTGAAACCTTTGGCGTTACTCCGACAAAACAAGCTGTCAAAGAATTGTTTATAAAATTTGAATTTAAAAGCCTGCTAAACAAGGTCGATACACTGTTTCCGGGATACTGTGCGCCAGATGCCGCTGAGGAACCCGCAAACGAGGTGGAGTTTTTGCCGCTGGTTACGGCCACCAGTCGCGCGGAGGCAATCGCGCTTTATACTGAAGCCAAAAATCTAGAGCGAATCAGTTGTTATCCGCTGCCCACAGGGCATTCACCGTTAGCCGGATTGCTCGGTCTGGGTATTACTTGCGCAGATAAAACTGTTTTTATTCCTGCTGACTGCGAAGGCTGGGATGTTGTTTTTGAACTTTTGGCTGATTCCAGTATAATAGTAGATACCTATGACTCGAAGAAACTGTATCATATCTGCCAGCTAAGAGGCTCTGTACTACAAGCGCAGCTATTTGATGTTTTGATTGCCGCCTATTTGCTTGAGCCTACGGCAGCCGCCTACCCGCTTGACGTTTTGGCCAAAAAGTATTTGGGGCAGGCCGCTTCTTTGCCGGTCGGGGACAAGCTGATGACGCAACGACCGGAGTTTGCCTGCTGGGCCAGCAAGGTTGTGGGGCAATTGCAAGCCAGCCTCGCCACAGCACTGACTGAGAACGGATTGGACAACTTGTTCGAACAAGTTGAATTACCACTTGTCGAACCATTAGCAGCCATGGAGGTTACTGGCATTCGAGTTGATCGAGAATATCTTAGGGAGATGGCAGTAAGTATTGCCACTAAAATTGACCAGCTTGTTAGTGAAATCTACCTGCTTGCTGGTGAAAATTTCAATATAAATTCTACGAAGCAATTGGGTGTCGTCCTTTTTGAAAAGCTGCAGCTGCCGATTATTAAAAAGACGAAAACCGGTTACTCTACTGACGCAGAAGTATTGGAAAAACTAGCAGGACAGCATCCACTTATTGACAAGCTATTAGAGTATAGGATGATGACAAAACTCAAATCAACCTATCTTGATGGTATGGAAGTGTTAATCCAGCCAGAAACAGGCAGAATCCATACTAGCTTTAATCAAATGGTTACGGCTACCGGCAGACTAAGCAGTTCTGAGCCTAACCTGCAGAATATTCCTGTTCGTTCTGATATGGGACGGAAAATCAGGGAGTTATTTGTTCCCGGTGAAGGCTATCAATATATTATGTCTGCCGACTATTCACAGATTGAACTGCGCATCTTAGCCCATATGGCTGGAGATACTAGTTTGCTGGAGGCATTTATAAATAATCAGGATATACATACCCGGACGGCGGCTGAGGTTTTTGGTGTAGCCATGTCAGAGGTTACGCCAGAGCTGCGCTCTAGAGCCAAAGCGGTTAATTTTGGTATCGTGTATGGTATCAGTGATTATGGTTTGTCACGGGATATCGGCGTTAGCCGAAAAGAAGCCGCTCATTATATTGCCAGCTATTTCGCCAAATACCAGGGGGTAAAACGCTATATTGACGAGAGTGTTGCCAGCGCTCACCGTGATGGCTATGTTACTACTCTGTTTGGGCGTCGACGTCAGCTGCCTGATATTAATAGCAGCAACTTTAATCAACGCTCCTTTGCGGAACGTACGGCGATGAACACTCCTATCCAGGGTGCTGCGGCTGATATCATCAAAATTGCTATGATTAAGGTTTACGCTGCCCTTAAGACCAACGGATTTAAGAGCCGACTGCTATTACAGGTACATGACGAATTATTGCTGGAAGTAACAGCAGCGGAACTTAAGCAGGTAGCCTCACTTGTAAAACAAGCTATGGAGCAAGCGGTTGAACTTACCGTACCGTTAGTGGCCGATGTCAAAACCGGCCCCAATTGGGCCAAAGCTAAGTAAGAGGGGGGATACATTATGCCGGAAATGCCGGAAGTCGAAACAATTCGTCGGACACTTGCGGACAAGGTAGAGGGGCGCAAGATTATTCGTGTGGATATTGGGCTGCCCCGCCTGGTAAAATGGCCAACAGCAGCTGAATTCCAAGCGATCCTTACAGATAAAACGATTATGAAATTGGTGCGCCGCGGCAAGTATCTACTTTTTTATCTTGATAACAATTTTGTACTCATTATTCATTTACGGATGACCGGACGTTTGTATTATAAAACGCCAGGTAGTGAGTTTGATAAGTTTACTCATATTTTATTTAATCTTGATAATGGCGACATTTTGTTATATGCTGATACGCGTACACTGGGAACACTTTATCTGATGCCAGAGGAGGAACTGTGGCGTATTGCCGGTCTAGCCTCTATGGGACCAGAACCATTGTCAGCAGAATTTACATTGAAATATTTTGCTGACATGCTAAGTAAACGCAAGGCTAAGATAAAGTCGGTGCTGCTTAATCAGAAGTTGATTGGCGGTCTTGGTAATATTTATGTTGACGAAGCCTTAGCCATTGCCTGCATTGATCCGGAACGTATAGCAAACAGCCTTACTGCGCAAGAGGCAAACTACCTTCATCAGGCGGTTAATCAGGTTATTGCTGACGGCATAGCGCATGGCGGCACTACCTTTCGGGATTATCGTGACGGCGCTGGCCAGAGTGGCAGTCACCAGCGGTATCTGCAGGTTTATGGACGAACAAACAAGCCCTGTCAGCGCTGCGGCGGTATCATTGCCCGCAAGGAAGTGGCTGGCCGTGGTACGCATTATTGTCCTAACTGCCAGAAGTAGCTGGGAGGATAAGGCTATGTATTTAATTGGATTAACTGGCGGGATTGCCAGTGGTAAAAGCACAGTAAGTCGGATGCTCAGTGAATTAGGTGCATTTATTATTGATGCGGACAAGCTTTCCCGAGAGGTTACCCAACCGGGAAAACCAGCCTGGCAAGAAATTATTAAAAAATTTGGCCAGGATATTATTCAGGTTAATGGTGAAATTGACCGTAAGCATCTGGGCCAATTGGTATTTGCCAACAGCCAGGCTCGCTCTGAATTAGAAGCGATTACCCATCCATATATTGCGGCAGCAGCCAAAGCGGCTATGGCTGCTGCCGCGGCAGACGGTTTTGATGTGCTTGTACTTGATGCCCCCCTCTTAATTGAAGTAGGTTGGCATACCAAGGTTGATGCCGTATGGGTAGTCTATGTCGATGAACAGACGCAGCTCAAGCGGCTAATGGCGCGTGACAATAGCTGCAAGGAGGCTGCACAAGCCAGAATGAATGCCCAACTTGCACTTACGAAAAAGCTGAAATATGCCGATGTTGTTATTAATAACGGTGACGCTATCGAAATTACCAAAAAAAATGTACTACAAGCTTGGAATGAGATAGATATTCTGCAGTAAAAATGTACAAGAGCAGTAAAATTAGTGGTATTTTTTTGAAAGCGTACACATAGTTTTCTACAGTGATTTTCTTATTACGGAGTGATTTTATTGCGTATCTGGACTTGGCTGAAAGTCCTGATAATTGGTCTGTTATTAGCTGCCATAGGAATATATGCTGTATTCACCAGTGAGTGGTTTCAGAAGAAGTATATGTATCCGTTTTTATATCAGGAAGCCGTGTATACCTATGCACTGGAACGAGAACTCGACCCATTTCTAGTCACCGGTGTTATTCGAACAGAAAGTAAATTTATTAGTGAAGCCCGCTCTCCCAAAGGGGCATTAGGATTAATGCAAATTATGCCTGAAACTGGTCGATGGATTGCCGAGCAGCTTGGTGAAACAGAATACATGACCGCCGATTTGATCGATCCGGACCTGAACATTCGGTTTGGCAGCTGGTATTTGGCCTCCTTGAAAAAAGAGTTTGGCGGCAATGAAGTATTGATTCTTGCCGCTTATAATGGTGGTCGCGGCAATGTGAAGCAATGGATTGAACGGTATGGTTGGTCCAAAGATTTTGACGATATTCAGCAAATCCCTTTTAAAGAGACCAGAGAGTATGTAGAAAAAGTAATGTCCAGTAAGCAACGGTATATAGAATTGTATGGTAGATAAGTTTTAGAACAAGGGAAACGAGGAGAATGCATCATAAATGCGTAAGCTAATGATTCTATTATTGGTATTATTCATTGTTGTCATTACTGGGTGTAGTCATAAGGCAGGTACTTTGACTCCAGAAGAGAAAAAAGTGACTGTCCAGCAGGGTGGTCAGCTCAAGTATGGCAGTTTGAATGAGCCTAACACGCTCAATCCGCTGATTTCTAATCTATTGGCTACCGCTGAAGTAGGTAAACTAGTGTTTAGCGGCTTGGTGGTTACCGGAGATAAAGGGGAATGGGTTCCAGATTTGGCAGTTGATGTGCCAACAACTGTTAATGGGGGCGTTGCTGCCGATGGGCGGACAGTAACCTACCGTTTGCGCCAGGGAGTAACGTGGCATGACGGCGCACCCTTTACTGCCGCCGATGTTAAGTTTACCTGGCAATATATTATGAATCAGAAAGTAAATGTAGTGTCAAGAGATGGCTATGATCGGATTAGTTCTATTGAGACTCCGGATACATATACTGTTGTAGTCAAGTTTCGCGAGTACTATGCGCCATATTTAACGTTGTTTGGCACAATATTGCCAAAACATAAGCTGGAAAATGTCGGCGATCTCAATAAAGATCCTTTTAACCGAGCGCCAATCGGTACTGGTCCGTTTAAATTTAGGGAATGGCAGGTGGCGGAGGCTCTTATTTTTGAAGCCAACTCTGCCTATTATCGCGGTAAACCAGTTTTAGACCGTATTATTTATAAAATTGTACCAGAACAAAACCTTTTGCTTACGCAGCTGAAATCAGGAGAATTGGATGTTGTCGGTAATATTGCCTTTTCTAATTTGGAACAGGTCAAAACTATAGATGGGGTACGCGCAGTTATTGAGCCAACTATGGTTTGGGAGCATATGGATTTTAATCTAGATAATGTATTGTTTCAAGACCTGCGGGTGCGCCAAGCCATTGCCGCTGCTATTGACCGTCAAGCCATTGTTGCGAATGTGCTTAAAGGGGTTGCTGTTCCAGCTTATGGTGACCAGTCACCTTTATCCTGGGCATATAATCCGATGCAGCAGCCGCCCACCAGAGATGTTAACGCTGCCCGTGATTTATTGGCGCAAGCTGGCTGGGCTCCCGGACCGGATGGGATTTTGACCAAGGAAAACAAGAAACTGGCATTCGCGCTGGCCATACCCAACGGTAATAGACAGCGGGAACAAACAGCGCAAAAAATTGTTGAGCAACTTAAAGAGGTTGGTATTGCTGTTGAAGTGCGGCCTGTTGATACACAGCAATTTTTTAGTGATATATTAAAGAACCGTCGATTTGAGGCGGCTATTTATGCCTGGGTTGCCGGTGTTGATCCAGATAATCTCAATCTTTGGCATTCGCGAAAAATCTCAGGCCGAGGCAATGACGGCCAAAATTATTCAGGCTGGCGTAATCCGGAGATCGATAAATTGACTGAACTGGGGACGAAAACAGTAGATGTTACTGCCAGAAAAGATATATATTTTCGCATTCAGGATATAATCAGAGAAGATTGTCCTGTTGTGCCGTTGTACTTTAGAGGAAATATTGATGCTGTAAAAGTAACAGTGGCTAACTACCAGACTAATCCCACCCCGGCTGGTAATCTATGGAATGCCTGGCAATGGGGATTTACTGCTGCCAAATGATAATAAAATGAGACTAAGCATCAGGTGGGGGTAACCTCATCTGATGTTTAGTTATTGACGGTAATCCACGGTTATGATAAAATATAGCATGTTGTTCAAAGGGGGATAAACGCTTAGAATAACTGCAAAGTAAGATTTATAATATTTGTGCTTGACGAAACAGCTATTCTATCATATAATATCGATTGTTGATAATAGATCATGCGGCCGTGGCGGAACGGCAGACGCGCTAGCCTCAGGAGCTAGTGGGGGCAACCTCGTGGTGGTTCAAATCCACTCGGCCGCACCAACTCGACGTTCGATATACGACATTCGATATTCGTATCGAAAATCGTAAGTCGACGATCTAAAATCGAATACGCGGTAGTGGCGGAACGGCAGACGCACCAGCTTGAGGGGCTGGCGGGGGCAACCTCGTGATGGTTCAAATCCATTCTACCGCACCAAAGGAAATGTAAGGCTTCTAGGGATTAACCTAGGAGTCTTTTTTGTGTTTATACGGAAGTATCCGTCTGGTTTGTTATGCCGGTGTAGTAATTTACCAGTTCTTGATAGGAGTTCAGTTCAACGAAACCAGTTTCGGTGAGACAATATACCCCGCGGGCGGTCCGCTGAAACCAATGATAATGATTATTCTGCAGAATTCCGGCTGTTTTAGATTTCCTGCATTGGTCTAAACTCAACTACTTCAAACTGATCTTCAAATAATAACCTAATTTGATTCTCTGAATAGGCTAAACCACCTTTAAGGCTACCAATTTTATAAACTTCCAGGTCTGTAAAACTTGCCTCCGCCAAGTTCAATGAAACCTGGCCTAAAACAGGTTAAACCAAAATATCCACATGGTTTTAAAGCTATTTTATAAGATTTACATAGCCAATTCTACGGTGCGCTGTTATATGGTGAAACATCCCGAATCATAAATTATATCATATGTATCTATCGATAAATCTAAATCATAAACCGATTTACAAGAGAAATTTATAAAAGTTCTTTATGAAAGAGATTCGACATTTATTTTTAAAACCATTTTCTGTAAAGTTGTTTTTGAATTATTTTCGCTTTCCATTATCTGGCTTGCAGAATGTGGGTTAATGTTGTATATTAATTGTGTATTTACTATATATTTATTCTATATTTACTATATATCTTCCAATGATTATTCAAGTTTTGAAGCATAGATTTACCAGGTAAGCTTTGATATAGCTGGGCCGTTAATCCAAAGCTGTAGTTGACTTTTATCAAATTTGAAATATTATTCAAAACATCTAGCAATTTCGTACAGCCAAGATGTTATACCAACATTCGCTCATGATTATTATTTAGATGAGGAATCGAAGCCCTAATGACCTACAACGAATAAAACCGCAGGAATTATGGAGGTTTATATGCTAGATGTATCAATGAACAATTTGCAATTTGGTTATGACGGGGAGTTGGTTTTAAGTGGCGTAGACTACAAAGCAAAAGCCGGTGACTTTGTTTGTCTTTTGGGACAATCTGGTTGTGGCAAAAGTACGCTTTTGCGATTGATTGCAGGTTTAGAAAAGTCAAATTCTGAGCAACTGCGAGTTGCTGGTAAGCCTGTTGCTGGGCCAAGCCTAGATAGAGCTATGGTGTTCCAGGATTATGGCTTATTCCCATGGATGACAGCAGGTGACAACATCTGCATTGCATTGAAGCAAAAGTATAAGGATTGGGATAAACACAAAAGAAAAGAGGTAGCTTTGGAATGGGTGCGCAATTTGGGCTTGGACGAAGACCTTTTTGACAAATTCCCAATGAACCTTTCCGGGGGGCAAAAGCAACGTTTTGCAACCGCTCGTGCTTTTGCAATGGATGCCCCACTGCTCTTGATGGATGAGCCTTTTGGGGCTTTGGATGCTGTTACCAAAGCATTGTTGCAAGATACCGTTTTGGAGTTGTGGCAAAA
>Ga0316604_10002045_pt1 | contig 16344 bp, 12 predicted proteins | sample OWC_soil_day20_C_FD_207650 | JGI IMG/M metagenome (GOLD analysis project Ga0316604, IMG submission 207650) | Wetland soil microbial communities from Old Woman Creek delta, Ohio, United States - OWC_soil_day20_CT | ecosystem: Environmental > Terrestrial > Soil > Wetlands | place: USA: Ohio... | reverse complement strand
TCACCATTTCGCGCACGGATACCAGTTGCGCCAAAGTGACCAGCAGTTTCTTGGACAGGGGCAGAAAAACCAGATTGGCCGAACCGACGCCGTAGATGGTTGCAACAAACGCCACCGCGATGCCGGCGCCCAGACGCGAAGGGTCAGACAGGTTTTCCATCACGTGGATAAGCCCCATCACTGCACCGATGATCCCGATGGTTGGCGCGTAGCCGCCTGCTGATTCCCACACTTTGGCAGCCTGTTTCATGTCGGCTTCCCATGTGTCGATCTCGACTTCCAGAACATCGCGGATGCGTTCGGGCTCCAGGCCGTCAACCAGGAGTTGCAGACCCTTGCGAACAAAGGGGTCAGGCTGACCATCGATGCGTGCTTCCAGCGCCAGCAAACCTTCCTTGCGCGCCACCCCGCTCCAGGCCACGACCTCGGCAATGATGTCTAGCACCTGCGGCGCGGGGGGCTTGAACGCCCAGACCGCCATGCGCATGCCTTGTTTGAAAGTGCGCCACGGACACTGCAGCATGACGGCACCACAGGTGCCACCAATCACGATCAGGAATGCAGTGGGTTGAACCAGAGAGCTGATGTGACCACCTTCGAGCACCTGGCCGAGCACGATCGCCAGCACGCCCACACACAACCCCACGATGCTGATGATATCCATCCAGCCTCTCCCCGGCTTCCGTCTAGTGTTTTTCAGGCAGCATTGGCACGTTGCGGACGGCGACGCGCCGCCTCACGCCCTCCACCGGAAATGCGTGAGCGCAAGCGGGCAATGGCCTGACTGTGCAGCTGACAAACACGGGATTCCGACACCCCCAGCACTTCACCGATTTCGCGCAGGTTCATGTCCTCCTCGTAGTAGAGGCCCATCACCATTTTTTCACGCTCCGGCAAGTCTTCGATGGCCTGGATCAAGATGTTGCGCATGCTTTGATCTTCGAGCAACTTCAAGGGATCGTCGGCATCCCCGATCATGTGGCGTTCAAGGAAATCATCATCTTCCTCGTCACCAAAATCCTCGAAATACACCAGTTGGTAGCCACGCGCTTCCTGCAGCATCTTCTGGTATTCGGCCAGTTCCATCCCCAGTGTTTCGGCCAGTTCGCGTTCAGTCGGCTGACGGCCATGCTGCTGCTCAAGCGTGTGGACAGCACCTTCAATACGCCGCATTTCGCGTCTCAAGCTGCGCGGCAACCAGTCGTTTTCACGCAGTCCATCCAGCATCGCTCCACGGATACGCTGTACCGCATAGGTTTCAAACTGGGCCCCCAGCCCCTCCTCATAACGCGTAATCGCGTCGAGCAGACCCAGCATCCCGTTCTGGATGATGTCCTCCACCTGTACGCTGGCTGGCAACTTGGCCATCAGGTGGTAGGCAATCCGTTTGACCAGCGGCGCGTAGCGCGTAATGAGCTGGTCCTTATCGAGTGTTCCAGCCGCGTTGTACATCTTGATCTCTTTCTGTTCTGACCTGATCTGCAACCTGCTTCGCCAGCAGGAACGCTGTCCCGAAGCGCCGGTTTCATTCTGAACCTGCTCCTCGCCCCCCACTCACCGGACAAACGAGTCTGACTGCACCTGTATCTACTTTAAGGGAGATTCAGTCCCATGCGCGCAAGAGTACCCGGAAATCGGGCATCAAAAGTTTTAACGGCAGGGGTTCGACATGTCTGAAGGAGACTTTGAAGAAAATTTGCACCGGGTACGCCGTTTCCATCCCCTCCTGAGTCCAGAACCTCGCTCAAATTCCCCGCCTGTACGATCTGTACCCCCAGACGGCTTGCCGCCAAACTGCAAAAACTGTCCAGCGTAGCCTGGAGTGACGCATCCGCCTTGCCGGCATGGCACAGGGCAAATCCCATGTCGGGCGCGGCCCGCACGACACGCTTGAGACTTGCCCACGCCGTGGTCACAGACATCGGATGCGCATCCACCACCAAGGCCAGGCGTGGTGCAGCCAGCAGCAGGGGCGACAGGCTTTCCACCTCGCCCGGCCGGGCCAGCAGCAACCACTCGTCGCAACTGGCCTGAAAACCCTGCAGCAAGGCGAAGGTACGTTGCCGGGCTATCCGCTCGGCACTCAGCACACGAGCCAAGCGCCCGACCTGCGCCAGCCGTAAGCCCGGCATCACGTCCACGATGCATTGCGCTTCGCTGACTTGGCCCTCAATGGCCTGCAGCAGGTCAAACCGCATGGAGGCATGCAGGCAATCCGCCAGATTGCCGCAGGCTTCCCATTCATCGAGAACCAGCATGTGCCGACCGGCATGAACCCGTGTCAGCACCTGATCCGCCACCCAGCGTGTCGTCACCGCACCACACGGCAACACGGCCAGCACATCTGGCGGGGCAGCCCGAAACAGGCGACGCAAGCCATCTGCCTGATCCATCCGCTTCTCTTCCATCAACGTACTCCCCGCGCAGAGGCCTGAGCTCCGGCTTGCTGACCGGCCATCAACAAACAGGCCTCGGCAGAATCCAGTTTGAAAGCCGAATCGGCTCTCACTTCCCGCAAAGCACGATGAATCAGGTAGTTGCGATTGGGCAGGTGCAGATCTTCCGGCACCCGTTGCCCATTGGCAACGTAGAACACCTGCAACTCACGGCGTAGCGCCACATCCAGAACGGGTGCCAGCGACGCGGCTTCATCCACTTTGCTCAGGATGCATCCCGCAAGATCCGGGCCATCGTAGGCACGCACCACGTCCTCAAGCGTATCACCACGTACCGTCGCATTGAGTACCAGCAGACGCCGCACGCAGCCGGCAGCCGTCAGCATTGCGGATTGTTCCAGCACCATGCGGTCACGCTGGCTCATCCCCACCGTATCGATCAGCACCATGTGCTTGCCGCGCAGATCCTGCAAAGTCTGGCGCAGATCGGATGCGTCACGCACCACATGCACGGTCACACCGAGAATGCGGCCATAAATGCGCAACTGTTCATGCGCGCCGATCCGGTATCCATCCGTCGTAATCAGGGCCAGCTTGTCCGCACCGTGGCGTACCACGCAACGCGCCGCGAGTTTTGCCGCCGTCGTGGTCTTGCCTACGCCGGTCGGGCCCACCAGCGCATAGACACCACCACGCTCGATGATGTCAGCATCACTATCCACGAGCTTGAGCTGACGATTCAGGCGACTCTTGATCGCATTGCGGGCCTCCACCGGAGACAGGTCACCCGCCATTTCATCGGTCAGATTGCGTGCCAGCTGGGCCGAAAATCCGGCCTCCAGCAGCTCGCTCATCATCTGGGTCCGTGCCGGAGCATTGCGCGATATTTCGCTCCAGGCAAAGCCGGCAAGCTGGCGCTCCAGCATACCTTTGATTGAACCGAGTTCTTCCGCCAGACGGGCGTTGGAAGCCTCCAGCGCCTCGATGTGGGCATCCCGCTCGACTGGCGCAGCCACTGCCGCCGGGCGTGCTTCGACCGGTCGACGGACAGGTTCGGCCGCCACGGGCGACACTCCCGCACCGTGCTCCGGATAGGGTTCGCCATTCGGTAACACGCGCGGGGGATTGAAGGGACGCACATTGATCTGGCTGCCTGCGGATTCATCTGCGGGACGGGTTTCCAGACGTTGTTCAAACTGGGATGCCGGCCGTGTGCGAGTGGGCATTGCAGGCTTGCTTTCACGGGCCAGGCGGGCGATATGCTGTCCCAGCGTGACAGTGAAATCATCTTCATCGGCCAGCTCCGTTTTTTTTGCAGCAGCCCGGACCGCCGGCTGCGGAGCAGGCACCTGACGCGGTATCTCGGCAGGGACGCTTTCACGGGCATGTCGCACCGTCGCGGTCAGTTCTCCCATCTGTTCAGCCGGAATCGCCACGATCTCGATACCACCTTCGACCGCACGATTGGACAGGACGATCGCATCCGGACCAAGTTCCGCTTTCACCGCAGCAAACGCCTCGCGCGCTGTCTTGCCGACATATCGATTAACTTTGACCATGATGAGAACCCCGCTTCAGTCTTGCAACGGAAGCATGCACACGCACGCTTTCCACGCACGCATTATTCGCTGAGGAATCACGCGGCAAGCGAAGGAACAACAGGGGAAAAATGCGGCAATTCGGCAAAAGTTTCCGGCAACTTCTGCCGCGCCCCACAAGGCTGTAGGAGCTGGTCTTACACGGAACAACAAACCGGAAATCCGCGCTCCGGAACACCCGAAATCCAGCGCCGGCGCGAGCAGCAAAGAGTGCTCCGCCGTATGCCATTTTCGTGCAGTGCTCCCACTAACTACCCACTACAGCCGCCACCCGGATCGTGCGGGATTCCGGCACTTCGGAGTGCGCAATGACCTTGAGGCCGGGCACGGCACGCCGCAGGAAGCGTGCAAGCAGCCAGCGCAGATTGTTCGGCACCAGCAAGACCGCCGGTAACCCCATGTCTTCCTGACGCTGGGCGGCCGCAGCGGTCTCGCGCATCAAGGTGTCCGCCAGGCCCGGCTCTATCACCCCACCATCGGTCCCGCCACTGGCCATGGCCTGCCCGAGCACCCGCTCCAGCGTTGGATCCAGCGCGATCACATCCACTTCCGCCGTTCCCGGGAAGAGTTGCTGCACGATGGCACGGCCCAGCCCCATGCGTACGCGGGAAGCAAGTTCCACCGGATCCTGGCTGCGCGGTGCATGTTCGGCCAGGGTTTCCACGATGCTGCGCATGTCGCGGATGTTGATGCCCTCTTCCAGCAGATACTGCAGCACGCGTTGCAGGACATGCAGCGGCAGCACCTTCGGTACCAGATCGTCGACCAGCTTGGGCGAATCCTTGGCGATGTGATCGAGCAAGGCCTGGGTTTCCTGCCGCCCCAGCAGATCCGCCGCATGGCTCATGATCACGTGATTCAAGTGCGTTGCGACCACCGTGCTCGCATCAACCACCGTGTAGCCCATTGCGTGAGCCTGTTCGCGGCGGGCGTTGTCCACCCACACCGCAGGCAAGCCAAAGGCAGGGTCCTTGGTCTGATTACCAGGCAAGACCCCCGAGACACGCCCCGGATTGATGGCCATGAACTGGCCTGGATACGCCTCGCCAGAACCGATTTCCACCCCTTTCAGGGTGATCCTGTAGGCATTCGGGCGCAGCTCAAGATTGTCACGGATATGCACGGGCGAAGACAGGAAGCCGATGTCCTGCGCGAACTTCTTGCGCAGTCCGCGGATGCGCTTGAGCAACTCGCCGTCCTGGCCCTTGTCTACCATCGGAATCAAGCGATAGCCCACTTCCAGACCGAGCACATCGACGGGCGTGACATCGGCCCAACTGGCTTCCAGATTTTCCACCGCCTGTTGCACCTGCGCAGCCGCGGGCACCGTCTCGGCCGCCTCACTCTCGGCAATCTTCTCCTTGTTCAGATACCAGGCCCCTCCCCCCAGCAAAGCTGCCAGCAGCAGGAATACCGTATTCGGCATGCCCGGAATCATCCCCAGCACAGCCAGGATAGCGGCCGTCAGGATCATCACGGACGGGTTGCTGAAGAGCTGATTGACGAACTGCCCGCCCACATCACCATCATCACCGACACGCGACACCACCACACCAGCCGCGACCGAAACGATCAGTGACGGCAATTGCGCCACCAGACCATCACCGATGGCCAGCAAGGTGTACAGGGTAGAGGCGCGCTGAAAATCCATGTCATGCTGGATCACCCCGACAATCAAGCCCCCCACGATGTTGATGACCATGATGAGGATGCCGGCGACCGCATCACCACGCACGAACTTCGATGCACCATCCATCGCACCGTAGAAATCGGCTTCCTGCGACACTTCGGCACGCCGCCGCTTGGCTTCCTTGTCGTCGATCTGCCCCGCATTCAGGTCAGCATCGATAGCCATCTGTTTGCCCGGCATCGCGTCCAGCGTGAAACGTGCGCCCACTTCGGCAATCCGCCCGGCGCCTTTCGTGATCACCACGAAGTTGATGACGGTCAGGATCACGAACACCACAATCCCCACCGCCGTATTGCCGCCAACCAGGAAGTGTCCGAAAGCTTCGATCACCTTGCCCGCGGCATCCGCTCCGGTATGGCCATGCAGCAGCACAACCCGGGTCGAAGCAACGTTCAATGACAGGCGCAACAGGGTTGTCACCAGCAGTACGGTCGGGAACACCGAGAAATCCAGTGGCTTGCGCGTATACATCGCCACCAGCATCACCATCATCGACAACGCGATATTGAAGGTGAAGAAGACATCCAGCACAAAAGCCGGCAATGGCAACACCATCATCGCCAGGATCAGCAGCAGCAGGATCGGCGCAGCCAGCTGGCGGATGTTGGAGGGCGAGAACAGGTGCCCCAGATCAATCAGATTCTGATTCGTAGCCATGATGATCACCGCATCCCGGTTTCGGGTTCAGTCGTATGTGAGGCGCCGGGATCCATCCCTTCCGGCACGGGCAAGTCGTGTGGTTCTTCAGGTGGCAAGCCACCTTGCGCGAGGAAATGATTGAGCTGATACACATAAGCCATCACCTCGGCTACTGCCGTATAAAGCGCAGCCGGAATCTGATCGCCTTCCTTGGTGTGATGGAACAAGGCACGCGCCAGCGGCGGCGCTTCAAGCAGCGGCACCTTGTGCTCAAGAGCCAGTTCCCGGATCACCTGGGCGACCATGTCCGCCCCTTTGGCGACAACCGTCGGCGCCCCCATATTGCCGGCTTCATATTTGAGTGCCACGGCATAATGGGTCGGGTTGGTCACCACCACGTCCGCCTTGGGCACCGCAGCCATCATGCGCCGCCGGGCCATCTCGCGCTGCCGGGCCCGGATCCGCGCCTTGATATGCGGATCGCCGTCCTGTTCCTTCATTTCCTGCTTGAGTTCTTCCTTGGTCATCTTGAGGCGGTCGTAGTACTGCCAGAGCTGGAACGGCACATCGATGCCCGCCACCAGCGCCAGACACGCTACCAGCTTCAGGCTGGCCACCAGCACCATGTGACCGAACAAAACCACGCCGACTTCCAGCGATGAACTCATCAGCCCGAGGATGTCCTCCCGATAGCCCCACAGCACCCAGTAGCCGACCAGACCAACCAGTGCAGACTTCAAGAAGCCCTTGACCAGTTCGGACAAGGACTGCAAGGAGCCCATGCGCGAAATCCCGTTGAGCGGATTCATGCGCGACAGATCCAGCTCGAACGCCTTGGATGAAAACATCAAGCCACCCAGCATGATCGGCGAAGCGACTGCCGCCACGATCATCACTACAAAAAAGGGCGCCAGGGTCAGCAAAGCCCCACTGCTCAGGCGCGTCATGGTCTCGTACATGGCATCCTGATTGAAGGCCTGGGCATGCCCGAAAGACAGGCCATCCCGCATCAGGCTGCTCATACGCTGGGTCAGCCAGCCCGAGGTGACCCACATCACCACCACGCCGACCATCAACACCATGAACGTAGACAGTTCCCGCGATTGCGGAACATTGCCATCCTCGCGCGCCTGATCAATGCGGCGCTGCGATGCGGGTTCTGTCTTTTCGAGATCGCTGTCTTCTGCCATGAGTGCCTCTACGGGATAGAGGCATTATTTGCCGCAACGGCAAAGTCTGCCGCCCGGAACAGGCATGAAAAAGCCACGCTATTTGCGTGGCTGGCGGAATAAATTCAAAAACCCGGGTGATAAACGATCAAAACAAGCAAGCGTGATAGAGCACCTCCGCTTCTGCATCGTTCAATTCGTGACACCGCACAGCGTGCGGATCCGCAGCAACGCGATTGCCCAGATCAACAATATGCTTCAACGCCGCCACACAGGTTTCATCCTCCTGCGAGGCAAGACGTGCATGCTCAAACATGGCATTGATTGCCAGCAATTGCAGTTGGTGCGAAGTCAGTTCAATCGAAACCGGTTTCATGCTTCACTCCCCTCCCGACGGTCACGCGCCGGAGATTTCATTCTATGGTTCATTTCTGTCAGTACAAGTCCGGAATTTCTGATAAGAAGGGCAGCCACCGTCTGACAAATTCTCTGAAAAAACGACAGAATTGTCCGGACAAGTGCAATGTCTTTTGTAAAAACAAGCGCGAATAAAGTATTAACGTTCGCATGCCGGCATGCTTGAGTCCGTATTTCCCCGTAGGCACTCCTCCCGAGAGGCAGTGTAACGCTGCGGGTATACACTGACTCCCGATACCATTCCCCTACTCTTCACGCGCACCTTACGCACCCGGAGACACCACCATGACTGAAGCCGTTCGCATCGCCTACACCCAACTGAGCAGCAAGGTCGCCACCGCCTTGGTGATTGCAGGCGTGCCCGCCGACATCGCCAAACTCGAAGCCGAAATCATGGCCGAGGCGGACCTGCTGGGCGTGCCCTCGCATGGCGTACGCATGCTGCCTCCCCTGCTCACCGCGTTGCGTGATGGCCGTGTCACCGCAGCGCCGAACATCCACCTGAAACGCGAATTCGGCGCCACCAGCCTGATGGATGGCGACAACGGGCCAGGCCGCACGATTTCCTGCCGTGCCATGGACGACGCCATCGCCCGTGCCCGCCAGTTCGGCATCGGCGCCTGTCTGGCTCTGCGCACCACCCACTGGGGCCGCGCGCACGCCTATGCCTATCGCGCCGCCCAGCAAGGCATGGTCGGCATCTGCACCACCAATGCGATGCCCAGCATGGCCGGCTGGGGCGCCACCACCAAAGTCATCGGCAACAATCCGATTGCCATCAGCATTCCTCAACGCAATGCCGAAACCCCGTTGATCCTCGACATGGCCATGAGCCAGGCCGCTGTCGGCAAAGTCGGCACCTGGTTGCGCGAAGGCCGCGAAGTACCGCAAGGCTGGGGGCTGGATGCGGAAGGCAAACCCAGCACCGATGCCAAGGCCATCCTTGGCGGCGCAGTGCTGCCTTTTGGTGGTCACAAGGGCGCCGGCCTGGCCTTGATGATGGAACTGCTCACCGCAGCCCTGGCGGGTGGAGCTTTCGGCAACGAGATCGTCTCCGGCGACCGTACAGGCCTCGATCCGGAATCCTGCAAACTCTTCATCGCCCTGAATCCCGAAGCCTTCGGCGGCAGCGAAACCCTGACTCATCGTGTCGCCGATTATCTGGCCTACCTGAATGAGGTCGCCAGCGTCACCCAACCGTTCACCTGGCCCGGCGAACGCGGCTGGATCGAGCGCGACGCCAACCTGGCGCAAGGGGTTCCCCTGCATGCCGAGATCGTGACGCAACTGGCTGCGGTTGGCGTCACGTTCTGACGTGAACCTCGCAGTCATCCCCCATCCGGTTTCATCCCGGCACAAGCCGGAGTGAAACCGGGATCGCCCCTGTCCATGACGATGGAAAATCCGCTACACCGAAGACCTCATTTCCCATCGCCACCTGCGCCTTCCATCTGCTTCACCGCAGCCACGCATAGCCGCTCTGTTACCATCGCGTAACATCATGACGGGGGCGTGAGCATGGAAGGAATGATCCTGTTGTCTATCCTGCTGGGCGCAGGATATCTGCTTGTATTACCCATCCTCACCCTGATTGCATGGTCGCGTGGAGGATCCCATGCGGAACAGATCGAACAGTTGCAACGGGCCTTGCGAGACACCGAAGAGCATGCCGAGCAGCTGGAAACCCGCCTGACCCGGTTGCAAGCCAGCGTAGAGCTGCTCGATCCGCACAGAGCGCCCCTTGAACCCGCGGCGCCTCCCGATGAGCGCATTACGCCAGCGCCTCTTCCCATCGCCCCCCTGGCACCCACTGCTGCAGACCTGGCCCCCGCACGCGAAGCAGAAACAGCAACCAGCGTCACGGGATTCGACATCGATCTGCCCCTGGAAGACCTGCCGCAAGGGCTCCCGCCTGAAACGCCGGAGACCATCGAAGAGCCTGCAACCCACATGGCCAGCCCGGTTGCACCAGACATCGTCCAGACTTGGGGACAAGCCATCCAGCAGGAAGCATTCATCCCACAACCCGAACCGGCGGCGGTCTTCGCGAAGCCCCAGGAAGAAACGTCTCCCTCTGCCATCCAGTACGCCGCACCTGAGCAAACTGAACCTTCATTCATCGAACGCGGTTTCCAGGCAGCGAAAGACTGGCTCTTCGGCGGCAACACCATCGTTCGCGTCGGCATGCTGCTGGTCTTCCTGGGTCTGGCCTTCCTCTTGCGCTACGCCTCGGAGCGCGTGGTGATTCCACTGGAATTGCGTTACCTCGGCGTAGCCGCGACTTCACTCGTCGCACTGGCACTGGGCTGGAAATTGCGCGTGAAGCGTCCGGCCTATGCGCTGCTGATGCAGGGCGGCGCGGTGGCAGTGATGTACCTCACGGTGTTCGCCGCACTCAAGCTGCATGATCAGCCGTTGCTCTCCACCGAGCTTGGCTTCGCCCTGCTGGTGGCGGTGGTCGTGCTCTCCGGTCTGCTCGCCGTGCTGCAGGATGCGCTGCCACTGGCGGCGGCGGGTGCTCTGGGCGGTTTTGCCACGCCGATCCTGCTCTCCACCGGAGGCGGCAATCACGTCGCGCTGTTTACCTACTTCGCGCTGCTCAATGCCGGCATCCTCGGCATCGCGTGGTTCAAGGCCTGGCGGCCGCTGAACCTGATCGGCTTCTTCGGTACTTTCCTGATCGGGCTGGCCTGGGGTCTGCGCAGCTACGATCCTGCCCTGCACTTTGCCAACACCGAGCCCTTCCTGATTCTGTTCTTCCTGATGTTCGTGGCCATCGGCCTGCTTTTCGCGCGCCGCGTACTGCTGGACGATCCGGATACCCCGACCGGCCGGGACACCGCCGAGTGGACGCACTGGCTGGCACAGAAAGGCCATGCCGCGCAGCGTTATGTCGATGGCACGATCCTGTTCGGTACGCCCATCGTCGCCTTCGGCCTGCAATACGGACTAATCCGGCATCTCGAATACGGCGCGGCCTTCAGCAGTGCTGCGCTGGGCTTCTTCTACCTGCTGCTGGCGCGAGCCGTACATGGTGCAAATCCCTTGCGCCATCGCTTGCTGACCGAGATCTTCCTGGCTTTGGGCATGATCTTCGCCTCGCTGGCAATCCCGCTGGGGCTGGATGCACAATGGACTTCCGCTGCCTGGGCCGTAGAAGCGGCTGGCATCTACTGGATCGGCCATCGCCAGCAACGCCCTGTCGCACGCGCCTTTGCCCTGCTGCTGCAAGCAGGCGCCAGCATCGCCTTCCTGCAGCAGATCGATGCTGGGCAGGACACGATCCTGGCAGGTTCCGCACTCGGCGCGCTGATGCTGGGCCTGTCTTTCCTGTCGAACATGCTGGTGCTGCGCGCCCATGCGGATGCGCACCCGCGCAGCGCCCCCTGGGATGGCAGCCTCGGCCTGATCTTCAGCAGTCTGGGCCTGTGGAGCCTGTTCGCCATCGCACCGCTCTGCTATCTCGCCGAGGGAACGGCCATGAGCCTGGCGCTTGGCGCATTCGTGGCGGTCTTTGCGGCCCTGCAATGGCGCCTTGCAGGCTGGGTGCCGAATGCCGTACTGGCACAGATCCTGGCCTTGCAGGTCTTCGCCGGAACCATCACACGCGGAGACATCACCCTACTCAGCGGCAACTTCAGCGTGGTCCTGCTGCTTGGCGTCACCTTGCTGGCCAACGCCATGTTGCTGCGCCTGCATCGTGGTGGCAACGAGAACGGGCACAACAGATACGAACCCCTGCAACCACTGCTCAGCACGCTGGGCCTGTGGTCGCTGTATCTGATCGCACCCATGCTGTTCGGTGCGGACACCACGGCCGCAGTCTGGGCCCTGGCCGGCATGCTCACGGTCTTTATCGGTTTGCGCCTGAAAGCACGTGGCTGGCTGCCTAACGGACTGCTGCTGCAACTTGCCGCAGGCGCCCTCTTCCTCGGCCATATGGATTACGCCGACACCGGCGGCGTGCTGATGCTCGCCGGCTCCGGCTGGAAGGGACTGGTGATCGCCTCGCTGATCGGACTGGCCTCGCTGGTCAGCCTCGGCACAGCGGTGCGCGAAGCCCGCAAGCAGAACGATCCGGTTCTGGTCACACGGCTGGCCTGGGCCATGCTCTTCGGCCTGGGCTTCACCGCGCTGGCGGTGCTCTTCGTGCTGCCCTGGCAGACCGCCACGGCGGTGTGGGCAGCCTGCGGCTTCGTGCTGATGTGGGCCGCGATGCGCCTGAACCTGAAACCGGCCTTCTGGTTCGCATTGGCACTGGAAATCCTTGCCGGTATTGCTTTCCTCAAAGCCAACAGCGCCGTGTTCTTCCTTTTCGGCCACCTGCCACCGCCCGAGGGCACGACGCCTTTCGCCCACGCCGGGTTCTGGACGCCGATAGTCATCGCGCTCGCCGCCTTCGCAGTGGCCTGGCGGCTGCTGGCCTGGGCGCGTTCGCCCAAAGCCAGCGAAGCCGATGTGTTGCAGATCGATGCTGAATGGATCAGTTTCCCGGCCTTGCTATGGTCCGCAGGATGGTGGTGTTTCGGCTGGTGGATGGAGCTGCGCTGGCAGGCCAGCAGCAATCAGTTGCTGGGGCACCAGTTCCTCGCGGTGATGGCCGCGTCAGTCCTGCTGCTCCTGCCGATTGCGGCCAGGTGGAACTGGGCGCGGCTGGCCGGTCTGTGCGGCTTGCTGCTGCCGCTGGCGGCAGCGGTTGCGGCTTTCGATTACGGCGCGGATACGAACCTGCTCGGCAACTTCGGCTGGGCAGCTTTCGGTCTCGCACTCATCGCTGGTTTCGGCCTGCTCCGTGTGAGCAAGGATCTGCTGGGCGAGCGTACCGACAAGCTCCTCCATCTTGCCAACACCTGGATCTGGCTGGGCGTGGCTGCACTCGAACTGCGCTACGTATTCCTCAGCCTCGGCGAGCCCGGCAGCACCTGGCGCTGGCTGGGCTGGACGCTGCCACTGGCGGTCTGGCTGCTGTGGAATGCGCGTGAAACCGCACCGACGCACTGGCCAGCTACGGCGCATCCACAGCTTTACCGTTTCAGCAGCACCCTACCGGTGCTCATCATCCTGCTGGCATGGCTGGTGATGGCCAATCTGCAATCGGCGGGTTCGGCTGCGCCATTGCCCTTCATCCCGCTCGCCAATCCGCTGGAGCTGGCCTTGTTGCTGGTGCTCTTCGCCGGCTGGCAGTGGCTGCAGCAAGTGCGCGCGCAAGACCCGGTCCGACTCCTCTGGCAGCCGCTCCACGTGCCGCTGCAACTGGCGCTGCTGGCAGGCTGCTTCCTCACCTACACCTGCGTGGTGCTGCGCAGCGTGCATCACTTCGCCGGAGTGAGCTGGAACGACCACAGCTTGCTGCATTCGATGACCGTACAGGCCAGCCTGTCGATTGCCTGGGCACTGCTGGCACTCGGTCTGATGATCAGCGGCCACCGCCGCGCCCGGCGTACCGTATGGATTACCGGTGCCGTGCTGATCGCCATCGTCGTCGCCAAGCTGTTCTTCGTCGAGTTGTCCGACCGTGGCGGGCTGGAACGCATCATCTCTTTCATCGGGGTAGGCGTGCTGCTGCTGGTCGTGGGCTACTTCGCACCTTTACCGCCAGCGAAGGACGAGGCGAAATAGCAGAGGGATCACTGTGAAAAAACTACATCCGAAAACCTTAACCTCCCCACCCCTCCTTGACAGGGAGGAACACGTTCGCAATCGATGGGGTGCCCCTCCCCCGGCAAGAGAAGACAGAGAAGGAGTCAGGTTTGCCAACAAAATGATTACTGCATTTTTCGTGGGTCTGCTCACCCTGCCCGCCCTCGCCCAGGAAAAGCCCACACAGTTCACCACCCGCCTGCCGATCCACACCGAAGCCGCCGCGCCCTACTACCGCCTGAGCCTGCCGCTGGCGGCTTATCTGGCCTCCGCGCATGGCGACCTGCGCGATCTGCGCGTATTCAACGCAGCCGGTCAGCCCGTGCCCTACGCACGCCTCGCAGCCAGCGGCAGCACCGAGGAACAGGTGCAGAAGCAGGCCTTGCGCTGGTTTCCGCTGCAGGCCCGTGATGCTGGACAGACCACACAAGCCGCTGACGACACGTCCCTGAACCTCACGCTGCGTCAGGGACCGGATGGCACGCTCGTGCAGATCAAGGCCGGGAGCAGCACATCCGCCAGCTTGCCGGCCCAGCAAGCTGCACCACTACTGCGCGGCTATGTGCTGGACGCGAGCCAGATCACGGATCGCCAGGCTGCGCGAGGCCTGCTACTCGATTGGGACAAAAACGGCGGCGACTTCCAGTTGCTCGACGTGGAATCCAGCGACGACCTGCAGCACTGGCAACGCCTGGCCAGCGGTGTGCAGCTTGCCCGACTGGACTACAACGGCGCGCGCATCGAAAACCGGCGCATCGAGCTCGCCGGTTTCCACGACCGCTACCTGCGCCTGCTCTGGCGCGAGCCGGCCACCGCACCACAGCTCAGTAGCGCCGAGCTGGAACAAAGTCGTTCGCGTTACCTGGCGGCCCCCTTGGTCTGGTCTGCACCGCTTGTAGTCAGCAAAGAAAAGGCCGATCTGAAGCCCGGCGAATACCGTTTCCGGCTGCCCCAGCCGCTGCCACTCGCGAAGCTTCGCCTCAGTCTGCCACCGGGCAACCAGCTGCTGCCGCTGGAGATCCTCACGCCGGGGCGCGAGCGCCGTTACTGGAACCACCTCGCCAGCACCGTGGTGTATCGCATCAGCAATCAGGGCCGCGAGTGGAGCAACAGTGACATCCCCTTGCCCGGCACGCCGCTGCAGGAATTCGTGCTGCGCCTCGACCCGCGCCTGAGCCCGCTCGCGGGGGGCCCGCAGCTCGCCTTCGCCGTGCAGCCCGCGCAAATCGTTTTCCTCGCCAGCGGCTCCGGGCCGTATGCCCTTGCCATCGGCAACAAGGATGCGCAGGACGCCGCGCTGCCCACCGCCACACTGGTGCCCGGCTTCGGCCAGCCTGGCAGCCCGGAGATCGTGGCCGCGAGCATCGTGGAAAACGCCGTCGAGCCTGAGTCTTCAGGCATCCCTGCGCCCGCCGCCAGCGAGCGCGACTGGAAGAAAATCGCGCTGTGGAGCGTGCTGCTGCTCGGCGTGCTGGGCATGCTGGGAATGGCATGGTCACTGATCACACAGATGAATAAAAGCAAAGTCTGAGGATAAAACCCGCCATGATTGAATCACTTGGGTTGTTTGATCGGAAGGTTGCCGAAGAACTCTTTGCTGTTCATCCTGAATGGCAAGCATTTGCTCGTGCCGAAGATGATTGCGGAGAAAATGCACTGATTGTTTCTTTGCGCGCCCCAAACCCACGGATTAAAGAGCCCCTCGTCATTACAACTGAAGAGCAAGAAGTCTCTGTCTTCTTCGACATGTACCACATGCACTTCAACGAGCTAAACGATGGAGCCTTGTCACTGGCAGAAAAAATCACGTCAGACCAATACAGCATTGTTTCATTCTGGCGTGATGCTCAATGTTGTGGCGCCGGTCTCTACGCAAACTCGAATATACCAAGCTCCAACGACGAACACCCCTATGCAAATAGAATCGTTATCCGATCATGGAGTGGTGAACACGACACTGAGTTGTCGTGCATTGGAAGAGATTAGAAATATCCGACTCACACCAACTATCGAGAGGAAACATGAAGCACGCCGTGATTCGTAACGCCCTGATCGTCGCCTTCAGCTTGCGGCTGGTATGGCAAACAGAGAAGCCGGACAGTCCGGCACTGTCCGGGACACGCACATGAGCGACATCCTGTCTTTCCTTGAGCGCCCGCAGCTGTTCACGGCCTGCGCCATCGGCGGCATCCCGGTTTACTGGATGCTCGGCTCGATTTTCTACAACGACATGGATGATTTTCTCGACGCGCTGCGACTGTTCTTCCAGCCCGACTGGCTCTCGGCCCTGCGCGGTGAATGGGGCGATGATCAGTGGCAGAGTCTGAAGCTCACGATCTTCATCGCCATCTGCATCGGCGCGGCTGCGCTGATCTACAAGGGCGCCCGGCTGGTATTCTGAGCGCCATGAAAACCCTGCTCCGCAAAATCTTCCGCCGCCTCACCGGCCGCGACCCGCTGGCCAGCCTGATCCAGCGCGGCCTCATCGTCGGTTCGAACTTCTACATGCAGGATGGCTGCGTGATCGACGCCTGCCATTGCTGGCACATCACGATTGGCGACGACGTGACGCTGGGCCCGAACGTGACGATCCTCGCGCACGACGCCAGCACCAAGCGCGCGCTGGGCTATGTGCGCCTGGGCAAGGTGGCGATTGGTCATCGCGTCTTCATCGGTGCCAGCAGCATCGTGCTGCCGGGCGTGACGATTGGAGATGACGTGATCATCGGCGCAGGCAGCGTGGTGAGCCGCGACGTTCCGGCGGGCAGCCTCGCTGTCGGCAACCCGGTACAGGT
>Ga0316604_10002044_pt1 | contig 16349 bp, 15 predicted proteins | sample OWC_soil_day20_C_FD_207650 | JGI IMG/M metagenome (GOLD analysis project Ga0316604, IMG submission 207650) | Wetland soil microbial communities from Old Woman Creek delta, Ohio, United States - OWC_soil_day20_CT | ecosystem: Environmental > Terrestrial > Soil > Wetlands | place: USA: Ohio... | reverse complement strand
ATAAGGTCAATATTGATTCCCGCGATTGTGTAAGTACCAAAATAAGTCCGGTTCCGGCAGTTAATATTGAATAAACCAATTTGGCAGCATAGTACTGTTCGTGTAACACGCCCATAATGCCAATGCTGGAAAAGAATGCGGCAAGTGCCCCCAATTGGTTCGGATCTCCCACCTGCCCCCTCAATCGTGCTTCGTCAGATTTGAACGTGTCAGTAATCAGTTTAAAGAAGCCCTCTACCGAAGTGTCCATCAATATATTGCTCAGCACTGCAAGAACAAGCGATCCCATCAACAGCCAGGCAATTATCCGTAATTCTTCAATTTTGAACTGAGAATCTGAACCGTAATAAAATAATACCAGCCCAATGCACCATAGCAAGTAGTTAAACAGACTGCGCCCGAAATATGGTACCAGTTCATTATGCATCAAAAAAAATATAAATGTTGATAGTAAAAAGACCACAGCCAAAAATATATACGCATATAAAAAGCGAATCACTGCTGGTGGTCTTTGATTAATTATTTTGTTAGGTACTTGAACAAGAGTTTTGATAAATATACCAAACACAAATAGAATTGTAAACATATCGCCTGGAGACATGTTTAATGTTTTCCCAAAAATGGGAATTGCTGCGATTGGATTAAATGAGAATGTCGTATATAACACCAGTGCAAATACCACTACTATAGACACCATTACTCTGTAAATGTCCTCCTAAAAAACTTGGCACAAAAAGGCCACGATAGGCCAATATACAGTGCCGCCCCCACAAAGATCAAGAAACCGACATGCACTTGGAACAGCTTTTGTATGGTAAGTATACAGATTCCCATACCAACGCAACTTCCTGTTAAAATAAAGAGAAGTTTTTTGTCAACCCATTCTTCTTGCTGTAAGGCTTTAACCTTTATTGCCAAGAAACAAAACACGACTACCTCAGCGATGATCATGGCCATTGCAGCTCCGGCAGATTTCCAAAATGGTATCAACACCAGATTGGCAATAACATTCATTATGGCGCCCAATAGCAATGTGCCCATATATTTTTTGTCTTCATTTACCGCCAAAAGCCAATTTGCCAGCGTAATGCTAAGTGCCATGAAAAAAATATAGTAAAGCAATAACATAAATGGCGTTGCGGCTCGCAGGTACATCTCGCCAAAAAAGGTTTCAATGATATTAGTCCCTAATATAGTTCCACCCGTAATAATCGGCAGCATAAAAAACAACATGCTGTAAATATTCTGTTTTAGAAAGGCTCCCATAAGCCTGGGGTTATTTTCGCGTAAGCGAATCATCACCGGAAAGGTTGATTGACTATATATTCCTATAATCCCTGAAAGCACCAATACGATTTTATAGGCTACACTGTAATATCCAGCTTCCTGGTGGCCGAACATGAATCCCAGCATAATTATGTCGAAGTTTTCGTAAACTTGGGATACTCCACCCGTGATGGCAAAGGGTATTGCTAATTTTAATACTGTGCGATAATTCAACAGAGTAAAGCTCAAATGTAATGAATGCACCTTGTGAAATAAATATAATAGAATAATACACGCTAGGATAGATCCTATAAACATAATAACCGGAATGTAGAAAATATCTGCTGCATTTTTAACTAACAAAAATATAAATATACAACTACAAAGACTACCCATCACATTCGCAACAGCCAATGATCGCAAGTCTTCCATCCCAACAAAAGCCCAATCCAACAACCAAGAAGAACTCAGCATGGTCAGACCGTATAACAGGAGTAAATAAAACAAGTACGTATCGGTAATAAAAAAACATCCATAGGCAAATAACAAGATATAAGATAGTGCGGCCAGGCAAATACGCACTGAGAATATTTGACTTATTGATTCTTCGCAATGGTTTTGCTTACGAGCCGCCTCGCGTGTTCCCACCATCGGCAATCCAAAGGTTGCCAGCAAATTAAAATAGCTTATAACAGCAAGCACTACACTGATACCGCCATAAGACTCCGGGCCTAATACCCGTGCCACATAAATAACCAGTATAAACGAAATAACTTGGGTCAAAAGCCTTCCCAGCAAGCCTGCGCCAAAATTATCCAGTATTTTTTTCGGCAACTGTTTCATATCAGTAATTTTCCATCCTACCACCCCTATGGCTAATCTCATACCTGATATCGCTATAAGGTATCTAATTCACTAGTCAATGGCGCATTTATCAATAATCAATCGTATCATTTAGTACCGTCCCAATAATATTTGCTTTAGCACCAAGTAACAGTTCCAATACCTTTTTTGCGTTTTGGGGTTTTACGGTCCGACTATCGACGACCAGCACGACACCATCTACTTTGGAAGCCAGAACACAGGCATCCGAAATGACAGCATCCATTTTTATTAAGATCGGAGAGCTGGCAATAAAAATATAATCCGCCTGAGCACGCAAATAATCAATTAAACCACGGATTTTGGGATTGGACAAGACCGTAATTGATTCTAAGGGCAGAGGACCGCTAGTCACAACTTTCAAATTGGGAATTCTGGAATCTTGCAAAATGTCTTCCTGCGAGACTTCGTCCCGAATAAGATTTGTTAATCCAGTATTTTCTAATTTGAAAATATCACCCACGATGGGGGCACGAAGATCGCAATCAACTAAAACGACCTTATACCCAGCATACGCCAGCAGCGTGGCCGAGTTAACGGCAACCATTGCCCCTCCCTCACCAGAATTAGAACTGGTAAATAAAACCGTCTGTACTTTCCCTTGGGGCATGGCATCGCGGATGCTGGCACACAAGACCCGAAATGATTCCGCAAACGGAGATTGTTCCCTGTCTGAAATCACATAGCGAGTCTGCTTACCTTGTGACTGCCCATCCTTTCGGGGCTGCCCATCCTTTCGGGACCGCCTATCCTTTCGTGACCGCCCATCCATTCGTGACCGCCTATCCATGATTTTCACCGTCTGCTTTCCTACTCCCAGTCCACCTTTGGGAACGAGATCCCACTCTTGGAATAACGCCAATCACTGGCACAGGTAAGTAATGCTTCAAATCGACAACTGTATCAATTGTTTTATAAAAATATTCAACAAAAAATGTAATCATTGTTCCGATGAAAAGTCCCAAAATAGCCGCTATACATAAGTTAAAAGTTTTTTTGGGTTTAACCGGGTCTTCCGGCAACGCTGCCATGTCGATAACCTGCAGGTTAGCCGATTCCATGATTTCACTGATCCGCGCCTCTTCATAGCGTTTTGCTAAAGTGGCATAGCTATTTTCAGCAACCGAATAATCAAGCATCAAACGCGCCAACTGGGTTTCTGTTGCAGGAAGCCTCGCCAATTCTTTTTCATCCTGTGAGGTAATGCGTTGCAAACTTGTTCTCTGGGTTTCGCCCAAAGATACCTCGCCTATTGCGATACGTATAAGTTCGGTTTGCAGCCTCTTTTGATTCTCAGCAATGGAAGCCTTAAGATTAACCACACGCGGATGCTCGTCGGTCAAACTTTTCGACAATCCCGCCAGTTCGGCTTCTTGTTCAGCCAAGCGGTTCCGATATAACTGCACTACAGGCGTATCGACAATGATAGATGGCGCTTTTTGCTTAGCATACGCCGCCTCCAGCACCAATTGATTCTCAGTATCCAGTTTCTTCAAGACTGCTTGACGTTCCACAAACGCCTTGGCCTGTTCGTTAATAGCAACAACCCGGTTGTCTTTTTTATATTCCACTAACGCTTTTCCCGCTTCATCAAGTTCACGCTTTTTTTCAGCCAAACGCTCCCCAATAAAGATTCGAGTTTCTTTACCTTCCGCCCGGGCGATATCCAACGACATTTCGTTAACAGCGACCGCCAATGCATTTGCCAAATTTTGTGCTTCCTGTGGGGAGGCGGCTAAAACAAACGTATTTAAAATCTCCGTATCTTTTAAAGGACGAACCGTAATTCGGTCGACAACAGTTTCATAACGAAGAGACGCCTGTTCATCTGCACCGAGTTTGCCAATCGCAGCTTCCACGACCGATCGACTCTTTATTAATTCGGCAAAGGTATACATTTTCTGCCGCGCCAGTTCTTCCGACTGCCATGCTGCCCCACCAGCATCTGTCACACTTTTTACAGTCGGTTTTACGCGGATTGTAACTTTTGTCTCATACGTTGGCGGCATCAAGTTTAATATGGTAGCAAGTATTATCGCTATGCAAAAGCTGGAGTATACCCAGTTGCAGTGGCGCCTTACAATCGATAATAAGCCATGCAAATCTAACTGTTTGTCCATTGAGGCCCCCTGGTTAATTGTTAACATTTTTGTGACGACTCGTTAGTTGCTGCTACTGCCTGCGTCATCCAACACCTAGTATTCTGCAAATACCAAAGTACTGAATAATTATCTCTATGCATATTTTATTCTTCACATTGCTTACCGTCAATGTTTTTATGTATTATATCACAATACCCTATAATTCGACGTCGTATTCGGTTATCCTATGTTTTTTTATTTTCGCGCCACGGATTGAGGACTGTATTATCTGGAAAATAGGAACAGACTTGGCTTGTGGCAAGTCCTTTAGGACGCCGACAGAAGCCTTAGTCGTTCAATCCAGGGAAAGTTATACTTTCCATCTGAATAAAAAACGCCTAGTCACACTTACAAATAAATACTTGTAAGAGCAACCAGGCAGTCATAGGCACATTGTACCGGTAGACCCACGGCTTTGCGTCGCCGCCTTTCAGCGGGTATGCCAATTTATTAAATTATCTAGTTATATTTTACCGGTAAATCTATATCTTGTCAATTTGTATTTACTACTATCACAACAGCTCAGCCCATACACAGGCAAATACTGTTGGACGTCACAATCATCTTTACTTGTTCTTTACGGCAATGTCACTCTCATACCTTGCGCAATGCTATCAGAACTACCAGAAATCACTTGGCAGATAGAAATCTTCTCCTTAACAGAAACTACACTAATTCGAGCCACTTCTGTTACCATTTCGTCAAGAACTTCACCTGTAGTAGGATCTCTCAATATTTCAGCAGAACCTACGACAAATTCCTGACCGACTGTAATACCTTCACGCGACCCTCTATTAATATATATATTGCTGTTATTATTCATTACCACAGCACCAGTCCATCTGATCTTGGGCAATTGAGTTTTCATCCAGTCTACACCCTGTGTAGCTGCATTTTCAACAGCTTTCCCCAGATTGCTGGCACCATAATTGCCAAAGACAGCGCCATGACCGCCAATAACCATACCACCTTTTGTAGCTTTCCCAACAACGCTCTTAGAGGCTAATACTTGTCCTGTACCGGCCTCAACAACATACATCGTAATATTGATTTCGGATTTTGAGTTAGCACCACCTAGATAAATACCATGAATACCAAAGCCACCAGCTTGACCGCCTGTATCTTGCACATGGGTAATAACTCCTTTTACTAAAAGCTGCGCCGGAATTACGTGGGGGTTGGAATTACTTTCATTACTTGCTGCCTGACGCATATCATTTTCAGCAAGAACAATAAAATTCCCAGACTGGTTAAGTATATCGGTCAAAACAGCACCCCAGGCATCACCCAGATTAAATTGCCCTGACCAGTTAGAACGATTCTCAAAACTTGATACGACAATAGTGTACTTCAAACCATTATCTGCTGCCGACACTGACTGGGGCAGACTACAACTTAGCATAAGCATAAAAACGCCCAGGCAGAGGAGCCTCCGGCAATTCATAAAATGTTTCACTTGCATTCCTCCTATATATTTTGATACCAATCAATTCCACGCAAATACGCAACTTCCTTCTCTTTAAAATTTTTTTAAAAACCAAAAGCAGGATAATCTGATTCAATCTATAATGTTTTTATTGATTGCAGAGTAAATGTTTGTGCGTTAAGTGTCATGTAAACGGGGAGTTGTCACTGAACGAAAAACTATAGTTATAGTTTGCGGTACAAACATTGCATCCCGCTGCTGCATTAGAAGGAAACGCCTTTAGACATGTAGCAATATGTAGCAATTTATTCTAACATTTTCTGGAGGTGTCCCTAATGCATTTTTGGGCAAAACGTCATCCTTGCCAACCTTTTTTTACTACCAACACACTAGTTATTTCAGCAATCTTCGTCGCCTTAACCATTATTTCCACTAATGTTCTCGCCATCCAGACCCCATTTATACGAATCAGCTTCAGCTTTTTATCAATTGCCTTGTTTTCACTGCTATATGGCCCGCTACGGGGTGGCATTGTTGCTGCTGTTGCTGATATTCTTGGTTGCCTGTTCTTTGCTCCCGGATTATTTTTCCCTGGGTTTACCTTAAGTTCTTTTACAACCGGCATGATTTACGGTTACTTTTTGCATAATAAAAAAATAACCTTACTAAGAATCAGCTTGGCGAGTGTAGTTGTGCTTTTATGCGTTGATCTATGTTTAAACACTTTGTGGCTATCCATCTTATATCACAAAGCCGCCGAGTTGTTCTTATTAGGACGATTAATAAAATGTTCTGTCTTTCTTCCTATTCAGATTGCAACTATCTATGTGATCGGCAAGCCCGTGCTCCGCTATAAAATGGCCCGACAGAATTAATTTACACAAGTCTGTTCAGAGGTTACTAACTCCGCTGCCGAGTATTGGTTAAAAACCAATCATAGAGTTCATTATTCTTATATACACCAGCAATATTGTGCCCTTGGCCTGGTAAAATCGTAAACCTCGGTGTACCGCCTTGTCCGCGCAAGGCATTAATCATTGCTTCATCATTTTCCAATTGACAAACGGGATCTTTTTCACCATGAAAAGCCCATATCGGCATAGATATCAACTGGTTATTCCAACTGGTTGGAACTGTCGGACTAGAGGCCAGCGGAGCTATAGCTGCAAAGTATTCTGGATGCTGGCCAGCTAGATACCACGCGCCGTTCCCGCCCATACTTGTTCCAGTCAAATAAATTTTATCTTGATCTATACGATATTTTTCAGAAACATCATCAAGTAATGCAGCTAAAATATCTGACTTATTCAACCAATCCTCACCGTTAGGACATTGTGGTGCAAGAACAACGAATGGAAACTCGGTACGTTGTTCTGCAACCCAAGTAGGCCCATAACTTTTCACTAAATCCAGCTCCTGCCCCCGCAATGAACTTCCATGTAAAAATAGAATCAGCGGCCACCGATTAGTAGTTTGAGTATATTTAGCAGGGAAGATAATCAAATATTGCAGCTTCTGATCGCTATATGTAAAAGTACTTCTTTTTTCCACAAAAGTGTCTGATTTCTCGATAGTTTCTAAAGCACTTGGCTTCATCGTGATTAAAGAGGCACTGCTTGTATCCTTTTTCTCGAGTTCGCCAACATTAAGATCTCTTTGCAAAAAGTATAATGATGCTACAATTACTAGTAAACTAAGAGTAGCAATTATTTTTTTCAAAACCCACATTCCCCCTGCAGCTCTACTTGGGCACAATAACAATATAGTAATAACACGCAATCATTAAAGCTAATATTCTACTACTAGTCCTACACCAACTTCCTTAATATCTGCTACCTGAGCTATCTTAATTTTGGAATGTAGATCCGTACAATGACATGCATGAATAGTACCGATCTGCTGTCTTTTTAAGTATTCAGCTGTATTAATTAACTGATGGTCGCCTGGATTCAAAAGATGAAATCCGCCAATAACATCACATATTCTATCTTCATTACATACTTTTTTTGCATATTCAATAATATTGCAAATCCCCGAATGGGAACAGCCTGTAATTATTACTAACCCACAATCAGACCTATATACTAAAGCAGAATCGTCTAGTACAAAGTCTTCTTGCCATATACCCTCTTTTAGCGTTTCGCCGATTGAATTTATTGCTTCAAATGAATTACTTCTGTCAATTTCACCTAGGAAAATAAGTTTATCCGACATCTTAACAGGTTTTCGGCTAAGGTTTAATGAGAAAACACTTTTTAACTGACTTTCAGAAACCATAGCTCCTATTGGTAATCCATTTATTCTTTTTTCTAAAAAGGCATCTGGATGCGCAATTATAGTAGGTAATTTCGACCTACGACCTTCAAATGCGGCTTCCGTATACAACCGAAATAATTCACCTAATCCCCAGGTGTGGTCATTGTGCCCGTGTGAAATAATTATCGCATCTAGTGCTAAAAGGTCAATGCCCATCTTATTCGCGTTTTTTAAGAATACATCCGAGTAGCCAGTATCAAACAAATATCTTTTACCTTCATATTCTATATAATACGATACTGCGGGCTCCCCCTGAAAATACCTATCGATTATAGTATTATTATCGACTAAAACGGTTAGTTTCATATAACCTCCAGGTTAGCTACAAATATATTACAATAGTTATCTTATACTTTATAATCAAAAATCCTGCATCTTGTCATAAGCAATGCAGGATTTTGTTCTCTTTAGTTTTTTCTTGCTCGCAAAAAAATAAACTGAGGTTTTTGGGTTAGCCTTTCATATACTTTGGGATGTAATTGTTTGAATTTCTCTGTTGGCATAGGTTCTATTAGCTTTTCAATAATAAATCCCGCGTCTATTACCGGTGAGATTATTTTACATAAAGGCCTTCGATAAAATTGGACTTTTACTTTCCCTACAGTAGTTTCCCATTCATCTTCTATAATCTCTGTTAAAAAATAGTTTTCCCTGTTAAAGTATGTAAAGTCCATAAACGGATGATGCACAGAAAAAACTAACGAACCGAAAGGCTGTAATACTCTATTAAACTCAGCCATTACAGGTTTCCAATCTTTAACGTAGTGAAGTGTTAAAGATGACACTATAACATCGATTGATTTATCCTCGATGAAATTTAGAGGTTCATTGAGGTCAGCCCTTATAATGTCGGCCTTTTCACCAATTCTTTTCCGTGTCATTGCTATCATACTAGGGCTAAAATCTATCGCTATAACCTTTGCACCAGTATCCACCAACCATTTACTATACCAGCCTGCAGCACATCCTGCATCTAGTACCTTTTTTCCTGTAACACTAGGAAGTAATGACAATGTAGCTGGTCTTTCATAGTATGCATTAAATGGTTTCGTATCAACACATTCAAAATAATATTCTGCCATTTTTTCATAAGAATCAAAGGATATCGAGTTCTCATTTATCAATATTCTCCCTCCAATATATGCTGGACTCTAACCAGCTTTACTTTACATACGTTATATTATATATGTTAACCTGCTTTCGCCTCGAAGATTCACTTGCTAGTGCAACAAACTTTCATACAACTGTCAATGCCTTCTGTTTTATTATACCATATAAGCAAAACAGTAATTTAACACCACTGTCATGTTAAATTACTGTTTTTACAGACTATACAAGACACATACGACATCTATTCAGCATTTTGCAGGAATTGACGGTTGCCGGAAAGAAAATCACCCTAGTAGATTATGATTGTTTAGATATTAGGAGAATGAAATGAAGAAACTCGTTGTTTGGATACTTGTTTTATGGATAGCACTACTACTGGGCTGGGGAATCAAATCTTTTTATTTTCCTACCCCTGTTGAAACGCCAAGTACAGAGACAATTACTCCCCCTCCGGCTCCTGCCAAAGACATAACTAATGAACAAGAACAAAAGCCTGCACCACCAACTTATCGAGAAGAACGCACAGAGGAAAAGCAATTTAATTCGCAGCGTATTTCGACCGAAAAAACACTACCACCAAAGAACAAACCGGTAGACCTATCCAGCCAAACGATGTCAATCAAAAAAGAAGAAAAAATGAGTCTTGAAATTATGCCTGGTGTCAAAGTAAAAGGCGGCGGTGTTGATATTAGCTTAGATAAAGAAAACACAAGTACGCTTGAGCTAAGGCCAAATAGTCAGAATCAAGTATTGCTTAGGCGTAAATTTTAGCTATACAACTGGCTGCACCCAAATAGTTGCCAATATTAAAATATGAAACCAATGTCATCTAAACGTCGCGCAATTTCAGATATGATCTGTTCTTCTTCCTTTTCATTCCTTGCCTCAAAGGTAACGGAAAGCCTAATGTATGCCCCGGCGTCATCCCATGGGACAACTGAAATTAGTGTTTCTTTAAGTAAGAACTCGGAAAAGTCTTCTGCTGACGTGAAGCATCTTCCGCTTTTGGTACTTTGGGGAATACCTACATATAAGTAAAATGATGCTTTAGGTTTAGTTACTGTGAACCCAATACGTTTTAATGCATTCACCAACATAGTATGACGGCGAGAATATTTCAAAGCTGTTTTTTCTGTTATTTCAGGATGCTGCAAACAATAAACGCCAGCCTTTTGAATAGCTGCAAACTGACCAGAATCATTGTCATCTTTTACGGTTGCAAATCCTTTCACTACAAATTCATTACCACACACGAATGCCAAACGCCACCCAGTCATGTTAAATGCTTTGGATAACGAGTGAATCTCTATCCCAACATCTTTAGCGCCTTCAACTGACAAAAAGCTAAGCGGGCGCTGTCCCTCAAAAGTAAGTGCCGCGTAAGCAGCGTCTGATACGACAATGATCTTATTTTCCTTGGCAAACTGTACGACTTTCTCAAAAAACTCTTTAGTCGCAGTAGCTCCGGTTGGATTGTTAGGATAGTTAATATACAGCAATTTAGCTTTATGGCGCTGTTCTGTAGTCAAGCAGTCCAATTTAGGTAAATAACCATTTTCAGCTAAGAGTGGTAATTTAACCACTTCACCTCCTAAAGCTTTGGTCATAGTTCCCAAAACAGGATAACCGGGTACAGTCATAATAGTAATATCACCCGGATTAATAAACGCCAGCGGCAAAAGTGCCAAAATCGACTTCGAACCAATTCCGTGATTTACTTCCTTACTTGAATTAAGGTCATACACTTGATAAACTTTCTCCATATACTGAACAGCAGCATCCTTAAATACTTGTATACCATTATCGGCATATCCTCTATTTTCTCTCAACTTAGCTTGTTCGTATAAGACTTCTATCACTTCCTTCTCCGCCATCCAGTCTGGTTCACCAACCCCAAGATCAATTAATTCCACATTGGGGTTGTTTTTACACGCCTCCCTTTTAGCTCTTTTAATTTTTTCAAATTTATATAGAACTGCATCATTCCCGAATTTATTCCCCCCAATTCGTTCAGCAAATGATTGCTGAATAAAAGTTTTAGTCATACTGATCCCCTTCTCTTTTTTATATCTTATCTCTCACTTCGCTACTCTATTCCTGTAAGCAAAAGTACTATATATTAGGTAAGTATTTAGCACAACAATAATCTTAGACTTTAATTTTGGGCTTTTTCTAAAGCATTTACAAGCAATTCTACTGCATTCATGACTTCACGAACATGACCACGCGGCAAGTTTGATATCACGTCCTTATAATAATTTACAATACTTTTCTGCAATTGTTGAGCAATCTCTTTACCGTTCTCCGTAAGAATAGCTTCAACAACCCTTTTATCATCCATAGATCTTTTTCGAAGAATAAGCTCATCCCGAACTAAATTATTCATAATTCTAGTTATAGTGCTAATTTCAAGGCGCATTTTTTCACTAATTTCATTAATAGAAAGCGTTTGATGTTTATATATTTCCAACAATATATAGCATTGAGAACTGGTAAAACCATGCATTCTAATTTGTTTCTTTTCTAACATTTGAAATGTCCGAACTGCCTTTTGCAGTAATATACCAATATCCTCCAAACACCTATTATATTTTTCTTCTTCACTAACTATATTTTATCACTCCCATCGTCTTATAATATTTGTATCATACAAATATTGTTTTGTCAATTATCTCCAATCAATTTCAAACCGACACCTCCGCATAAAAAAGACCTCCTATAGCAGATATGCATAGGAGGTCTTTTCATCTTATTAGACGAGTCCATTCGTAACACGTGAAAGAAATGCTTTCGTCCGCGCATCTTGGGGATGATTAAAAATGACATCAGGTGTATCATCTTCGACAATGACACCATCTTCGACATAAATAATTCGGGAGGCAACTTCGCGAGCAAAGGCAATTTCATGAGTGACGATCAACATGGTTAAACCGTCCTTAGCCAATTCACGCATAACGGCTAATACTTCACCAACCATTTGCGTATCCAGCGCCGAAGTCGGTTCGTCCATTAGCAAGACCTGTGGCTGAATAGCAAGCGCGCGAGCAATCGCTACTCTTTGTTTTTGTCCGCCTGACAACTGATGCGGCTTTGCATTGATATATTGCGCCATGCCAACTTTCTCTAAAAAGTGGAGCGCGGTTTGCCTGGCTGTTGCCTTATCCTGTTTTAACACCTTTACTAATCCTACCATGCAGTTCTCAAGCACAGACATATTATTAAACAGATTAAACTGTTGAAACACCATACCGACTTTGGTCCGGTATAGCGTTAGTTTATCCTGTTCTTCCACTACGTTTCGTTCATCGTGAATAATTTCGCCTGAGGTTGGTATTTCCAGCATGTTGATGCAGCGAAGCATAGTAGATTTGCCAGAGCCGGACGCACCAATAATACAAATAACATCACCCTGAAAAACATCAAAGCTGATATCTTTGAGAATTTCACGCTTACCAAAATATTTAACCAAATTCTTAATCTTCAGTATCTGCTGTGGTTCTATTGCCAATACTTTATTATCCATACTACTAATTCTCGCCTTTCTTTGGAGTAAACGGTCCACATGGATCAGCTAACGGATCATGCGTAACTAATGAATAGTTATCAGGCCCATCCATTCTCTTTTCTATCCATAATAGAAAGCGTGAAACCGCAAAGGTCATAATAAAATAAATCGCACAAGTAATAAAGAAAACCTCAAAATATCGATAATAGGCACCAGCGGCTGACTTAGATAAGAAGTATAACTCAGTCACGGAAATAACATTGAGAACCGAAGTATCTTTGATATTAATAATCAGATTGTTACCAATTTGCGGCATAATATTACGCAAAGCTTGCGGTAAAATAACACAGGACATAATCTGAAAATGATTCATGCCAATCGCTTTTGCAGCCTCTTTTTGACCGACATCAATAGAAATAATGCCACCGCGGACAGTCTCAGCCATATAGGCGCCTGTGTTTACGGAAACGACAATAAAGCCTGCAACTAGCGGTGACATATCGATATTGTAAACTTGCATCGAGCCATAGTATACAACCATCGCCTGTACTATCATGGGTGTACCGCGAAACAACTCAACATATGCTGCTAAGATGGCTCTGATACATTGATAGCATCCTCGTTTAACAAGCCCATCTTTAGGATTAATCGGGATAGTTTGTAAAATACCTACGAATAAACCAATTATACAACCAACTATGGTACCACTGACAGCCAACAGCAGTGTAACTAAAGCCCCTTTTACAAAAAGTACACCATATTGCTGCAAAAGAAAATAAACCCACCCAAAAAAAGTTACTGGCATAGCACTTGTCATATTTCTTTCCACCTTGATCGAATAAATTCAGGGATGGCTAATGCCATCCCATTAATACTGCTTATTGTTTTGCTAACGGTTGTTTCTTAATGGCTTCTTCCATCAATTTATTGCGATCATCTTCTGTCATTGCAGTCAGTGCTTTGTTAATTTTCGTCAATAGCTCGTTACTTTTTCCTTTCGCGACTGCAATACCCATTTCAATTTCTTCTCGCTCGACCTTAAAGCCTTGTCCATCCTTGAAATCCAACATCACTAATTCTGGATTCGAAAAGACAGCAGCCATTGCAGTTGGCTTGTCAGTAGCCAGAACTTCTACCTTACCAGAAGTTAGTGCAACAATCATACCAGGTACATTATCAATAGCAGGTTGAATTTGCACATCAGGAATTTGTTTTAGCAAATCATACCAAACGGTATTGAGTTGTGATGTAGTAACAGCGCCTTTGAGGTCATTTAGATTCTTAGCGGCAGCAAAAGGACTGTCTTTCTTCGTAAGAGCAACAATATCGGCGTTATAATAAACAGAAGAAAAATCGACCGTTTCTTTACGCTTACTGGTAATACTCATTCCAGCGATAGCTGCGTCAATTTTACCGGCATTTACTGCAGGAGCCAAACCATCCCATTCAATCTTATGGATTTCCAGTTCAGCGCCCATAGATTCAGCAATCTTTTTCGCAATCATTACATCATAGCCCATAGCATATTCTTGACTGCCGTTGATTTTCACCGCTCCGTTATCAGCAGTAGTCTGGGTCCAGTTAAAAGGAGCATATCCACATTCCATACCAACCCTAAATACCTTTTTGTCTGCTGCTTTTTGGTCGCCACACCCGGCCATCATCGCGCCAAATGCAAATATTGCTAAGCAGAGTACAATCCTTAGCATCGTTTTGTAACTTTTCATCCTCACTCAACCTTCCCTTATCCTATCAGTATTAAGGTAATTGTAGCAATACATAGGAATAAATGTCAAGCTGTATATATACTTGTAGATACGATATTCTTGTCCCTTGTTTCCATAGAAATACCCTATAGGTTAGACTTATCTGGCAGTCTAACCTATAGGGTATATTTTTCGTTACATTATTCAACCATTGTATTACATAGCGGCTTTATAGATAGCAATTATATCATCAAGAGTAGCAGTACGTGGATTAAATAGGCTGCAAATATCTTTTAATGCATTTCCGGCCATAACCTCGAAATCCTTTTCGTTAGCCTTTAACTGAGCAAGGCCGGAAGGGATACCGACATCAGCAGATAATTTCTGAATAGCCGTTATCGCTTTATCAGCAGCGTCACGAACAGATAGACCTTCTATATTTTCACCCATTTCGATGGCAACATCAACAAAACGTTCTGGGCAGGCAATGATATTATATGTTTCAACATGAGGCAGTAAAATAGCATTGCATACACCATGCGGTAGGTTGTATAAGCCGCCTAGTTGATGAGCCATAGCATGGACATATCCCAAACCGGCATTGTTAAATGCCATTCCAGCTAAGTATTCAGCATAAGCCATTTTGTCACGTGCTTCCATATTCTGACCATTGGCAACTGCATTTCGTAAATTAGTGGCGATAAGTCTGATAGCCATTAGAGCCGCTGAATCAGTTACCGGTGTAGCGGCAACTGAAACATATGCTTCAACTGCATGCGTTAATGCATCCATACCTGTAGCAGCAGTAAGCGCAGGCGGCATGCCAACCATCAGTAACGGATCATTAATTGCAACATTGGGAGTGGTGTGCCAGTCAGCAATAGCCATTTTTACATGGTTAGAAGTATTGGTAATAACAGCAAATCGCGTCATCTCAGAAGCAGTACCGGCTGTGGTGTTTATGGCGATAAACGGCGGCATCGGCTTCTTAGACTTATCAAGACCTTCGAAGTCACGAATGTTTCCACCATTGGTTGCCAATAAACCAATTCCCTTACCACAATCATGAGCACTACCGCCACCCAAGGTTACAATGGTATCAGCGCCGCTTTGCTTGTAACTTTCAAAACCATCATGAACGTTTTTGTCAGTTGGATTTGGTTCTGCTCCTGCAAAAAGGGAAACCTTGATCCCCTCCGCTTCCAGCATAGCCTTAATATCGTCGGCCATCCCACCTGGGCGACCCAGGTAAGCATCAGTAACAAGGAATACACTCGTGCCACCAAGAGCTTTCACTTGTGCAGGAGCTTGTTTGTGTGCCCCTACTCCCATCAGGCTCACAGTAGGAATAAAATACCCAAAGACTTGCTCACCAATTGCCATAATATAAAATCCTCCTTAGGGCTAAGCCCATTTTCTTATCTTATGACTTATTGTATTGCAAGCATCATGCCAAAATTAGATTAACGAATATTACAATATAAAAGACCAATTTATCAACTAAATCCGTATTTAAAAAAGGGTTAATTATGAAATATGTGGAAACTATGTATCAGTATAAGAACAGTATCCGTGGACGTGTGTTTTATCAATGAAACACTATCGTATAATAGCTGCTGGAGGTGGAATATGGCTAGCCTATTAAAAAGTTTTATTTGCGGAAATGATACCAGGGTAATAAATAAAGTCCCGCCGCCCATCTTCCAATCTTGGAAAAGGTGCCGAGGACTAAATGTTAATCATGAACAGCTCTTTCAAGATGATACTTTGCAATCGAACAGACTGAACGAATTATTAGACAGTTCTGAACAACTAATTTGTACTGCAAAACCAATCCTGCAACATATATTCAGTTTATTGCATACAGGTAAATATCAAATTATGCTCAGTAACAATGATGGATATATACTGGAAACCCTTGGCGACCCCTCATTTATTAACAAAACCGAAAAAATATTTTTAACCCCTGGTGTTAACTGGCGGGAAAATTTAAAGGG
>Ga0316604_10002043_pt1 | contig 16354 bp, 15 predicted proteins | sample OWC_soil_day20_C_FD_207650 | JGI IMG/M metagenome (GOLD analysis project Ga0316604, IMG submission 207650) | Wetland soil microbial communities from Old Woman Creek delta, Ohio, United States - OWC_soil_day20_CT | ecosystem: Environmental > Terrestrial > Soil > Wetlands | place: USA: Ohio... | reverse complement strand
AAGGGCAGAAAAGCGCGTTTCAATCCCCCTGTCGCCCACGCAAGACCTGTGGCCCGACAGACATCGCCACGGACAAATCCAGAATATGAAAAACAAATGGCGCATCCCGATGGATACGCCATTTTTTACAGCTGCAATTTTGATGAAAAACGGGTTTTTCTACAGCCTCAACGTGAAGTTGAGGCGCCTGCGCGGCTTTTCGCGCAGGTCGCCTCGAACGTAGTGTTAGGCCACTGCGGTCTGCAACTCACGCTGTTTAATGAAACCGAGAGTGCGAAGAATTTCATCATCGTAGTTTGCGGTACCGATAGCGTCGGCAAGCTCGGGCAAGATGAAGTCACGAAGGCCAAGGACTTCAATCTCGAAGGTGCGGTCAAGGTGCTTCGAGTGAAAGGGCAGCACCAAAGGTTTTGCGCCATCGCTGTCTTTGACGATCCAGCAGACCCAGACGCGCTTGACCTCGGCGGGCACGAACCCAACAGCGGTGTAGGTTGCCTCGATTTGCGAAAAATATGACTTTCCTTTCTCGAAGTCTGTAGTGCCATTTGTCTTTCCCTTCCGTTCGGGAGGAGCGCCGAAGAATTTCTTCTCGAACTGAAGCCCCAATTCTTCGAGCGTGGGACACCAATTTTCCTGATGCGTAACGCCGACCTCGATATGAAATTGAGATCGCTCCTTGACGTGGTACGCAAGGATGTCCAACTGTCGATTGTTCCCGCGCGGAACCTTTTGATCTGTGACGGTAAAGCACCCGCGACGAAGGCGGAAGTAGGACTCGACGATGTGCTCGGCAGCGTTCATGTAAGTGGCCTAACTATCTATTTGAACAGCAATATTGCTGTATAACTGCGGCCACTGCTGTATAACATTCCAGCGTGAATATCATGGAGAACGGCTTCCTTTCTGCGTCTTCGCGGGATTAATGCGATTTTTCACCCTATTAAATCTGGACAAAAAGCAGCAGATCGCCGCTACGGCATAAGCATGCGTGAGAAGTGCCCGAATCTGCCCCGGCTACTGTATGCGATGATAAACACTGGTCTTGCCCGATAGCTTTGAGTTGACCGTGAGTTCAGTCTCGTTAACGCTGATGACTTCATCAACGTCAACAAAGCCTGGCTGGATAACCGGCTGTGACGAGCTCTCATATCGCCACTCAAGCCTGGTTCCCGCAAGCGCCCAGGAGCCAGCCGCAACCATGAAGGGCCTTTCATCCACAGCGGATGAAGTTGTGAACTTCATGTTTTGAGTAAGCTGAATGGTCGTGGTAATCATCGCTCCACTTGGATGCTTGGCCGAGATGCTCCATTTGCCGACAAGCGACGACGGATTGATTACCTGCTGCGCGAGCGAAGCGGAAATGAGCAGAGGGCTGAAAAGTAACGCGGCGAGGAATGAGCGAATATTCATAGCAGAAGTGGGGGTTGGTGGTTTTTTGCGGGGCCAAACCTGAAGCTTGGAAGCCATCCAGTGGATAACCACTTGTAACCGGCATGAGTTTATCCCTGTGGTTTGCTGTTGTCATTATGAAGTGGGTTACTGTTTTCACAGGCCCTTCAGGTTAGCAAGGCCGGCAAGTAGGCAACGTCAGCACCCAATCCCTGCTTGGGCACAAGGACGCCCAAACGACCAATCTCTATCATCACACCCGTGGCGACGACTGGATTAAGACCCAGATCGGGAAGTAGTTTTGGGAAAGTTTTGGGGAAAATTCTTGATCCCTTGCTGCGCCTAGCACACAAGCCTAGGCTTATATGCCGCATCCGCATACCCGTATAACGCCTCTATGCTTGGGATTCAAGGATAAGGCAGGGATAATTGCGGCCACTTACCGGGCAACCATCATGGCTCACTACATCTTTCTCGTGATCGGCGCTGCGCTGGTCAACAACGTCGTACTGGTCCGGATTCTTGGCCTGTGCCCTTTCATGGGCGTTTCCAAGAAGCTGGAGACCGCCATCGGCATGGGCGTGGCAACCACCTTCGTCCTGACCCTGGGCGGCGGCACCAGTTACCTCATCGATCATTACCTGCTCGCCCCGTTTGACGTGGTGTATCTGCGCACCCTGGCATTCATCGTGGTAATTGCCGCCATCGTGCAATTCACCGAACTGGTCGTGCAGAAGACCAGCCCTGATCTTTACCAGATGCTGGGCATCTACCTGCCCCTGATCACCACCAACTGCGCGGTGCTGGGCGTACCCTTGCTGTCCGTCGCGGCCCACCACAACTTCATGGAGTCGCTCCTGTTCGGGTTTGGCAGCTCGGTTGGTTTCTCGCTGGCACTGGTGCTGTTTGCCGGCCTGCGCGAGCGGCTGGATGGTGCCGAGGTTCCCCTGCCGTTCAAGGGAACCGCCATCGCACTGGTCACAGGCGGGCTGATGAGCCTGGCCTTCATGGGCTTTGCCGGACTGGATAAATTCTGATGCTGTCTGCTCTGCTCGTCATGGCGGGTCTCGCCATCCTCATCGGTGCCGCACTGGGCTTTGCGGCCCTCAAATTCAAGGTCGAGGGCGATCCGCTGGTCGACAAGATCGACGCCATCCTGCCGCAAACCCAATGCGGCCAGTGCGGTTTCCCCGGCTGCAAGCCTTACGCTACGGCCATGGCCAATGGCGAGGCCGACATCAATTGCTGCCCGCCCGGTGGCGAAGATGGCATCCGCAAGCTGGCGGATCTGCTCGGGCGCGAATTCAAACCGCTGAACGCCGAGAACGGGGTCGAGAAACCCAAATCGGTGGCCTTCATCGATGAACAAACCTGCATCGGCTGCACGCTGTGCCTGCAAGCCTGCCCGGTGGACGCCATTTCCGGCGCAGCCAAACAGATGCACACCATCATCGCTCCGCTGTGCACGGGTTGCGAGCTATGCCTCGCGCCCTGTCCCGTCGATTGCATCACGATGAAACCTGTTGAAGAAACCGTGGACACCTGGAAGTGGCGTTACCCCGCCTTCCAGCTCAAGCCCGTCGCGGCGAGGACTGCCGCATGAACGCCCTGCGCAAACTATTTACCTTCAATGGCGGTGTGAAGCCGGCCACCAACAAGGCCGAGTCCTCGCGCGATCCGATCGTGCGCCTGGATCAATTGCCGCTGCCGCCGCAATTCGTCGTGCCGCTGCATCAAAGCGTCGGCGGCATTCCTCAGCCACTGGTCACAGCTGGCGAACGCGTACTCAAGGGGCAACGCATTGGCGGCTCGGACGGCAACTTTTCCTCGGCCATCCATGCGCCCACTTCGGGCACCGTCATCGCGGTGGAGCCGCGCGTGATGGCGCACACCTCGGGGCTCACCATGCTCAGCGTGGTCATCGAACCCGACGGCAAGGATGAATGGGTCGAAATCCAACCGCTGGACTGGCGCAGCATGGACGCCAACGCCGTGCGCGACTGGCTGCGTGACGCCGGCGTGGTCGGCCTTGGTGGCGCGGTTTTCCCCAGCCACATGAAGCTCATGGCCGGCCGCAAAACGCCGATGAAGACCCTGGTCATCAACGGCGCCGAGTGCGAACCCTTCATCACCTGTGACGATCTCTTGATGCGCGAGCGCGCCGACAAGATCATCGCCGGCATCAGGATCATGCGCGAACTGCTCGGCGCACCCGAAGTGCTGATCGGCATCGAGGACAACAAGCCCGAAGCGATTGCCACCATGACGGCTGCGTGCACGGCGAACGCAGACGCGACGATCCAGACCATCGCCGTGCCCACCCGCTATCCGGCCGGCGGCGCCAAGCAACTGATCCGCGTGCTCACCGGCATCGAGGTGCCGCACGGCCAGCGCTCCACCGATTACGGTGTGCAATGCTTCAACGTCGGCACCGCCTACGCGATTCACGAAGCAATTGATCTGGGCCACCCGCTGATTTCGCGCATGGTGACGATTGCCGGCAACGTCGGCCAGCCGCGCAATTACGAAGTGCTGTTCGGCACACCGATGGATTTCATCGTCAGGCAGGCCGGCTGGAAGGACGACACCAACGCCTTCATCATGGGCGGTCCGATGATGGGCTTCCGCATGCCGGCCTTTGACGTGCCGGTAATCAAGGCCACCAACTGCATCATCGCAGCCAGCCCGCGCCTGTTCGCCCCGCCCCCGCCCGAGATGCCCTGCATCCGCTGCGGCGAATGCGCCCGTGCCTGCCCGACCGACCTGCAACCCTTCGAGATGTACTGGCACAGCCGCGCCAAGAATTTCGGCAAGGTGCAGGAGTACAACCTCTTTGATTGCATCGAATGTGGTTGCTGCAGCTACGTGTGCCCCTCGCACATTCCGCTGGTCGACTACTACCGTTTCTCCAAGACCGAAATCTGGGCGCGCGAACGCCAGAAGAACGCTGCCGACGAAGCCCGCGTGCGTTTCGAGCAGCGCAACGAACGCGCTGAGCGTGAAAAACGTGAAAAGGCCGAGAAACTCGCCGCGCGTACCGCTGCAGCCAGAGCCGCTTCTGCTGCGCCTGCCGCGACAACGGCCGACAGCCCCACGGCCCCCGAAGCACCCGCACCCACACCCGCAGGTGATGATGGCAAAAAGGCCTTGATCGAAGCCGCGATAGCCCGCGCCAAGGCAAAGAAAGCCGAAGCCGCTGGTACGGAGGGCGAAGCTCCCGTAGTAGAGAAACCTGTCCGGAAAGTCTTGAGTGAGGAAGAAAAGAAGGCCCTGATCGACGCTGCGCTGGAACGTGCCAAGACCAAAAAGCAGGCCGCCGCAGAGAAACCCGTTACCGAGGAATAAACCATGAGCGCACAGATCAACTGGGGCATTCTGGGCTATGCCCGCATCGCCCGCACGCAGGCCATCCCGGCGATCCTGGCTTCCGGCAACGGGCGCGTGCACGCCATCGCCTCGCGGGACCCGGCCAAGCTGGCGGAAGCCCGCGAGCAAGTGCCCGATGTAATCGGCAACGCGACCTATGCCGAAGTGATCAACGATCCGGCGGTGACGGCAGTCTATGTGCCGCTGCCCAACTCGCTGCACCGCCAATGGGCAATTGCCGCCCTGGATGCCGGCAAGCACGTGCTGTGCGAAAAGCCGCTGGCACTGGATGCCGCCGAAGCCCGCGAGATGGTCAGCGCTGCGCAGCACAACGAGCGCCTGCTGATGGAAGCCTTCATGTACCGCTACACTGACCGCACGCGGCAGGTGAAGACCATCCTGGATTCCGGCGTGCTCGGCGAAATCCACCACGCCAACATCAGTTTCCGCTTCCTGCTGGACCGGCCCGGCACGATCAAGATGCAACCCGGGTTGGGCGGCGGCGCGCTGTATGACGTCGGCGTGTATCCGATCAACCTGCTGGGCCTCGTCAGTAACGGCGCGTTGCCAAGCATCTGTCACGCGGAGGCGGAATTCACCGATGGCGTGGACGTCAACGCCTCGGTCCTGTTGCGCTACCCCTCGGGACTGCTCGCCACGATCCACTGCGGTTTCAACGCCTTTGGCCAGATGGGCGCCGAGATCGTCGGCACGCAAGGGCGTCTGGTCATCCCCGATCCTTTCCTGGGCGACGCGGGCGAACTGACCCTCCTCACCGCCCAGGGCACACGCAGCATTCCAGTCGTGGCAACGGATCGTTACGCCTCGCAAATGCGCGATTTCGCCGCAGCCATCCTGCAGGGTCGTGCACCGCAGCTCTCGCCTGATGAATCAATCCGCAATCTGGAAGTGCTGGACATGATCCGCGCCAGCCTGAAAGCTCACTGAGACCATGATCAACAACTCTCCCTACGTCCGCGCCCAGGCCAGCGTCACCCGCGTGATGCTCAAGGTGCTGCTCGCCCTGCTGCCGGCGCTGGCAGCCTATGTGTGGCAGTTCGGCATCGGCATCCTGGTTCAGCTGGCCCTGGCCATCAGTACTGCGCTCGCTTGCGAGGCACTGATGCTCAAGGTTCGCGGCAAGCCGCTGGAGCTGTTCCTCGGCGACCTTTCGGCAGTGGTCACCGCCAGCCTGATCGCCATGGCCTTTCCATCCATCGCGCCGTGGTGGGTGGTCGTGGTCGGCACCGCCATGGCCATCATCGTGGCCAAGCATCTGTACGGCGGGCTGGGCCAGAACCCATTCAATCCGGCGATGGTGGCTTACGCGATCATGATCGTGGCCTTCCCTTCGCTGATGACACAGTGGCCGTCGCTGCATCTGGATACCGCCTCCCAGCTGCATGCCATTTTCGGTAATTCCGATGCAGCGGCCCGCGCACTGGATGCAATCACCAGTGCCACACCACTGGACGCCTTGCGCACCGGCCTGCGCGCAGCGGGCAGCTCGGTCGAGAGCCTTCGCCAGGGCCCCGCCTTTGGCTGGCTCGGCGGCCAGGGCATGGAATGGGTTGCTGGCGCCTACCTCGCCGGCGGGCTGTGGCTGATCCAGCAACGCATCATCACCTGGCACATTCCAGTGGCATTCCTCGGAGCCTTGGCCGTGGTCTCCGGCGGTTTCTGGCTGGCCGACAGCGCCCACTACGCTTCGCCCCTGCTGCACCTGATGGCCGGTGGCTCGATGCTCGGTGCCTTCTTCATCCTGACTGATCCGGTCTCGGCCTGCACGACCCCGCGCGGCAAGCTGATCTTTGCAGCAGGCGCGGCGCTCATCGTGTTTCTGATCCGCGCATTCGGCGCCTACCCGGACGGCGTAGCCTTTGCCACCTTGTTGCTGAACATTTGCGTGCCACTGATCGACATGAAGACCCAACCGCCGGTCTTCGGACACAAGCTTGGCACCCCACCCGAGAAACGACACTGACATGTTTACAGGAATCGTGAAAGGCTGCGCGAGCGTCCGCGAAATCGAGCGTCGCCAGGGCTTGTACTCTCTCCTGCTGGATTTCCCGACAGGCTTTGACGAAGGGCTGGAAATCGGTGCCAGCGTGGCCGTGGATGGCTGCTGCCTCACCGTGACCCGCCACGGATCGGGCTGGGCGGCGTTTGACGTGATGCAGGAGAGTCTCGCGCGAACCACCTTGATCGATGCCAGGGTGAGCGACCACTTCAATGTCGAGCGGGCCGCCCGTGATGGCGCCGAGATCGGTGGGCATCCGCTCTCCGGCCACATCGACTGCACCGCCACCATCGTGAACATCGCAACGCCCGAGAACAACAAGGTCATCACGCTGGAATTACCCGCCGAATGGGCGCGCTACGTGTTCGCCAAAGGCTACATCGCCGTCAATGGCTGCAGCCTGACGGTCAGCGACATGGATCGCGCGCAGCACCGTTTCTCCGTCTGGTTCATTCCCGAAACCCTGCGCGCCACGACCTTCGACGCCAAGTCTGTGGGGCAATCGGTCAACATCGAGATCGAACGCAGCACCCAGGTTACCGTCGACACCATCCGGGGCTACCTCGAAGAGCGTCTCGGCCCCCTGCTGCCACGCCTCGAAGCCTTGCTGGGCGGCAATGCCGGCAGCCTGGAACAGCAACTGGCCGCACTCCCGCCTGGCCACACCACGCCTGAACAGAAATCATGAGTGATCCCCTGAACAAACCCCCGTCACTGCTGGGATTGTCTGTCAGCAATGCAGTGATGATGACGATCTTCACGCTGGCTTTCACGGCGCTGATGGCCGGCACCTATCTGGCCACCAAGACCACCATCGCGGCCAGCGCCGAGACCGAGAAGCTGCGTCTGATCAACGAGGTGCTGGATCCCGCCAGCTATGACAACGCCTTGCTGCAGGACGCCCTTCAACTCGGCCCGACGCCTGAACTCGGTCTCGACAATGGCGGACACATCTGGCGTGCGCGCAAGGCCGGGCAACCGGTCGCAGTGGTGATGGAAGCCGTCGCCCCGGATGGCTATGCCGGCAAGATTTCACTGGTGCTGGCCATTGCTGCCGACGGCAAGATCGGCGGCGTGCGTGTGACGGAATACCGCGAAACCCCGGGTCTGGGCGACTACATCGACCCGAAGAAGGACAAGAACAAGACCGCACCGTGGATCGAACAGTTCCGCGGCAAGAGCCCCGCCAGCCTGCCACTGGAAAAGTGGAAGGTGCAGAAGGATGGCGGTGACATCACCTACCGCACTGGCGCCACGATCTCGCCGCGTGCGGTAACCAATGCCGTGGCGCGTGCCGTGCAATACGCCCAGGACAAACGCGAAACCCTGTTTCGCTGAAGGAGAACCCCATGAGCCAAAACCTGACTGATGTCGCCTGGAACGGTCTGTGGAAACAGAATGCCGGCCTTGTGCAGATGCTCGGCATGTGCCCGATCCTGGCCGTCTCGACCTCCATCGTCAATGGCGTGAGCCTCGGCCTAGCCACTGCGCTGGTGATGGCCGCTTCCAACGGCGTGTCTTCGGCCCTGCGCAACTACATTCCGTATGAAATCCGCATCCCGGTGTTCATCCTGATCATTGCTGCGCTGGTCACAATGCTCGACCTGGCGATGAATGCCTGGATGCACCCGATCTATCTGGTGCTGGGCATCTACATCCCGCTGATCGTGACCAACTGCCTCGTCCTGGCACGTGTGGAAGCCTTTGCAGCAAAGAATGGTGTGCTGGCATCCACTGTCGACGGTGCTGCAATGGGCATCGGTCTCGCGCTGCTGCTCGGAGTACTCGGCGGTATCCGCGAATTCTTCGGCAATGGTGCTTTGTTCAATGGCATCGAGTTGGTGATTCCCGGCACCCATGCGATCCAGATCCTGTCCGGCGATTACCCCGGCTTCCTGTTCGCAATCCTGCCGCCCGGCGCCTTCATCACCCTGGCCTGCCTAATCGCCGCCAAGAACTGGGCGCAGGCACGCAAGAGCAGCTCGGTACGCGTCGAAGCCCTGGGCTGTGCGCCGGGCGCACACTGAGGCGCACAATGCCCCGCCTGATGACAAAGGCCGAGATCACGGAGGCCTTTGCCCGCTGGCAAGCGGCCAATCCGCATCCGGTGACCGAGCTGGAATACGCCACGCCCTTCCAGCTGCTGGTGGCAGTGGTGCTCTCTGCGCAGGCGACCGACAAGGGGGTGAATCTCGCCACGCGCCGCCTCTTCCCTGCCGCACCGACGCCGGAGGCCATGCTCAGCCTCGGAGAAGCCGGCATCAGTGAAGCCATCAAGACCATAGGGCTCTTCCGCAACAAGGCCAGGAACGTGGCCATGCTGTGCCACCAAATACTCGAACGCCATGGTGGCGAAGTGCCGCGTGACCGTGCCGCGCTTGAAGCGCTGGCCGGCGTGGGCCGCAAAACCGCCAATGTGGTACTCAACGCAATCTGGCATGAACCGGTGATGGCGGTAGATACCCACATCTTCCGCATTGCCAACCGCATGGGCCTGGCACCCGGCAAAGACGTGCGCGCCGTGGAAGATGCGCTCATGCGCCGCATTCCGAAGGAATATCTGTCGGATGCCCATCACTGGCTGATCCTGCACGGGCGTTACGTCTGCACTGCACGCAGCCCGAAGTGCGGGCAATGTGCCGTGCGTGACTTGTGCCAGAGCAGCGACAAAACCGACAATCCAGCTCAATCCTCAGCTCCCCGTCCTCAGCACTGAAAATCATGTTCAATCCCACCCGTGACCAGGCGCGCCTCTTCTTCATTGACAGCTGGCGCAAGCACAAGGCGAAGGAAACGCTGAGCGCGATGGAAGACATCGCCGCCGAGTTGGTTTTCCAGCACCCGGAGTACCACGCGCTGCTGGAGGATCCGGAAGCCGTGGGTCAGGATTTCCTCCCCGAGGATGGTCAGGTCAACCCCTTCCTGCGCAAACATGCCGGAGAACGCCACGCCGCCCTGCACGATGTGCTTGAGGCACTGGGGGAAACAATCCATGCAGCGCAGCGCAGTGGTGCCATGCCTGACGGCCTCGCCTATGTCGAACGGGTACGGCAACTGGCCGGACGCTGACCCCTTTTCAGATCTGTATTCTCCGGCACAAGCTCCGTCTTTTGCTTGAAGTCAATTCAACTGGGCTTGCCATTTTTCTGTCACCTTGACGACACATGCGCCGCCCAGCATGCACGCGCGCAATTCTGTGCAGCACATGACAAGGAATGACAGATGGCCCATCACGACGAGCAGGACACACAGCATCCGGCCTTAAGCAGGCGGGAATTCATCAAACGTTCTTCACTGGGAGCCGGCATGCTCGGGTTGCCCGTGGCACTGACAGCCTGCGGCGGCGGCAGTGATGACAACGGCAATACCGCAGCAACGAGCACGGCACCGACAGCCACATTCCCGACTGCGGCCGCCTGGAAATTTGGCGTGATGGCCGACACCCAGTGGGTCAGCGTCAGTGGTTACGGCGATGACGGGCGGAATCCGCATACCTGTGCCGTCGACATCATCCGCCAGCTCAACCAGCAGTTCGTGGACCAGAACGTGAAGTTCGTCGTCCAGGTCGGCGACCTGTGCGACCACGGCAACAACAGCGTCTCGACAGCCGCCAGCACCTTCACGGTAAAGAAGACCGACGGTACCAGCTACACCAGTGGCCAGCACCTGGCCGAAGACGCCCGCGCCGCCTTCACGCAGGTTCTCTTCAACGCCGGCATCGGCTTCTTTCCGTTACGCGGCAACCACGACGAGTCAGCCGATACGGCGGCCGAGTTCCAGCGCATTTTCCCGCAGACCCAAACCGGCGCCCACAACACAAGCCCTTCGGATGTCCTCGCGCTGAGCAATCCTGACGCCAGCCTGCAACCGGTGACGGCCAAGACGGGCAGCAGTTTCACGATCGGCAGCAATTTCAACAGCCCCAGCACCGGCTTGAAAGGGCTGAGCTATTCCTTCGATTACGGCAATGCACGCGTGCTCATGCTCGACCAGTTCGAACCGACCGATGCACTTAATGCGGATGGCACGGCCTACACCGTCTCCGGTGCCACCAGCACCGGCTATAACCGCTCGATGCAGACACAGCAGAGCTGGATCGACACGCGCCTGTCAGGACGAGCCGACAAAACGCATGCCTTTGTTTTCTCGCACAAGGGTCTGGTCACCCAGGATCACGTCGATGTGCTCTTCGGAGACTCCCCGGCCGCCTCGGCGATCACCGTAGGTAGCACGACGTATCAAGGCTCACCGCAAATGGATGCCTTCATCACGAGCCTGAACACCAACAAGGTCAAGCTGTTCGTCTGTGGTCACGACCACATGCATGACCGCAGCAAGGTCTCCACCATTGATGCCAGTGCCTCGGTCACCCAGATCGTGGGGGCTTCCAACAGCAACAAGTTCTACTATCCGGCCACCACGGCCAACGACGTCACCTTCTGCTCGGGCAAACGCCAGACCGTGCTCAGCCACGAACGCAACACCATCGGCTATTACATCTTTACTGTCGATGGCGACAACGTCAGCGTGGATTACTACTCGGCCCAAGCCTACCCTTCCTCCCCCACAGGCGGCACGATGGCCAGCACGCCGACACTGAGTTTCAGCTGGCGCGAACGTTTCGGCTACGGCCTGAGCGGCAAGGAATTCATCGTCGCGCAGATGGGCAGCTATACCAGCGTGAGTGACACCGGACCTGGCGGTACCACGTTGTCGATCCTGGCCGGCAACAATGGCAATAGCGCGGTCGACGTTGCCGGGCGTGCCTACAAAGTGGCGGTCAATACGGCCTGGTTCGCCGCAACGGCACAAACAGCCTCGGATGTCCTGCTGCTGCAAGGCATGGCCTACACAATGGGCAGCACGGACACCGATGTTTACGTACTCTCATTGAGTTACGACCCGACCAAGGTGAGCGCGGAGCAGATTGCTGCGGGCCATTTCGGTCTGGCCAGCGTCAGGAATGGTCAGTGGGTCAATGCCATCGCGTGCAACAGCGCCGGTACAGCCAAGTTCGTACAGGGAGCCTGGGCCTCGGGCTATGCGCTGGGCACTTGGGGCGTGAATACCGCCAACTCGACGGTATGGGCGGTGATCAACACCAACGGCTATTTTGCTGCCGTGGCCGGAATCTGACGAAGAGACGGAAACGGAACGCCATCGGGATACGCAGTCGCGCTCCCGATGGCTATCTGATTTGCACACGGCAGGGGTTCTTGGCGATAATCCGCCGCGTTTGTTCGTTTTCTTTTCATTCGCCAGCCCCACATGATCGACACCGTCATCTTCGACCTCGGCAACGTACTGATCCCCTGGGAACCACGCTGGCTGTTCCGCAAACTGATTGCGGATGAAGCGCAGATCGAGCATTTTCTGCAGGAAGTCGATTTCAACGCCTGGAATGCTGCCCATGACAAAGGTCAGCCCTTTGCGGTAGGCATTGCCACGCACGGCGCCAGGCATCCGCAACACCAGCACCTGCTGCAAGCCTATTTCGAACGCTGGGAAGAAACCGTCGCAGCGCCCTTCGAAGAATCCGTCAGTCTGCTGCATGAACTCAAGGCTGCCGGTTTGCGGGTTCTGGCTCTGACCAACTTCTCGGCTGAAACCTTTCCGCGTGCCCAGCGCCTGTACGACTTCCTGCACGAATTCGAAGGCGTTGTCGTCTCCGGTGAAGAAGGCCTGATCAAGCCAGATCCGGCCATCTACGAATTGTTGTTCACACGCTATGGCGTCACCCCGGCCCATGCCGTATTCATCGACGACAGCGCGGCCAATGTCGCCACCGCACGCCAGCTCGGCATGCACGCTATCCACTTCACCGCCCCCGAACATCTGCGCGACGATCTGCGTGCACTCGGCCTGCCGGTCTAGACGCCGGCAGTCTCCTGGCAGAACAGCGGGATAGCCCTGCCTCCAGCAAGATTTTTCCATACAATGACAGACGGTTTTTTCATTGGAAAAAATGCCGTTCTGGTCTAATTTCTATTGAAATTCCCCGGCCATCCGTAGCCATCCAATACGCCATGGCTTCGCCCTATGCTTCCGGCTGAATGGTCATACGGGCAAATGAGGGTCGATTCCAGAGCGTTGCCGCACCCCTGCTCCAGCAATTGCAATCCTCTTTACAGGAGACCGCAACATGGCAGAACTCAAGCTGTTTTACGCAACCAACCGGAATCACCTGGGTAATGATCGCTGGCATCCGCAGGGATACGGACCGAAATTCAGTGACGACGGCATGGAAAACCTGCGCTTTGGCGTGCTCACGGTCAAGGCCGCAGATGCCCAGATCGCGAAACTCCAGAAGAGTGGAATGGGCAAGGCCGGCAAGGGGGATGGCGAAAAGCTGGCTGAATATCTGGCCGGCTGCGCAACCTCTGCGCACATTGACGCCTACCCGGAATCGATCAGCAAGGACATCGCGGATGTCGCGCAGAAAGACGCCAAACTCGGTTCCCTGGCGATGTTTGAAGATCTGATGACCGTGATGGAAGCCAGCAGTGATGTACTCATCTACATCCACGGCTTTAACGTGAAATGGACCGATGCAGTGGGATCCGCACTGGCCCTGCAACTGATGCTGAACAGCCGCCCGGGGCGAGACACCCGGCAAAACCTGACGGTGGTGCTGTTTTCCTGGCCTTCGGATGGCGCAGCGCTCCCCTGGGTTTCTTATCGCTCTGACCGGACCGAAGCGGCAGGTTCGGGGGCGGCCGTGGGACGAGCCCTCCTCAAGGCACGGGATTTTCTCATCGGTTTGCGCGACAAGGCCAAGGCAGGGGGGCGCCAGCCATGTGGTCAGGATATCCATCTGCTCTGCCATTCGATGGGGAATTACCTGCTGGAAAACGCGCTGGCCCGCCTCTACGATTTTTCGCCAGGCAATGCATTGCCTCGGCTCTTCGAGCATGTATTCCTGTGCGCTCCGGACCTTGATGACAACGCACTGGAAGAAGGCAAACCGCTAGGCCGTATCGATCAGGTGGCAAGAAACGTCACCCTGTATTTCAACCGCAACGACAAAGCCATGTACGTTTCGGACTACACCAAGGGCAATCCGGAACGTCTGGGCCAAACCGGCGCAGCGCACCCAGCCTTGTTGCACAACAAGATCTGCCAGGTAGATTGCACCGCAGTAGTCACCGGGTTTACCGGGCATAGCTATTACCTCACCGGCAACATCAACGCAGACATCCGCCAGAGCATCGACGGTTTGAGCCAGGACGATCCCGAACGCCTGCGAGCACGCGCCGCCAATCTGGAGAACACCTGGACACTCAAACCCGCATCATGAGAGTTGCCTCAGCGTTGGCCTAAACCGTGAGCGCCAGCAAGCCGCGCAGATGCTGCTCGGAGTGGTGGAACTCCTCTTGCTCGGCAGAGGTGAATTCGTAGCTGAGGATTTTCTGAACGCCGGCCCGCCCGACCACGCAGGGCACACTCATGACGAGATCATCCACACCATACTGCCCTTGCAGCAAGGTTCCGATCGGCAATACGGAGTGTTCGTTGGCTTCGATGGCGCGGATAATGCGGAACACACTGGCAGCGATGCCATGGTTGGTATTGCCCTTGCGCTCGAAAATGCGGAATCCGGCGTCCAGGGTCTGCTGGCGTACGGCGACCTTATCGACCAGCGGGAATCCATTGAGACGGCAGTAACTATCCACATCGAGACCGCAGACCTTGCACAGACTCCAGGGGATGAAGGCTGTGGCGCCATGGTCGCCAAGCAGATAACCGTAGATGTTCTTCGGATCGACCTTGACGTGGTCACTGAGGATGCGCAAAAAACGCGCCGTGTCGATCAGGGTCCCGGCAGAAATCATCCGGCTCGGCGGATAGGAGGATGCCTGCAGCATGACCTGGGTCATCACGTCGACCGGGTTGGTCACGTTGATGACGATCGCTCCGGGGGAATAGCGTTCCACCTCGGTGATGATCTGACGCATGATGACGCAATTGATGCGGACCAGATCATCGCGGCTCTGACCCTGCTGCAACTGGGCGCCGGCGGTGATGACGATGATGTCGCTGTCGTGCGTGTCGGCATAATCGCCCGCAACCAGAGAAGGATTCTTGGCATAGGTAAAGGGCGTGGCATGCGCGAAATCCCAGATTTCGGCCTCGGCTTTGGCGCGGGCTTTGTCAACGCCCACGATTTCGGTCACCTCACTCATGTTCACGAGAAAGCCAACGATCTCGGTGCCCACAGCACCCATCCCAATCACGGACACTTTCATGTATCTTGCTCCTTGCCTGCAGGATCTGACGGCCATTCCGGTCGGTCGGCCATGCAGGGAGTCTAAACCCTTCGCTTTCTTGATCCAATCCGCACCCGTACGGATTGTTTTACGGCAGGATTCTGGGTTTTCCTGCAGCATGATTTCAATCGGAGTCCGTACATGACGCGTCATCTCTCGCAGTTTCTGGTTTCCGCACTCGGTCTTGCCGTCGCGCTCACCGCCTGCAGTTCAAAGCAGGAAGAAGCCGGCCAGGCAGGTGCAGCAAGCGCCCCGGGCGCCGCAGCCCAGATCGTCAAGATCGGCTTCGCCGCCCCGCTGACCGGCCCGCAGGCACACTATGGCAAGGGCTACCAGAATGGCGTACAGCTGGCCATTGATGACGCCAATGCCGCCAAGCCGACCATCGCCGGCAAGCCGGTGATATTCCAGCTGGTCGCTGAAGATGACATGGCCGACCCGAAGACCGCCACCCAGGTTGCCCAGCGTATCCTCGACGCGGGCGTGGCCGGGATGATCGGGCACTTCAATTCAGGCACCTCGATTCCCGCCTCCAAAGTCTATGCCGATGCAGGCATTCCGCAGATCGCCATGGCCACTGCACCAACGCTGACCCAGCAAGGCATCAAGTCGGTTTTCCGCTCGCTGACTTCCGACATCCAGCAAGGCTCGGTGATGGGCCAATACGTGGTCGAAAAGCTCAAGGCCAAGAAGATCGCGATCATCGATGACCGTACTGCATATGGTCAGGGCCTCGCCGACGAGTTCGAAAAGGCGGCCAAGACTGCGGGTGGCAATATCGTCTCGCGCGAATTCACCAATGACAAAGCCAGTGACTTCATGGCGATTCTCACCAGCATCAAGGGCAAGAAACCCGAGGTCGTGTTCTTTGGCGGCACCGATGCCCAATCCGGCCCGCTGGTCAAACAGATGCGCCAGATCGGTCTGAAAGCCACGCTGGTTTCGGGCGAGATGACCCGCTCGGATACCTTCGTCAAACTCGCCGGAGACGCGGCAGAGGGGACCATTGCTTCGATGGCCGGCATGCCGCTCGCCCAGATGCCCGGTGGCGCGGACTTCGAAAAGCGCTTCACAGCCCGCTTTGGCGAACCGGAAATCTATTCGCCCTATGGCTACGATTCCACCCGAGTCATGATTGCCGCCATGCTCAAAGCTGATTCCATCGAACCGGCCAAATACCTGCCGATCCTTGCCGGGATCAACTACGCGGGCGTGACCTCTCCGAAGATTTCCTACGATGCCAAGGGGGACCTGGAAAGCGGTGGCATCACCGTTTACAAAGTGACCGCCGGCAAGTGGGAAGTACTGGAAT
>Ga0316604_10002042_pt1 | contig 16357 bp, 11 predicted proteins | sample OWC_soil_day20_C_FD_207650 | JGI IMG/M metagenome (GOLD analysis project Ga0316604, IMG submission 207650) | Wetland soil microbial communities from Old Woman Creek delta, Ohio, United States - OWC_soil_day20_CT | ecosystem: Environmental > Terrestrial > Soil > Wetlands | place: USA: Ohio... | reverse complement strand
GATCACGCGCTGGTGCGTGAAGCGCTAGTACGTGCACTCGGGCAGCTTGAAATTCCCTGCCAGCATGCTCAGGCCGCTTGTGCCGGAGAAGCCATGGCGCTGGTGGAAGCTGGCAATGAATACGATCTGGTGTTGACGGACCTGATGCTGCCGGACATGAGTGGATTTTCGCTGGTGTCCGTGCTGGCGCACCGTTTTCCAACCATTCCGGTGGTGGTGGTGTCGGCTTTGGCAGACGAGGCTTCCGTGAAGCGTGCGCTCAAGGCTGGCGCAGCGGGTTTTATTTCCAAGGCAATGTCTTCCGAACAGTTGATTGCCGCAATACGTTCGGTGCTGGAAGGTGGCGTCGTCATGCCGGAAAACCTGAGTGCTGCGCCATCGCAACCACGTATGGGCCGTCGCCGCGGTATGGACTCACTAGCCGAGCAATACGGTCTGACATCTGCCCAGACGCGGGTGATGGAGTTGATGGTCGAGGGCCGGACAAATCGTGAAATTGCTGACCTGCTGGGCTTGGCCGAGGGAACCATCAAGGTTCATTGCTCGGCAATCCTGCGCGCACTGGGGGTGCCGAATCGGGCACAAGCCTTGGTGGTCCTGGCGCGACAGGGGTTACGCGCCTGATCTGAGAACAGCTCAGGTTGTGTGCGGAGAGGCTTCCACGCTGGCCCGGGTGAGCGCATCCAGAACAGTTTCCTTGTCGCCACCAACTTGTTCCAGCACTTGACGGGCCAAGGTCCGAGAGGCGTTGTTCAGCGGTGCCGGCAGCGTTTCTGGCGGGCGGGCCTGCAGCAGCAGTTTGGACGCGGATACGGAAAAAACCGGGTCGAGTACGCGATGCTGGAAGTCTTCAGGCATGGTCGAGATCAAGTGACTGGCTGCCTCTTGTTGCCAGCGGTTGTTTGGCCACTGTGAAGGCAGGGCATAAGCGCGCGGGAAAAGTTCCATATCGTGCATGACGATGCGCAAGTCCTCTGCCGAATCACGAAAGGGCAGCAAAACCAGATCCGATAACTCGTACAGGGAGACATCGGTTTCCGTGCGGTTTGCGCCACCATCCAGAACTCCGATCCAGTTGGGCAGCTCGCGCAGTTTGGATATGACTCTTTGACGAGCCTCTGGTGAGCGGGCATCAGCCATGACGTAGCGACGTCCTTCGGGGCGGAGCGGCTCGCGATATTCGTCAGTCATTACGCAGGCGGCTTTGCGGCCCAGCAAAGACAAACCATGGCACAGCATGTGAGACAACGTGGTCTTGCCGCTCCCGCCTTTTGTGCCGATCAGACAGATGATCTCAGCCATGGTGTGTTTCTTTCTTCCCAAAGAACCTGCATGACAGATGAGGGGAAACTCCCCTTGTTTCGGACAATGATGGCATAAACAGGGCGGGCTGCAAGTGGTGATGAGTGCAGCGGATTGGGCTTATATCGAAGGGGAGCCTCCGGGGACCCGGTAGATGAACAGGCGTGTCCCGCGGTGATCGTCCAGTGCCAGGACTTGTTCTGGGGATACGTCGGGGATGGCAAAACTGTTGCTGATCAGCAGGCTGCCGGGTCGCATTTCCCTGCTGGCTTTGTGCCAGAGTCTGGGCATGGGCGCCGGTGACAGGAATGCATAGACCACATCATATGCACTCAGGGGGTGTGGCCAAAAATCTGTTCGGAGCAAGGCCAGGTTGGCGGATTTTCGTCCAAGCCAGCGCGATAGCGCATATGGAGCGGGGGCTGACTCTATTCCTGTCACGGCCCAGTCGGGGCGCAGGCGCGCCAGTTTCGTGACAAAACTGCCCGTCCCGCTTCCTATGTCGATGACGCTTAAAGGACGAGTATCGGGTAGCCAGGCTACCAAGCGGTGTACCGTTATGCGATTTGACAGGAAAAGCGGGACTTGTGTCCGGAAAGTCGACCAATAAATCAGCAACAGGACAATAAAGCCCCCTGCGTAGAACATCAGTGGCAGTTCGAGCATGCATGCGAGAACAATCAAGGGCATGAAGACCAGATGGATGCCCCACCACCAGCGTGGTGATACAAGCAGCATCGCCGTAATGGTGGCCAGCGTTCCTTGAATGCAGGCCAGTACGAAAACTCCTGCATCAGGAAGGAATCCATTGCGTCCGAGGCCATAAACCAGGATAAGACCAGTCAGTTGGGCGCACAAAGCCTTGAGTAGTGGGTTGGACATGAGGATGGCTGGGGTGGATACAGGGAAAGAATCTTACGTTTATAACGTCATGAAGCTGATTGAAAGCGGAACTGGCACGCGGATTTGTAGTGGTTTTTGCTGTTGTGTTGCAAGCCGTGCTTGACTTGCCTGATTTTCGTCACTATAGTTCTGCGTTCCTCGCGGAGGGGTGCCCGAGTGGCTAAAGGGGGCAGACTGTAAATCTGTTGGCTTACGCCTACGTTGGTTCGAATCCAACCCCCTCCACCAGAGAATGGAAATAAATCAGCATGTGTTTTGATGGTGCTGAATATAGTTGCAGTGCGGGTTGAGTGATCGACGAGACGGGTTGCTGAGAGGCAATTCGTCATTGAGCGGGTGTAGCTCAATGGTAGAGCAGAAGCCTTCCAAGCTTATGACGAGGGTTCGATTCCCTTCACCCGCTCCAGTTTTTTGCAGTGCCCTTGTAGCTCAGTGGTAGAGCACTCCCTTGGTAAGGGAGAGGCCACGTGTTCAATCCACGTCAAGGGCACCATAGGTTTCTTTCTTTAACTGTTTTTGCTCGGGTTGATTGGGGTAAATCATGGCCAAGGAAAAGTTTGAACGTACGAAGCCGCACGTGAACGTGGGTACGATTGGTCACGTTGACCATGGCAAGACCACGCTGACGGCAGCGATTACGACCGTGTTGGCAGCCAAGTTTGGTGGCGCAGCCAAGGCATATGACCAGATTGATGCGGCGCCGGAAGAAAAGGCTCGTGGGATCACCATCAATACGGCGCACGTTGAGTATGAGACGGCGAATCGCCACTATGCACACGTGGATTGCCCGGGGCACGCTGACTACGTCAAGAACATGATTACCGGTGCGGCCCAGATGGACGGCGCCATTCTGGTCTGTTCCGCTGCTGACGGCCCCATGCCCCAGACGCGCGAACACATCCTGCTGGCTCGCCAAGTGGGTGTGCCTTACATCATCGTGTTCCTGAACAAGTGCGACATGGTTGATGATGCTGAGCTGCTCGAACTCGTCGAAATGGAAGTTCGCGAACTGCTCTCCAAGTACGACTTCCCGGGTGATGATGTGCCCATCGTCAAGGGCTCCGCTCTGAAGGCGCTGGAAGGTGACAAGGGTGAGCTGGGCGAAGTCGCCATCATGGCCCTGGCTGACGCCCTGGACAGCTACATCCCCACCCCGGAACGCGCCATCGACAAGCCCTTCCTGTTGCCGATCGAAGACGTCTTCTCGATCTCGGGTCGCGGCACTGTGGTGACCGGCCGTGTTGAGCGTGGCGTCATCAAAGTTGGCGAAGAAATCGAAATCGTCGGCATCAAGGACACCGTCAAGACCATTTGTACGGGCGTTGAAATGTTCCGCAAGCTGCTCGACCAAGGTCAAGCGGGTGACAACGTAGGCGTTCTGCTGCGTGGCACCAAGCGTGAAGACGTCGAACGTGGTCAAGTGCTGGCCAAACCGGGCTCCATCACGCCGCACACCCACTTCACGGGTGAAGTGTATGTGCTGAGCAAGGACGAAGGCGGTCGTCACACCCCATTCTTCAACAACTATCGTCCGCAGTTCTATTTCCGTACGACGGACGTGACGGGTGCCATCACGCTGCCGGAAGGTGTTGAGATGGTGATGCCGGGTGACAACATCCAGATGACCGTCAAGCTGATTTGCCCGATCGCCATGGAAGAAGGTCTGCGCTTCGCAATTCGCGAAGGTGGCCGTACCGTTGGCGCCGGCGTTGTTGCTAAGATTATCGAGTAAGTTCTGACTAAAAATCCGGCAGTTTGGGCTGCCGGATGAATGAGCGCTCTGGGGGTTTCTTCGGGGCGCTTTGTGGTCTCTGCTGCAGGGGTATAGCTCAATTGGCAGAGCGTCGGTCTCCAAAACCGAAGGTCGGGGGTTCGAGGCCCTCTGCCCCTGCCATCAATACAAAGGCAAGTCTTCCATGGCAGATAAGTTGAAGTTCGTGCTTGCGGTGCTGCTGCTGGCCGCTGGCTTGGCGGGTTATTACCTGCTGTCCGAGCAGGCAATGATCTTCCGTGTCCTGTCTGTGCTCGCAGGCGTGGTGGCGGGTGCTGCGGTCGGTTGGTTTACGGAACCAGGGCGCCGCCTAGCTATCTTCGGTAGTGAAGCGATCGTTGAGGCCAAAAAGGTTGTTTGGCCGACCCGCAAGGAAACTACACAAACCACGCTTGTCGTCTTTGCTTTTGTGGTTGTCATGGCGCTAGTGCTGTGGGTGGTTGATCTGGCTGTAGGCAAGCTGGTCGCCGCTATTCTGGGGTGGCAGCAATGAGCAAGCGCTGGTATGTAGTTCACGCCTATTCCGGTTTTGAGAAATCCGTTCAACGCGCCCTTGTTGAGCGTGTTGCACGTTCCGGAATGCAGGACAAGTTTGGTCAGATTCTCGTTCCCGTCGAAGAGGTGGTGGAAATGAAGGGTGGCCAGAAAAGCGTGACCGAGCGCAAGTTCTTCCCCGGGTACGTGCTTGTCGAGATGGATATGGACGACGACACCTGGCACTTGGTGAAGAGCACATCGAAAGTCACGGGTTTTGTTGGCGGGACGGCCAACAAGCCGACTCCGATTTCCGAGAAGGAAGTCGAAAAGATCATGCATCAGATGCAGGAGGGCGTGGAAAAACCCAAGCCCAAGGTGCTGTTCGAAGTGGGCGAGTATGTGCGTGTCAAGGATGGTCCGTTCACCGATTTCAATGGTTCGGTGGAAAGTGTGAATTACGAAAAGAGCCGGTTGCACGTTTCGGTCACCATCTTTGGTCGCGCTACGCCTGTTGAACTGGAATTCAGTCAGGTCGAAAAAACCTGATAAACAAGGAAGGGCGTCGGGGCCTTCCATTGCAATCTCCGACATGAGGAGCATTCCGTTTTTGGGTGCGTTATCACTCACATCAAGGAGCCGTCATGGCAAAGAAAATCGTTGGCTACGTAAAGCTGCAAGTGCCGGCGGGCAAGGCTAATCCTTCGCCCCCAATTGGTCCCGCTCTTGGTCAGCGTGGCCTCAATATCATGGAGTTCTGCAAGGCCTTCAATGCGCAGACTCAGTCTTACGAGCCGGGCCTGCCACTGCCGGTCGTGATCACCGCTTTTGCGGACAAGAGCTTCACCTTCATCATCAAGACGCCGCCTGCGACCGTTCTGATCAAGAAGGCTGCTGGTGTGCAAAAAGGTTCGCCGACTCCCCATACCACCAAGGTTGGCAAGGTGACGCGTGCCCAGCTCGAAGAAATTGCCAAAGCCAAGATGAAGGATCTGACTGCTGCCGATCTGGATGCGGCCGTCCGCACCATCGCTGGCTCTGCCCGCAGCATGGGCATTACCACGGAGGGAGTGTGATATGGCAAATCAGTCCAAGCGAGTAAAGGCGCTGCGTGCGACGGTTGATCGCAGCAAGCTGTATGCCGCCGATGAAGCGTTGGGTTTGGTCAAGCAAAACGCTACCGCCAAGTTTGATGAATCCATCGACGTGTCCGTGAATCTGGGTGTGGATTCCAAGAAGTCCGATCAGGTTGTGCGTGGTTCTGTGGTGCTTCCGGCTGGTACGGGCAAGAGCGTGCGTGTTGCTGTTTTTGCTCAAGGCCCGAAGGCTGAAGAAGCACGTGCTGCAGGTGCAGATGTTGTCGGTTTCGACGATCTGGCTGAACAAGTGAAGGCAGGTACGATCGATTTCGATCTGTGCATTGCTACCCCGGACGCGATGCGTGTGGTGGGTGCGCTGGGTCAGATTCTTGGTCCGCGTGGCCTGATGCCGAATCCGAAGGTTGGTACGGTGACCATGGATGTGACGACAGCTGTTAAGAACGCCAAGGCTGGTCAAGTGCAGTACCGTACCGACAAGGCAGGCATTATTCACGCCACGATCGGTCGTGCATCTTTCACCGTGGAATCCCTGCAGCAAAACCTGAGCGCTCTGCTGAGCGCCTTGGTCAAAGCCAAGCCGGCGGCTTCCAAGGGTGTATATCTGCGCAAGATTGCGTTGTCTTCGACGATGGGTGCAGGTGTTCACGTCGAACCGACTTCCATCAGCACGCAGTAAACAAGTATTACAAGGAGTGGCGACGCCGCCGCTCCATTTGAACTTTGGGCCTGCTTCGACAACGCGTTAAGTGAAGTTGCTGCAGGGTTGTCAAAGACCGTTGGGGTCATGCCGAAAGGCTGGCTTAATCGGGATAAATCCCACCCAGCGTAGATGGCGTCACCCGGAAACAGGATTCCGGTCGTTTCGTGTAACGAAGCGGCCCCTGAATTTGAGGTCGCCGTGGTTGAGTGTACGGCGCTTTGTCGTACATTCGTTAGAGTAAGGAGCTGACCTTGAGTCTCAATCTCGAAGACAAGAAGGCTGTAGTTGCCGAAGTGTCTGCACAGGTTGTGAACGCTCAAACGATCGTGGTTGCCGAGTACCGTGGCATTGAGGTGGAACACCTCACCGTGCTGCGTGCGAAGGCCCGCGAACAGGGCGTTTACCTGCGTGTGCTGAAGAACACTTTGGCAAGGCGTGCAGTGGCTGATACTGCTTTCGCCGGCCTCGCCGAACACATGACCGGCCCGCTGATCTATTCGATTAGTGCCGATGCTGTGGCGCCGGCGCGGGTTCTTGCCGACTTTGCAAAAACCAACGACAAGCTGATTCTGCGTGCCGGTTCTTATGGCGGCAAGGTGCTGGACAAGGCCGGCGTGCAAGCGCTGGCTTCGGTCCCGAGCCGTGAAGTGCTGCTGGCACAACTGCTGGGCGTCATGCAAGCCCCGATTTCTGGTTTCGCGCGCGTCATTGCCGCGGTAGCCGAGAAAAAAGGTGCGCCTGCTGCTGAAGAAGCGGTTGCTGCTTAACTGCAAGCCGAATCAACGTAATTACATTCAAATTTAGGAAATCAAAATGGCATTCGATAAAGACGCATTCCTGGCGGCCCTCGACACCATGTCCGTGCTGGAACTGAACGAACTGGTCAAGGCTGTTGAAGAAAAGTTCGGTGTATCCGCTGCGGCCATGGCCGCTCCGGCTGCTGGTGGTGGTGCTGCTGCAGCTGCGGTTGAAGAGCAAACCGAATTCACCGTTATGCTGCTGGCTGCTGGCGACAAGAAGGTTGAAGTCATCAAGGTGGTGCGTGCTGCCACTGGCTTGGGCCTGAAGGAAGCCAAGGACGTCGTTGATGGCGCTCCGAAGGCTGTCAAGGAAGGCATCAACAAGGCTGACGCTGCTGCACTGAAGAAACTGCTGGAAGACGCTGGCGCAAAGGTCGAGGTCAAGTAATCTCGCGTTGCGAAAGTAGGGTTGGCGGCCAAGGTCGCCAGCCCTTTTGTCGTTTTGTCGTATCCCCGTGAAAACGGTCGTTTTTAGGTTTGCAGTGGCCAGAATACAGCACTGACCTGGCGGAATCCCCCGTCCTCAACGCTGTCTTGTGTCCCCTGTTGTTGGACTCTTGACCCGGAGCTTCCATGGCGTACTCCTACACCGAGAAAAAACGCATTCGCAAGAGCTTTGCCAAGCGCGCAGCTGTTCTGGATGTGCCCTTCCTGTTGGCCACCCAACTGGAATCCTATACTGCCTTCCTGCAAGCCGATGTGCCGCCCCAGTCGCGGCGCAACGAAGGTTTGCAAGCTGCTTTCACCTCGATCTTCCCGATCAGTTCACATTCGGGGAATGCAGATCTTGATTTTGTGCACTTCATTCTTGGCGAACCCGCCTTTGATGTGAAAGAGTGCCAGCAGCGCGGTTTGACATTTGCCTCTCCATTGCGGGCACGTGTGCGCTTGAACATTCGCGACAGGGAAGCGTCCCCTGTCAAACAGGCTGACGGCTCGATGAAGCTGCCGGTCAAGGAAGTGAAAGAGCAAGAAGTGTACATGGGCGAAATTCCGCTCATGACTACAACGGGCTCCTTTGTGATCAATGGCACGGAACGTGTCATCGTGTCGCAGCTGCACCGCTCTCCTGGCGTGTTCTTCGAGCACGACCGTGGCAAGACCCATAGCTCGGGCAAGCTGCTGTTCTCGGCACGGATCATTCCTTACCGTGGATCCTGGCTGGATCTCGAGTTCGATCCGAAAGATCTGCTCTTCTTCCGTGTGGACCGTCGGCGCAAGATGCCGGTGACCATCCTGCTCAAAGCCATTGGCATGAGCAATGAAGAAATCCTGTCGACTTTCCACGACTTCGAAACATTTGAATTCGCCGGTAACGATATCCGCTTCGAAGTCGTGCCGGAACGCCTGCGTGGTGAAGTGGCGCGCTTTGACATCGCGGATCTGCAGGGCAACCTGATTGTCGGCAAGGACAAGCGGATCAACGCCAAGCATACGCGTGATATTGCTGCGGCCGGGATCACCTCAGTTGTGGTACCGGAAGACTTCGTGCTCGGCCGGGTTCTGGCTTATGACGTCGTGGATCCGGAGACGGGTGAAGTTCTGGCGCGTGCCAATGATGAGCTGACGGAAGATTTGATCGCCAAGTTGTCCGTCGCTGGCGTAAAGAGTTTCAAGACCCTCTACATCAACGATCTTGATCGTGGCGGTTATATCTCGCAAACCTTGCGTGCTGATGAAACGCTGGATCAGTGGCAAGCGCGTGTAGCCATCTACCGCATGATGCGCCCGGGCGAACCGCCCACCGAGGATGCTGTCGAGTCTTTGTTCCTGAGCCTGTTCTATTCGCCGGATCGTTACGATCTGTCGGCGGTGGGCCGGATGAAGTTTAATCGTCGTGCCTATCCGGAGAAGGTCGACGACAAGTCTCCCGACTGGATCAAGCGCTTTTACGCCAAGGTTGGGCCGCAGGGCGAAGAAGGCTCCGGCGTGTTGTCCAATGACGACATTCTGGCCGTGATCGGCGTGTTGCTCGAACTGCGCAATGGGCGTGGTGAGATCGACGATATCGATCACTTGGGCAATCGTCGCGTGCGTTGCGTCGGTGAGTTGGCTGAGAACCAATTCCGCGCCGGTCTGGTACGTGTCGAGCGCGCCGTCAAGGAACGCTTGGGTCAAGCCGAGACTGACAACCTGATGCCGCACGACCTGATCAATGCTAAGCCCATTTCGGCAGCGATCAAGGAATTCTTCGGTTCCTCGCAACTGTCCCAGTTCATGGACCAGACCAATCCGTTGTCGGAAATCACCCACAAGCGCCGTGTATCAGCGCTTGGACCGGGCGGTCTGACACGCGAGCGTGCCGGCTTCGAAGTCCGTGACGTGCATCCCACTCACTATGGCCGCGTATGTCCTATTGAAACGCCTGAAGGCCCGAACATCGGTCTGATCAATTCTCTGGCTGTGTATGGCACAACCAATCGCCATGGCTTCCTGGAAACGCCGTACCGTCGTGTGGCGAACAGCAAGGTCAGCATGGATATCGATTACCTGTCGGCAATCGAAGAAGGTCAATACATCATCGCCCAGGCCAACGCCCAGATCGATGATGACGGAGTGTTGACCGGAGATCTGGTGTCTGCCCGTTACAAGGGTGAAGCCATGCTGGTCGAGCCGGGTCAGGTCCAGTATATGGACGTGTCGCCGTCGCAGATCGTCTCGGTGGCGGCTTCGTTGATTCCGTTCCTGGAGCACGACGATGCGAACCGCGCCTTGATGGGTGCAAACATGCAACGTCAGGGTGTGCCTTGTCTGCGTCCGGAAAAGCCGCTGGTCGGCACCGGTATCGAACGTACCGTGGCGGTTGACTCCGGCACGACCGTGCAGGCTTTGCGTGGCGGCGTGGTGGACTACATTGATGCCAACCGTGTGGTGATTCGCGTCAATGACGATGAAACCGTGCCGGGCGAAGTCGGCGTCGATATCTACAACCTGATCAAGTACACGCGCTCCAACCAGAACACCAACATCAATCAGCGTCCGATTGTCCGGATTGGTGATCGTCTGGCCAAGGGTGATGTGATCGCGGATGGCGCCTCGACTGATTTGGGCGAGCTGGCTCTCGGTCAGAACATGCTGGTCGCGTTCATGACCTGGAACGGTTACAACTTCGAAGATTCGATCCTGATCTCCGAACGCGTGGTGGCTGATGACCGCTTTACTTCGATTCACATCGAAGAGCTGACAGTCGTAGCGCGTGACACCAAGCTCGGACCTGAAGACATCACTCGCGATATCGCATCGCTGGGCGAAGCCCAACTGGGCCGTCTTGATGAGTCCGGCATTGTTTACATCGGCGCTGAAGTCGAAGCCGGTGACGTGCTGGTGGGCAAGGTTACGCCGAAGGGCGAAACCCAGCTGACACCCGAAGAAAAGCTGCTGCGTGCGATCTTCGGTGAGAAGGCTTCCGACGTGAAGGACACTTCGCTGCGCGTGCCTTCCGGCATGAATGGCACGGTGATCGACGTCCAGGTGTTCACGCGTGAAGGCATCGAACGCGACAAGCGTGCTCAGTCCATCATCGACGATATGCTCAAGAGCTTCCGTCTTGATCTGGCTGACCAGATGCGCATCGTCGAGCGCGATACCTTTGAACGTATCGAACGCTTGGTCATCGGTCAGGCAGCCAACGGTGGTCCGAAGAAGCTTGCCAAAGGCACCAAGATCACCAAGGACTATCTGGAAGGCGTCGAGCCTTACAACTGGTTCGATATCCGGATGGCTGACGATGCTGTCGCGATCCAGCTTGAGCAACTGCGTGAAGGTCTTGAAAAGACCCGCAAGGACTTCGATCTCGCTTTCGAAGCCAAGCGTAAGAAACTGACGCAGGGCGATGAGCTGCCTCCGGGCGTGCAGAAGATGGTCAAGGTCTATCTGGCTGTGAAGCGTCGCTTGCAGCCAGGCGACAAGATGGCCGGTCGTCACGGTAACAAGGGTGTGGTTTCCAAGATCCTGCCGGTGGAAGATATGCCGCACATGGACGATGGCACGCCGATGGATATCGTGTTGAATCCGCTGGGCGTGCCGTCACGGATGAACATCGGGCAGATTCTGGAAACGCACTTGGGCTGGGCGGCCAAGGGGCTGGGCAACAAGATTGATGCCATGCTGAAAGCGCAAGCCAGCGCGAAGGAAATTCGCGTCCTGCTTGATGAAATCTACAACAGCAGCGGCAAGCAAGAGAGTCTTGATGAGCTGAATGATTCGGACGTGTTTGATCTGGCCGCCAATTTGCGTAAGGGTGTGCCGTTTGCCACGCCCGTGTTCGACGGGGCGACCGAAGAAGACATCACCCAGATGCTGAAGCTAGCAGGCATGGACGAAGGTGGTCAGGTTCGTCTGTATGACGGGCGTACTGGCGAGGCCTTTGACCGCAAGGTGACGGTTGGCTTCAAACACATCCTGAAGCTGCACCACTTGGTCGATGACAAGATGCACGCACGTTCGACGGGACCGTACTCGCTCGTGACTCAGCAGCCGCTGGGCGGTAAGGCGCAGTTCGGTGGTCAGCGCTTCGGGGAAATGGAAGTCTGGGCACTGGAAGCTTACGGTGCGGCCTACACGCTGCAGGAAATGCTGACCGTCAAGTCCGATGATGTGACCGGCCGTACCAAGGTCTATGAAAACATCGTCAAGGGCGAGCACAAGATCGATGCCGGCATGCCGGAATCCTTCAACGTGCTGGTGAAGGAAATCCGTTCGCTGGCGATCGATATCGATCTCGAGCGCTACTGAACCGCGACTGGAATGGAGTAAAGATAGATGAAAAGCCTGCTCGCTGACCTGTTCAAGCAAAGCCTGCCCAACGAAGAAGAGTTCGATGCAATTACCATCGGGCTCGCTTCGCCGGACAAGATTCGTTCCTGGTCCTACGGTGAAGTCAAGAAGCCTGAGACCATCAACTACCGTACCTTTAAGCCGGAGCGCGATGGCCTGTTCTGCGCCAAGATTTTCGGCCCGGTCAAAGACTACGAATGCCTGTGCGGCAAGTACAAGCGCCTGAAGCATCGTGGTGTGATCTGCGAGAAGTGTGGCGTCGAAGTCACCCTCTCCAAGGTCCGTCGCGAGCGCATGGGCCACATCGAGCTGGCCTCGGTGGTTGCCCACATCTGGTTCCTGAAGAGCCTGCCCAGCCGCTTGGGCATGGTGCTTGACATGACCCTGCGCGATATCGAACGCGTGCTGTATTTCGAAGCCTTCGTGGTGGTCGAGCCGGGGATGACCCCGTTGACCCGTGGTCAGTTGCTGACCGAAGACGACTTCCTCGCCAAGACCGAAGAGTATGGCGATGAATTCGTGGCCATGATGGGCGCGGAAGGTATTCGTGGCCTGCTGCGCAATATCGATATCTACAAGGAAATCGAGCGTCTGCGCGCTGAACTGGAAACCACGGGTTCCGAAGCCAAGATCAAGAAGATCGTCAAGCGCCTCAAGGTGCTCGAAGCCTTCACCCAGTCCGGCATCAAGCCTGACTGGATGATCATGGAAGTGTTGCCGGTGCTGCCGCCGGACCTGCGTCCGTTGGTGCCCCTGGATGGTGGCCGCTTTGCAACCTCCGACCTGAACGATCTGTATCGTCGCGTCATCAACCGTAACAACCGTCTGAAGCGTCTGCTGGAGCTCAAGGCGCCTGAGATCATCGTGCGCAACGAAAAGCGCATGCTGCAGGAAGCGGTTGACTCGCTGCTTGACAACGGTCGTCGCGGCAAGGCCATGACTGGCGCCAACAAGCGTCCGCTCAAGTCTCTGGCTGACATGATCAAGGGGAAGGGCGGTCGCTTCCGTCAGAACCTGCTGGGTAAGCGCGTGGACTACTCCGGTCGTTCCGTGATCACCGTAGGTCCGCAGCTCAAGCTGCATCAGTGTGGTCTGCCGAAGTTGATGGCACTCGAACTGTTCAAGCCCTTCATCTTCAACAAGCTGGAACTGATGGGTCTGGCGACGACCATCAAGCAAGCCAAGAAGCTGGTTGAGTCGCAAGAGCCGGTGGTATGGGACATCCTCGAAGAGGTGATCCGTGAACATCCGGTGATGCTCAATCGCGCACCGACGCTGCACCGCCTGGGTATCCAGGCCTTTGAACCGACATTGATCGAAGGTAAGGCTATTCAGTTGCACCCGCTCGTCTGCGCTGCGTTCAACGCCGACTTTGACGGTGACCAGATGGCCGTCCACGTACCGCTGTCGCTAGAAGCACAGATGGAATGCCGCACTCTGATGCTGGCTTCCAACAACGTGCTTTCGCCCGCCAACGGCGAGCCGATCATCGTCCCGTCGCAAGACGTGGTGCTGGGCTTGTACTACGCAACCCGCGCCGGTGTGAATAGCAGCGGTGAGGGCATGTTGTTTACCGACGTGTCCGAAGTGAAGCGTGCGTACGAATCCGGACAGATTGCATTGCATGCCAAGATCACGGTGCGTATCCGTGAAGTCGAAGTCGACGAAGAAGGCAACAAGACCGAGAAGCTCACACGCTATTTCACGACTGCTGGCCGTTCGCTGCTGTCGGAGATCCTGCCTGCCGGTCTGCCCTTCTCGGTCATCGATAAGGCGTTGAAGAAGAAAGAAATTTCGCGGCTGATCAACACCTCGTTCCGTCGTTGCGGCTTGCGGGAAACCGTGATTTTTGCGGACAAGCTAATGCAGTTCGGTTTTCGTCTGGCCACGCGCGCCGGGATTTCGATTGCGGTGAAGGATATGCTGGTGCCCAGCACCAAGGAATCCATCATTGCTGCGTCCGAGCACGAAGTGAAGGAGATCGCCCAGCAATATGCTTCGGGTCTGGTTACGGATGGCGAGCGCTACAACAAGGTTGTGGATATCTGGGGCCGTACGGGTGACCAGGTGGCGAAGGCCATGATGGAACAACTGGGTTCCGAACCTGTCGTCGATCGCGAAGGCAAGAACACCAAGCAAGAATCCTTCAATTCCATCTACATGATGGCCGACTCTGGCGCGCGGGGGTCTGCTGCGCAGATCCGTCAGCTGGCAGGGATGCGGGGGCTGATGGCCAAGCCGGATGGCTCGATCATCGAAACGCCAATCACGACGAACTTCCGCGAAGGTCTGAACGTTCTGCAGTACTTCATCTCTACCCACGGCGCTCGTAAGGGTCTCGCGGATACGGCGTTGAAGACGGCAAACTCTGGTTACCTGACGCGTCGTCTGGTTGATGTGACGCAAGATCTGGTCGTGACGGAAGATGATTGCGAAACCACCAACGGTTTTGTGATGAAAGCCATGATCGAAGGCGGTGAAGTTGTGGAACCGCTGCGTGAGCGCATCCTTGGTCGCGTAGCTGCGGATGACATCGTGAGCCCGGAAAGCCAGGAAACGGTGATTTATGCCGGTAGCTTGCTGGATGAGGATGCTTGCGACCTGATTGATTCGCTGGGGGTTGATGAAGTGCGCGTGCGCACTCCGCTGACTTGCGATACACGCTATGGTCTGTGTGCCAAGTGCTATGGTCGCGATCTGGGACGTGGCAGCCTGGTCAACGTCGGTGAGGCGGTTGGTGTGATTGCAGCCCAGTCCATCGGTGAGCCTGGTACCCAGCTGACCATGCGGACCTTCCACGTTGGTGGTGCCGCATCGCGATCCGCTGTGGCAAGTTCGGTTGAAGCCAAGTCGGCTGGTACCGTACGGTTTGCAGGCAACATGCGCTACGTTACGAATGCCAAGGGCGAGAAGATCGTCATCTCTCGCTCGGCGGAAGTCGTGGTGGCTGATGATGCCGGGCGTGAGCGCGAGCGCCACAAACTGACCTATGGCGGTACGCTGCTGGTTGACGATGGCAAAGCGGTCAAGGCAGGGACGCAATTGGCTGTGTGGGATCCGCACACCCGTCCGATCATTACCGAGTACTCGGGGACGATCAAGTTCGAGAATGTTGAAGAAGGCTCGACGGTTGCCAAGCAGATCGATGAAGTGACCGGGTTGTCGACTTTGGTCGTTATTGATGCCAAACGCCGCGGCGCTAGCGCAACCAAAGGCGTCCGTCCGCAAGTCAAATTGCTGAATGCTGCTGGCGAAGAAGTCAAGATTGCTGGTACCGATCACGCTGTGACCATTACCTTCCAGGTGGGGTCGTTGATTACAGTGAAGGATGGTCAGGAAGTGTCGGTCGGTGATATTTTGGCCAAGATTCCGCAAGAATCGGCCAAGACACGCGACATTACCGGCGGTCTGCCGCGGGTTGCTGAATTGTTTGAAGCCCGTGCGCCAAAAGACGCAGGGATGCTGGCAGAGGTCACTGGCACGCTGTCCTTTGGTAAGGACACGAAGGGCAAGCAGCGTCTGGTCATTACCGAGCCTGATGGTACCGTGCATGAGTTCCTGATTCCTAAGGACAAGCATGTACTGGTGCATGATGGTCAAGTTGTCCAGCGCGGTGAGTTGATTGTTGACGGTCCGGCAGACCCGCATGACATCCTGCGGTTGCAGGGTGTTGAGGCGCTGGCACGCTACATCATCGATGAAGTGCAGGACGTGTATCGTCTGCAAGGCGTGAAGATCAATGACAAGCACATTGAAGTGATCGTCCGTCAGATGCTTCGTCGTGTTGTCATCAACGAACCGGGTAACAGCAAGTTCATCCGCGAAGAACAGGTTGAACGCTCGGAGTTGCTTGACGAGAACGACAAGATCAACGCCGAAGGTAAATTGCCGGCAACGTACGAGTACATGTTGCTGGGGATCACGAAGGCTTCCTTGTCTACGGACTCGTTCATCTCTGCGGCGTCCTTCCAGGAAACCACCCGCGTTCTGACCGAAGCTGCGATTATGGGCAAGAAGGATGAACTGCGTGGCCTGAAGGAAAACGTCATTGTCGGCCGGCTGATTCCTGCCGGTACTGGCTTGGCTTACCACCGTGCTCGTCGAGCTCAGTCGGTCGGCCTTGATTTCGGTAGCCCAGTTCTGGGCGGGGCGGAAGAGGTTGTAACAGCAGTTGAGGGTGATGCGCCCGAGGCTGCTTGACGCAAGTGGCGGGAGTCGCCTATACTCCCGCGTCTTTAAGAGGGCCGGCTAATCTTAAGCCGGCCTGAACTGTTTGATCGCGGCCCGTGCAGGGAAAGTCCCTGCTGGTGGTGAGATCCGAGGAAAAGTAATGCCAACCATCAATCAACTCGTTCGTAAGGGCCGGGAAGTTCCGGTCACCAAGAGCAAGGTGCCTGCGCTGGATGCCTGTCCGCAAAAGCGTGGCGTATGTACCCGTGTTTACACCACGACCCCTAAGAAGCCGAACTCCGCGCTTCGTAAAGTGGCCAAGGTGCGTCTGACCAATGGCTTTGAAGTCATTTCCTACATC
>Ga0316604_10002041_pt1 | contig 16361 bp, 10 predicted proteins | sample OWC_soil_day20_C_FD_207650 | JGI IMG/M metagenome (GOLD analysis project Ga0316604, IMG submission 207650) | Wetland soil microbial communities from Old Woman Creek delta, Ohio, United States - OWC_soil_day20_CT | ecosystem: Environmental > Terrestrial > Soil > Wetlands | place: USA: Ohio... | reverse complement strand
GGTGGGTATCGACGCTGAGCATCACCTGCTTGTTGAGCACCAGCATCTTCGGCTGGTTCTGCGTGATCTGCGTCTGCAACTCGCGCGCCACCTTGCCGGTGAAATCGCCGATGATCTGGTTCATCAGTTCGCCCATGACGTTGGCCACTTCGTCCGAAGTGTGCGAGGTCGCCAGGCCGTCCTTGTCCATCCCCATATGAAGCATGTAGCTCTCGTAGATCTCCATCGCCGAAGCCGCCGAGAAGTTGAGCACGACCAGGCCGGAAAAGCCGCCGTCGAAGAGCACGAAGCAGCCAATATCGGGCTTGAGGCAGGTCTTGCTGATGCGCTGAATCATTCCCGAAAAACGCAGCTGACTCTGCGTCGTGAGGCTCAGCACCCGGGTCACCGAATTGCACAGGCTCAACAACATGTCTTCGGTGCCGAAGACGACCGGTTTTTCTGTTGTGCTCATCGCTTGTCTGCCTCGAAGGAAATAGCGTATGTATACCACGGCTGACGAAAGACGAACATCAAATCTGTCGCTGCTCACCGCCCGTACCAGTAGCGCCGGTGCGTCTCGCGCCACGCCGAGACGTCGGCCACCGCGGGCGCCAGCACGATGTGCAGCACGCCGTCGCGATCGGTTCGCCACTGTCGGCTGGCGGCGTAGCGTTCGAGCACCGCCGGATGCGGATGATGAAAGGCGTTGCGGTAACCCGCCGAGAAAATCACCTGGCGCGCGCCGACGGCAGCGATGAATTCGGGCGTCGACGACCCCTTGCCGCCGTGATGCGGGGCGACCAGCACCGCGCTGGCAAGCGGCGATCGCAAACGCAGCGCCTGCTCGTCGGCGGCTTCGAGGTCGGCGGTGAGCAACGCACTGTCCTTGCCGTTGCCGACCTGCAGCACGCAACTCATGTTGTTCGATTTTTTGCCCGGCAGCAGGTAATCGGCGGCCAGCGGGTGGACGACCGCCAGGCGCACGCCGTCCCATTGCCACGACTGGCCAGCCTGGCAACGCTCGCCGGATCGTTCCGACAACTCGGCAATCGAGGTGAACAGCCGGGCGACCGGCAGCGCTGATTGCACTGCAGCGGCACCGCCGACGTGGTCTCGGTCGCGATGCGACAGTACCAGCGCATCGAGCTTACGCACGCCGACCGCGCGCAGATAAGGCACGACAACGCGCGCTCCGGCGTTGACCTCGCCGCCGTAGAGCGGTCCGCTGTCGTAGAGCAGCGTGTGGCCGGCAGTGCGCACGACGACCGCCAGCCCCTGGCCGACGTCGAGCACATCGACCCAGGCTTCTCCCGGCGGCGGACGCGGCGGCGGCCAGCACAGCGCCGGCAGCACTACGCACAAGCCGATCCAGCGCGTCGGAAAGCCGCGCGGCAAGAGCAGCCAGAGCACACCGGCGAGCGCCAGCAACGTCGCCCACAGCGGCGGCGCCGGCTGCTGCCAGAGCGGCCAGTCGGCGAGCGCTTCGAGCAATCGCATCAGTTGCGCCAGCAGCCAGTGATCGACGACCAGCAGCGGTGGCCACGGAACGACGGCAAAGACGAGCGCCAGCGGCGTGATGACGAAACTGACGACGGGAATCGCCAGCGCGTTGGCGAGTGGCGAAACGAGCGAAAACTGCTGAAAGAAGAGCAGCAACAGCGGCAAGCTGCCGACAGTGACCGCCCATTGCGCCGTACCCCAGCGTGCCAGGCCGGCGCGCGCGCCACGCGGCTCGCGCAGGCGTGCGCTGCCGGCAAAAAGCAGCAGCGCGACGGCGCCGAACGACAGCCAGAAGCCGATCGCCAGCACCGCCCAGGGATCGAGAACGAGCACTGCCAGCAAAGCGAACAGCACGGTTCGCAAAACGCCGAAATTTCGTCCGCTGAGCAGCGCCGCCGCGACCACGGTCAGCATGTAGAAGGTGCGCTGCGCCGGCACCTCGAATCCGGCGAGCAGCGCGTAAGCTGCCGCCGTCAGCCAGCCGGCGACCACCGCCGCCTGTTGCGCCGGGAGCCACAGCAGCAAACGCCGGCTGCGCCGCCACAACGCGTCGATCAGCAGCGCGCCGAGCGCGGCGACCATCGTGACATGGAGCCCGGAGATCGACATCAGGTGGGTCACCCCGGTGCGGTTGAAAACGGTCCACTGCTCATTGGCGATCGCGCGCTGATCGCCGACCGCCAGCGCGATCAGCACGCCAAGATAAGGCGCATCGGGCAGCGCGCCGAGAAAGCGAGCGCGGATCGCCTCGCGCAGCCGTTCGACCGCGTAGCCGGGGCGCGCGACGAAGTCTTCGACTCGTTCGCCGCTGCCGCGGATGCTGCCGGTGGCGCGAATGTTGCGTTCGAGCAACCAGGCTTCGTAGTCGAAACCGTACGGATTGGCGTTGCCGTGCGGGCGCTTGAGGCGCACCGTAAAGCGCCAGCGCTGGCCGGGACGAACGGTGCCCGCGTCGCTTGCCTCGTCGTCGAGTTCGCCAGCGGCCGCGCCGTGATACCACGCCAACTGAATGCGGCGCGGAACGGTCGCCGTGCGAGGGTGCACCGCTTCGACGTCGAAGGCGAAGCGCTCGCCACGCTCGAAGCGTTGCGGCAGCGACGCAACGACGCCGGTCAGCGCGATCTCGCGGTTTTCCCAGACCTCGGGCAAGGGATCGGCGAGCCGTAGCTGCGCCAACCATCCGGCCCAGGCGAAACCGAGCAGCGCCGCGCCGAGCGTACGCCAAAAGGCTCGCCAGAGCGCCGTAGAAGGCGTACCGAACGCGAGCCCCGTTCCCAGCAGCAGCCCAAGCAGCGCCGCCAAGCCGCCATAAACGCCGGCGCCAAGCAGTTCGGCCTGCATTTGCAGAAGCACCACACCCAGCAGAAAGGCAAGAATGGAGAGCCGCATAGAGCGAAGTCTAGACCGACAATCCGGCTACGGCCGCGCACAGTTACGGAATGATTATACGAAAGTAATAGTTTGGTGTAGTCTTCAGGCGGTTTACTTGCCTTAACCGGCGATCCGGATAATTGAAATTCCATCGTTCTGAAGACAGCCCAGCGGAGACCACCAATGCGCCTTAAAACCCGAATTTTCATCATTATTTTCGCGTCGCTGGTCGGACTGTTGGCTATCGGTTCCCTCGGTCTCTACAGCATGCGTCAAACCATGATGGACGAACGGCACGCGCAGATTACGCAATTGCTGCTCTTTACCGAGGCGCAACTCAAATACTTCCATGCGCTCGAAACCAACGGAACGATGAGTCGCGAAGAGGCGCAGGGGCGAGCCAAGGAGGCGATCGCGGCGCACACGCAGGGCGACAATTTCTTTTTCATCCGCAACCTCGCCGATGCGTCTTTTGTCTACCACGTCATACCCAGCCGCGTCGGTAAGCAAGACCCGGGCGCCGTCGGTCCGGACGGACGCACGGCGCTGCAGACGACCCACGATGAACTGGCCAAGAGCAAGGACAACAAGGCATTCATGATCGCCTACTCACCGCGTGCCAGCGGCGTCGACAAAAAGCCGTATCCGAAGCTGATCGGGGTGGTCAAGTTCGAGCCGTGGGGCTGGTTGCCAGGTATCGGCTTTTTTATTGACGATATCGACGCCCGCTTCTGGAAAGCGTCGAGTGTCTTCCTAATGGTCGCCGGCGCGATGTTCGCGCTGCTCGCCGTTCTGGTTTTCCGGATGCGTACGGCGATTCTGCGACTGCTCGGCGGCGAGCCGCAGGACGCCGCGGATAGCATGAAGAAGATTGCCAATGGCGAACTGGGCATCGAGATCCCGCTGGAAAAGGACGACGAGAGCAGCATGATGGCTTCGCTCAAGCTGATGCAAATGAAGCTGACCAACCTCACCGCGTCGATCCAGGACAACGCGCAGACCTTGTCGGAGCAAGTTCGGAATTTCGATGGCGTATCCAAGGCATACGGCGAAAGCAGATCCGATGAAGACTTGTCATCGTTGAACCGATCGGTCAAGAAGCTGGGGAAAACAGCGGACATTCTCGGCAAGTCGATCTCGCGCTTCAGGCTGTAATATTGGACCCAGCGACCGCTGCGATTGATGACCGATCATTGACGAGTTGAGGTAAAAAGTGGACCTGTCGGCTAACCTGCATATTACCCAAAAGGGCGTCGATGAAGTCAAGCTGCGGGTGCACAAGCTCGGCATGAAAAAGCGCAGCGTGCTCATTCTGCTGGATACGCCGAAAAGCCTGGCGCAGATCCTCGAGAAGTCGGTCTTTCCCAATCATGAAATCCTTGAGGAAGTCGACATTCTGATCGGCGCAGGATTTATCAGCGCCAGCGGCGCCGGCGCGCCGCATTCCGTGGCACCGCGAACGGTCGAGCCGACGACTGGCGGCGTCATCGAGCTGGACGATGAAATCATCCTTTCGGAAGCGAAGTTCCTGCTCACCGACTTCGCGGTAGACAGCTTTGGAGCCCACTCCCAGGCGGTGGTCGACGAGATCCGCGGCTGCCAGAGCATCGCCGACTTCAGGTCGTGCTTGAACGCGATCGCGGCGGCGATCGGAAAGAACCATCCAACGCAACTGCCGACCTTGTACCAGGTGATCGGCCAAATCAACGAGACCGCCTGATCATGGCCCCACGTTCACTGCCGCGATTTATTGAGCGTTCGCCAACGAAGACCGATCTCGCTGCGTAAAAATGGGGTTAGACTTGAGCATCTGACAAGCCCTCGCCGAGCGTATATGTCACCTGCCGCCAACCCAGTCATCCTGATCATCGACGACGCCGCCGAAAACCTGCATGTGCTCTACGAACTGCTGCGGCCGCACTACCGCGTGCTGGCGGCGAACTCGGGCGAAGGCGGTCTGCGGGTCGCCCACAGCGAGCCGACGCCCGACCTCATCCTGCTCGACGTGATGATGCCCGGAATGGACGGTTACGCGGTGCTCGCCAAGCTGCGCGAAGCATCGGCGACGTGCGACATTCCGGTCGTCTTCCTGACCGCGCTGGCCGATGCCGGCGACGAGGAGCGCGGCCTGCAACAGGGCGCTGCCGATTACATCACCAAACCGATCAGCCCGCTCGTCGTGTTGGCGCGGGTACGCACCCAGCTCGAAGCCAAACAGGCGCGCGACGGCCTGCGCAACCAGAACGCATTGCTCGAAGCCGAAGTCGCGCGGCGCATGGCCGAAAACGACCTGACCCAGCGCGTTTCAATCCGCGCGCTGGCGCATCTGGCCGAAACGCGCGATACCGAAACCGGCAACCACATCATGCGCACCCAGGGCTACGTGCAGCGGCTGGCGGTCGGTCTGCGTCAGCATCCGCGCTTCGCCGCGACGCTCACCGAGCGCTATATCGACCTGCTCAGCCGCTCGGCGCCGCTGCACGACATCGGCAAGGTCGGCATCCCCGACTACATCCTGCTCAAGCCGGGCAAGCTCACACCCGACGAGATGGCGATCATGCAAACCCACGCCGCGCTCGGCAGCGACGCCATCGAGCAGGCCGAGGGCGACATCGAAATGCCGCTGGCTTTTCTCGCGACGGCCAAGGAAATCGCGCACTGGCACCACGAAAAATGGGACGGCAGCGGTTATCCCGACCGCCTCGCCGGTGAAGCGATCCCCGTTTCAGCGCGACTGATGGCGATCGCCGACGTCTTCGACGCGCTGATCTCGGTGCGCCCGTACAAGACCGCCATGACCTACTCTGAGGCGCGCGAAATCATCGCCGCCGGGCGCGCGACCCATTTCGACCCCGACGTCGCCGACGCCTTCCTGGCTGGCTTCGACGATTTCGTCGCGATCGCCATGTGCTACCTCGACAGCGGCGCGTCGCCGCTTCCCGCTACACAGCCCGCCGCGCCGTCATGACCCCAGCGGCGAAGCCACCGCCCCAAGTGCCGCGCACGATGCATGGCGCCACGCTGCGCGTCGTTCTCGTTTATGCCGCCTTCGCCTGCCTCTGGATCCTGCTCTCCGACCACCTGGTGACCATGCTCTTCAGCGATCCGCAAACGATTGCGCTGGTCAGTACGGTCAAGGGCTGGCTGTTTGTCGGCGTCACTTCGCTGCTGCTCTACGGACTGATCAAGCGACTCGCCGCGCAGGTCGCAGCGACGTCAACGCGCGAGCTCGCTGCGCAGAACGAAAGAATTCGTACCCAGAAATTGCTCGACGTGATCGCCGACAGTTCGCCCGACGCCATTTTCGCCAAGGACAAAGCGGGACGCTACCTGCTCTTCAACCGCGAAACGGCGCGACTGATCGGCAAGCGCACGAGCGAAGCGATCGGCTTCGACGATACGGCGCTTTTCCCGCCAGAGCAGGCGGCGATGATCCGCGCCAACGACATACAGGTGATCGCCGCGCTGCAGGTCAAAACCTACGAGGAAACGATCGCCACCGTCGACGGCGTGCGTACCTTTCTGGCAATCAAGGGGCCGCTGCGCGACGAGAGCGGCGAGGTCATCGGAATTTTCGGGATTTCTCGCGACATCACCGAGCGCAAGAACACCGAACTGAAAATCCAGCGCCTGGGCCAGTTCTACGCGGCCTTGAGCGGCTGCAGCCAGGCCGTCGTTCGGTGCACCTGCGAAGCAGAGTTGTTCCCCGAAATCTGCCGTTGCGCGGTTCAGTTTGGCGGCCTCAAGATGGCCTGGATCGGTCTGGCCGACCCCGTTTCGCTGAACGTTCTGCCGGTCGCCAGTTTTGGCAGCACGGCGGACTATTTGGACGGCATTGAGGTTTCCTGTGATGCCAACAACGTTCTCGGACGCGGCGCCACTGGGACCGCAATCCGCGAACTTCGCCCGGTGTGGGTCCAGGATTATCTCAACGATCCGATCACCGCGCCCTGGCATGAACAGTGCGTGCGTGCCGGATGGCGCTCATCGGCGGCGCTGCCGCTGACCCGCAACGGTGTCGCGATCGGCGCACTGATGCTCTTTTCGGACGAAATAAACGCCTTCGACCAGGAAATCCGCGAACTGCTGATACGAATGGCGGCCGACGTCAGCTTCGCGCTCGACAATTTTTCGCGCGAAGCTGAGCGTCAGGCGAGCGAAAAGGAATTGCGCAAGCTCTCGCTGGCGCTCGAGCAGAGCCCGGAGAGCATCGTCATCACCAACGTCGATGGCGAAATTGAATACGTCAACGAAGCCTTTGTGCGAACCACCGGCTACCGCCGCGACGAAGTGATCGGCAAAAATCCGAAAATCCTCAAATCGGGGCAGACACCGCCCGAGACCTACCGCAAGCTGTGGGACACGATGGCCCAAGGGACCCCGTGGAAAGGCGAATTTCATAACCGCAAGAAGGACGGCAGCGACTATGTCGAATTGGCCATCGTCACACCGTTGCGCCAGAGCAACGGTTCGATCAGCCACTACGTCGCGGTCAAGGAAGACATCACCGAGAAGAAGCTGATCGGCGAGGAACTCGACCGCCATCGCCACCACCTCGAAGAACTGGTCGACAGCCGCACCGCCGAACTTTCACGCGCACGCCAGCAGGCCGACGCCGCCAACCGCGCCAAGAGCACCTTCCTGGCCAATATGAGCCACGAGATCCGCACGCCGATGAATGCGATCATCGGCCTGACCCACCTGTTGCGGCGCAGCGCCACGACTGCGCAACAGGCCGAGCGGCTCGACAAGATCGACAACGCCGGCCAGCATCTGCTGACCATCATCGACGACATCCTCGACCTGTCGAAGATCGAGGCCGACCTGTTGCAGCTCGAGAATACCGACTTTCACCTCTCGGCGATTCTCGACAACGTCGGCTCGATCATCGGCGAGTCGGCACGCCACCGGGGGCTCACCGTCACCCTCGACGGCGACGATGTGCCGCTGTGGCTGCGCGGCGACCCGACGCGACTGCGCCAGGCCTTGCTCAACTACGCCGGCAACGCCGTCAAGTTTACCGAGCGCGGCGTCATCGCCATCTCGGCCAAGTTGCTCGAAGACCGCTGCGGCGAACTGCTGGTGCGTTTCGAAGTCGTCGACACCGGCATCGGCATCGATGGAGACAAGATCGGCCGACTGTTCCAGTCGTTCGAGCAGGCCGACCCGTCGACCACGCGCAAGTACGGCGGTACAGGACTCGGACTGACGATCACGCGGCGCCTGGCGCAACTGATGGGCGGCGAAGTCGGGGTGACCAGCACACCGGGCATCGGTAGCTCCTTCTGGTTTACTGCGCGACTGCAACGCGGCCACGGCATCCTGCCCGGCGCCACAGCGCCCGAAACCGCCGATGCCGAGAGCCAATTGCGCAAAAATCACAGCGGCGCCCGCATCCTGCTCGTCGAGGACCATCCGGTCAACCGTGAAGTGGCGCTCGAATTGCTGCACGGCGTCGGGCTCACCGTTGATACCGCGTGCGATGGCCGCGAGGCGGTGGCCAAGGCGCGCGCGAGCGACTTCGATCTGATCCTGATGGACATGCAGATGCCCGAAATGGACGGTCTGCAAGCGACTCGCGAAATTCGCGCGCTGCCCGGCTGGCAGACCCGGCCGATCGTCGCGATGACCGCCAACGCCTTCGACGAGGACCGCCTGGCGTGCGAAGAAGCGGGAATGAACGACTTCATTTCCAAGCCGGTCGAACCCGCCACGCTCTACCAAAGCCTGCTGCTCTGGCTGTCGCTGGCACCCGGCGCCAGCAAATCCGCGCCAAGCGCGCTACCACCGGTTGTTGAAACGCCGAAGCCTGCGAACATTGACGCCGCTGCGCAGGCGCAACTCGCCAACATCCCGGGGCTGAACATTGAGCGCGGACTGGCCAGCCTGCGCGGAAATTCTGGCAAGTATCGCGAACTGCTCGGCCGCTTCGTCGACGATCACGCCGAAGACATGACGCGGCTGCAGACCGGCCTGGCGCAGGGTGAACAGGCGGTAGCGCAAAGGCTGGCGCATACGCTGCGCGGCACCGGCGCGACGCTCGGCGCCGACCAGTTGGCGGCGGCGGCGCTGCGCCTGGAGAACGCACTGCGCGCGCAGCAAGTCGGCAATCCCGACGGTCTCGATCTTGACGCGGCGATCGCCGCCGTCGGCGACGAGCTCGCGTCGCTCGCCGCCGCGCTGCCAGCGCTCGCGGTCCCGTTGGCGGGGACGACTACGGCCACCGGCGCCCTGCCGGCGCTGCTCGACGCGCTATTCGACGAACTCGACGAAAAGCTGGCGCACCATGACGCCGACGCCATCGCGCTGTTCACGCAGCACGCCGCAGCGCTGCGCAGCGGACTGGGCACACGCGGCGATCATTTCGCGCGGCAGATCGAGCAGTTTGAATTCGAGAGCGCCCGGCAAACCTTGCGCGACGCCCGCCGCCCGTCGGGCGAATGGACCTAAAAACCTTAGTTCAGACCACTATTGATCCGGCCCGATGAAATATGAAACTGCCGTCATACCGGCGAAGGTGACCGAAGGGAATGCAGAGACCGGTATCCAGTGCCGGCGTGGATTCTCCCCCTGGACCCCAATTCGGGCTTGATTTCGAACGCGGTTGCCTGGGGTACCAAGAAAAGCAGAGAACGTAACAGTTTCGATTTTCACCCATGGGGTGAAACGCTAATTTGATTCAAGATTTTGTTTCTCTTCGTGCTCTCTGTGTTCTTCGTGGTTAACCGCTTTTTCCAGGATGAATCGCCCCTACGCGATGAAGCGTCCGTCGCGCAACGTGAGTATCCGATCGGCGCGCGCCGCGAGACCCGGATCGTGAGTGACGATCACGAAGCTCGTTTGACGCGAGCGATTGAGCGCCAACATCAGCTCGAAGACGCCCTCGGCGGTTTGCCGGTCGAGGTTGCCGGTCGGCTCGTCGGCGAGCACGCAGGCCGGTTCGGTGACCAGCGCACGCGCGATCGCCGCGCGCTGCCGCTCGCCGCCAGAGAGCTCCGACGGCGTGTGGTCGAGCCGGTGCGACAGGCCGACGTCGGCGAGCACCGCCGCCGCGCGCGCTTGCGCTTCGGCCTTGGGCAGGCGCCTGATCAGGAGCGGCATCGCGACGTTCTGCAGCGCGCTAAATTCGGGCAACAGATGGTGGAATTGATAAACGAAACCGAGGTGACGGTTGCGCATCACGCCGCGCTCGGCGTCGCTGATTGCCGAAAGGTCGCGTCCCATCAGCTGGATCGTCCCGGCGCTCGCCGAGTCGAGCCCGCCGAGCAGGTGCAAGAGCGTGCTCTTGCCCGACCCCGACGCGCCGACCACCGAGACGCGCTCGCCGGCCAGCACTTCGAAATCGACGCCGGTCAGCACCGGCACCTCGGCGCCCTCGCCGGTTCCCTGACGGTAAATCTTGGTCAGCCCCTGACACGCCAGCACCACGTCTCGACCATCACTCATAGCGCAGCGCCTCCGCCGGATTGACGCGCGAGGCGCGCCAGCTCGGATAAATCGTCGCCACCAGCGAGAGCAAGAAGGAAACGCCGGTAATCGTCGTCACGTCCTTCCACTGCAATTCGGACGGCAGGTTGGAGATGTAATAGACCTCTTTGGACATAAACTGCGTGCCGAGCAGACGCTCGATCAAGGGCACGACGACGTCGACATTGAGCGCCAGCGCGACGCCGCCGGCAATTCCCAGCCCCAGGCCGATGAAGCCGATCAGCGCGCCCTGCACCATGAAGATCGCCATGATGCTGCCGGGGCTGGCGCCCAGCGTGCGCAGGATGGCGATGTCGGCCTGCTTGTCGGTAACCGCCATGACCAGTGTCGAGACGATGTTGAAAGCGGCGACGGCGACGATCAGCGAGAGGATGATGAACATCATGTTTTTTTCGATCGCCACGGCTCTGAAGAAGTTGGCGTGACTCCTGGTCCAGTCGCTGATGAAAGCGGCGGTATCGAGACGATTGGCCAGGTCGCGCGCGATCGCCGGCGCCTTGAAGAGGTCGTCGAGCTTGAGGCGAACGCCAGAGACGCGGTCTTCCATGCGGTACAGGCGTTGCGCGTCCTCCATGCGGATAAGCGCGAGCCCACTGTCGTACTCGAACATGCCGACTTCAAACAGGCCACTAACCGTGAAGGTCTTCAGCCGTGGAATCACGCCGGCCGGCGTCACGACGCCCTGCGGCGCAATCACCGTGACCTTGTCGCCGACGAAAATGCCGAGCGCGCGCGCCAGCTCGCTGCCCAGAACGATGTTGAACGAGTCCGGTGTCAGCGAATCGAGGCTGCCTTCCTTCATGTGTGTGCGAAAATCGACGACCTTGTCCTCGAAATCGGGCAGCACGCCGCGCACCATTGCACCGCGCACCGACTGGCCGAACGAGAGCATTCCCTGCGCCTGCACGAAGGGCGCCGCAGCAAGTACCCCCGGTGTTTTTAGCGATTGTTCGGCGACGCTTTGCCAGTTCGCCATTTCGCCGGAAGCGCCGCTGATCTGGATGTGCGAAACGACGGCCAGGATGCGCCCGCGCAGCTCGGTCTGAAAGCCGTTCATCACCGACAGCACGACAATCAGCGCGGCGACGCCGAGCGCGATGCCGAGCATCGAGATCATCGAAATGAACGAGACAAATTGGTTGCGTCGCTTGGCCCGCGTATAGCGCAGGCCGATCAGCAGTTCGTAGGGTAGCGCCATCGGTGGCAGAAATTTTTCTTGTGGTTGGTGACTAAAAACCGCTTTCAACACGGAGGGCACGGAGACACGGAGAACACGGAGTCAAGCAGAACGTAACCAGCCCAATGTCCAGGAACCGTTCTGTCGGAATTGGAGAGCAGACCAAGCCGTGACAGCAAAGTCGCTATGGTACACTCATTCACAACCGCTTTACCTCGCGCCAACACTTCGCAGCAGCGCCGAGCACGGATTGCTTTTTCGTTCTTCTCTGTGTTCTCCGTGCCTCCGTGCACTCCGTGTCGAAGGCGTTTTCGGCTTTTCCTCTCCCCCTCAACAGCCCATGCAACTCACCCTCGTCGTTCCCGAACTGATCTGGCCCGAACCCGATGACCGCGAAACGCTCGATGGCCTCGACTGCCCGGCGCTCGAAACGCTGCTCGCGCGCAGCCGGCGTACGCGGCGCGCAGCGCAATCGCTCGAAGCGACGCTCGCCGACGTTTTCGGCCAACCGCCTGGCGCACCGTACGCCGCCTTTCGCCTGCTCGGCGAAGGCCACTCAACTGCCGATACGACCGCCGACGCAGGCGCCGGCTACTGGCTGTGCTGCGACCCGGTGCATCTGCGCTTCCACCAGGAGCAGCTGATTCTGGCCGACAGCGCCAACTTCGGCATCACCGAGGGCGAAGCGCAAGCGCTCGCCGGCGAGCTTAACCGCGAGCTCGCCGACTTCGGCCGTTTCCACGTCGCGGCTCCCGAGCGCTGGTACCTAGCGCTCGCCGACAGCAGCCTCGCCGCCGCACTCGACACGCCGCCGTTGTCGGCCGTCGCCGGCCGCCGCATCGACCGATTGCTGCCCGCCACGGCATCGGCCAGGCGCTTGCGCGCGCTGCACAACGAAGCGCAGATGCTGCTGCACGCGCATCCACTCAACGCACAGCGCGAGGACGACGGCCGCCTGGCGATCAACAGCCTGTGGCTGTGGGGCGGTGGCGCGCTGCCTGCACGCCTGGAAAGCGACTTTGACGGGGTCTGGAGCAGCAACCCGCTGGCGCTGGGCCTGGCGCACGCCGCCGGCGTTCCGACGCACCGGCTGCCGGTCGATGCGGCAACGCTGTTCGAGCACGCCGCACCCGACACCAGCCAGTTGGTCGTCGTCGAAGACCTGCTCGCGCCGGTGCACTACCAGCACGGCGAAGCCTACCGCAACGCGCTTGCCGGCCTCGAAGCGCGCTGGTTCGCGCCGCTGCGCGCGGCCCTTTCCGGCGGCCAGATCGCCCAACTGCGCATCGAAGCGTCGACCGCCTACGCGGCGCTCGCCTGGCAGAGCACGCGTCGCGCACAGTGGAAGCTGTGGCGCCGCGCACAGCCGCTCGCGGCGCTCGCCCAGGAACTGGCGACGACCGCCTGAAGCTTCGCAAGCAACGGCCCCTGATGCCGGGTAGCAATGGTCTCCATGCGGGCCTCGACACTCAAATCGAGCCGACGGCGTCAGTGTGACAAAAACTCACCAAAACTCACCAAAGTCATAGACGCACAGCCGATACAAGTACTAAACTCGCAGAGATTTTTCTTCGTCGATCCATGGCCGCCAACATGCATGAAATGAACCATCCAGATGACCAGATCATTAATGGCAGCCCCATTCCAACTTTTATTATCGACCGTAACCATACGGTCACCCATTGGAATATCGCCTGCGAGGCGCTGACCGGTCTGCTGGCCAAGGAGGTGATCGGAACGAAGAATCAATGGATGGCTTTTTACGATAAGCAATCCAACGTTCTGGCCGACTATGTGGTCGACGAGCCTGATGAGCAGCGAATTCTGACTCATTTCGAGGGCAATGCTCGCAAATCGACCTTGATCGACGAGGCTTATGAGGCCGAAGCCTATCGGCTCACTCAGGGAGCCGGAGGAAAGTGGCTGTTTTTTACCGCGGCTCCCTTGAAAAACCCTTCGGGGCAGATTACCGGTGCGATCCAGACACTCCAGGATATCAGCACCACGAAACTCGCCGAAGAAAGAGAGCACGAGTTCAATATCAAGCTCGCGCAGACGGTGTCCGAGTTGCAAAGTTCTCTGGAATTATTGCGGGAAACCCAACACCATCTGGTCCAGTCTGAAAAAATGGCTGCCTTGGGTGGACTGGTGGCGGGAGTGGCTCATGAAATCAACACGCCGGTCGGTATTGGGGTGACCGCAGCTTCCTTGCTTGAGGAAAAAACCAGGGAATGCGCAGCACTTTTCTCGACCCAGGCGATGAAGCGTTCCGATCTTGAGGCTTACTTCCAACTCGCGCTCGAATCATCCGGGATGATTCTCTCGAATCTTGGGCGTGCCTCGGACCTGATTCAGCGCTTCAAACAGGTCGCGGTCGATCAGTCCTGCGAGGAGATCAACACCTTCCGTCTCAAGGAGTGCCTTGAGAACCACATCATGAGTCTGCGCCCGATGTTGAAAAAGGGCGCTCATGCGGTGCATTTTCAGTGCCGCGAAGATATCGTCCTGAAGAGCTATGCCGGGGCGTTGGGGCAGATCGTCTCGATTCTGATCATGAACTCCCTGCTGCATGGTTTCGAAGAAATGAGCGATGGCCTGATTGCAATCGAAGTCATCGATCAAGCGAACGATATCGTTCTTACTTATCGTGACAATGGCAAAGGAATTCCCAAGGCAAATCTTGAGCACATCTTCGAACCCTTTTTCACGACCAAACGAAACCATGGCGGAACCGGACTCGGATTACATATTTTGTACAATCTGGTGACGCAAACGCTCGGCGGCCGCATCAACATGGAAAGTGAATACGGTCAGGGCGTCGTATTCCGCATGCAGATTCCACGCATCAGCCCACTCAACAGAAGCATCTTTTTCCATGCGACTTCTTCTGCAGAAAGAGTGAGCGTATGAACAGTGCCAAAGATTTGAATGACGATCTTCTTTTTGCCGAAGAAACGGCACCATCGCCCAAGCACCGGCGAGAAGCCTGGAAGCTGATGATCGTCGATGATGAAGAGGAAATCCACCGCGTGACGCGCCTGGCGTTGAAGGACTTCTCCTTTGAAGATCGCGGTCTGTCCTTTATCAGCGCCTTCTCGGGTGAAGAGGCAAAAGCCCTGCTGCAAGAGCACCCCGATACGGCGGTCATCCTGCTCGACGTGGTGATGGAGAGCGAGCACGCCGGACTCGATGTGGCGCGCCACATCCGTGAAACGCTGCGCAACACGCTGGTGCGCATCATCCTGCGCACCGGGCGCCCTGGTCAGGCGCCGGAAAAACGCGTGATCATGGATTACGACATCAACGATTATAAGGAAAAATCCGAGCTGACCGTTCAGAAACTGACCACCAGCGTCATTACTGCATTGCGTTCGCATCGCGACCTGCACATCATCGACCGCAACCGCAGGGGATTGCTCCAGATCATCAACGCCTCGGCTCAGCTCTTCGAAATCCAGTCGCTTCGCCAGTTTGCCAACGGGGTATTGACCCAACTGCTCTCCATCCTCAACTACGATGAGAGTTCGCTGTATTTCCACAATGCCGGATTTTCTCTGCCGGATGAAAAAAACAGGTTTGTCATTCTGGCCGCCACCGGCAAATACGAGTCGTTCTCAGGCAAAGATTCCGACCCGCTGATGTCGGACGAAATCAATGATCGCCTGGCGCAAGCGGTCGCCGCTCAGAGCAGCCTTTTCTTCCCGGACGCGTATATCGGATACTTCCCGACCCCGAGCGGACGAACCGGCATCCTCTATTTGAACGGCGACGTACAGAACTTGCTGGAAATGGATCGCGATTTGATCCGCCTATTTTCTACCAACGTATCAATTGCCTTCAAGAATCTGGACCTCAACTACGAGATTATCGAGACCCAGAAAGAGGTCATCTACACCCTGGGCGAAGTCGTCGAAACCCATTCGAACGAAACGGCAAATCACGTCAAGCGGGTCGCCGAGGTTTCCTGGCTATTGGCCATGAAAGCCGGCTTCGACGAAGAACAGGCCGATATCCTGCGCATGGCGTCGCCGATGCATGACATCGGCAAGGTCGGCATACCTGAAGCCATCCTGACCATGCCCGGCAAACCGACCGCCGAGGAGTTTGAACAAATCAAGCCGCATGCCGCCATTGGTTACGGCATCCTGCGCAAGTCACGCCGCGAAATCATGGAAGCTGCCGCAGTCATCGCCCATCGCCACCACGAGCGCTGGGATGGCACGGGCTATCCGGATGGCATGGCCGGCGAGGAGATTCACATCTACGCCCGCATCACCGGATTGGCTGACGTGTTTGACGCCTTGTGCCACAGCCGGGTCTATAAGCAGCCCTGGAAAACGTCAGACGTCTACGATCACATCAAAATGGAAAGAGGAAAGCATTTTGACCCGCACTTGGTCGACATCTTCCTTGAGCATTTTGACGAGTTTGTCGCCATCAATGAAAAGCACCCGGCCTGAAGGATAGCGCGGCGCTCACCTGACAGACCGGGCGTCGCTCGTCAAAGAACTGGCCAAACCAGCCCGAGGTATCGCGACCCAACCTATTTTGGGTATCCGTAATCAGTCGCTGATTTTTCGTTATGCGCCGCAGTACTGTGGCGAAATGCATGAAGCGATTGCACCAGTCGCTCGGTTAATTTGTCAAATTTTGTCGACGTAGCTAGCACCCCAAAAATTGGGATTGTTATCCCAATTTCAGTACCCGTGTAGATACGTTAGCGAAGTAATCGGGCCTATGCCGCAAATCGCCCCGAAGAAACACATGGCGAGCGTGTTGTGGCAAGGTGGAAAGCGGTGCTGCGGAAGACCGGAATGGCAATGGTGCATTTTGCCCGCGGGTT